>TARA_R110002124_G_scaffold188441_6_pt1 | contig 53682 bp, 45 predicted proteins | sample TARA_R110002124 | Tara Oceans TARA_R110002124 (sample SAMEA4397445) | marine metagenome | biome: Polar Biome; feature: [SRF] surface water layer (ENVO:00010504); material: water (ENVO:00002006), including particulate matter (ENVO:01000060) such as... | depth 5 m
TATAGAATGTCTATTGCATATTTCGGGATTAAGGAAGTAAGCTTGAATAGACCAATGGGGTACTGATCCAGTTAATTAGGGGGATACGGTTGTTGCCAATTCCACTTTAATCCTAATAATAGACGGAGACATGATTCGGTACTCACTTGGTTTATTAGTTCAATAATTTGTAAACCACAGTTTATTAGTCCCTTATGTTTTGGGTTAAAATAATCCTTTAATCAGCCGTTAATTTTCGGTGTCATTTTTGAAATATTGTAAATTAAAATAATTATTATTAGAAGACATTCACTTTTAGATAAGCCTTATGTTGAAAAAAACAACTAATAGTGCCTCGAAAATTTTTGTGCTAGATACTTCGGTTATTCTCTATGACCACCATTCCATAATGAACTTTGCTGAGCACGATGTGGTCATCCCAATTACAGTATTGGAAGAGCTGGATCAGTTTAAAAAAGGGAATGATACCAAAAACTTTGAGTCCAGGGAATTTATCCGTTTACTGGACAAGCTCTCCCAGAACCATATGATTCAGAATTGGACTCCTTTAAATGGGAAGAATAAAGGGTCATTCAAAATCATGATGAATCCCGATAACAAGCTCAATGCCAATGAGATCTTTGGGGAGGAAAAAAATGACCATAAGATTTTAAATGCCGCATTAAGCTTAAAACAGACGGAAATTAACAGAAAAGTCGTTCTCGTCAGTAAGGACATCAACTTAAGATTGAAGGCCAAGTCTTTGGATATTGCTGCCGAAGATTATGAAACAGGCAAAATCAAAAATATCAGTGAAATTGAAAATACGGGCAAGGGGGTTATTGATAATTTAGACAACAATATAATCAATAGCCTTTACGAAAAAGGTGTTCTTGAGGGCAAAGAAGTTTTTGGAAAGAGGAGAAAAAACTTACCTCAAAACAATACATTTTATATTTTAAAGGGCATTGAAAGCAATGCATCCATACTTGCCTTTTATCAGTCCCAGCAAAACCTATTTTCTAAGATTTCTAAAACCAAGGCGTACAATGTCAGTCCTAAAAATGCAGAGCAGGCTTTTGCCCTTCATGCCATTTTGGATCCGGAAATTAAGCTTTTAACCATTCAGGGAGTAGCGGGTACAGGAAAGACGCTTTTGGCCCTTGCGGGCGCATTGGAGCAGCGAAAAGAGTACAAACAGATTTTTTTGGCAAGACCAATTGTTCCTTTGAGTAATAAGGACATAGGCTATTTACCTGGAGATATCAAGTCGAAGTTAAATCCTTATATGGAACCGCTTTGGGACAATTTAAAATTCATCCAAAATCAATATCAGGAAAGTGATAAGGAGTATCAGCGAATTACAGACATGATCAACCAAGAAAAACTGGTGATCCAGCCTCTTGCCTATATTAGAGGCCGTTCTTTATCGAATATTTTCTTTATTGTAGACGAAGCACAGAACCTGACGCCCCATGAGGTGAAGACAATTATCACCAGAGCCGGTGAAAATACGAAGATTATTTTCACCGGTGATGTTTTTCAAATCGATACGCCTTATTTGGATAGTCAAAGTAATGGATTGTCCTACCTGATAGACAGGGCAAGAAACCATTCACTTTATGCGCACATTAAGTTGGAAAAAGGAGAAAGGTCTGAATTGGCCAATCTTGCCAATGAATTGCTTTGAGAAATTTAACTTAACTTTCAGTAATAGTGTTTAGTTTGGCCAAGAAGCTATTGTAATATTGGCGACCTACCTGCACCACATCACCTGTTTTTAGGTTTATTTCCTTGGTGTTGAAACTTTCTATTTGTGCCAGTTGGACGATGTAGGACTTTTGAACCCGTAAGAAAAGGTTGGAAGGCAATTTTTCCTCCATGTCCTTCATTGATTTACGAATTGTGAAGTTTCTGTTTTTTGAAAATATAGTTACCATGTTTCCATTGGCTTCTACATAATATATGTCACTGTAATCCACCCTTTCAAAACTATTGTCAGCTTTGATATAAACAGCATCAACTACTAAGTAAGGGCTTTCTGCAGCTTTAGAGGAGGATCCTTCGGAAAGGGTAGGTCTTGTTCTTTGGTTGTATAGAACAATTTCTACCATGGCATGGATATCGTTGCTATTGAAAGGCTTTACAATAAAACCTGCAGGGTGTGTTCTTTTTGCTCTTTCGATAATAGCAGGGTCACTATAAGAAGTAACATAGACAATAGGTGCGTCTACCATTTGTTGAATGATTTCGCCCAATTCAATCCCATCTTTATCGCCTTTCAGCTTGATGTCCATGAAAACCATGTCAGGACGATATTTTTTCACCACCTTAATGGCTTGATTTGCAGAATTGGCTATGTCAATATTCACATATCCTAAAAGTTGTAAAATTTCTTCGATGTTTTCAGAAATATTTACATCATCCTCAACGATCAGTATCCGTTCTTCTTTCATTTCTAAACTGTTTTAATTGAAAAATATAATTAATGATGCTGATACGAAATTTACAAATTAAAATGCAAATAAAAGCACGGAAGAATCAATTTACTGACCATTTAATTAAACTAATTGCTTTTTATGGTTATAAACTCATCAAATCTTTGAACCTTGCTGCTTGTCTTCTGCTGACTTCTATTCGTTCTCCACCCTTAAGAGTGACTACCAAACCACCATTAAACCAAGGTTCTATGGTCTCCACCCAGCTCAAGTTGATAATGTGTTTCCTACTCGCTCTAAAGAACGATTTTTCATCGAGTCTTTCGTCAAGCGCATTCAGCGACTTGTGAATCATTGGCTTGTTTTTCTCGAAATAGACTTTGATATAATTGCCATCAGACTCAAACAAGCGGACATTTGCTAATTTTACAAACCAACATTTATCCCCATCCTTTACAAAAACCTGGTCATTTAAAGCAAGCTTGTCTTTGGGAAGATCCGCATCTGAAGTCTCTTCTTTTTTTAACTCTTCGAGCTTTTTTTCTAGTTTCTTTAAGGTTTCGGTTAGTCTTTCTGGTTCTATTGGTTTCAACAAATAGTCCAGGGCATTTACCTGAAATGCCTGTAAGGCAAATTCATCATAAGCAGTAATAAATACTACCAAAGGAACATAATCAAGCTCTTCAAGAAGATCAAAGCCTGTCTTTTCAGGCATTTGGATATCTAAAAACACTACATCAGGTTGTAGGGATTCAATCTTCTCTTTGGCCTCATCCACATTTGGTGCCTCTCCTAAAATTTCTATGTTGTCATTTTGGCTTAGTAAGCTGATAAGCTCTTTTCTGGCCAACCTTTCGTCATCTACTACTAATACGCGCATAATATCTATATTTTCCTCTAAATTTAACCTTTTTGTTTCGGTATTTTTATTTCTGTCACCACAAATTCATTTCCGTAATTGAATATCTTGAATGAGGCCTTGTTCCCAAAAATCAGTTTTAGCCGTTGAACGGTATTGGCAATGCCATGTCCTTCCCCTTTTTTTCTGGGGGTTCCGGCAGGTTTTAACTGACCGCTATTCCTTACCCAGATGTATAAATCATCCAACAAGCCTACGGTACATTTAATCTCAATTAGGCCACCTTTCATCAAATTTGAAATCCCATGTTTGATGGCATTTTCTACGATGGTTTGTAGCATCATGGGTGGAATCCTATACTGATTTGTCTTAGGCTCAACTTCATAGATTACCTTCAATCTCTCCTCAAACCGTATGGACTCGAGGTTTAAATAATCTTTAACTGTTTTCATTTCATCCGATAAGGAGATGGTTTTGTGCTTATCTACTACTAGGGAATACCTCAATATATTGGACAATTGAGTAATGGCTGATTTTGCTTTTATAGGGTCTTCATCTACCAAAGCCCGAACACTATTTAGGGCATTGAAAATAAAATGTGGGTTTAATTGATTGCGAAGGTGAATAAGTTTGATTTCATTGATCCTTGCCTGGTATTGCAGACTGGAGTTGTAATTGTCTAGAAAATAGAATAGGAAATATAACAAGGACCACAGAGAATAAAAAAGAAAGCTGGTAAACAGGTTGACCATCAATACCAAAGGCCTAAAATCTTGAGGGTAATGTAAGGTGCCAAAAATCCAATTGATTAGGATTTGTGATAGGGTATTCACCAAGCTCAAAATCAAAACAGCTGTCAATACGTGGCTAATTAGCTTGGTGGTTGGGAATTCAAGCCAACTATTGTGTTTAATTTGATATCTAAAAAAATGTGTGGAGACGAAATAGACAATGGCCAAAGAAAAGTAAGCACCTATTTGAATGGGTGTTATACCTCGAGCCATGGATACAAAAAACAGGTTGACCAAAGCAAAGCTCAGCCAACCAAAAATTTGTAACAACCAATATAGCTTGTTTTTATTCATTCAAATCCCTACTTCCTCCGGCAAAATTATGCTACTGTATAGTAGCCGATTTGTTCAAAGGTATTTTATCGAGAATTTTATTTATCAAATCACGGGTACTTACACCGTCTGCCTCTGCCTCATAATTTAAAATTATCCTGTGGTTAAGCACGTCTTCAGCAATTTCTTTGATATCCTCTGGCAAAACATAATCCCTTCCCTGCATAAAAGCATTGGCTTTGGCCGCAAGATTAAGGTTGATAGATGCTCTTGGAGAAGCACCGAATTGAATGTATTTGGCCTCTTCGTGCATGCCGTATTTTTCAGGGAATCTGGTAGAAAAGACCATTTCTATGATGTAATTTTCCAAAGCCTCTGCTATCTGTACCTCATTAATGGCACTTCTTATGGCAAAAATATCTTCCTTGTTCAGTATTGGATTTACTTCTGAAATAAATTTGGAGTTGGTCATTCTTCTCATGACTTCCAACTCATCTGATTTGGAAGGGTACTCTATATTTACCTTCATCATGAATCGATCGACCTGCGCTTCCGGTAAAGGGTAAGTTCCCTCCTGATCTACAGGATTTTGAGTAGCCAAAACCAAAAATGGCTTGTCTAACATAAATGTAGTTTCACCGATGGTCACTTGTTTTTCCTGCATGGCCTCAAGCAAGGCTGACTGTACTTTAGCTGGAGACCTATTGATCTCATCTGCTAAAATGATATTGGAAAAGATAGGCCCTTTTTTTACCTCAAAATTTGCATTCAATTGATTGTAAATCATTGTACCAATCAGATCAGCTGGCAATAAATCGGGGGTAAACTGTATCCGCTTAAAGTCAAGGTGAAGTACCTTTGATAAGGTGTTTACGGTTAGTGTTTTAGCTAGTCCGGGTACCCCCTCTAATAAAATATGTCCGTTGGTAAATAACCCAATTAAGAGTCTGTTGACCATTTTTTCCTGACCAACTACAACTTTTTTTACTTCATTAATGACTTCCTGTATCTTCTCCTGATGCATAATGGATATTTGAAATTTCTATTGATATTTTGCTTATAAGAAGCCTAAATTAGAACAATTCATTCTTTATCACAATTTAGTGCCTTTTCTTCTTTTTCGTTTTTTGATTTTTGGTGGTTTTAAAGCCCTGCTCGGTTTGTGCTTTACTCGAAATACCTAAAGTGGAATAAAGAGTGTCACCATCTAGGAGTCTAACTTCACCAGCCTCAAAACCGTCTATGGTTAATTTCTCTACGGACCACCTGACCAAACGTAGCGTAGGAAAACCTACAGCCGCAGTCATTTTTCTTACCTGCCTGTTCTTACCTTCTTTCAGGGTTATAGCTATCCAAGAATCGGGAACATTTTTTCTATACCGGATAGGTGGATTTCTTTCAGGTAATAATTTTTCTACATCCTCTAGTAAAACGGCTTTTGCCTTTAAGGTATTGTGAATTTTTTTATTGACTGAAATTTTTACCCCTGATTCCAGTTCTTTCAAAGCGCTATCAGTAATTTGTCCTTCTACCTGAACCCAGTAGGTTCGCTCATGGGAATAGTTTGGATCAAGTAACAAATGATTCAGTCGCTTGTCATTGGTCAACAACAATAAGCCTTCACTGTCTTTGTCCAGTCTGCCCACAGGGTAAACGTCCGAAGGGAAATCACTAAGCATGCCTAACGTATCCCCTTCGCCACTGAATTGACTCAGAACACCAAAAGGCTTATAAATCATATAATATTCCAATGCCATATTATCAACTACCGCAACAATTGAAACAATTCATTTAATTGAGGGGTAAGAATAATTTCAGTCCTCCTGTTTTTTGCTCTTCCTTCAGCCGTTTCATTGGAGGCCTTGGGATAGTAGAAACTCCTTCCAGCAGCAGTTACCCGCTCTGGTACAACATCATAGGAATTGGTAAGAATTCGTACAATGGCTGTTGCTCTAGCTGTACTTAATGCCCAGTTGTCCTCAAATTTGCCACGGATAGGCACATTGTCAGTATGACCTTCTACTAGTATTTGGATTTCAGGACTATTGTTTATCACCACTGCTAATTTACTAAGTGCTTCTTTACCATCCTTATTAACTGTGGCGCTTCCTGAGGGAAACAATAACTTGTCCTGTAAGGAGACATATAACTTTCCATCCTGCTCATACACCTGCAATTCATCTGACCGGTATTGAACCAAAGCTTTGTCAATGGTGGTCTTGAGCCCTTCCATCACTGCTTTTTGTTCATCGAGTAGGTTTTGCAAGAGATCCAAACGCTCCTGTTGCTCTATCATTCGTTGCTCCTTGGCAGAAAGCTCCTGCTGTACTGAGGATGAAGCGGCAATGGCTCTTTCAAGTTTGGTTTCCAAAGCGTTGTTCTTTCTTTTGAAATCAGCTAACTCTTCTTCAAGCTGGCTCGCTTTTTTCCTAAATTGCTCCAAGCTGTTACTAGCACTGTCAAGGTTACCTTCCGTTTCCCTGAGTGAACGCATCATTTCTGCATTCCTTATATTTACTTCGTTGTATTTCTTTTGCGGCACACATGAATACCATAAAGGTATTAGCAATACCATACTTCGAAAAATTATCTTGTTCCACATAATTGTCTAGTTTTAAGAAACCTGTAACGAAAAACATACCAATTTAGGTGGTTCTGCCCAAAATCTGGCTTTTTTGGATAAATAGTTCAAGAAATCCGGCTCCAATTCATTTCATTCTTTTTTAGTCGTGACAACTGATCTGCTATCGGTTTATTTTCAATACTGTTAAGATGTGGATCTTTTTCCAAAATAGTTTGGGCTGAAGCGCGAGCCTGAACAAGTATTTCACTGTCTTTACCAATATCCGCGATTTTTAAATCTGTTATCCCCGACTGCTGTGTGCCTGCCAAATCACCAGGTCCTCTCAACTTGAGGTCAACATCTGCAATCTCAAAACCGTCATTTGTTCTAACCATTGTATCTAATCGTACCCTGCTGTCTTTGCTTAGTTCATATTTGCTCATTAGTATGCAGTAGGATTGGTCTGATCCTCTACCTACCCGTCCTCTAAGCTGGTGCAGCTGGGAGAGACCAAATCTTTCGGCATTTTCGATCACCATCACTGAGGCATTAGGGACATTTACCCCTACTTCAATAACGGTTGTGGCTACCATAATTTTGGTTTCATTATTAACAAATCGATTCATCTCAAAATCCTTATCTGCAGGTTTCATATTGCCATGCAATATGCCTATAGGCAAATCTGGGAAGGCCCTACAAATACTTTCGTATCCATCCATAAGGCTTTTTAGGTCACTTTTTTCAGACTCTTCGATTAAGGGGTAAACTATATAAACCTGTCGGCCTTTTTGGAGTTCTTTTTTCAAAAAGCCAAATACTCTTAATCGGTCTTTGTCATACCTATGAACAGTTTGTATAGCTTTTCTTCCTGCCGGTAATTCATCTATCACAGAGATATCCAGGTCACCATATACGGTCATCGCAAGAGTTCTGGGAATGGGTGTTGCGGTCATTACCAGTACATGAGGGTAAAAGTCGCTGTTCTTCCCCCATAGCTTAGCCCTTTGTGCTACTCCAAATCGATGTTGCTCATCGATAATCGCAAGACCTAATTGTTTAAAGACCACCACATCTTCCAGCAGGGCATGTGTTCCTACCAGCAAATTCAATTCCCCTGACTTTAAGGCTTCATGAATAATTGCTCGTTTTTTTTTGCTGGTAGATCCTGTAAGCAATGCGATGTTGAGTCCCATCTTAGCGGAAAAATCTTTTAGCCCTTCGTAATGCTGAGTGGCAAGGATTTCAGTTGGAGCCATAAGGCAGGTCTGAAAGCCCGAATCAACGGCCACTAAAAGACATATGAAAGCGACAATGGTTTTTCCTGAACCCACATCTCCCTGTACCAGCCGATTCATTTGTAAGCCGGATTTCAGGTTATTGTATATTTCCCTGATTACCCTTTTTTGGGCATTGGTAAGGTCAAAAGGTAAAAATTCCTTGTAAAATTTTGTCAATAAACCTGTCTTGTCCAATACCTTTCCTCTATACTGTTCAGTTCTGGTAAGGTTCATTTTTAACAACCGAAGTTGTAAGAAGAAGAATTCCTCAAATTTCAGTCTATAGAGGGCCTTTTTTAAGGTTTGGTGACCAGAGGGAAAGTGAATCTCTTTTAATGCTATAGGTTTAGGTTCTAGTTTTAATGCTTGGCAGAGAGGTAAGGGCAAGGTTTCAGGAACCTTGGGAAGGACCAAAGGCAGCAAGGTCTCCAGTATTTTGGAGATGCCTTTACTGTCGAGGTACCTGCTTCGTAACTTTTCAGTAGTAGGATAGACCGGATGAAAACTAACCTCTTTTTGCTGCTTGTTGGTAAGAGGTTCTAGTTCTGGGTGGGCAATACTGATTTTTCTTCCATACTGCTGTGGTTTACCAAAGACCACCATTGGAGCGCCTTTTACTAGTCTTTTTGCAACCCATTGTATGCCTTTGAACCAGGTTAGTTCAATCCCACCGGTTTCATCTCTAAATTGGGCTACCAACCGTTTCTTTCTACCATCTCCGATAGTCTCAAATGAATAGATCGAGCCGACCAATTGCACTTGTTGCATATCTGATCGGATGTCGCTAATCTTATAGAATTTTGTCCTGTCCTCATACCTGAAAGGATAATGTTGCAACATTTCACCGAAGGTAAAAATATCCAACTCCTTATTAATCAGAGTGGCTTTCTGAGGGCCTACTCCTTTTAGGTATTCTATTTTAGTATCAAAGAATCCGGACAAATCTTCCTATTTAAAGCTTCACAGAAATTTTTTCTTGAGATCGGCTTCAAGCGCGTTGATTTCCTGTCTTTTTGCCATAAAAGCTGTCAGTAATTCCGCCTGATTTTTTGCTCGATGAAGATTCTGTTCAGGATATTCTACCTGGTAATAAATGTTTCCATTGAGGTGGTCTGTTAAAAACCGAAGTCCCATAATAAGGGTCATCATTTCTGCCCCAAATGGAAGGGAACCTAACTCCTCATCAGTAATATTGCCAGCCAATACCGAATAGAAGCCTTCGAGTAGACCTTCATATTTAACCAAATCTATATTTATATTTCCCCAGTCCAAGGAAGACTCATCTCTTGTACAAGCTACCGTTCGGGCTAGGTCACCAAAATCATAAAATACGAAACCGGCCATAATGGTATCGAGATCTATTACCGCATTGACTTTCTTTAGGTCTTCACTGAAAATCAAATTGTTTATTTTGGTGTCATTGTGCGTTGCTCGAAGTGGTAACTGCTTGCGGTAAATGCCATATTGCTCAAGCAAATCCTTTCGCAATTCATAATAGGCAATCATCTCCCTGGTTTCGTCATTTATTTCAATGGCGGGGTTTTTAAGGGCCTCATCAAATTGACTGTAACGCCATTCTAGGTGATGAAAGTCCTGTATGGTGTCCTGAAGTTTACTTGAGTCAGTATTTGAAAATACTTTTACGAAGTAAGCGAAGGCTTCAGCAGCTTTGCTGGCTTGCTCTTTATGGTCTATATCATCTCGGGTTATTCCATTGACAAATGGAAAAAGCCTGTAAAGTCCACCATCCAACTCAGTAAAAAGTTCGCCTTGTTTATTAGGAATAGGTAATGGCAAGACAAAATGTAGGTCGGCTGGGTCAAAATTATCAAGAAGGTAGCCGAGATTATTTGAAATCCTTTCAGGATGCTTAAAAACAGCATCATTGAATTCTTGTAAGATGTAGGACTGCGTGCTGCTGTCCACCTTATATGTCTTATGGATGTGTCCTGAACCAAATCGATTGGCAACCAAGTCGTCTGCATCTAAGGTATAGGCAGCTTTAAGCGCGTCCAATATTGTGTCTTTCATAGTAATAAATCCAAATACCTAATTGGCTAAAGAAATTAATTTGTCACTTTTAACATTTCCAATTGGTAAATTTACAATACTTTTAAATATATATTATTGAAAGGGTTTATATTTACCTTTGTAGTCTATTGAAACACTTTGGAGGGGTAAATGCATCCCGTCCCGCAAATATTTAAAGGAATTATTTAAAATAATTGAAAAAGTTTTATTTATTTAGAAAAATTTTCTTCTTTCTCAAGGAGTAAAACTATCAACGCTTAACCATTATTCGAAAAAATTATACTATAAATACGTCATCATGAATATTTCAATCCTTGATTGGGCAATAATCATTTCATTTTTTGTTATTTCCATGTTAATAGGGGTTTATGCCTCTAAATCAGCGGGTAAAAACGCTAAAGAATTCTTCCTTTCCGGAAGAAATATGCCCTGGTGGTTATTGGGGGTGAGTATGGTAGCCACTACATTCTCCGCAGATACACCAAACCTAGTAACTGACATTGTAAGGAAAAATGGAGTTTCAGGAAACTGGGTATGGTGGGCATTTTTACTAACAGGTATGTTGACCGTATTTGTTTATGCAAAACTATGGAGAAGGTCTGAAGTCACCACCGATTTGGAATTTTATGAATTGAGGTACGGTGGAAAAGGGGCTGCTTTTTTAAGGGCCTTTAGAGCATTGTATTTAGGGGTGTTTTTCAACGTGGTAATTATGGCAACTGTTTCCCTAGCCGCAATTAAGATATTTGGTGTGATGCTTGGGCTTAGTTCTTGGGAGACGCTTTTGATTGTTTCTGTTGTCACAGTGTTTTATAGTTCTTTGGGAGGTCTTAAAGGGGTTTTGCTTACTGACTTTTTCCAATTTTTCATCGCCATGGCTGGAGCATTCGGTGCAGCTATCTATATAGTTACCTTGCCTGAAATCGGTAGTCTTGATGCCTTGTTGACACACCCTAATGTTGTAGGTAAACTTAATATAATACCAGATTTTACTGATTGGAACTTACTTATACCTTTGTTTATTATGCCTTTGGCCATTCAGTGGTGGGCCACTTGGTACCCTGGAGCAGAGCCAGGTGGAGGAGGGTACATCGCCCAAAGAATGTTGTCAGCTAAAGATGAGAAAAATGCCATTGGTGCAACATTGTTGTTTAATATTACTCATTATGCTATTCGTCCTTGGCCTTGGATCATAATTGCTTTGTCTTCCTTAATTCTATTTCCGCAGTTAAGTGACATGCAAGAGGCTTTCCCAAATATAGAAGCCAGCAAACTAGGAGATGATTTGGCTTATTCTGCCATGCTTACTTTTCTTCCTAAAGGCTTGATTGGGATTGTGCTAGCCTCTTTGATAGCAGCTGTAATGTCAACCTTGTCTACTCACCTTAACTGGGGTTCATCTTATGTAGTTAATGATTTTTACTCTAGGTTTATTAAGCCTGAGGCAACTGACAAAGAATTGGTAGCTGTTGGAAGAATCTCTACTGTTGGTCTTATGGTGCTTGCAGCCTTACTGGCAACGGTACTTTCCAATGCCTTGGAAGCTTTCAATATATTGTTACAAATAGGAGCAGGTACTGGTTTAATCTTTATTTTACGTTGGTTCTGGTGGAGGATTAATGCTTATACAGAAATCTCTGCTATGATCGTTTCCTTTATTGTGGCAATCTATTTTGAATCAATTCACAATAAATTGGGTTTCTTACCTATACCGGAAGAAATGAGTTACCTGAAATTGCTTTTCGGTGTTTCTATCACTACCATAACTTGGGTAACTGTTACATTATTGACCAAACCTGAAGATGATAAAGTGTTGCTTGCCTTCTATAAAAAAGTAAGACCGGCATCTCATGGCTGGAAAAAATTATTGGCAAAATACCCTGAGGTGAAAGAAGAGACAGGTCAACTTCCAATGGAAATTGGTTTGATGTTGATCGCTTCTATAATGGTTTATGCAGCTTTATTTGGGGTGGGATTTTGGATTTATGGGCAAATTTTGCCAGCGACCATTGCTACCATTATTTCATTGGCAGGAGGAATAATTGTTTTTAGGGCATGGAAGAAAATGAGATAATCTATTAGGATAGATTTCTTTGATAGGGACAAAAACTAGCTGTTAGGTTTTCTTCTAATTTGAGGAAAACCTAACAGCTAATTAATAATGTCGTACAAACGGAAAAATTATGGCTAATAAAACGGCTGAAATATTAAAAGACAATAACCTAAGAGTAACCAGTTGTAGGAGAGAAGTGCTTATTACCTTTCTAAATAGAAAGATAGCACTATCTCATTCTGACCTTGAAGATGCGTTGAAAGAAAATTTTGATAGGGTTACTATTTATAGAACCCTAAAAACATTTTTGGAGAATGACCTTGTTCATAAGGTGCTTGACGATACTGGGGCTGCCAAATATGCCTTGTGTAATCATGGTTCCGCTGAAACCCGACATGATCACGAACATGTACATTTCAAATGTGAGAAGTGCGGAAATACCAGATGTTTGGAGGAAATTTCACTCCCTAAGGTTTCACTTCCTAAAGGATATGAACTAAGGGAAATGAGTTTATTGATTCAGGGAGTTTGTAATAAGTGCAAAAAGTGAAATTAAAAGGCAATTGGGTTTTTGTCCTTTTCATCTGAAGGCCAAACTATACCTGGCGGTAAATCGATTACTGGTGGTGTATTGTCTTCTACGCCTCCATCACCATCTTCGTCATTGTTCTTCCGGTTTCTTTTGATTTTAGACTTAGTAAGTGTGGCTACAAAGTAAATTAATACCACGTAGGCTACACCACATAAAATCAAATCTATCACCAAGCTATTCATCATATCGAATCTTTAACCAATAAGTTACAATAATAATTTGAATAAATCAACTTGCTGGTCTCAGGATTACCTATAAGTATTTTATTTTCTTACAGGTAAATGCATGTCAGTAAAGGACTTGTGTTTTATGGTTCAGGAGCAAAATCCAAGCTAATATGAAAACATATGTAGTTTTTATACCCCTTGTTGATTTTAATTTTGAAGAGCTGAATGGAAGGAAATCAAGGAAGGCTTACTTACAAATTAGTATTCCTACCATGAGGGAAAAAAGGCTTTAGAATACCACATTGGCCATAAATTGGTATATAAAAAAGTAAAAAAATAGAAAGGGATAAGAAATAAACTTGCTATCTAATGGATAAGGTAGGATATTTGCCCAGCAAAATGAATATTTTAAAATGATCGTAAAAACAAAAAAATACAAACTGGAGACAGGTACCTATATCAAACAGGGGTTAAAAAACATATTAAAGGAGCAATGGTGGGTGGTATTGATCGCTGTGGCCATCGCTTGTGGTTATTTTTGGATTCCTTCTTGGTGGTGGATTAGCATGGCATTACTTGCTTATGCATTGTATTGGCTTTTTTGGGTAATACAGTTTGCTGGAGTCACTCAAATGGAGCAAAATAAGGTGATGTTTGAGAAACTCTCTTATGAAATAGATAGCCGTCAGGTGCTTATGAAAATCAATAGTAAGCAGGGTATGCCCATCAAGTGGGAAATGATAAAGGATGCCCAAATGAAGGAGGATGCTTATATTCTAGTTTTGTCTAAGGCTCAGTTTATTCACCTTCCTTTTAGAATTTTCAATTCTCAAAACGAGATTAAATTTGTGGAGACCATCTTGAAACGAAAAGGGTTTTTGGCTTAGTTACAAATAAACGATAAATATAAAAGGGCTGATATCTTGAATATCAGCCCTTTTTATTATTAGATGTTTTTCTTCTTTAGAGGAAACTATCAGCTTTTCTATAGGCTTGAATTACGGCTTCTTCACCTTCTTTTCCAGGCTTAGAATTCCCATGCTCCATACCACATATACCTTTGAAACCTTTTTCGTATATGTATTTAAAAACATTTTGGAAATTGATTTCACCTGTACCGGGTTCTTTACGCCCAGGATTGTCTCCTATTTGTATATAGGCGATTTCATCCCAACAGGTCTCCATTAACGTAATGAGATGTCCTTCATTTTTTTGCTGGTGATAGATATCGTATAATATCTTACAGCTAGGACTATCCACTCCTTTACAGACAAGGTAAGTTTGTGGAGAGTAGCGTAAATAAAGGTTTGGGTTGTCACTGAGAGGCTCAAGCACCATGGTTAGACCATGAGGCTCCAGTATTTCAGCACCTTTGCGAAGAGCTTCTATAACATTTGCATTTTGTATGTCAAGAGGTAAGCTTCTATGGTAATCTCCAGGAACAACAGTGGTCCATTTTGCATTTACCCTTTTGGATACTTCAACGGCTTTTTTACAACCTGCAAGAAATATATCCACATATTCCTGATTTCCAGCAGCAAGGGTATTTGCTCCATTGCCACCTTTGTCCAAAACAAAGACACCCATGGTCATGCCTAGCTTCGCGAGGTGATTACCTATTTTCTCCTGCATCTCAGGAGTCCTACGCATCATACCATTGTCTTCAAGGCTTCTAAAACCACGCTCATGCATGTAGGTAATCTGATCCAGAAGATCATCACCTGCTAGATTTTTAAACATGCCAAAGTGAGGAGCATAGTCTAAATTAAATGTAGCATCTGCTTTATCAGCATTCAACTGAGTAGCTTGACTGGTACTCACTCCGGCTATTCCTGCCGCCGCGGTTCCCAAAGAAACGTTTTTTATAAATTTTCTTCTTTCCATGAGCTTATACTACTTTAGTTTGACCAGGTATTGCATAAGGATAAAAACCATCTTCATTAGGAAGTACTTTTGGCAATGCATCCCATGCTAGCTTATCAGGTCTTAGGTTTACATTTGAATTTATTCCTTCATCCCAGGTAACAGGTTTGCCGGAATAAGTTGCATAACGACCTAAAATAGAGGTCATGGTACTTTTTGCCGCGTTTTCAGCATCAGCGTATTTGTATTCGCCTTTCACTACTGCATCAAATAATTTATCATGCTCCACTTGATATGGGTTGGCATTGCCCACGCCATCATGGTCATAAAGGCTATTCCCTTTCAAATCTGTTAGTTTACCCACATGTCCGGCATTCATATAGGCCTTACCTTTTGTTCCTTGGAAGCTTTCATCCACTCGGTTGTGGGCACCGGGGAAATGACGACATTCACTGTGGATGACAGTGCCATCTTCATAAGTAAAAAGAACGACGTGATGGTCAAATATTTCACCATTCTCTTTCCCTCTTCTTACAGTTCTTCCTCCTGTTCCTTCTGCTTTAACAGGGTAACTATTCTTCACCCAGTTGGCTACATCTAGGTTGTGAACGTGCTGTTCTGTGATATGATCGCCACATAGCCAATTGAAATAGTACCAGTTTCTCATTTGGTATTCCATTTCTGTCTGGCCTGGTTGACGTTCTCTTACCCAAACTCCACCATCATTCCAAAAAACCTGGCCACCTATAATGTCACCAATTTCGCCATTGTGAATTCTATCAATTGTTTGGATATAATTGTCTTGATAATGTCTTTGTAAGCCTACAACTACGTTTAGTTTTTTGGCCTTTGCGGTTTTGGCTGCGGCCAAAATTCTTCGGATACCAATTGCATCAGTAGCTACTGGTTTTTCCATGAAAATCTGCTTTTCAAGACGAACAGCCTCTTCAAAATGATCAGGACGGAAACCTGGAGGGGTAGCTATTATCACCACGTCAGCCTCTTTCATGGCATGTTTGTAACCATCAAAGCCTACAAATTTCTGCTCTTCAGAAACAACTACTTTATCTTTACCGTATTTTTTTAATATACGTTCATAACTTTGGTCTAGACGATCTTTGAAAGCATCTGCCATAGCCACCAATTTAATGTTTTGACCGGTTTCAAATGCTTGGAATACTGCTCCTGTCCCTCTACCTCCACAGCCAATAACGGCAATTTTTATGGCATCATCTCCCGCTGCATAAGCTCCGGATAATGTAAGCGGGCTTAACATGGCACCTCCAGTTATAATTGCTGAAGTTTTGATGAAATTTCTTCTTTCATTACTATTATTTACCTTCATTATTATTTTGAGTTTATTTTAATAATCTTCCATCGGCGCAGTGCCGTAATATTTTTCAATGAATTCAGGATCTGGGCTAGTAAGAGGCCTTACTACTCTCATTCCCAAAAATGGTGCTTCTGGAAACCACCATTGGCTTTTTGGTATTTGAGGATCTATTCTCTTCCATTCAGGGGTGCTTGCAGCACGCTTGGTACTGGTCAATTCTTCAGGGCTGTCATCATAGCTTCCTCCTCTTATCACTTTAGGATATAGTTCTTCAGATAAGTGGATTGGATTGTCTGCTTTAGCTCCTCGTTTAGAGTAGGTATTGGCATCGTAATGATCCATGGTCCATTCATTGACATTACCTAAAATGTCATACAGTCCCCAAGGATTTGGTTTCTTTTGTCCAATTTTATGCGTGGTGCCTTCACTATTGTCTTTGTACCAGGCAAACTCACCCAATTGAGAGGGGTCGTCTCCAAAAAAGTATTTGGTCTTGGTGCCGGCACGGGCGGCATATTCCCACTCTGCCTCTGTAGGTAGACGGAAAAACACACCAGTTTTGAGGTACAACCATCTACAGAATTGAATGGCACCATATTGAGTCATGGCTATTGCCGGTTTATGCTCTTTACCCATTCCGAAGGTCATGTCCAAATAGGGTATAGAAGGTCTTGTCAACCCATCAATTTCTGGTGTCAACGGACCTTCACTTGAAGAAGCCTCAAAGCTCTTGTCTAAAAATAATTCGTAAAGATCCCAAGTGGTCTCATGAGACGCCATCCAAAATGGATCTATTTTCACCTCGTGAACAGGGGCTTCATCTGATGCACCATCACTACTTCCCATTTTGAAGCTCCCTTCAGGGATAGGTACCATATCAAATGAGATTCCTGTTCCGGGAATTTCTTGTGAGTAGGGTTCAAAGTTTTCAATGGATTGATATGCGCTTGCGAGAAACAAGACCGATGAAATAGAACCCAAAAATAAAGTTCTTTTTAATAATTTTAACATGGATTAGGCTTAGGTATTCTTTAAGTTAACTACTTGTAATGTACTTCAATTTTTAATAAAAATTAATTGAATGCTTAAATTACCTTAATTTTTTAAATATTGAAAATTTCACGCATTTAGACAGCATTATCCTTTTAAAAAAAGGATAAGCGGTATATAAACTTATAAGAAGATTTTCGGACTAGATAGTTTAATATGGTAAGATGGTTTGCTGCTTTAAGTTTATTTATGCAGCCTAAAAATTAGTTTTAAATCAGTGAGTTATCCCTAATTCAAGTAAATATCAATTGATATAGATTTTCCACTTACCTAATTATCCAATTTAGTCCAACAATTTCTTTTTATATAGAGTAGAGTGGTGCGGGGAATAACTTCGTATTTCTTCCTCAATTAGCTTGGCCACCCGTGCATTAAAATGGACAGGGTCCCTAAAATTGTTTTCATCTAATGTTAAATTAGATGAATAATTAAAATCAAAAACATCCCCTAAGCTAAACAAATCATGTTTGAATTTGGCTTCGAATTCCTCCAATTCATATTTTGTCAATACTTCATGATAATCTTTATGAAGGGGTGGGATCCAGAAAATCAGCTTAATACCCTCTTTTTTACAATGGTCTGCAATTTCTTTTAGTTGCTTGTGGTATTCGTCCGGGTAAGTAATGTTTTTATAAAACTTGTCAGTACCATTCAATTTTTTCTTCCAAAACTGTTCTTTTGCTCCCGGTAATTCTACTTGGGACTCGCTCTCTTCTTCGCCTTGATTATTGATAGCCATTATTGCAAAAGTTGCATTGAAAGTATATTTATTAAAGGCATAAGTGAAAAAATTACTTTTTCTGTTGATGGTCTCTTCTACCCAAAAACGACGATTGAATTTATTGTATAAATTTAGGTTGATCCCAATCAAAACGGTGTCAGGTTTTTCTATTTCCCTGGCCCACCAAAACGATTGAATTACTTCTTTTAAACTTGCACCCCCATAAGCCAAATTGGACCAGGCAGAACTGTCCATGGCAATGTATAATCCATTGCTTCTTGAGTCACCCAATACCCAGTTTTTCTTGGGATTGTTTTTAAAGTCAATCATTTTATAAAGGTGAGGCTCAATGTCCAAGGCAATGGCTTTTTTCTTCTCTTCACTGGTAACTCCAAAGCCATTTAGATAATTGAATGGATCAATTAAAGCAATTAAACAGCTATATAGCACAAAAGGAATTACAAAATATAGGCTATTTTTTATAAATCTTTTCATGGTACTTAAAATTGAAAATAAATGAATTCTTGTTGTACCCCATTCATAATGAAGCAAAAGATAATAACCACGTAGTAAAATGCCCACCTCACCGTTTTAGGTAACTTTTGGGAATCTAGTTCGAGCCCGTGATTCTTTTCTCGTTGGAACCATTCTACAAGAATGAAGCCTATTAGTAAAAAGAACAGGTATATTAAATGATTGCCAGTATTCATACTCCAAAAATCCTGGATGGGCAGGACAAAGAATTTTGGCGAAAAGATGATGGATATATAGTCAAATGCCATATATAAGCTGTCTGCCCTAAAAAATATCCAAGCAATGACAATCAGAAAAAAAGTGATACCCATTTGAAGAGTTTCTCTAATACTTGGCAAGTATTTGCCTGCGGCTACTGTGTCGGATGTATGCACTCTGTTCTTTTTGGACAACAGTAATGGGAGATAAAAGGTGGCATTTAATAAACCCCAAAAAAGAAATGTCCAATTGGCTCCATGCCAAAAACCACTGACAATAAATATGATAAAGATATTTCTAATAGCATGGCCATCCCTGCTTCCTCCTAGAGGTATATAAAGATAATCCCTAAACCAGGTGGAAAGGGAAATGTGCCACCTTCGCCAGAATTCAGCAATGTCACGCGAGAAATACGGGAAAGCAAAATTCTTTTTTAAATCAAACCCGAATAGGCGAGATGTACCGATTGCTATATCTGAGTAACCTGAAAAATCTCCGTAAATCTGAAAGGCGAACAATACCCCACCTAATAATAAGGTGAAACCTGAAAAGGATTGGTAATCATTGAAAATGTCATTTACATAGATCGCACAATTATCTGCAATAACGATCTTTTTGAATAAGCCCCAGAGTATTTGTCGCAAACCATCGCTGGCTTTTGTGTAGTTAAAATCTCTGTTTTTAAAGAATTGTGGCAAAAGGTTCGTTGCTCTTTCAATAGGGCCTGCTACAAGCTGGGGGAAAAAGCTTACATAAGCAAAAAATGCAACGGGTTCTGAAACGGGAGCCATCTTTTTCCGGTACACATCAATGGTGTAACTCATTGTCTGGAAGGTATAAAAACTGATGCCTACCGGTAAAATAATGTTTAGCCGAGAAGGATCCATGGTATTGCCTAATAAAGTAAAAGCATCGGCAAAACTTTCTGCGAAAAAATTATAGTATTTAAAAAAGCCCAAAAAACCGAGGTTAACTGCCAAACTAATAAAAAGTAGAAACTTTCTTTGGTTAATATTTTGACGCTTTTTTAGCTGTATCCCTATCAAAAAATCTACTAGAGAACTGAAAAAAATCAGTGATAAAAAACGGTAATCCCACCAGCCATAGAAAATATAACTGGCTATCAAAATCCATAGGTTTTGAAGTTTTAAATTCTTAGGGAATAGAAACCAATAAATGAAAAATACTAGTGGTAAAAAAAATAGGAATTCAATTGAATTGAATAACATGGCAATATAAATAATTAGGTAGAAACAAAATATTTGATTTAGGCTCCTCTTAGATTGTATTCAAAAGAAGACTAAATTTTATATATAGCACAAAACTATATATAAAATTCATTTAAATTACTTTTTGTCTAGAAAAATAATTAAATTCCTATTTATATTTATATTATTATGCCTTCTTGAGCTCTGCGAGGTATTTTCCGGTATAATTATTTTCTTCCTTCATTAAATCTTCCGGTACCCCCTCAAAAATAACATTGCCCCCTTTTTCTCCTCCTTCCGGCCCTAAATCGATGACCCAATCCGCTGCCATTATTACCTCTGTATTGTGCTCAATTATGAGTACAGTGTGCCCTTGGTCGATCAAAGAGTTGATGGAAAACAGTAATTTTTTTATGTCATGGAAATGTAGGCCAGTAGTAGGTTCATCAAAAATGAACAATATTTTTTCCTGATTTCTGGAATCATTTTTACCTAAAAAGGAAGCCAATTTTACTCTTTGTGCTTCTCCACCACTCAAGGTATTGGAGGATTGACCTAATCCAATATAGCCAAGACCTACTTCCTGAAGGGGGCTTAATTTCTGGATAATGGCTGATTTTTCACTAAAAAAATCCATGGCCTCATCTATGGTCAAGCCCAATACTTCTGAAATGTCTTTCCCCTTGTATTTGGCATCCAATATTTCATTTTTGAAACGCTTTCCTTTACAGGATTCACAGGTAAGGTAAATGTCTGCCATAAACTGCATTTCGATCTTTTGGGTGCCTTCTCCCTGACAAGCTTCGCATCGGCCTCCGTCTACATTGAAACTAAAAAAAGCAGGTTTATAGCCTCTTTGCTTGGAGATGGGAAGATCCGCATACAAGGCCCTGATTCCGTCATAGGCTTTTACATAAGTAACCGGGTTTGATCTTGAGGATTTTCCGATTGGGTTTTGATCTACAAACTCTACCCTATTGATGTTCCTGTAATGACCATCAAGTCTGTCGAAACGGCCTGTTTCATCATTTACGGAGCCTAGGATTTTACCTATAGCCGGGTACAATACCTTCTTTACCAAAGTAGATTTCCCTGAACCACTCACTCCCGTCACTACGGTCAAGACTTCTAATGGAATTTTAACGGTGATGTTTTTCAGGTTATTCTCTGTGGCACCTTTAATTAAAATGTATTCATCCCATTTCCTATTGTGGATTTTGGCACTTATTGACTCTTCTCCACTTAGGTACCTGGCGGTATGTGTATTTCCTGCCGCCATTAATTCTTTCAGGGTACCTTGAAAAACCAGTTCCCCACCATGAACACCCGCATCAGGCCCGATGTCTATTACCTGGTCTGCTGTAAGTATGATTTTTTCTTCATGCTCCACTACGATGACTGTATTGCCCAAGTCTCTTAGGGCTTTCAATACGGTAATGAGCCGTTCGGTATCTCTTGGATGTAGGCCAATGCTTGGCTCATCGAGGATGTACATAGAGCCCACCAAAGCACTGCCTAGAGAAGTGGCGAGTTTTATCCTTTGGAATTCCCCTCCAGAGAGAGATGAAGTAAGCCTGTTGAGCGTTAAATAACCAAGTCCTACCTGATCGAGGTACTCCAGTCGGTTGATGATCTCTTTTAGGAGTCTCTGGGATACGCTCTTTTCCGTTTCTGTAAGTTCTAGCGTTTCAAAGAATGGTAAGGCTTTGTCTATTGGTAAAAGCACGAGATCGGTTATGGATTTCTCTGCTATTTTTACATAGGAAGCATCTTTCCTGATCCTTGTGCCTTTACAATCAGGACATGAAGTTCTTCCCCTAAATCTGGAAAGCATTACCCTATACTGTATCTTATGCAACTTGCTTTGTAGAAAAGCAAAAAAGTCATTCAGGCCTTTGAAATATTTGTTACCTGTCCATAAAATGGCTTTGTCTCTTTCGTCAAGGTCCTCATAGGGTCTATGGATGGGAAAATCAAATTTTATTCCATCCTTTAGTAGTGGTTGCAACCATTTTTTGGTGGTCTCTCCCCTCCAAGGTGCAATAGCCCCCTCAAAGATAGAAAGCGATTTGTCAGGGATTACCAAGTCAGGGTCTATTCCCAGAACTGAGCCGAATCCTTCACAAGTCCTGCATGCCCCATAAGGGTTGTTAAAACTAAAAAAGTTCACTGTAGGCAATTCGAATTGAATGCCGTCTAATTCGAATTTATCACTAAAGCTTCTGACGGCTTTGTCCGGAATCACAACTTTGCATTCTCCCAATCCCTCAAAAAAAGATGTTTGAACACTGTCTGCGATTCTGAATTGATTTCCTTCGTCCTCTTTTTTTACTGATACTCTGTCTATTAATATCTCGAAGTTCCCTTCAGGTAACTTTTCTGATTCCAGCAGTTCCTCTACAAATGACACTTCGCCATCTACCAAAACCCTGGTGAAACCTTTTTGCAATAGGATTTCCAGTTCTTTCTCTTTGGACCTTTCAGGGCTGAAATGCAAAGGGCAACTTATCATTACCTTATCACCTTCATCGAAGCTGTGGATATAAGCAACTACATCAGTTACGGTATGGTGTTTTACTTCCTCACCACTTATTGGAGAAATGGTTCTGCCAATTCTACTAAAAAGAAGCTTTAAATAATCGTAGATCTCTGTGGTAGTGCCCACTGTTGATCTTGGGTTTTTGGTGTTTACACCTTGTTGTATGGCTATGGCTGGTGAAACTCCTTTGATGTATTCTACTTCAGGCTTTTCCATCCTTCCTAAAAATTGCCTAGCATAAGAGCTTAAGCTCTCTACATACATCCGCTGACCTTCTGCAAAAAGCGTGTCGAAAGCCAAGGAAGATTTCCCTGAACCCGATAAGCCTGTAACTATTATCAACTTATTTCTAGGAATGGCTATGCTTAGGTTTTTTAGATTATTGACCCGGGCATTCTTTATAATTATAAAGGATTTAGGATCTAGATTCTCGAGTGAAGTATTTGTATTGACAGTAGTTGTACCCATAATGTGCAAAGATACCAAGCCAACCCTACAAATGATAAAATGTTATTAAAAAATTAAATGCCGACATCCTTTGTAAGAATGTCGGCTAAGTAGAAATGATTCTATTGGTACTGATAGGTTTTTAATACTGTAATTTATATTTAAACTTATCGTTTCATGATTTTGTAAGTTTTCCTTGACTTCTCTGTATGAATGGTTACCAAATAATGGTTGCTTGGGAATTGTCGCATATCTATTTGATACCTGTTGTCACTAATTTTTTCAAGGAGTGGTTGCGCTCTTACTCTCTGATCTTGGCTGGTTAGCTCCACACTTAATATACCCTCTTGAGAATCTACGAAAAGTAAATCAGTGGTAGGGTTAGGGAAAGGCATAAGCTTATTTCTATTTGAATTATTTTCTACCCTGATTACGTCTGAATAACTGAAAGTATCATCCAAATCCACCTGCTTGATTCTGTAAAAGGTAACATCGTTTGCAACTGAATGATCGGCATAATCATAAAAGACCTCTTGGTTACTATTGCCTTGCGCTTCAAGAGTTTCTCCAAATTCTTCCCAAGAAAAACCATTATTGGATTTTTCCATAATAAAATGGCTGGTGTTTTTTTCTTGTAGAGTGCTCCAATTCAAGCAATTATTCTCACCACAGGATTGTCCAAGAAAATCTCCCCACTCAAGTGGAAGTATAAGTAAATTTTCAACGTAGTTAAAAGATATGGATTGGTCACCTCCAATTTCATAATAATCTAATATCAATTCTAATACGCCATCTTCTGTGATTTCCATTTGATAGGTGTCATCTGTGATTTTCTTACCACCAACTTTGGCCCATTCGTCAATCACGGTAGTTCCATTGATTGATAATCTGTACCCATCATCACCATTGACATTAAAGTCATAAGTACCAGGTTGGACATCTAAACGCATTCTGTACTGAACGGTAAAGTTGTTTTTTTGAGAATTACACCCTACTCCAGCTGGAAAGTTTTGAGTAAATACAGAATCTTGAAAAACCCTTCCAGAGTAATTGGAAGTAGCAAAATTTCTAGGTGCATCATAAGTATGACCTATCCACTCATTAACGCCAAATTCAGTACGATCTAAATCGGCGATTGGATTCATGATTACTTCCAATACATTGGAAAATACATCAACATCGGTACTTGTAGAGTCATTTACTGCAATTGTATTGGTTGCCCCTCTTCTATAATACCTAGACCCGGTCCAATTATCGTCCTCATAAGCTGGGATTTTATAATCTTTTTCAGTAGCTCCGGAAATGGTGTTCCAAGTGGCAGACTCATCATTCGAAGTGGCATATTGCCAAAAATAATTAGTCACTTCTCCATCTTCAAATACCGCAGGACCTATTGAACTGATGATGGTAGGGTCAGGATTGATTCCACAAAAAGCAACTGATCCTGAGGCATCAGCTCCCATTTTTATCTCCCCAGGGCCGAAATACAATTCAATTTCAAAAGCAAGTCTATTGGCACCGTCTTTTTCATAATAGTTCAATGTCATGAACCATTCCTGAGCAGCTTCTAATTCAACATAGTAATTTCTGATGTTGTTCTCATACACGAAGTTATCGACGCCGTCATACAATAAGGTGTCCGATTCATTCTTTACCCAGTTGTTATGTATGAGGTTATTGCCGTTCACATCAACAGCCCCACTTGAACTAGGGTTATTAATGTCTGAAAACATTCTGAAATAGGAGCCGTCATCACTACCTATTCGTATACGGTAAATACCATTTTGGGTAGGAACATACCTGCCCCGCATATGTACACCGAATTGGTTTAATTGGGTATCACATCCGCCTGAAGTTGTAGGGTTAATACCGGTTTGAAAAAAAAGGTTGTCAGAAAGATAGCCATTACCAGGATTTGGATCACTAAAATGCGTGTCAAAATTTACTCCTGAAACAGGAAGGAAATTAGCCCCATCTCTTAATAGCATTCCCTTATATTGTCCGGAAAAATAAATTCCGTTTTCATCAGGTTGTGGTTTTTTAAATTCTGATGGCTCATTATGACCAGCATTTGCTCCGTTTGGGTTGTAGTAATCAGTTAACTGATAAACATAGGCATTCCAAACATTGGTTGGATAACCATTCTGCCAAGAACTTCCATCTCGCCATGGTTTCGTAAGTGTTTCTGGTTCAGTATTACTACAAGCCAATTGACCATAGCTTTGTGCTGTAAAAGCTAAAAATAATACGATGGATAAAACTACGCTGTTAAAATAGTTTCTGTCCTTATTTACTCCTCTCAAAATCCCCTTCATTTCTAAAAATATTTGATGATGATAGATTTTTAATCTGCTGTTAAAATACAAATTTATGCATTTGAGATTAAAAGACAAGGGAATCAGGTATTTATTTTTGATAAACGACTAAAAAAGATATTTAAAATTCATTTATCTGCATTTATTTTTGTAGTCTAGCCATGGTTTTAGCATTAAAAATTGTCTGAACTTTGCATAAGTAGTGATGTCATGAATGCGCTGAACTTCATCAAAAATGGCCTTGGCTTTGTTTAAATCGCCTTTTCGATAGGCGTCGAAGGCATAAGGCAATGAGGCAAAGGCTCTTTGAACCCTTAAATCTTCTTCTACCTGTGATTCTTCCTGACGTTGTAAACTAAAATTCAAACTGTCCTGACTTACCAGTACACTTTGCATACCTATGGCCTTTTTTAATACCAAACCATTCAAATCCGTGCATCGGCTAAGGGCCACATATACCTGACCGGCTTCAAAAGACCTGTCTATTTCCACGATACATTTTTCAAAGGTAAGTCCTTGACTCTTATGTACAGTAATGGCCCAAGCAAGTTTCAATGGAAATTGGGTAAATCTTCCAATAACTTTTGCATCTACTTTTTTCTCTTGCTCATTGTACTGAAAATCCACATTCTCCCATACCTCTCTTTCTACTTCATAGAAAGTACCATTATTTGCCTCTACCAGGATTTTGTTCTCATGCATTTCTACTACTTTTCCAATCATTCCATTGTAGTAGTTTTTTTCTGGATTGTTGCGCATGAAGATGACTTGCGCTCCGACTTTGAGCGTGATGTCTATGGGTTCGAAGGGGGCCATATTTGTAGGGAAATCATCCTCGATGGCTGCCTTGTAAACCTTCTCTTCGCTTTTAATTAGCTCTAACTTCTGCTTGTTAATTTGATGAATATTGTTGTTGTGGGTTCCTAATATGATATATCCTTGATCCAGTAAGTCAAAGTGATAAGCCTCAGCTCGTTGGTTCAAAAAATCAATGTCCTCATAGGTATGTTTGCTTTCTCTAATTCTGTTTAGGAGGTCTTTAAAAACACTGTCTTTCTGTCGGTATATTTTTTTTAACTCAATATGAAAAGGCATTAGTTCTTTAAATCCAAAAGCGCTAAAGAAAAATCGGGTCTCATACTTACTTGACAGTAAAGACCAGTCTTTGTCTTTGACAACAGGTGGTAATTGAAATGGATCGCCAATCAATATAAGCTGTACGCCTCCGAAAGGAAGGTGCATTTTTTTCCTAAATACACGCAATATCTGATCCAAAATATCGAGTATCTCTACCCGTACCATTGAAATCTCATCGATGACCAATAGATCCAGATTTCTGATGACAGACAAGCGGCTTTTGGTGTATTTAAAAGTGTCAAAAATGTTTTGCTTGGAACCTTTGGCCTGTAGTCTGGGGTCTCCTGGTAGAAAAAGTTGCCTGGGATCAATTTTAAAAAAACTATGAATGGTTTTGCCTTTTGCATTTATGGCCGCGACTCCGGTAGGAGCTACTACTACCATGTTCTTAGAAGGGTTGAATTTTCTTAGGGTATGCAGAAACGTTGTTTTACCAGTACCAGCCCGACCAGTCAGGAATAGGGATTTGTTGGTATGCAAGGCGATTTCAAGTGCTTGGATAAAGGGTTCATTGGCCATGTCCAAGCCTTTGGCTTCAAATTCTTGACGAAAAAACGATTTTAAATAGGACATGAAGTGAAATGTTTGTTAAATAGATGCATAAAATTATTAATAATTTTATCGCTTTCGTATATATTGTAAATTATTGACAAAACTAAAATACTTGTTAAGTATCAAATTTAACTTCACGTAGCAATGGATCTGGTATTAAATATTTTTAAAATAATATTAGGTGTCATCAGTGTCTTGGCCGTAATAGCTTCAAAGCTAAAGGTCAGCAACTGGTGGGTCCGTGTATTTGACTTTCCCAGAATTCAGTTGTTAGTTATGGCCACTCTGGCGATAGTTCTTTTTCTTATGCCTTTTTCCTCCTTCAATACCTTTAACCTTGGTTTTTTCGCTTTGGTGGTATTTACTTGGTTTTACCAGGCGAGAAAAATTTTCCCTTATACCATAGTGGCCGGGAAGGAAGTCAATCACGATAAGATTAGTAACCCTGAAAATGAAATTGGCATATTGGTAAGTAATGTGCTCACTCCTAACCGACATGTTGAAAAGTTAATCAACCTGGTAAACAAACACCATCCCAATCTGGTGCTTACCTTAGAATCAGATAAGTGGTGGGAAGATCAGTTGACCGTATTGGAAGAGGAATACAAGTATCAGGTCAAAATACCTTTAGATAATCTTTACGGAATGCATTTGTATTCCAATTTGGAATTGAAGGATACTAAAGTACATTTTTTAGTAGAAGATGACATCCCTTCCATTCACTCTACTGTAGTTCTTCCTTCAGGAAAACCTATACAGATTCATTGTATTCATCCCGAACCTCCTAGTCCTACAGAAAGTGATACCTCTCTTTCTCGTGATGCTGAACTTCTTATAGTGGGTAAGAATGTGAAAGATGCTGACCTACCAACCTTGGTTTTTGGTGACCTCAATGATGTGGCTTGGTCTAGAACAACACGGCTTTTCCAAAAAATAAGTGGGCTTTTAGACCCAAGAAAAGGAAGAGGTTTTTTTAATACCTACAATGCAAAGTACCTGCCTTTTCGATGGCCTTTGGATCATATCTTTCATTCAGATGATTTTGTACTTAGGAAAATAAGAAGGCTACCTTCCATTTCCTCTGACCACTTTCCTATTTATATTAAACTGAAGCTTAAGCCGCAAAATGAACAAGAAGACAAGAAAGAGGCACTTGATACAGAGGAAAAAAATTGGACGGAAGAGACGATAGGCAAAGCCAATCCAAATATTTTGACGATCTAATCCGACTACCAGATTACGGGGAAAGTAAAATCGTGTTGAGTTCAATGTTTTTACCAAGGGCTTTCGCTCCTGGTTACGAAAAACTCATAGTGAACATCTACGAAAAAAGTATAGTAAGCTATAAATGGTAGCCCTCGCAGGTTTTAAAACCTGCGAGGGCTACGTCTATGCCTCTCTAAATGGGATGTACTGCCTCAAATAATTCCTGGAAGTTAAAATGGCCATATTGACATCCGCCTCTGATTTTTCAAAAGCTTTGTCTTCTACTTCTATGCAGCAGGGACCTCTGTAACCTACGTCGGTAAGGGCAGCAAAAAAACGACCCCAAGGAACATCTCCTAGGCCTGGTATTTTTGGTGAATGGTACTCCAATGGATTGGCAAGGATACCTACCCTGTTTAATTTTTCCTGGTAAACCTTTACATCCTTAAGGTGGATATGATGAAGTCTATCTTTATAATCGTAAATGGGCTGAACCGGGTCCATTTGCATCCATACTAAATGGGAAGGATCGTAATTCAGTCCGAAATTGGCGTCAGGTATAATGGTAAACATCTTGTCCCAAATAGCCGGAGAAATGGCAAGGTTTTTCCCTCCAGGCCATTCGTCATCTGTAAAAAGCATGGGGCAATTTTCAATTGCTATTTTGATGCCTTTTTCTGAAGCATGGCGTACGATCTGAGGAAATCGTTCTTCGAAAAGTCTTAAATTGTCTGAGACATTCAAAGAGGGGTTTCTTCCAATGAAAGTATTGACCACAGGTATGCCTAGTTTTTCCGCACCATCAATTACCTCCATAATATGGGAAAGTGCATTTTCTGCTACTTTTTCACTCGGATCCATAGGGTTGGGGTAAAAACCCAAACCTGATACATATACCTTCTTTTTCTTCTGGTAATCTTTGATATGCTGGATTTCTTTTTCATCCATATTGGACACATCAATATGTGTAACCCCAGCATAACGCCGTTCCGCTTTTCCTTTTGGCCAGCACATTATTTCCACACAGGAAAATTGTTCCTTAGCAGCGAAATCGATTACTTCTTCAAAACTTTTTTCAGCCAATATGGCACTTACAAAACCTAGTTCTAGCATTCGTATTTAAATGATTTATAATTTACATAATAAGGCTGCGGCTTTGTCCAGGATTTCATCGTCCTTCGCAAAACAAAACCTTAACAATTTATCATCTCTTTTTTCTTTGTAAAAAACAGAAACGGGAACAGAGGCGACCTTGATTTCTTTGGTCAATCTGATAGCCAAATCGTAATCGTATTCGTCTGTGATTTTTTCATAAGATACGATTTGAAAAAAACTTCCTTTAGAGGGTTTCAATGTAAACCTGGATCCGCTCAAAGCATCATTGAACCGGTCTCTTTTACGCTGATAAAATTCAGACAACTGCTCGTAGTGTTCTGGTAGCTTAAGAAAGTCCGCCAGCGCAAATTGCATTGGAGACACCGTGCAGAAAGTGATGTATTGGTGTATGCGTTGGAATTCCTTGGTCAGGGCAGCAGGGGCTAGGCAATAGCCGATTTTCCATCCCGTGACATGATAGGTTTTTCCTACAGAATTACAAATAAAAGCTTTCTCTTTTAACTCCGGATGACACATCATGGAATGATGTATTTCTCCATCATAAACGATGTGCTCGTAAACTTCATCGCTAATAATATAGATGTCCTTGTCACGAATAATTTCTGCCAGGTTATTGAGGTCTTCTTTGCTAAATACGGTCCCTACAGGATTGTGGGGTGTATTGACAATAATGGCCTTTGTCTTGGGAGATATTTTGGCTTTTACTTTTTCCCAATCGATTTTAAAATCTGGCGCATCCAAGGTTACAAATATTGGAATGCCGCCATTAAGGTCGATGGCCGGAACATAGCTGTCATAGGCCGGTTCGAGTACGATCACCTCATCCCCTGGGTAAACAACTGCAGTGACCGCACAAAATATGGCCTCGGTGGCTCCTGATGTAACGGTCACTTCTGTTTCAGGATCATAAGAAACCCCGTAGACTCTGGCAGTTTTTTCAGCTATGCTTTCCCTGAAAACAGGTGCGCCAGACATAGGTGCATATTGGTTATAACCATTTTTCAAATAGTGGCATACCAATTCACTAAGTTTCGGAGAACAATCGAAACTTGGAAAGCCCTGAGATAAATTGTATGCGCCCTCATCCGTAGCAAGTTTGGACATTACCGTAAAAATGGTAGTGCCAACATAAGGTAATTTTGAGGGTAAATTTTTTCCTTTTGTCATAATTATTAAAAGTCCATCAGAAAATATTTTGGACCGGAAATACAAAGTTTATTTAAAAGCAGCAACTCCAGCTCCAGCTATAATTCCATCTTCTGGAGGGGCTGCTCCACTCACGCCAATGGCGCCTATGAACTGATCTCCTGAAATTATAGGAAGTCCGCCCTCCATGGCCAATACACCTGGCAGACTTAAAATATTTAATCTACCCTCTGCTACCATGTCTTCAAATTCCTTGGTTGATCTCTTAAATTTTATTGCGGTTTCACTTTTTTCTAGTGCCACATCTATGCTTCCGGCTTGGGTACCATCCATTCTTTTTAGTAGCACTAAATCTCCACCAGCGTCAACTATGGAAATAACGACAGTCCAATTGTTGGCCTTGGCTTTTGCTTCTGCAGCATTGGCGATTGTTTGGGCATCTTTTAGCGATAGGACTCTGGTGGTTTGTTGCGCGTTCGCAGAATAACTTACTACGGTGAATAACAATATTAAAAATGATAATGTTAGCTTCTGCATCGTTGAGAGATTAGGTTCTAAAATGTTTAATCTTAAATATAATTAATAAACTGCAATTCTTAAATTTTTTATATTTGAGGATGGATTTTAAGCTGATTTAATTTATGAAAACCTATCAAAAAGAAATCAATTTGCCCGCCTATAGAAGGGGTTTTCACCTCATAACCAGACATATTGTGGATAACTTTCAGGATTTAAAAAAAATCGAAAAAGGATGGCTTCAGGTGTGGATAAAGCATACTTCTGCAGGATTAACGATCAATGAGAATGCGGATCCTTCTGTAAGAGTGGACTTTGAAACCTTTACTAACTACCTGATTCCTGAGGATTATCCCCACTTTGTTCATACTATGGAAGGGCCAGATGATATGCCAGCGCACCTAAAATCAAGCATTTTTGGCGTTTCAGTGCAAATTCCTATCACAAGAGGGAGGTTGAACCTTGGCACATGGCAAGGGATTTACCTTGGAGAATTTCGAAACTATGGTGGTGAGAGGAGTCTAGTGCTTACTGCGATGGGAGAATGAAGTTTTTAATAAAATGTTCTATAAAAACGGCATTTTATTACTTTATCCACAATTTTATCCACTTAAAATTGACAACTGATTAAAATTCAAGAGCTTGTATAGTGCCATTGGTCCCTTTGCTTGTTTGATAGAATTAAAAGTAACCAATCCTGAAGCCTGTTTGGGGTATAAAAGGTGTTTGAACCTTTTGCTTTAGTGGGAGTAACTCTACCGTTTTGGGGATTAATCCAATAGACAGCACTATTGTTTAAAATTCCTTTTTTTATTTTCAGTTTTATTTTGCTGCCTGTAGATTGGTAAATCAATAAGCAACTTTGGTCTGAGGTACTCAGTGCCAATTTTGGAGGACTGAATAGCCAATTTATTCCAGCGAATATTTGCCTGGTAACATGCATTTGTTGCCAAGGTAAGCTTTCGAAAATACTTCTTAAAATTCCCATCTGTCTGGCACCAGGGAGATCTAAAGCTTCCTGCCAAGAAAGGTGGGCGCCAAATAATGGAGTTGATTCCGCAGTGTTCATTTGCCAGACTTCATTGCAGCCATAAGTGTACCCGGCAGCGCCAGACAGCATGCTCCAATAGGCGGACAATCTGACATCGGCAGCATCCAGCCGTTGGAAATTCCATTTGTTTAAAAGGTTGGGGATGTTTTCATAACCTGGTTCACCATTGATAACCGGTCTCACTGGCTGCCTGTTTCTGGCCTTGTTCACGAAGGTGTATTCCCGGAAATTTTTCTGGTGCTTGGACTGGAACATGTCTACTTGTAGCCATGTGGATTTACCAAAAATATCACTGGCTATAACACCACCGTTGGGATGGTAAGTGATCAGGCTATCCTTGTCAAATTCACGGATTCCCATAGCCATTTGTTCAATAATGGCCTCATCTTCTTTGTCCTGAGGTACCCTGTCTCCACCCAAAACCCAGACGATATGTTGGTGCTTGGCATATCGCTTAGCCAAACTAGCACCGAAGGCTCTGGCGTTTTCAGGTGTGAAAACTTCAGGACCAGTGCCCCATTTTTTATTGAACTTATCCCCCCAGGTAGGAAGTAGGGCAAGGTAAAGTCCCATTTCATTAGCCAACTCTATTATCTTATCTACATGGCTGAAATAAGCTTCATTTGGTTGGGAGGGGTCTAAGTCTTTTAATGGGAGATCTCCATTGGCATTGGGTACCGTGAGGCCATCCAATTCAGCTAATATTACTGTCTGAATTATAGTAAAACCTTTCTCTATCCGGTTTTGAAAATACAATTGTGTTTCCGCTAAGGATAACTTATGGATAAGCTCCCAAGCGGTATCTCCCAGCCAGAAGAATGGTTCTCCATTTTGATTGACCAAGAAACGGCTATTTTCGCCAACTTTAAGTGCTGGCAAATTCATTTTCATTGTAAATGTTTCATCCAGTTAATACAGCTATTTGGCCAATCTTTTTGTGTGCCTTCTTTGTTGAGAGAGAGAGAGTATCCATGCTGTCCTAAAGGGTACAAGTGCATCTCAACTGGGATTTTTTTAGCCACAAGACCTTCATAAAACATTAGGCTGTGCTTAACAGGTACCCCCGTATCATCCTGTGAATGAAAAATAAAGGTAGGGGGGGTGTCTGATCTAATTTGTTCTTCGTTGCTGAAATAATTTACCCATTTGGCTTCAGGGGTTTTGCCTATGAGGCTATTTCTTGAACCAATATGTGTGAATTTTTCATTAAAGGATATTACCGGATAGCCCAATATCATAAAATCTGGTCGGCAAGATTGCTGCAAAATAGGATCATCTGATCCAGGGTTACCAGAATCAAAGTGAGTACCTAACGTTGATGCCAGATGTCCTCCAGCCGAAAAGCCCATAATACCAATCTTGTCAGGGTCTATGTTCCATTCTTCAGCATGATGCCTTACCAATCTAATGGCCTGTTGTCCGTCAGACATAGGTACAAGGTGGGGACTCGTTTGTGTTATAGCTGAAGGCAGCCTGTATTTCAAAACGATTCCAGCTATGCCATGACTGTTTAACCATTTGGCTATATCAGTCCCTTCCCAATCATAGGCCAAAATACCATATCCTCCACCAGGACAGATGATTACTGCTTGCCCGTTTGCTGAGCTTTTTGATGGTAAAAAGACTTGTATCTGAGGGGTTTGAACATTACTGATTCGGACAATTCCTTCACTCTTACTTACTTCTTTTACTTGGGTAACCTTTTGAAATGGAATTTCCCCAGGATATAGGTCCATAATGAGCGATTGATTTTGGGCACTTACTGATCCCATTATTAAAACGAAACAAAAAACAAGAAAAAACTGGTTCATTGATATTGGTTTGTTTAGATTATTTAAAAGCATTCAACATCAGAGCTGCCCCATAAGCTGATCCTAAAGGGAAATCTGAAACTTCAAGTTCATATCCTTCTAGTAGAGCATTTAAAAAACGGATAAATACCTTATTGTGGACAAAACCACCATCAATATACACTTTTTTTGTAGTTGTTGCACCTTTAGCAAGCATCAAAGAGGCTACTTGCATCCGGACTAGCCCAAAAATTAAATGGTGAAAAGCTTCCTCATAATTTGAAAAGGCCGCGATGTCCCAATTGTTTTCGGGGAATATCTCTGCCACCATCGGTGTTCTAGCAATTGTTTCAGGATAAAATGTTCCTGCAAGCTCCCCATTAAGCAATTGGCTTACTAATTTTTCATCAGGACTGATGCCTTTGTAAAATTTGGGCTCTTTACCAAAGACCTTGTTCATTTTGGCCAGCTGATGATCCAATTCGTAGCCAAGGAAAAACCTACTGGCTTTAACTGTTTTGCCATGAATAGATAAGAAATTCAAGCAGTCATTTTGTAATTCCTGATAGGTGAGTTCACGCTTGGGGAAAGGGTTGAGCGAAATGCTCCAGGTACCTGTAGAAATAAGCAGAAAAGGTTCCTTTATTTTTATAAGGTAAGAGGCCAAAGCAGATGAGCTGTCATGAATCCCTACGCCTATTTGTACTTTTTGGCCACAAATATCTTTCTCAAAGCTATGCGTGGTGGGTACTTGTCGGGGTAATTTCTCAGCAATTCCTTCATCATATACCCATTGGTGGTAGTCTCCTTTGGGGAAATCCCACAACTTGGTGTGGCAGCCAATTGAGGTAGGTTCAGTTACTATTTCTCCGGTAAAGAGATAGGAGATGTACTGAGGGAGGTGTAAGGAGTATTTAATTTTTTTGAATACCTCAGGTTTTTTTCTCTTAAGCCAATACAACTGTAAACCAGAATTCAGCATCCCAAGTGTGGGGGAAGCGGTGGTTTGATTGATGCTCTCTTCAGGGTATTTGGCATAAAACTCCTGATGAACATCCTCAGGAAAATCCTTAAGGTAATTGTAAATTGGGGTTACGGGTTTGCCATCTTCACCTATAGAAACGAAGGTGGCGCCATAAGTAGAGAAATTTAATGCCTTGATCTCATATTGAGGATCCTTGCATAATTTCTCTACATTTTCTTTGGCCCATTTTGTGATTTTTTCTAAATCATCACACTCAAATCCGTCGTCATCTTTAATCGTCGGAAATTGTACATATTCTTCTTTAATCTCATTCAGATTTTCATCAAAGAGAAAAAATTTCTTATTTGTTTTTCCTATATCAAAGATGGCGGTTACCGGAATGGGCATTGTATTTTAGTATTTTATTGAATGGATTGATTTAACTTATAGACCGGTAGCAAGTGATTTGGCACCTCTTTCTTTGATCAGGGTTTTTCTCACAGCCAGGTCTCGGTATACTTCTACAGGATAGATGGCCGCCTCGGCTTGAAGCCTTGCTTCTGCGATTAAAGGCCTTAAATCTGTTCTAAAGGAATTTTGCAAGATTTCCTGTGCTAGCACAGCATCATTTTCCGCCCTTGCATTTTCCAATGCAACTCTATCTACCGTCAATGCCTGTGCATAAGCCAATTGTATGGCTTCAACTGATTGAAGCAAATCTTCCATTGGGTCTTTTAGGTTATGACTGGCATCTATCATCCATGCAGGAGAAGGATTTTTGGATGTTTTATCTTCCATTCCCTCAACCAATTCGTTGAATATTAGAAACAATTGGTAAGGTTTCATGGCGCCTACCGTCAGGTCGTCATCACCAAATTTGGAATCATTAAAATGGAACCCACCTAATTTTCCTTGCATCATTAGGGTCGCTACTATTTGCTCAATATTTGTGTTGGGCAGATGGTGACCTAAATCTACCAAGGTAAATGCCTTTTCTCCCAATTGGGAAGCCAATAAATGCGAGGTTCCCCAATCCTGAATTACCGTATGGTAAAAGTTTGGCTCGTAAGGCTTGTACTCCACAAACATTTTCCAATCTGATGGAAGCCCCTGATAAATGGCTTTTAGGGAATCCAGTGTGTTTTGAAGGGCTTTCCGGAAATTCATTTGTCCTGGAAAGGAAGATCCATCTGCTAGCCAAACTGTTAAAGCTTTAGAACCGAGCTGATCCCCATATTTAATTACCTCAAGGTTATGGTCAACAGCCTGTTGCCTTACTTTAGCATCTGCATGACACAAAGAGCCAAACTTGTAAGAGTGCTCCTGATCAGGTTGATCCTGAAAGGTGTTGGAATTGACCGCGTCGAAAAGTAAGTTGTGAGAGGTGGCATGGGCCTTTACAGCATCAATATCGCCAGGGATGTCCCAAGGAATGTGTAGGGAAATAGCACCAGATCCTGCATTTAACGCATGGATTAGGCCTACATCATCTATTTTTTCTTCAAGCGACCTTGGTTCTCCTCCTCCAGGGAATCTACCAAATCGTGTTCCTCCGGTGCCAAGGGCCCAGCTAGGAATGGCGATTTGAAAATCCTGAATCTTTTTAATTAAAAGACTAGTGTCAAGACCTTTAGTACTTAATTTATTGCTTAGATACTCAAAACTCTCCCGGTGATCCGGGAGAGCTCTGTTATTTATTGTATTGATTTGATTTTTATCAATTCTCATGGTAATACATTATCTGACAAAGGCAGCAGCAACTCCTCCATCTACGTTTAAGATATTTCCGGTACTCTTGCTCAAATGACCTCCAACGAAAGCAAAAACGCCATTGGCAATGTCATCTACCGATATGATTTCATTCATGATCGTGCGCTTGGCATAGAATGCAGGAAGTTCTTCAACGGTGATTCCGTAAGCTTTGGCTCTGCCTTTGGCCCATTCGCCTTCCCATATTTTACTACCTTCAATCACTGCGTCAGGGTTGACTACATTCACTCGGATCTTGTCTGGGCCAAGCTCAGCTGCAAGCAATCTGCTCATGTGTACCTGAGCTGCTTTGGCAGTACCATACCCTACGTTATTAGGTCCTGAAACCAAGGCATTTTTACTGGCAATATTAACGATGTCTCCACCTTTATCCTGAGCTCTTAATATCGCAACAGCTGCCTTAGATACAGCAAATTGTCCTTTTACCAATACAGATTGAAGAATATCCCAATCTTTTTCAGTGGTTTGTGCAATTGGTTTAGAGATGGCCAAGCCAGCACAGTTTACGATGATGTCAACACCACCAAATTTAAGACAAGCAGCTTTAAGGGCTTTTTCTATGTCTTCCATATTGGTTACATCCATCAAGGCTCCTGAACCAGTATCTTTGCCATAAGTAGCAAGGGCTTTGTCAAGGTTGTCTTTATTGATGTCTGTGATAAATACACAGGCACCTTCTTCAGCCATTTTATCAGCAATGGCTTTACCGATTCCACCAGCACCACCGGTTACGAATGCTACTTTTCTGGAAAGAGGTTGTTCTTTAGGCATTCTTTGAAGTTTGGCTTCTTCCAATAACCAGTACTCAATGTCAAATGCTTCTTGCAATGGCAAAGAAACGTAGGAAGAAACAGCTTCGGCACCCTTCATTACATTGATGGCATTCGTGTAAAATTCACTTGCCACCCTTGCAGTTTGTTTGTTCTTAGCGTAGGAGAACATACCTACTCCTGGCCATAAAATAACTACTGGATTAGAATCCCTTATACCAGGACTGTTGTCACGTTTGTGGTCATTGTAATATTTGGTATAATATTGTCTGTAGGCTTCAAATTCTTTTTCAAGATAAGCCTTAATCTCTGTCATGTCAGAAAGGTCCGTATCAGGAGCAATTTCCAATACTAGAGGTCTGATTTTGGTTCTTAGGAAGTGATCAGGGCAGCTCGTTCCTAGTGGAGCAAGTTTTTCAAGGTCATTGCTATTGATGAATTCCAATACTCTTTCATCATCTGAGAAGTGACCTACCATGCGGTTAAAACCTGATGCAAGACCTCTTAAGTGAGGAGCAATGATAGAAGCTTGTTCTCTTCTTTCTTCCGCTGGCAAAGAACTGACTTTCTGTCCACCAAATACGGGACGATCTTTACCATAGTTGTCTTCAAGGTATTGAGAAGCTTTGTCAATTACTTCAAGGCTATTGATATAGCAATCGTAAGCAGTATCTCCCCAAGTGAAAAGACCATGTCCTCCAAGCATAATTCCTCTGATACCAGGATTCGCTTTTAACGCCTTGTCTAATTGAAGCGCAAGGTCGAATCCAGGTCTTTGCCACGGAACCCAGGCAATTTGGCCTTCAAATAACTCATTGGTGATCTTTTCTCCGTCTTTGGCTGCTGCTATTGCAATGGCCGCATCAGGGTGAAGGTGATCGATGTGCTTGAAAGGCAAGACAGCATGTAAAGGGGTATCTATGGAAGGCGCTTTAGAATCCAAGTCATAGATGCAATGGTTGAATAAGGCCACCATTTCATCTTCAAATTCCAAACCTCTGTATACATTTTTAAGAGCAAGTAACTTGTCCATGTACAATCCAGCAAGTCCGCTCCTTTTCAATGTTCCAATGTCTCCACCTGAACCTTTGATCCACATTATTTCGGTATCCTCTTTTGTAAGCGGATCTTTTTCAATGGTTTTACAGCTTGTGTTTCCACCACCATAATTGGTGATTCTAAGATCTGCTCCCAAAATATTAGAGCGATAAAGCAATAGAGCTACTTGATCGTTTCCTAGAGCTTTTGCTTTTTCATCATCCCATAGATAATCTACGTGCTTAAAAGTGTCTTTTGTAATTGCCATATTGTTATTTAATAAATTTAAATTCAATTATTTTATTTAGCGAATATACTTCATTCACTATAATTAACTGTCCTGTTCTATGCTGTTTGGAGAAGAAATTGACCGAATTGGAATGGGTATTAAAGCAAAAAACTATGTTTTTCCCATTAAAAAACAATCGATTTAAATAATTTACTCTTAAAATCAGACAATGATAAGAAATTATTGTTTTTTATTAATTATAATTTTACATGGATTTAGAAAACATGATGATTAACGTCAGAAGATTAGGCCTAGTCTGTTAATGGTTGCATTATCTCCCAAAGGGATGCAAAATTAGTGGCAAAGCTACCTTTTACGATTTTGGCTTGTTTGTCAATGAAAACAATACTAAAAATTAAAAAACGCAAGATGTTCAACACATATCTCACCCTTGTTCTTCGAGTTATCTGATTCCATTACAATACAGCGTAAATAAAAGGCCCTATAAATCAAGTACAGGTCTAGCCATTCCAAGCTTCTGATAATCTTGAAAATTTAGCATTGGGCATTTAATTTCTCCAGAGTAGTTACTTATCAATTGACTATTCCGCTTTTATCCATCCAATCAAACAAAGGTTGCATCCACTCTTCGGTAGGTAAACTCAATACAAACCCATGATTCCCTTTTGGGTAGAGGTGCATTTCTGAAAGAATTTCGTTTCGAAGTAATGCCTTGTAAAATTGAATACTGTTTTCAACACTAACCACATTGTCATCGCCAGTGTGAGTTAACCATGTTAGTGGAGTATTGGGACCAACTTGCAACTCATTAGAGAACAATAATTTTTGTTCTTCAGAAGGAGCATTTCCAAGTAAATTTTGTTGGGAACCGGGATGGGTTAGCTCGTCTTTCATGCTGATTACAGGATAAATCAAAACCATGAAATCAGGTCTTAAACTAATGTTCTCATCATTTGGTATGTAAGATTTATCAAAGTGGGTTCCGGCCGTAGAAGCCAAGTGTCCACCCGCGGAAAATCCCATAATGCCAATTTTTTCGGGGTCCAATTCCCATTTTGAAGCATTTTGGCGTACCGTTTTAATTGCCTGTTGGGCATCTTGTAAGGGGCCTATTGATTTATCCACCATGATTGAATCACTGGGTAAACGGTATTTCAGTATAAATGCGGCAATTCCCTTGCGTACAAAAGTTTCTGCAATTATGGTTCCTTCTTTAAGATAGCTTTCTCCAGAGTAACCACCACCTGGGCATATAATTACTGCTGCGCCAGTGGCTATTTCTTTATCCGGTTGATAGATGGTCAATGTTGGCTTTGAAACCTTCTGAATCCAAGCAATTTGTCCGTTTTTCTCAGTGACTATTTCTTTCATTGGATACGGCTTGCTGTTGGGAATAGCATCCTGATAGAGGTCTATGATTTGTTGTGCTTCCAAATGCATGGAAACCATTAAAAATAAGATTAAAGCAATTGGTCTCATTTGTTGCTGATAAATATTTAGTCAAGAAGGATTGTTTTTAAAAGTTCAATGTAAAAATAAAAACCATAAAATCTCAAATTGCCTATGTATCAAAATTATTCTTCAGTTTAACTCAGCGCTATTCTTTCAGGAATTGAACTAAGGAAAGCCTATCGCTATTTTCGTTAAACCCGGATTATGTATTAGGATTCGTTAAGAGTGGTGTAATCACAATAAAATCAGGCTATTTGGAGACTGAGTCATAGCACCGCTATGGTGAAGTCGAAAATAGCAACGAAGTAACTGATTTTAAAGTGATTCCATCACGTAATAGAAGGTCTATTTCATATTTCGGGTTTAATCTTTAGCTTGTTAATTTCCAAGATAGGGATAGCTCTAATTTCAGATATCGATTCAATTATTTTTTAGTAAAGAGTCGGCTTGTCTTTTTATTAAAATACAGACGCGCTGATTCTGGTAAAATCATAAATATCGAAGGAATACAAACAATAAATAAGATAGTATGGCGGTGAATTGGGAATGGTCTAGGGTAATAGCCGGAGATTATTATTACAGCTAATAATAGAAAGGCCGTTAAAAAAACCTTTTTATTTCGAATAAAATAGAGTTGAGCTGTTTCTGAAAGCTGTGGTTTATTTTCGAAATAAAAATAAATAATATAGGGAAGTAGAACCAAGACGTGTAGTGTAAAGGGTATGTTAACTGTTAATAACACTCCAAGATGAAAAAGAGCTGCCATTCCCACTGCTCTCAAAAACAAGGCTGACCAAAATATCGTAATTATAAATCCTAATTCAAACAGTAAGGTGCTGTAGTCCAGTGATTTGTAAATAAATAAATTGTTTATTTTTACAAACATTTCATTTAAGTACAAGGGCTCTGCTCCTGAATAAAATCTTCTTAAAATAAAGCCTGCAGTGGTTGAATACGAAAGGTCTAACCATCCTCCAATCAATTTTGGCAAGCCTGCGGTAAAATAACCCCATCCAAGCAAAAATGAAAGATAGGTTAATGGCCAGCCTTTAGGCTTAATTTTCGTATTTTTATTTTTAAGTGAATCTATAGACAATGCCCCTCCCCAGTTGGTGAAAGCCATAATCAAAGGAAAAATCACAGGGAAAATGTTATGGTCAATTTTTCCGTAACTGTAGCTATAGGTAAAACCAAATAGTAAAAGCAATCCGAAAATTATGGAGGATTCCTTGGTTCTAAAACCTACCAACATTGAGACAAAAATAATTCTCAAAACCAAATCGAAAGTCCACCAAAAATTACCTGAAGTAATAGGGCCTATCAATTGAGAAACCCCTGGAGGTGGATCAAAAAATGCTAATTCAAGACTTGAAATCCCAATGAATTGAGGAATCCCAAAAATAAAAAATCCAAGGCAAAACAAAATCCTGGCCAAGCCTAATTGGAAAAAAGTTGGCTTCCATGTATTTAAAAGCCAATTGGTAATTTTTTGGTTAATTAATTGTATGGTCATCAAATTTAAATTCTTTGTGTCTAACAATTTCTCTATTCTGAAACCCATCCACTAAGTGGTAATATTCTTTGTACTCATTAATAATAAAGCCAGTTACCTTATCAGATTCAAATGGTTTTTTTCTAAACATGAGTTCAGGTGCTATTTTGTCTGCTCCTCCTATTACATCGTGTGTTGTCCATTTTTCAAGTGCTTCATGCATTTTAACTCCTCCAGGGATTAAAGAAATTATCCTTCGCTTTTGTTTTTTGGATTCTTCCATTTTTGCTCCTGCATTATTGAAGAAAATAAAGCGCATGTTATTTCGAAATTCAACTAAGTTTTCTGGGTCGAAAATATCCTGTAAATTCCCTTTCCATACTTCTTCGTCATTGTTCATGTAAATGACTTCAAAATAAGTGGCAGGTAAAATGTCATTATTAATGCCACTCCTTGTGAAAGCGGGCATGTTTAGACTTGGGTATGGCTCTCTGACTAGTCTTGCAAATACCATCGATACGAAGAGTAAAATGACGGTAAGGTAGAAGACCAAAGTAATTTTATATTTCTTCAGGAAGTTATTCATCTTGTTTTCCTTTATAAAAAAATTAAAAATTGTACATGGTAACTTAGAATAAATCTTTAATAGCTCTTTTTGCAGCATAATAGCCACCCATTCCATGAACGCCGCCACCCGGTGGAGTGGATGCTGAGCAGATATAATAGTTTTTGAAGGAGGTTCTATAAGGAGATGTCCTTAGTGCGGGTCTCGTAAATATTTGTGACCAGTCCTGTACTCCAGAATTGATATCTCCTCCAATATAGTTTGGGTTATAATTTTCAATCTCCTTGCTATTGAAAGTATGCTTTCCAATTATCGTGTCCTTAAAACCAGGCGCATGTTTCTCTATTTGATCTTCAATAGTGGATGTCATGTTGCGTTCGGACCCTGCAGGTACATGGCAATATGCCCATGCTGTATGATAACCTTCTGGGGAACGTGTATTGTCAAATAGGCTTTGTTGGGATAGAAGGACATAGGGGTTTTCACTGTATTTACCTTCCCAAACTAATTTTTCGGATTTTGTAATGTCTTCCAGCGTACCTCCTAGGTGTACTGTGCCAGCACCCTTGAGCGCTTCGGATTTCCATGGAATAGGTTGTGAAAGTGCGAAATCCATTTTATAAACCCCCATTCCATACCTATATCTACTTAATTGCCACCGATACAATTTGGAGAACTTGTCCCCGGCTATCTTTAATAAATTTTTAGGACTCAGGTCAAACATTACCAATTTTGCATTAGGTAGTTGACTGTGGTGAGTTATCATTTTCCCTTTGTCAATTTTACCTCCTATGGATAGAAAATAATTAGCTAAAGCATCAGCGAGGGATTGCGAGCCTCCTTTTATCATTGGCCAGCCACTATGATGGCCAGCAGCCATCAATACCATGCCTATAGCCGAAGTAGCTATATTGGTTAGGGGTTGGATACCATGCGCTGCCATCCCCGCCCAAAGTGCCCTGGTATTGGTTTCTTTGAATTTATGAGCAAGTAGGGTGGAGGGTTTAAGTGCATTAATTCCAAATAAACCCAGTTTTATCGGATTTTTTGGAAATTTTAATGGGGATAAAATGTCTGGAGAAAGCGTGTCCCAATGATCGCAAAGTGGTTTTAATAAATCAATATAGGCTTTTTTGTCCTTGCCCAAATGATCTGCAGTTTCAAATAGGGAGCGGTGCAAGGAAACTACGGACCCATCCGGTAGCGGATGACCTGCCAAGGTTTTAGCATGAATAAATTCAAGGCCATATTGGTCAAGTGGCAATGTTTTAAAAAACGGGCCGGCAGCAGCCATGGGATGGATGGCTGAACAAACGTCATGTTTAAAACCAGGAAGGGTAAGTTCCATTGTGCGCATGCCACCACCAATTTTATCCTTACCCTCGATTAGTAGGACATTTAGTCCATGCTTTTGTAAAACAATTGCCGCTGAAAGACCGTTTGGTCCAGATCCTACGACAACGGCATCAAAAGTTGCGTCCATAGTTAAGTATTTATTGCAAAGTTATGGCTTTTTTTAGTTCATTAAAGAAAACATAAGATTATAAGCAGTTGATACAATATTTTTTCATCAGTCAAATTATCTTTTTATGGTTTTAAAATTGAATGTTTTCTTGAAGTCCTGATTATTTCCTTTAGATCCTATTTTAATTGAGGAAAGAGGTTTTTTAAATACCTTTTCTGATGGTAAGTCAGTTGTTTAATATCCTATTTCATCTTTGTTTCTACTATTTTTCCTAATTGATTGGCTGAAATTTCCAAGCCACATTTCTGGCGGTTACTTCCCTCTAGTGGAGAGTTACTGGAATACGGTCAATAAGATGTGCCACCGTACAATTATCAATGTGGGCTTGGGTCTGGATGGAATCTTTTCGCAGTCCATTGACTATTAGCTTTTTGAACCTCTGCCAAACTCGTAATATACCTAAGCATTTATTCTAGATGATTTTCTTGAATTAAAACCTGTATTTTGAGAACAGTTGGTTGCCGCTATTATGAATTTCCACTGGCGTTGTTCTTTCAGGAATTAGGGTGACAAGTATGCTATAGGTAATCTCCCTTCAGGCGAAAGGTGCCAAATCCATATTGATTAAGACCTTACTCATTAAGTGACCTTAAAAGTAAAAGAAAATAAAAAATAGCTTCTTACTTTAAATCAATGGCTAGCCTCATTTCTTTAGGTTGAATAGATAGACTTTCCTGCGTGTACTCAACTTGAAAGCTCGGACCATTTCCTGGAAGTGTAAATTGCCTGAACTTCGTTAAATCGTAAGATCCGCTACCACTTAGCTGGAGGGGAAACTGCATTGATAATGGGGTGAACCCCGCGTAATTCACTGAATTTGCAGCAATAGAAAGTTGAAGGCCACTCTGTTGCCAACTTGTAGTAAAAGGTAAAAACTGATTAAGCACAATATTAATAAGGAATGACATGGAGATGGTCAATGACATTAAAACGGGAGCAAACAAGATGACCCCCAATACGACTAGCATTCCAGATGTTGATATTTGTGTATTTATATCGGCATCATATGTAAAGTCTAATGCAGGCTGATTGGGTGTCCCTGTAATCTTTGGTGTAACTGCAGCACGAAAGGAAATTTTTGCTTTTACTCTGCACCAACATTTTCCACGCTTTGCTTTTAATGACCCTGTAGCTACAATTTTATCTTGTTCAAAAGCTACATGAATGGAGTTCAAGTAGATTTTCCAACGTGAAACACGGAATTGTGAGGGTACCCATCCCTTTGCAAATGCGATTTGAACAGCTGCGCTTATGACCTTCTCGTTCACTACGGCTCCTATACTGGTGTTTGGTGGATTGAAATGTTTCAACTGCTGACCAATACCCATAGCGGGAGCGGTCAAGTTAAAATCTGAAGCTAAAAGAAGAGAAGAAGGAGTAACAGATTTCTGGGCAGTTAGTAAAGGACTGTTAGGTGTATATCGAAGTCCTAAAACACCGAATATATCAATGAGATCCCAAACCAGAATTTCTACACTTCTGATAAGTCTAAAAGCAATCCATATCCCAAAGGATACAAGCGGGGCAATGATCCCGTTCAGGATCCATTTGGCTAGGAAGTGACCCCCTGTAAAAGTAATTTTTATGGATAATGTAGGAGTTATTTTAATGACAATTCCCTTGGGTTGGCCAGCGGAAGTCTTTGAAAGTTGAAGTTCAACATTGTTGATTGTGAATTTCATGGTTGTATTGACAAGCTGAATTCCAAAAAGCTTTAATTTGAAATCTGCCAGCGCTTGTAAATCTGTTACTACGCCACCAAGTGGGGCTGGATCTTCCAGGTCCAGAATTTCCAAATCTTTAACTTCAGCTTCAAAGGAACCAATGCTTCCTAGATTTGCTTGGTAAATCAATTGGGTCTGTAAAGTTTGTAAAAACTTATCTAGCACAAGATTGATAATGGGTTGATTTATTTCGAGTGCTAATGTAAAGCCTGCTGCCCACGACATATCGTTTTGCCTTTAAGGTTTGTCTTAAATTTCCTCTATAAAGGATTTAATGGTACTTCTCGAGCATCATCGGTGTCGAAATTGTCATCACTTTCATTACAATATTCTTCATAGATCAACTCCAGTTTTTCCATTCCATAAAATTGAGTTTGCCCTGTGACAATTGCATAGAAAATTTCTTCATTTACTGGCAAGCCTTCTTCTTCAAGAAGCAACTCATCGGTTAAAATGGCTGCGATTTCAGCAGTTACTTCAACGTTGAGGAATTCAGAGAAAAAACGCACATGATCCGCCATAAAGATATGCCCATTTCTTGTTCTGGCGTTGACTACATTTACTAGCCTTTTTCTTAAATCGTCTTCCAATGCATTTTTATTGTTTGCGAGGACTCTCTTAAATATAGAAATCCATAAGTCCCAGCTAAAAGCTTTTTCTAAACCATCTACAGTGGAGAAATCCAAAGTCATATTTATTTCTCCATAGCCCTCTTTACCAACTTCGGTAGAAAATATCAATTCGTGGTCAAGTGATTTTCCCTCCAACAAATCCTGATTTAGCCCTAAGTTTGCAATGTCTATTTTGACTGTTTTATTGGTAATTCCATCTAGATTCCATGTAACTTTTTTAAGTTCACAAGTTTTTATAGCCGTGATGTTCAATGAAATTTTTAGTTCTTCACCCGGTTGTATAACGGATGGGTATGCACATGATATTTGGAAAAAATTGTTTGTATGGTAGGTTGTGATAAGCATGACATTGGACGTATGGTTCACAGGAAGCTTACTTCAAAGTAAAAAAAAATATTAGAATTTGCAAATGAAAAGTCAATTAATTCGCTCATGTAGAGGGGTTTAAATGGATATTTGAAAAAAATGATATTGATTAAAAAAATAAGAAAGAAAGTTCTCACGGATCTATTTTAATGCATTTGTCTTTTAAGAGTTCTTATTATTGATCATAGGCTCATTGTACTTTTCTTTCATATAAATTGTAGCGAGATAAAGGCAAGTCTATAACCTCTACTTTCATAAAACCTAGATTTTCGTAGTACTTGCAAAGTTTAGGGTTTTTTGAATCTGAATCTAATCGCAAGTATTGGCAATCCTTATTTTTGGCTTTATGTGCAATTTCTTCTAAGATCCTTTGTCCAATTCCTTTACCATTATAAGCTTCCTTAACAATTAATGAGTGCACATAGATGGCTTTATCTTTTTGCTTACCCCAATAGAGAAGGTCTTCCCTAAGCATCCTCACCATGCCAATATTGTTATTAGCATGGTCATCAACGAAAAAGAATTCGCCGTTTTTAATACCCTCTTCAATCCATAGCACTTTTTCTTGTGGAGGGTTCTTCCAATATTGCCAATGGTCAATCTGCATCCTATGTATTTTTTCGGCTGCTTCCCTCAGTAAACTTAAAACCAGTGGTAGGTCTTTTACTCCTATTTGTCTAAACGTGATATCCGTCATTATTCGTGTCTAATGGCTACTCTCCAGGATAGGCTACGGGTTTTCCACTTTTTTTGTGAATGGGCATCTGTGCATTTACCTCTTTAAGGTGGGCTGATAAAATACTAGCCAACTCTTTTACTTTTTCCGGTTTTGTAGCTGCCAAATTGTTTTGCTCTCCAATATCTTCTCGGATATTGAACAATTCAAAACTTTCATCGATATGATAATAAATCAATTTAAAATCTCCTTTACGAATAGCACTGAAAGCACCTATTCCCGGGCCTTTTGGTCCCCATTCATTGGGGTAATGCCAGAACAAAGGCCGGTTATTTGACTTTTGGGAATTATTGCTTTCCAACATGCCAACGAAACTTTTTCCATCTACTGTCTGGACAGTGGGTTGGTCTTCTACTCCTGCCATTTCCAAAATGCTGGGATAAAAATCTTCAATGATCAGATAGTTGTCATTAGTTGATCCGGGAATCGTTACGCCGGGCCACTTTACGATCATTGGTACCCTGATACCACCTTCGTGGATGGACCCTTTGCCGCTGGATAGGGGTTTGTTATGGGTATGTGCTTCTCCGCCTCTGCTATGTACACTCAATCCCCCGTTGTCTGACATGAAAAGGATGATGGTGTTTTCCATCAAATTTTTTTCTTTGAGATGTTGCATGATGTCTCCCAGGCTTTTGTCCATGCCCTCTAAAAGGGCGGCATAGCTGGCTTCTTTTTCATCAAGACCTTTATCCAGGTATTTTTGATAATAGCGCCCGTCTTTCTCTAAGGGGGCATGTACCGCATAATGCGACATATACATAAAAAATGGCTTGTCTTCATTCTGTGCCTTGTCCATAGCGATTATTGCCTCCCTTGTCAGTGCTTCAGTTAGGAATATTTCCTGACCATGGTATTTTTCAAGGCCCGGTATATCCCATACAGCACTGCCTCCTCGCCAATTTGCACTAAAATTGTTTGCTCCCAAATAGCTACCGGGACCTCCGGCAGCATGTCCGGCTATATTGACATCAAAACCGATGGCTTCCGGATTTTCTGCCGGGGTATCGATGGCTCCAAAATGTGCTTTTCCGGCATGAATGGTGTAGTAGCCGGCTTTTTGGAGCAGAGAAGGAAGGGCGTCTGCATGTACGGCAAGATCCAAAGGTTCCGGACTCATCCCATTTACATTCCAAGCAGGAAAAGACAACGTTTTATGGTTGGTTTCCATAGGTTGTAGGGCATCCTTGTGTAGGGTCCAATTGGTTACACGATGACGGGCAGCATTCATGCCGGTCATTAGACTTATACGAGTGGGAGAACATACAGGTGTGGCATAAGCTTGGGTAAACATCATGCCCTCCGAAGCTAGCTTTTCCATATTTGGTGTATGGTAGCGCTCATTGAGAGGAGTTTTTTTGTGCCAGAAAGGAACTGATGTGTCCTGCCAACCCATGTCATCAACAAAAAATAAAACAATGTTTGGTTGATTTGAAGCTTCTAGACTTGCTTGATTTTTGCAGCTTCCAAAGACCATACATAGTATGGTTAGGTAAAAAAGAATTTTCATAGGTTAGTTTTTCTTGAATTCGACCTCGGTTTTAAATAACCATCAGGCCTTGTTGGGATCACCGTTTTTATTACAAACGGTGAAGATAAATCTAAATGCTGAACCGTCAAAAGGGAATTGCCGCATAATTGACCATACTTTGATAAAGCTCCAATTAATTTGGTTGGCTAGTGCCAATTTAGTTGATCTATTTCCTAATGTATTTGTTGAAGAACTCAAGTTCATCTTCTACATCAGAAAAGAGATCCAAATCTATATTTTCAACTTTGGTAAGTGCTTTTTGAAGCTATTTCAGCACGTAATAGAATGTCTATTGCATATTTCGGGTTTAACTAAATCATTGAATTGGATGCTTAGTTTGACGAAGGGTGCCAGAATGGTAGTAAAGATCCAAAATGCAATTTGAGAAAACAATCACTGTCCCAAGGAAAGATTTCAAATTCAGTTTGGACAATGGTTCTATAATCCATTTATTCACTTAGTTTTCCCTTATCCCAATCATTTTTCAGGTATTCCAAAGCTTCTTCTAATGCTTTTATTGATGATTTAGGCTTGAAATCCAGTTCTTCTATTGATTTACTAATATTGTAATCCTGTTTTAGCCCATAAAACATGTCTAAATAATGCCGCTGTAACTGCGGCTCTTTTCCTGTTAATTTACTGCTAAATTCCATTAGTCCAGCAACAGTATACAATAAGCATTTAGGTACTTTTTTTGGGATTTTTAATTTTAATTCAGGATATAGGTTGACTGCTATTCTCACACTTTCTTGTAAGGTGGTATGGGATTTATTGGATAAAATGTAACGTGCTCCATCTCTGCCTTTTTTCATTGCGTTATAGGCGCCTAAAGCCACATCTTTTACATCTACCCAATTTAAAGTCACATTTGTATCTACAGGAATTTCCCCTTTTAAAACTTGTAAGACAAGATTGTTAGAATAACTAAGGTTATGAGCCATAGCACCAATCATTGCAGAAGGGAGAATTAGGACAGTTCTTATTCCATATTTTTTTCCTAATTCTAAGGCCAATTTATCCGAATCATTTTTAGAGTTGTAATACCAATTTCTTCTGTCCTTATTGTATCCATTATCTACATTGGCTGGTAGTTTTGTGAAATTTAAACTGGCGACAGAACTCACATATACAATATTTTTTATGCCACATTCTTTTGCAATGTCGAATACATTTTGAGTGCCTTGCATATTGTTGTCATAAATTTCAGTTTTTGGATTTTTAGCCCACATACTAAAATTTGCTGCTACAGCATATAGGTTTTTAACTCCTTGAAATGCTTTTTTTAAAGATTTTTTATCAGTAAGATCAGCTTGAACAACTTCGCAATTTAGCCCTTTAAAAGGTCCTTGGTTATTGATGTTTCTTACTGTTGTTCTAACTTTATGGTTTTTAGAAAGTAATGTTCTAACCAGGTTGTTCCCTAAATGTCCATTTCCCCCTGTAACTAATGAAATTTCTTCGCTCATCTTTTATGTTTTATGTTTGAGCAAATTTCGATGTCTTTTAGTAAACCAAAAATAACATTTGTTAGGAAGCAATTTGTTTGCGTATTCTACTTAAAGACTGGGGTTCTATACCTAAAAAGGAAGCAATGTTGTCCACGGAAACGTTTAAGGCCAGCTTGGGGTGTTGATTTACAAACTTTAGGTAACGTTCTTTTGCTGTCAATATTTGAAAATCTTTAACACGTTCCAATTTACAGCTCAAGTGTTCATTGGTTACAGTTTTCACAAAATCCTTCCAAAAAAGGGTGTTTTCTTGTAAAAGATCAAAATCAGGTTTCGCTATTTTTACCAATTCACAATCCGTAACCGTTTCATAATAATCCAAAGAAGGTGTTTCACTCATAAAACTATCTAAAGATGTGAAAAAATCTTGTTCAGAGACCAAATGTTGGATTACTAATTTACCATCAATGTTTTGATACCCTTTAACAATCCCTTTACTTAAAAAGTAAATATAGCGTTCAATTTTCCCTGACTCTAATAGCTTAGTTTGGGCAGGGACATTGGCTGAAATAAAACTTTTTTTAAGTAAACCAATATCATTATCAGTCAATGAGAATTGTGAGTTGATATGATTTATAAGTTTTTTCATTTGTATAGTTATTCAAATGGTAATGAACGCTCCTACGCAAAAGTAGTTGTTTTTGGCTTATAGGTTTTATTGGCACCTGGCCTTTATATTTTTAATTCGGTTACTCTATAAGAAAAGTATTTTGCTATCATTTTCATTGCCACACTTGATGGGGTTATTTTGAAAAGAAGGTTCCTTAAAGCTATTAAGATGGGGTTTGAAATTTGCCCTATTTTTCCAAGTGTCAAACTCTCATTTACTATTTCTTTGGATCGTGGAAATTGATGTTTTTCGTAAAGGGCATATGCTTTAGGAGAAAGTCCATATTTGTTTACGCATTGGGCCAAAAGATATGCTCCTTCAATTGCCATACATCCTCCTTGCCCTAAGTTTGGAGTGGTTGGATGGGCTGCATCTCCGATTAAGGTAATATTGCCCTTGGTCCAGCCTTTATGCGGCACTCGATCAGACAAACTGTTTTTTAAAATTTTTTCAGTGTTTTCAATTAACTCTGGAATGGGCTGATGCCAATCTCCAAAAAGCCGTTTCAGCTTGCTTTTTGTTCCTTCTGGAATATCATCTTGCAAAAGTGCTTCATTGCAAGTTGCCCACCAACCATATACCCCATCTTTAATAGGTACAATACCCACTCGCTGACCTTCTCCATAGGTTTCACTTGCATAACCAATGTCAAAATTGGTTTCAACCACACCACGCCAAACGTTGTAACCTCTATATATGGGATCTCCGTCGTTGATGATGTGTTTTCGAACGACAGAATGTATGCCATCTGCTCCGATTACTGCATCAAAATTTGAGCACTCACCATTTTCAAAAGTCACTTCCACCTGACCATTATCTAAATTTGCTAATTGCTTTACACTTTTACCCTTATGCAATTGAGCATTAATACCGGTTAGCAAAATTCTGTGTAAGTCGGCTCGGTGAATACAAACGACAGGATAATCACTCTTGGGTGAAGACTTACTAAGGATATTTCCTTTTTTAGTTTTGAGGTAGACATTTTCAAATTTTCCGCTTGTTTTCAGTATTGGATCAAGTAGTCCAATTTCATCCATCACAGATAGAGCGTTTGGAAAGACACTGATAGCAGCGCCTACTTCTCCGAATTCTTGTTTTTGTTCAAAAATGTGGACTTCATACTGATTGGTAGAAAGGCAACGTGCAAAGGTAAGTCCCGCTATACCCCCTCCGATTACTGCGACTTTTTGTTTCATTTAGTTTTTTGTTATTTCATTCATTAATCAGGCTAAAAATGAGGCGATTTGGTCGATCGGCAATTGTTTTAGCAATGTGGATAGTATAATTGTCATCTGTAAATTCTGTTTCTGTTTCAAATGGCTTTCCCTGCATTTCAAATGGCATCCCATAAACATCTCGTAAATCTTCGTGGATTTCAAATTTGATTTTGCTAGAATGCAGGCCTAACAAGTTGCTCAAGTCTTTTATAACGTTTTGGATTAATAACCCCCTATTAGAAAAGGCATTTGGAAAGAATTTCTCTGTAATAATAATTTGCTCACTTTGTCTATTAGGATACCCACAAAACTTGATCAACCATTTAAAATTATCCTCAACCCATTCTCTATCAAGGTCGGTTATTCGAAACGTATTTTCTTTTTTATTGAACCCGAATAATTTCATTTTTCTAATTAGCCAAAATGTTTTGTAGGTATATGCCTATGGAATTGCATAGGACTTACTTTACAGAGGCTTAGCGCTTATTTCTACATGTCAAAATAAGGATTTTGGACAAAAGATCTAGTGCAGGAACTACATTTTTAAAGGTTAGGGTTAAAAAAACAGTATCCTGATACCGATTACTCTATTAATTCATTAAAGTGGACCCTGAGCACGGTCCCTGAGCCTGTGGAAGAGCGCCGACGGGCCTGCTGTCAGAAGGTTTAGTTTTTGTGGACAGGTTTTTATTTCAGTTGGTTTAAATTTCCATTCTTAGCTGAGGAATTCTGACAATTTGCACAATGTTATTTTCATCCCTTCTGTAAAAGGTAAGATTTGATTGACATTATTTGAAATTTGCTTTTACTCCTAGTTTTTTTATTCATTAAAAGCCAAATAAATGTTTCTGCGAACTTGTTAGGAGAACCAAGTTTTCAATTTATGTATGACCCGGTTATTGGGGGGAGCTATAGTTGTAGGTTGTTTATTTTTATTCTTTAAGCTATTTATTGCTTGAGATGAAAAGTCAACATATTTAAAAAAATCTTTTTCGGAAAGCTTCTCTCGTGATTTCCCACTATTATGAAACATACAATCAAGCTGAAATAGAATGTTCAAATGTCCTAATTCCCCATTTTGACTACTCCACACAATATTGTCATAGTTCGCTTCTTGAAATAAACTTGGTATTAAGGATAACTTATGTATTGACAGTTCCTTAGGGTAGCCATTGTCTTTATAATAAGATTTTATTTCTTGAAGGATGTTTAAGCGTAACCTTTCAATGCCTATTGGATTTGAGTATCCGCTTATCAAACTTTGTATTTCTTTTTCAAAATCCATTTTAATCGTCTGGAACGCTCAGGGTTTGTAGTATAAGAGATGTTGTGGTGTGGTATTTCTTCTTTTTTAACTGGATGGTTTTATGTTTATCTGTCCACCGACCGCTTTTAAAACTTTCATGATGGTCTCGAATTGAGGTTTGGCCCCGTCGGCTAAAGCCTTGTACAGACTCGGCCTGCTCATTCCCGTTTTCTCAGCGATTTTTGTCATTCCGATAGCTTTCGCGATGTGTCCGATAGCTACAATAAGGTCAGAGCTGTCCCCGTCTTCGAGAACAGTGTTAAGATACTCTGCAATCATTTCTTCGTTGTCGAGATAGTCTGCAATGTCAAATTTTGTTATTGTCATGTTACTCATTCTTTAGTTTATTCCAGATTTCTTGTGCCTTCTTAATGTCCTTCTGTTGACTTGATTTCTCACCACCGATTAATAGTATGATGATCTTGTCTTCCTTCTCTTTAACCCGGATTATGTAATAGAATTCGTGATAGCCTGTCCCGTG
>TARA_R110002124_G_scaffold6530_1_pt1 | contig 53580 bp, 47 predicted proteins | sample TARA_R110002124 | Tara Oceans TARA_R110002124 (sample SAMEA4397445) | marine metagenome | biome: Polar Biome; feature: [SRF] surface water layer (ENVO:00010504); material: water (ENVO:00002006), including particulate matter (ENVO:01000060) such as... | depth 5 m
TCATTGGCATTAATGCGAGTATGTTCGTCGTCGAGATGATTGCGGTCTCAATAAACGGATACCGTCAATTTTATGCAACAATTATTTTGACCAATCAGTAGGAACAGCAGCTGTTCATTCCGCCCAAAGAGTGGATCTTACACTTGGCGGCAGTATACCGATTTCGTCTTGTACATCCGTCACACCTGACACACGTTCGGCCGCAATGCTGGCCGCCCTTTTTTCCGCATCAGACTCAACAGCACCCCACAGATGGACGATTCCGCCGGAGACTACGACACTCACGAACTCTCGGCGGATATCAGCTTCTGATAGCTCGGCTTCGACCGCCGCTCTGATCGCTTCATCATCCGTTGAACTACTACGCCCTGCTCGGAAGGCAATAAGACCTCGCAACAAATCGGCGCGGCTAACGATACCAATTAACTTACCATTGCGAAGCACAGGCAGACGCTTGATGCGGTGTTTTTCAAGCGTTTTGGCCACCTCTTCCAGCGAAGCATCTTCATTGACGGAGATAAGATCGCTCGTCATGATATCTCTTGCATGACCACCATGAGATTTGATGTAGTTTATCGCCCTTTCTTCCGGGCTGGCGACAAGGCTCAGCCACCAGGACGGATGACGATCGGTTCCCGTCTCAGAACGTCGCATAAGATCGCCTTCACTTACGATGCCGAGGATTTGGCCATTTGCATCAACGACAGGGGCGGCACTTATTCTACGCTCCAACAATAGCTTTGCGATCTCTTGTATGCCCGTGTCAGGTTGCACAGTCGCGACTGTCGTCGTCATTATATCTTTTACTTGCATTGAACTTTACCTCCTAGATCATCGCTCACCCCGTAATCTGTGAGTCTCAGGTCAGCGATCGGTGAACCACCATTCCTTCGATATGAAAGCCTGCGTCAACATACATTGTTCCGCCCGTAATGTCATTCGTATAATCGTTTGCCAATATTAGGCGCGGCGCGCGCCACTTCACAGCCGTCCACTGTTCGTTGTAGTGACACCTTTTGGATTGTTTCATTGGCATTGTCATCTATGGACGCCGAAGAGAGCGAGCGATGATCAAATTTCGAAGCGCAAAGTCTTTACAGAAGTTTGTCTCAATTTATTCTTCAATTCACAATCATTTCAATCACGAGCGGCATCTCATTAACCACATAAACTTCGCACTCAAACGTGAAGCTGCACTTGCAAAATAGCGTCAGCTTGCCGCATAAAAAATGGCGCCCTAGCACTTTTCATTGCTTGCCGACTTTCCTCTGACAAAGCCCTCACTTCGTTTAAGCAACTCTTACTGACAAATGTTCTGAAGACGGACACTAATTAGTATGGTCCTGTGCTTGTGTAATAATTTTGTACTTCCAGCACATGTTACAAACAGGGTCGCCTTTTGATAAAGTCGAAGTCCTATGGTAATGTCCGCGCTCGTCATCGCCTGCAATGATGTCAGCACCGGGCCAATCATACAGGCACCAGGATCTGTAAAAAGCTTCCAGCTCTCCCTTATCACCATCTCGTTCGATTAAATTCCGAACGAAAGTCTGAGGTGGACACGAGGACCAGTAAGTTAAAATTTGGGAATCCTGACTCTCAACTTTGACTTCATATCCGGGGCGGCCGGGTGCATTAAATGGAAACTTAAGCAGTGTCCTGATAGTTCTTTCCATCCGTTTTCTAGGATTGCGCGTCGTTAGCCGAAATGGAAGAGAGACAAATTTGATACCCAATTCATATACTTTCCAACCCACATCTGCGACAAGATCACTTGCATGCTGTTTCGTCTGATTATTCTCAACTAAAGCCTGAAAAGCAGCTGTAGTAACTACGGCAAGAAATACATTATGACGATTTCCCAACGTTGGAATTCGTTCGAGATTAGCTGTATGCAATAAAACTGCGACTCGGCTCCATGTCGCTTCAAGCATTTGTTCTACATCATCATGTAACCATCTTCCCAGTTCAGGGCTTTCAGGCTGCAATAATCGTCCTTGTAGCGCTTTCATAGCACTACGCCGAAGCAATCCTTTATACAAAAATTTAAATATCCGTATTTCGTTTTCTCTTCTAGCGTTAGAAATTAAGCATGTCCGTCATACTCCATGGGATATCCGCTGAGCATACTAACTGTAATAGGCGCCGACTCATCGAACCCTTCCTGTTCATAATGTAGTTTTTCCCTGAGGGATTCATAGGGTGTTTTTCCGCCATGCGCGCTGTAGGCGTTGTCACATTAACTTTGTAGCAATGAAATTAATGCAGATCTAATCTCAGTCGATGAATATTATCTCCTATCTCCGCCATCGTTTTTCTCCTCAAATAATTCAGCACGCTGTTTAGCTTTACGCCCAATTTACGCTGAGATATCGAGATGTTGAGGATCTAATGGCCGAACGAGGCCTGGATATCTGCCTATGAAACGGCATTGTCATGTCTGGATGGCGCACGCATAACCAGCGGATATGTTGTCTACCCGTCCAAGCAATGATCGTGCTGCATAAGATAATGCTTCACGTTGCCTCGTCATCTTTGCTGTCTCGTGAAGCGGCCGCCAGTTGACGCCAGCGGCCCCAACGAGGGATGAACATTGGCACCTGCCGCTGATAGGCGCGGTAAGCTTCGCCGAACTGCTTGAGTACCTGCTGTTCCTCTCGCAGAGCCAGCCATGTGTAGACAAGCACGATCACCGGAAAAAGGCCGACCGAGAAAAGCGTTGGCCAATGCACCACGCCTTCTCCGAACAGGGCAATAAACAGCCCTGTGTACTGCGGATGCCGCACATACGCATACAAACCGTCTGTCACCAGACGGTTTTCGCCTCGTGCCTTGTGGACCTGACGCCACCCCTGAATAAAGAGACCAATCCCGATAAAGGCGAGCGCATAGCCTAGCAGCATTGAAATTAACATGCCGGTTTCGCCGAACCCTACCAGGGTCGACCATAGGCTGGCGCTGACATATTCGCTATCCAGACCGAAAAAACGCACCAACAGATAGATGGTGAGCGGAAAGCCATACATTTCTGCATAAAGCGCGATGATAAAGGCCTGAACCGCCCCGGCGCCGACCCATTCCCGCCAGTTCTTCGGCGCGAAATTGCGATAGAAAAACCAAGACACCAAGACGACAACGATCAGTGCGATGCCCCAGGTTCCAGCGTGGTTAAAAGATTCATTCATGGTTTGATCCATTAGTAATCCAGCCAATTTTTTGCCTTTGGCTTACCTGGCTCGGATCCAGCACATCGCTGTCCGAATCGGACACGCATTGGATTGAAGCTGGCGTCGCCCACCCAATAAACGTGATGACAAAGAACAACCCGAGGCTCCTCCCGAGCGCCACAACCGGCAGTCGGAAACTGTATTGGCTTCTTATGCGGAATTCGTGACGCATTTCAGAAATATTTTCTGCGACTAAGCCAAGCATATGTCGGCCCCGATCCATAGGATAGAATTTGTAAGTTCTCGATACCGAGATACGTTTCTGAGCCTACCTCAAAAATTTCCCGACACTCTCGCGAACACGGATAATAAGCTGAACCATTGTGAACAGCCGATTTCGCTTTATTTGTGATCACTTGTGTTCCGCAGACAGGATCTATATTGCGTTCTGGAGCGATCCAAAGCATTTCCTGCGGTTTATTCGAAGGGGATATCTGTTCATCTTCAGAATGCTTGTGCTTTGATTTATGGCTCATGATTATGCGCGCCACAAGAAAATCGCATCATCAAAAAAATTGAAAAGTGAACTCATTTTGTCAGCTATCCGTGCATTAAAATTTATAGTTTGACGCAACTATACTTATCTAGCCGGAATGACATGTCGAGGCGAAGACCGCATATTTCGGTCACAATTGATGACAGGCTAAGGGGCGGTTACAAATTGTTACAAATGCGTCGATCAAACAAAGAAGAAAGCCGATCAGAGCAGCAAATATGCCTCAACTCTCAGGCCGCCTTCCGCACAGTTTCGTATGATAACGTCGCCACCGTGACTATGGAAAGGCGTTGTCATCTATGGACGGCTCCTGAAATGCCGGACATGTCTGATAACAGGACAATGCGTGATGGTTCGATAAAATAGGTTCAGATGTATCTGCGGTAATCGGCGCTGACAGCTTGGCCTTCATCCATATATTTTAAGACTTCTCCGACCTTGCGTGCGGCCCTGATCGGAATAGGAAGGCGTTGATTCATCTGAGTCGAATTCCAGTTAATCTTAGTCAGCGAAAAAATCTCCTCGGCTATCTGTGAAATCGTGCTATCGCAGCTTTCATGGGGGCAAAGCAGTAATGGCCGGGGATCGTAAAGGCCTGGATACGTGCCATAGTAGGGAATGCTGCCATTTGTGTATAGTAGACCCTTACCGGCAAGGTTGACAAAAGTGCCGCGAAGAACCGGGTAGTTGCCGTCGCGAAGTATCTTCACCGAATAAGATTCCTGAACCCAGACCAAGTCCCGGAACTCTGTACCAGCTTCATCAAGCGCCTTCAAAATACCTTCTGCCTCATCACCCCTGAAACGAGAGGTCTTCAGGATAATGACCCGCGCTGGGAAATGCTTATGGTGATTTTTATACGCTGAGAGCACTTGAGAAGTCAGATCGTAGGCATCGTTAGAGGTCATATAGGGATGACGACCGCGGCTTTCGGTCTGCGCGCGCTTACCCTTTAGAATAAAACCACGGCCGCGTTCATCGAACATTTGAGCAGCGCTTGTGAAAAGCTGCTGGCCGCCTGCTTCCCGGTAAAAACTGATCCCGACATAGCAAGCCGCATATTCGCCCTCACGAGGCATGCGGCGCCAGGGAATACGGCTGCTACCTTTGTAATAAAGCGTCGTCACGAGGTTCCAGGTTCTATCGGCTAAATCCTGTATATCACGATCGCGGCTTTCCTTGATCTTACGGGGAATGGAGGCCTTCTCGTCGATTACATCCTCCCAGACAATCTGGACCGGATAGCTCAACCCCATGGTTCGCGCTTTGAGCAAGCCGCGGAAATTTGGGGCATCGGAACCGCTACTATCTTCTTTCTCCGTTGTGCTTTTTGAATCGACCTTTGCGTTCCAGACACGCTCAATCAAAGCGACGGGAAGTGCGACGATCGCCACGTCCGGGCGATGGCTGCTCTCGTCGAGAGTCTGCAATTCCGAGACGATCTCCTCGACAGCCATCTCCACAGCATTGCGATGGTCCGGCTCCTTCCTGATCTTCTCGATTTTGCTTTGAGAAAGGGCCGCAGTAGCGCCATCCTGCATCTCGAACCGGCAACGAAAGGGATTGAGATTGCCAAGCCCCGGAAAATCAGGGTGTAGGTTCGGATGCCTCTCGGTTTTACCCTGAAAGCCAGCCGCAGCATCGACTAGGAACTTTTGCGTATCCTCGACAGTCTTGGCACTACCGACGACAGCAATCCGGATCACATCTCCCAAAGGAGGTTGCAGTGGTCCAGCTTCAACAAGGCCCAGCCGCGGGTCCGGGTGGTGATGCTTGTCACCAAACTCCAACTCAGGCTCTTCGAATATTTTGCTTTCGAAATCCATCACACCGCGAGCCTTTGCTGATCATCAGACTCTTCAGCCTTTTTCTTCGGCGAGCCCCAGACATCTTCAGGCACCCGCGTTTCGAGAGCGACTTGTGGCGACTCACCGAAGCGCAGGCATGGTTCGGACCCTGCTTCCTGCCCGAAGAGGTCATCTATGGCGCCGTCAGACTGGGTGAGGAAGCGGTGCCACATGATTACCTGCCCGCGCAGCGAGGCACTGTTATCCATCCTTTTTTTTCCGGAAAGGAGAGCTTGAGGATAGGAATGCGGTGTAAATCCGTTGGTTGTAAAAAAATAGGTTGGTGTTATTACTAGGAACCACTGGTCATCAAGCAGCTCGAACCGCGGAACGAAGGCATGGTGACGCACAAAATCCACGCGCCCCTCTTCCTTCTTACTAGTGATGACATTGACGACGTCGGCACTCGTCTTCTTTTTCGACGACTCGTAGGAGTAAGTGCGTGACTGATTGGGCTGAAGCGCCCTGAAATAGAATAGCCTGTTCTCCTTGTGCCAGCCCAGATCTTCCCAAACTTGGTGCTTGAGGGTGTTTTTCAGAAGAAACGCGAAGTTGTTTTGCTCATCGGGGTTTTCGTGGAACGCCAGATAGTTCGTCTCAACCGCCTCGACTTGATCAACATCGATAATGTTGCGGCACACAGATGTTCGCGGATCATGGAACGACCAGAATGAACCACCCTGTATAACCCAATCGAAGCGCGCCGGCTCATCACCTTCGAGCAGCATCGCTACCGCTTTCTTCCCGGTATGGGGTGTTGAGGTCACAAAGATTTCCGATGGCAGTTTGACGGGCAGAATATTGACGAGCGCTTCTTCGCCGCCACCCAGCGGCGGAACGTAATATCCAAATCCGGTCTTGGAAACTGTAAGGGCGGCAAGCCGATCGACTGCGTCTCGGTTAAGAACGTCACCGTCTTTGCTAAATCGAAGTCGGCGCTCACCCTCAGTGAAACCGCTGGGCACCTCCTGCCAGTAAAATGATTCATCTGACTTGCGATAGAGAACGATGATCACCGGCAGATTTGATCCGCGCCAGTATTCCAAGTCCTTGCTTCTCAGCAGGTATGTGAAGCCTTGGTCATCTTCCGAAGAATATGTTCCAGACTCTGCGGCCTTCACCTGGACAGCGATCATCCGCGCCAGCGGTCGGCCGTCGTCCATCACCTCGGCAATACCATCAATCCCAGCTTCAAGGCGCGAGCGGCCGTCAAACTGAAAGCCGATATTCAGAAATCGCAGGCGCGCTGCCGTTTCACCAATTTCTCCAAGTATTTGGTTCGGTGTAATAGTCTTCGACATACTTGCACCATAGAACATTCAGGGAACATTTGGTACTAAAATATGCTTGCGTTTTGTCTTTGATTTGACCTTTGGAGAGCCGTTAATCATGAAGGAAAAGCTCTAGCAGCTTTTGTCACAAAGCGCCGCAATCGAAGCGCTGTGCTGAAGTATCTGAAGAAAGCAATGAAGCGATATGGCGGTCCAAAGGTTATTGTGGCAGATAAGCTTCGCTCATCTCGAGCGGCAATGAAAGAAATAGGCGACACTGATCAACAGCAAACAGGGCGATGGTTAAACAATCGGGCTGAAAACTCACATCAACCCTTCCGACGAAGGGAACGAACAATGATCAAATTCAGAAGTACAAAGTCATTGCAGAAATTTGTCTAGATCCATTCTTCAGTTCATATTCATTTTAATTTGGAACGCCACCTCACTAGCCGACGACAATTCAAACCCAATCGAGAAACTGCCCTTGCAGATTAGCGTCAGTTCGCTGCCTGAACATTTACTCCGCTCTTCATTTTAGCGTTTGGTCATTTTACTCTGGCAGTTCCTATGAGACAGTTCGTAGAAAGGCATTATCATGTTGTTTGAAGTGAATAACTTCAAGCAAGATACTTGCATTTTCGTTGTTATTGAAATAGGCTTCTTCTGCTCTTGGTAGAAGCTGGCCGCCCGTCATTGCAAAGCTGTAGACAGCACTACTTTATAAATATTTCTCTTTTCAATGTTATTGTTTTGGCTTGAAAAGTGGTTGACGGGCGACGCTTATCTACAGGCCAGGAGAACGACAATGTTGAATGAGAATATTCAGCCATCCTCTCTTGATGGCATTAAACGTTTCGCAAAACAGCTCAAAAAAGCTAAGGGTCTACCACATCACGAAGCATTAGACGTTGCTGCCAAAGTGGCATCGTTTGAGAACTACGCGCATGCACGAAGGCAGCTTCAAGATCGACCTGATACTGCAGCAAAGGAAGGCCAGCTTTTCCTCACAGTCTATTGGTACGATAGAAATTATTTTTCAATTGGACGAGAAACGCTTGAAATAGAAATCTCCAAACCTCTACACGAGATTGCAACCAAGTCGGAGCTGAAAATCGTAAGGGGATTAGGGTGGTTTAGGCTGGCAGCACGAGATCACCTTGTGAATGACGATGTAATTCCCTCACAGGAAGTGGCCCGAAAAGCAATTTGTAAAGCTGTCAGAGCGCTTCGTTTTATGGAAGCTACAGGTCTGAAACCATCAAGAGACTCTTATGCAGCTTACCCAAAAAGGGATCACAACAACAAACTCCCAAAGAGTGATCATTCGACTGACTGGTATGATCCCGAAACGGGTCAGTTTATTCTAATTGATGAGCCTTATCTGGCTGCTACGGTTGAGAGCAATCGGGTTGCTTGGGCTAAAAAACACAACTGGCATTTGCAAGCATCAAAATGGCCAGGAATGTACTACCCACATGATTGCAGTTTGTTTGTAGCTACAGACGCTTCGACCAAATACGATTTTCAAAACCTCATGTCTAAGATTGATGCTCTGCCTGAACCCATTACGGAAGATGTCTGGGATGGAGTCTCCGTTAAAGGGCATGACACATTCGTTAGTCCTCAGGCAAAATCATCCAAAGACAAACGACGGGCTAAAGCGAAGGGAACAGTTTGGCGGCTATCAAGTAAAAAAACTGTTCCAATGCAATTACAGTCTCCTTTCAATGATCGCCGGCCAAATGCAATCATGCCGATTGCTGCTCATCAAAATGTAGCAAGGATGATAAAAGCTGTCCTTCAGTCTGGCCAAAAACAGTGGGCCGTTAATACGAGGCTAAGTTCTATTAGAAGCAAACTCGAAGATTGGTTTTTTGCAGAGCGTAGCCGAGAAGAAACAGACAAGTATGATCTGTTTTACTATGGAGGCATTTCAGATGATGATCCTTATGTGCTAAAGGCTCGGACTGTTAAAGGAAATATCGAGCTGCTGAATGACATCAAGAGAGCTTTGCAGCAAGCCTATGTCGATTGTGAACCATTAAGAAAAATGACTAAGAAGATTGATACGTCAATTGACATAGTCAGCAAGCTTGACGATTAACAATCATATTTCTACCGATTAATTGGTTCGCCCATTTTCAAATAGAAGGAGTGCGAATTTTCGTTTCTTAGCATTGCTCGGTGCCCTGGTCCCCAGTTGTATTGCACTATTGTAGCCGCATCATAGTTGTTAACGATATGCAGCAATGTATTTCGGAGCATTTCTTCACCCAATGCGTTTTTGACGTTGGCTGGAAAATCCAAATTATTCCGACTAAATTTATTTATACAGGCTTACCAACCATCCAATTTTTCAGTTGTTCACACACCGAATCCTTTGCAAATTTCGGCGGACGGCTTTCTGCGCATTACAACTAGTAACAATCAGGAATAAGCTGTGCCTTCTTTAGTCATTTGAAAGTGCCATTAAAAAGCGGTGGATTTCAACCATCGCAAATGTATCAAGTTTGCAGTACTCAAGAAGATTGGCTGCAAGTTGATCAGCTTCCTCACCTTTTGCATTGATCATTCTTTGCCACGCGTCCATCGCGGAAGTGCCATCTTGGACATCTAAATCATCGTATCCTAGATGTGGGCACACGACAGGCAGAACTTTTTTAATGGAGGTCGATCCACCAAACTTAGCGTCCACGTAAGACATCTTGAAAACGTCTTTCAGGTCAACCATTCGATCATTCAATTGTTTGAGAAAATCGGCGCTATCGGGAAACCACTTTGCCATTTCTCTATTCTGCGTTTTCTCGAAAGACGCATGCCAAGATACTACGCTCCCGTCCTCACCAAAATCTTGTTGCATTTGAGCAACCAAATTACCCGGCAATTGCAGTTCTCTTTGAAGGAATTCTTTGTGATTTAGAGTGCCGTCCTCATCCAATGTATGCAGAGAATACTGCACCGGGAAATGTTTATGGGGACTGCTACCATCAACCAACGGTATGGCAGAAGCAAATGTTTCAAAGTCAAAGAAGTGGAGGGGAAATTGAAAAGTATTTAAAAATCCTCGAATTGCAGCTCGATCAATTTGTGGCTCACCAGTTTGGGCCGCCCGTAATACGACAGATTGTAACTCTGAAAGCGGAAAATCAGTTTTAACATCCTGAAGGTCAAAGACATCCTTATCAATCAGTTCGCGACGCCTGTTGTCGTTAAGGCGTGGTAGTATGTAAATCGACTGTTTAGGAACATTAGGGTTGAAATATTTAAATGTATCGCAGTGATTTGCTCGGGATTTAGAAATACAAGAACATCCTTTTCGGTCAATTTCCTCTTCTCTCAACAATGTTATCGCCTGATTAATCTCGATTTCAGTTTCATCATAAATTTCTCTCACCCTCTCAGTCACATCCTCGATATGCAGGAGATCTTGCGGTACGATGTTTCCTTTTCGGATATAAGAGCCATCAAGATGAATTATTTTCACCTGCTCAATTGCTTGCCCGGACCTTTCGGCTGTTATCAATTGAAAACACGCATCTTTTAGGTGGCTATGGATATTATCCGTTTTAATGCGAGTTGACGATTTCACCTCACAAAGTATAGCTCGTTCGTCTTTAGTGATCTCGAAGGCATCCGCCCTTGCAAATAATCCGTCTTCGGTTTCAAAGGCCTTCTGAAAATCAATATTCCCCAGACTATTTTTTACAAGAAGCTGTCGCACATACTCTTCAACTTCATAACCTTCGCGGGTGCTGTCAGACTAATGCGACGTAGTCTCTGTTTGGCATAAAATGGCATAAAAAAGTACCTCAATTATGCAGCACCAAGTTGTCGCCACTCAGCAAGAGCAACGTCGCGTTGAACTTTAAATGTGGTTCTTGAGTTGAGATGGCGTTCGGTGTTGAAGTGGTTATGGACTGATGCGTGGACTGATACGAATTTCTGCAAACTTCGCCGGCGCCTGAATTGCAACATCGCCTGTTCTCTTCGTCGGAATGGGAGATGGGAGTTTTCACAGCGATTGTTCTTCCAACGGCCTGTTTCTTGCGATGCTTCATTACCAACTACCTTCATCGCAGCACGATATGAACGTAATCTATCCGTTACTATTTCAGATGGTTTTCCGTACCGTTTCATAATTTTCTTAAGAAACACCAGGGCTGCCTTACGATCGCGGCGCTTAGAAACAAAGCATTCCAACACTTCCCCCTCGTGATCAACGGCTCGCCACAGATAATGAGTTTCTCCGTTGATCTTCACAAATACTTCGTCCATATGCCATCGCCAGTTGGAATGATTTTGGGAAGGATAAAGTCGTTTCTTCCGGATCTCACCAGCAAACATTGGACCAAATTTATTCCACCAATAGCGGACTGTTTCATGACAAATATCAATGCCCCGTTCATGAAGAAGGTCTTCAACATTGCGAAGAGAAAGGGGAAACCTGACGTACATCATTACCGCAAGGCGGATGATTTCAGGAGAGGTTTTGAAATAGCGAAATGGGTTCTTTTTTGTCATGCTCGGAGGCTAGTCGACGAGCAAATCCCCATCAAGCAGTTTTCCTCTGACAGCACCATTATCAGGGACGGACGGTAGTTAGCCATCATGAGCGTGGTCAAGAGCATCTATACCTGAGTTACAGCAGAGGTCGGCGCATGCCATTGTTCCTGGGAGCACCGTCAAAGCTCATTCTTGCATCGTTGCCAAAAGCGAAGTTACGCCGGCTCTTTGAAGAGAACATCGAACAGGTTCAAAGTTCGGCCTTTAGCCCCGATTGGGAGACCCTATACGCTGAGATCAAAATGATCCGGCGCAATGGTTATGCCATTTCAAAAAGTGAATTGGATCAGGGATATGTTGGCATCTCGGCGGCGTTGGCAACCAATCCGCCTGGTAGCCTTTCAATGATATTTTCTGCTTCGCGTTTTGAACTTATAAACGAAAAACTAATCGTTAACATAATTCTAAAGGCCGCAAGTAAAGCGAACGACCTAATATTACAAATGAAAAATGATGAGAATTTGGTGGATTGGTTTAATGAAATAACAAAACTCGCCCCGCGTTAGAACTTGCAGTCGATCGCTGACAGGTGTTGTCATCTATAGGTGCTGTCAGGCGAGTGCGAACTCGCCTCCGCATGAAGTAGTATTAGGACTAAAGTGCTTCTGTTACACCGCACTAAGTTGCTGCCACTCAGCCAGTGCGGCATTTCGTTGGAGCTTGAATGTTTCTCTGTTGGTTAGGTGGCGCTCAAGGTTGAAATGGTTATGGAATGATGTGTGAACTGAGACGGTGCTGTCATGTCTGGATGGCGCTCCTATGGCAAGGTAAAAATGTGATGTTTTCCGGCGGCTGGGTGCAGTCATGTCTCCGGCCTTTAAACGCGGCTTTTATCTTACAACCGCCGGCCCTGATGTTTTTCGCTGGACCTGATCCCTATCAGACTATCGCGCTTGAGTGGCGCAAGACAGCACCTCGGGTTTTTCAGTCCTGACGATTTCCATGTCGCCTTTGTTTCACATCATCACGTAATCACTCCGCCAACTATAATGCCCAATAGGGGCAAATTCTAAATATTACTTTTCCTTAAGTCCTTTGTGAGGACGCTTCCTTGAACATCGGGTTGTATGTCGTCTCTTGTGCCATAACCACCCATGCGATACGGGCCATCTTGTTGGCCAGTGCGACGGCAACGAGCTTGAAAGGTTTTTTAGCCAAAAGCGATCGAGCCCATATGGCAAGCGGCGTGTTGGTTTTGCCTGACTTGATGCTGTAGAGGGCTGCATGGGCGCCAACAACAAGCAACTTTCGTAAATGCCGGTTCCCCATTTTTGTGATGCGGCCCAGTCGAGATTTGCCGCCCGTTGAGTGCTGCCGGGGAACCAGGCCCAGATAAGCTGCAAACTCCCGTCCGCATTTGAATAGGCTGGAGGCGACAATCGGACCAATACCGGGAATGGTCGCGAGGCGCACACTCACCTCGCTTCTGCGATGGGCTATGAGAATGGCTTTACTCAGTTTGCTAATTTGTGTGTCTAAATCGAGCAATGCTGTCGCCAAAGGCAGAAGTGCCGAGCGGGCGCTCACGCTAAGATCATCATTATCTTCTTCAAGAATAATGGTAATGAGGAGGTGAACATTGCGAGCCCCTTGAGAAACAACCATACCAAATTCAGCAAAATGTCCGCGCACGGCATTGATCAAAGCGGTCCGCTACGAGACCAGCAGTTCCCGGGCACTATGCAACATCAGTGTTGCTTGTTGTTCTTCGTTCTTTACGGGGACGAACCTCATGGAAGGTCGTGTAACGGCTTCACATATTGCCGCAGCATCAGCCGCATCATTCTTTTGTCGACGCAGGTACGGCTTTACATAGGCAGGCGGATAGATTACTGAAGAATGTTATCACTTGTCTCCGTCGGACGGATTTGCGTAAGACCACCTCGCCGTTCTCGTCGATGCCGTGAAGCTGAAAAACATTCTTTGCTATATCAAGTCCAATTGTTGTGATCTTCTTCATGATCGTGGCTCCGGTTAGAGGTTATATGTACCCGTACAGGATACATCAAATGACGCGGCGAAGCGCCATCCACAACATCAGACGAATGCGACGTAGTCTCTATATGGCGCAAAATGGTGTAACGGTGCCCCTACTATGTCGCGCTAAGTTGCTGCCACTCGACCAGTGCGGCATTTCTTTGAAGCTTAAATGTTTCTCTATTGTTTAGGTGGCGCTCATGGTTGAAGTGGTTGTGGACGGATACATGGATTGAGACAAATTTCTGCAGACTTCGGAGGTGCCGAAATTTCAGCATCGCCTGCTCTCGTCGTCGAAATGGCAGGTGTGAATTTTCACAGCGATTGTTCTTCCACCGACCAACCTCTTGAACTTCAGCATTTCCGATGATCTTCATAGCGGCACGATATGAACGTAATCTATCCGTTACAATCACTTGAGGTTGACCGTAGAGTTTCATTATTTTTTTAAGGAAAACCTTTGCTGCTTTGCGGTCGCGTCGCTTGGAAACAAAGGCTTCCAGCATTTCTCCTTCGTGGTCGACGGCACGCCACAGGTAATGTGTTTCGCCATTGATTTTGACAAAAACTTCATCCAGATGCCATCGCCAGTTGGAATGATTCCGGGGAGGATGAAGTCGTTCTTACGGATCTCACCCGCAAACATTGGACCAAATTTATTCCACCAATATCGGACTGTTTCGTGACAGATATCGATGCCGCGTTCATGAAGCAAATCTTCAACATTGCGAAGTGAAAGCGGAAACCTGACATACATCATCACGGCCAAGCGGATGATCTCGGGCGATGTCTTGAAATAGCGGAAAGGGTTCAGTTTTGTCATACTCGGAAGCTAGTCGACGATCAAACGCCCCTCAAGCTATTTTCTTCTGACGGTACCATGTCGATGCCTCGTTCATGGAGAGGGTTTTCGACATTATGAAGTGAAAGAGGAAATCTCGCATACATCATGACCGCAACCCGCTTTGATCAGAATTACTTCAATTTATCCCTTGCAAAAACGGAGCCAATGGTATGGACACCCGCCCTTGAGTTTTATGGCATCCTCGAGTGTGGGTATAACCCATATTTAAAGGAGAACAGAAATGGCCTTGACTCGTATTGGATTGGATTTAGCAAAGAATGTTTTTGAAGTTCATGGCGTTGATGAGCGGGATAAAACGGTTCTAAGAAAAACTCTGCGACGTGATCAGGTTGGTATTTTTTTCGCCAATATATCGCCCTGCCTGGTTGCCATGGAAGCATGCTCTGGCGCGCATTATTGGGCTCGCGAGATTGCTGACTTGGGCCATGCAACCCGTTTAATCAGTCCTCAATTTGTCAAACCTTATGTCAAAACAAACAAGAGCGACCCGAATGATGCAGGAGCAATATGCGAGGCGGCCAGTCGACCCAGCATGCGTTTTGTTACAATTAAAACCGGTGAACAGTTGAGTATTCAGGCGACGCATCGGGTTCGCACGCGACTGGTCGAAAATCGAACCGCACTGGCCAATCAGATCCGCGGCATCCTGGCGGAGTTTGGCATTGTTGTGGCCCGGAACCTTGCCAGCCTGCGACGACGGCTGCCCGAGATTTTGGCTTCCGAAAAAATTGACCTAGATCCGTTGCTCCGTTCACTTATGCATGATCTTCACAAAGAACTGTTGGTCTCGGATGATCGGGTTCGCGTTTATGATCGACAGATCAGGCAGCTTTGCCGTAATAGCGAGGTGTGTCAGCGTCTTTTACGCATCGAAGGGATTGGTCCGGTAACAGCCACAGCGCTAGTGGCCGCAGCCGGTAACGCGTCGTCGTTCCGAAACGGGCGCCAGTTCGCGGCTTGGCTCGGGCTGGTGCCAAGGCACCATTCGAGTGGCGGGAAAACACGCCTGCTTGGTATCTCCAAACGCGGCGATCGATATCTCCGGACGTTGCTGATCCACGGTGCCAGATCCGCTCTTGGGCGAATTCGCCACAAAAAGGATCCGCGAAGTCGGTTGCTGCAGAAACTGTGCGAACGCAGGCCTTATAATGTGACCGATGTAGCGCTCGCCAACAAGAATGCCCGCATTGTCTAGGCCTTGCTGCGACACGGCGAAGACTACGATCAGAGCCGAACAGTGTCGGCAGTCGCATAAAAAGTCTGAATAGGAGGTTGCCCACCGCTATTGCAACGTGGCATCAAGGAATGGAGAAGCGGTTGCACCGCCGCCTTTTGAACCTGTTGTGTGGACCGGCAGATCAACAGATCATGTCTCGGAGCCGTTGAGGGAAAGGCGTGCGAAAAACCATTGTGGCTCTTTACGCATCGATACCGCGTAAAACATTGGAAGCCGAATATACGAAAGCAGTTGCAGCTCAGCCATCCAAACCAAGAGCACCGTTGCAATCAGGCAGGTGTCCATATACGTCCACACATGACAGTGCCGCCAGGAGGATCGTCCGGTACATCGTGGTTCTCCTTTTCGTGATCGCGGTGGAACACCTTTCCCGGCCCGGCTCTACGGACGGGGCAGCCATCCGGGCTTTATTTCTCGACATTCGATAGATGGCTATCTATTATAATATAGCAACGCAACCAGTCAGGCAATGAGATGATGAAGCCTCTCAACAATCAGGAACAATTCGGCCTCCGCCTCGGGCTGGTCGCCCGGCTGTGGCGCGCCGAGATCGACCAGCGGCTGGCGGCGTTCGGCCTCACCGAATCCCGCTGGTTAACCCTGTTACATCTCTCTCGCTTGCCCGAAGCGGCAACCCAGCGGGAATTGGCCGAGGCGGTCGGGGTACGGGGGCCGACCCTGGTGCGCACGCTGGACCGGCTTGAGGCTGAAGGACTGATCGAGCGCCGGGCAGAAGCCGCCGACCGTCGCACCAAATCGGTCCACCTGCGCGCGGAAGCCGCCCCCATCCTGGAACGAATCGAAGCAGCCACAGCGGCGGTTCGCGCGGAAATATTTACCGGCATATCTCATGCCGAGGTAACGACCTGTCTGACGGTTTTCGAGCAAATCGCAGGCAAGCTGGGTGGCGCGGAAACGACGGTGCGGCCTACGCACGAAATCCCGATGGACAGGTGAGCCATGGACCAGCGCGTGAGCCGCATGGAGCACCAGGGCGACGATCCGGAAACCGATCTGCGCACAGCCCCCGACAAGGAGACGGAGGCTGGCTCAGAGGCGGCTTCACCTCCTGCCCGCACCCGGCCATGGCGACTGTATGGCGCGATCCTGGCGGCGCTGATCGTTCTCGGAGGCGGCGGCTGGTGGCTGTATCAGCAGTTCACCCATGTCTTTGTGACGGACGCCCGTGTCGCCGCCGACATCATTGCTATAAGCAGCCGGGTTCCCGGTTGGGTGACGGCGCTCGGAGTGACCGAGGGGGATACCGCGCAGAGAGGCAGGGTTTTGATCCGGATCGACGACCGGGAAAGCCGCCTCCGCGTCGAGGAGCTTGACGCGCAACTCGCCGGAATTGCCCGCCGCCGCGAGGAAATCGAAGCGCGCATCGCACTCACCGACCGTCAGACGCAAAGTCGTATTACCGCCAAACAGGCAGCGGTGAGGGCTGCGGAGGCCGCGTTGGCAGGAGCGACGGCGCAACGCGATCTTGCCAGACAGGACAATGACCGGGCGGAGAAGCTGGCGCCTCGCGGCACCATCACCCGCGCGCGCCTGGACCAGACGCGGGCCGCGCTGGAGACGGCAAAACAACAGGCGTTGAGCGCGCAGGCGGACTTGGAAAATGCCCGCGCCGCCCTTGCCGAGGCTGAAGCCGCGCGCGGGGAACGCACGGTGCTCCGCACCCAGCTCGCCGAACTCGGCCCGGAGGAACAGCGGCTGCGTGCACAAAAGGCCCGGGCGGCGCTCGACCTCGAAGACCGCACCATCGTCATGCCATTCGCCGGCGTGGTGGACCGGGTCTTCGTGGACAAGGGCGAATACGTCACGCCCGGCCAGCGCCTCCTGATGGTGCATGATCCGCAGCGAGTGCGTGTCGAGGCGAACGTCAAAGAGACCGACATCCGTTTCTTTCGGTCTGGAAAGACCGTGACGATTACTGTCGATGCCCTGCCGGGTCGGCGCTTCGAGGGCAGCGTCACGCGCGTGGGCCAAGCTGCCACCAGCGAGTTCGCCCTGCTGCCCAACCCCAACCCGAGCGGCAATTTCACCAAGATCACCCAGCGCCTGTCAGTGCGCATCGCGGTGCAGCAGGACGGCGGCGAACTCAAGCCGGGTATGATGGTAGAGCTGGAGGCCGGCACCAGTGACTAGAGCGCCGCACCCGGACAGTATCGAGGGGCTGTTTGCCCGTTTCGGCCCGTCCTATCGCTGGCTGGTCACGGCGACGGTCATGATGGGCACGATCGCCACCATCCTGACCGCCACCATCGTCAATGTAGCCCTGCCGGATATTATGGGCGCTTTCGGCATGGGCCAGGACAAGGCACAACTCCTGTCCACCGGCTTCCTCGCCGCGATGACCGGGACCATGCTGCTCAACGCCTGGATGGTCGAGACCCTCGGCCAGCGCGCAACCTTTATGCTGGCGGTGACGGTTTTCATCATCGCCTCAGTCATGGGCGGGCTGGCTCAGACGGAAGGTGTGCTGATCCTTACCCGCGTCCTACAAGGCGGCGCAGCCGGCATCCTCCAGCCGCTCGCCATGCAGACGATCTTCCAGGTCTTCCCGCCAGAGAAACGCGGCTCGGCCATGGGGATTTACGGCATCGGCGTGGTGCTAGCCCCTGCCCTGGGCCCGACGCTGGGCGGCATCATGGTCGATAGTTTCAGTTGGCGGTATGTGTTCTTCATGGCTGTGCCGTTTTGCCTCATCGGCCTGTTCCTAGCCACGATCTTCATGCCGGGGCGCACAGCCTCCGGTCCGCCGCATCGGTTTGATTGGGTCGGCTTCGGCCTGATGACAGTGTTCCTGGTCACCTTGCTGAACGGATTGTCGAACGGGCAACGTGACGGCTGGATGTCCGATCCCATCCTGCGCGATTTTGTGATCGCCTGTGTCTCGGGCATCGGATTCATTGTCTGGGAACTTCGTACACTCGAACCCATGCTTAATCTCAAGCTCTTCACGAACAGGGCTTATGTGGGCGCGTCCGTGGTGGCCTTCATTTTCGGGGCGGGAATCTTCGGTTCGACCTTCTTGATTCCGCTGTTCGTCCAGACGATCCAGGGCTATACGCCGACGCGCTCGGGCCTGTTGTTGATGCCGGCAGGCCTGATTCTGGCCCTGGTCTTTCCCATTGCCGGGCGGCTGACGGACAAGACGCCGGCCTATGCCATCGTGATGTTCGGGCTGGCGATCTTCGCACTGTCGTCGTTCCTGATGACCGGCGTCGATACTGACACGTCCTTTTGGCTGTTTGCCTGGTGGATCATGTTGGGGCGTATCGGACTTGGTTTTATCATGCCGAGCCTGAACGCCGGCGCCCTCAAAGCGCTCCCGATGACCCTGCTCGGCCAAGGCTCCGGCGCGATCAACTTCGTGCGCCAACTCGGCGGCGCCTTCGGCGTCAACCTTCTTTCCATCGCTCTGGAACGGCGGTCTCAGTTGTACGTAGACAGCTTCACGGCGGCGCAGCACGCGGGCAACAGCACGACGACCGGCTTGCTGCGCGATGTGACTGGCTGGCTTGCACAGGCTGGCGTGCCGGAAGCGATTCGCCAGGCCGAGGCGGTGAATTATCTTGGCCGCGTGATTTACAGCCAGGGCAATATGCTGGGATATCGCGACAGCTTCTTTATCGTCGGTGTGATCTTCCTGGCCGCCCTTGTTCCGGCGCTGATGATGCGCCGGGGGCCACAGCACCCGCCAGCGCAAAGTGATACGGGGCGGCGTGGCGCAGGCCATGCAAGGGATGCGCCTCAGCCAGCCCGGTGAGAAACGGCTATCGTTACCGATCATCCGGCCACAAGTTCAAGCGGGAGGCTGGCGGCGAGAGAGGCGGAGAGGTGGCGGCACCCCGACCTTCCCTCTCCAGCAATCCCCGCGCCAGCCAGCGCCGCGAGACATTCTCGAGCGCGTCGAACACGTCTCCAAGCTCTGCGCCGTGCGCGGTCAGGCCGTAAGAAACCTTCGGGGGGATCGAGGGAACATGGTGGCGATAGACGATGCCGTGTTCTTCGAGCATCCGTAGGCGTTGCGTCAGGACCTTCGACGAGATGCCGGGAATCGCCCGCCGCACCGCGCAGAAACGCAACGGCCCATCCTGGCGTAGATGCCAGAGTATGTAGGTCGTCCATGACCCCATGAGCAGGCGCAAGAGCGCATCCACGCAGACTGGCGGGGGTGGGTTACGGGGCACTATATGGTTACCTGAAGGTTCCTACTTCCCTTTAGATACCATACTGATAATAATGATCGTCGTCGAGCTTCATGGTGCCCCTACGAGCGGCGGCGGCTTGTCTTTGTCCACAGGGGCGAAAGAAAGGAGAAAGGTCATGATACTCATCGTTGGCGGAACCGGGACGATCGGCAGCGAGGTGGTGCGGCTGCTGAAGGAGGAGAATGCCCCCTTCTGGGCGCTGGTACGCGATCCAACCAAGGCGGAGGCTCTGAAGGTGCAGGGCATCGCGACCGTTGCCGGAGATCTTCGTCAGCCGGAAACCTTGCCCGAAGCCCTACAGGGGATCGAAAAAGTCTTCGTCGTCACCCCCCTTGTGCCCGACCAGGTGCAGATGCGCGCTAACCTGATCGCAGCGGCCAAGACGGCCGGGGTCAAGCATGTCGTCATGTCTACCGGCATCGGCGCGGCCTCGGATGCGCCCGTACAGATCGGGCGCTGGCACGGCGAAAACCAGCAACAGGCGCAGGAGTCCGGCATGGTCTGGACCTTCGTGCAACCGGGGTTCTTCATGCAGAACCTGCTGATGTACGTGGAGGCGATCTGCGACAAGGGCGAGTTCTACATGCCCCTCGGCGAGGGGAAAGTGAGCTGGATCGACGCCCGCGATATTGCCGCCGTTGCTGCCAAGGCGCTCACGGAGCCGGGCCACGAGAACCGGGCCTACCCGGTAACCGGACCGGAAGCGCTGAGCGGTGCGGATCTGGCGGCCGTACTGACCGGCGTAGTGGGACACACTGTCAACTATGTCCCCATCTCACCGGACCAGGCCAAGCAAGCAATGACCGCCATGGGCATGACGGAGATGCTGGCTGATGCAATGAACGAATTATACGCCTTGGCCCCTGCCGGGCATCTGGAAGGTGTGCTCGATACGGTCGAGCAGGTTACCGGTCGCCCCGCCCGCACATTTCGGGAGTTCGCACGCGACCATGCAAAGGTGTTCAAGAAGGAGTGAAACAGCCCGGAGCCAGCCAAAGTTGGAAGACCAGCAAGCGCAAGCCCATTCCCGTCATCACCGGCATCTTCAGCCCGTCCAACCTTGAGATCGCGCAGGCCGAAGGGCTTGTGCCACTCTGAAGCCATCGAATTCATCGAGTCAACGAGGCCCGAGGCGACCTCGAATTTCTGCACCTTGATCTTGTCCTTGTGCTGTTGAGCTTCCCACAGGTCATACTGCATCTGCTGCTGCAACCAGCTCTCCGGGCTGCCGCCGAATCCCTGCGACAGGCGAATTGCCATTTCCGGGGAAATCCCCAGCCGCCCGTTGAGCAGCATCGACAGGATGTTGCGCGACACGCCAAGGCCGTTCGCGGCCTCGGTCAGGCTCAGCCCCAGGGGGGCTCAAGGCACTGCCGCCTGATGACCTGGCCGGGGTGCGGCGGGTTGTGCATAAGCATGGTCTCACTTCCTTCCTAGTGGTAATCCAGATAGCCCCATGGTAGCCCTGAGCACGAAAACGGCTTGGGTATTTTTACCAATCCGTTATGTAGGTATTTGAATTCATTTAGGATAATTTGGTTGCGGGGGCAGGATTTGCGCCTGCGACGTTGTGGTTATTCCCCTGACCACCACCTACGGCCGCACCACCCACCAGTCCGGCCAGTTGACCTTCCAGGGCGTACGGGTTGCCTTCACGACCGTGCGCTGTTCCTCGGGCGTTAGATGATCCTCTCCGAGGCGTTCGAGCGCCGCCTCGACAATCCAGGGCTCCAGTGCCATACGGGCGGTTTCGCGGTAGGGGTCAAGCTTCTTTGCCATACGCAACGGTTGGAGCGCTGTATTTACGCTTCCGGGAGAGACAAAGTTTACGACAATCTTGCGGAACTGAAGTGAGTCGACTGCCTGCTCGCTTTTCCCCTCTGCAATTACGGTCATGGCGTAACGGGTGGCCGATATATCGCCGTCAAGCCCGCGCCTGGCCAGTTGCAGCAGAAACGCCTCCGCCGCCGTGACCTGCTTGGTAACCCCGTCCTCGCGGATCGTCACCCTCTGCCCCAATACCGCTTCATAGGGCGTTTCCTTATGTCGCCCTCTCGGCCTTCCTTTTGGATTGCCGCTCCGGCCCTTTTTAAACCGTGTCGCAGTGGGCGGTTGTCCATAACCGGCCCCGCTGCCACCCCCGTTCCCATCACCCATCATTCTTCAATTCCTTTCGGCCAGTGCAGACTATCAGGGTCGCGTGTACAGCGCCGGATCTCGGAGACATCGTCGGCCTTGAGCTTGTGGCCACCCCGGCGCCGGCCCAGGGCCGCCTGCACCGCCCAGGGCTCCAGCAGCATTTGGGGACGAGGTTCGTCGTAATCCTCATGCGTCGGATCAAGGGCTGTAATCTCGAGCAGCAAAAGGGCGTCGTCTGCATTACCCGGGTCATCCGAAAAGAGACTAGTCGCGCCCTTTGGCGACTTCCGACGCTCCTCTGCCGCGAGATACTTCTCGCGCTTGATAATCCATTTCAGCACCTCGCGCTGCGCCGAGCGGTTGCCGCCCAATGCTTCCTGCCAGGTGCGTTGCTGCAGCGCCTCTTCCAGGGATATCTCTCGCGGTGTCCCGTTCCGCATGACCGTCAGGGTCCTGCCCATAATCACTTCAATGGCAGACGACGTGCCGGGTACCGCTCTGGATTTCGGACGTCCCCCGGGGTTACCGCTCCGGCCTTTCCTGAACCGTCCCGAGACAGGCGGTTTCCCTCTTGTCGGTTTGTCCTTCATTCGGTCCCTCCTTGCTCCAGGAGTGGTTCGCGTCCTGTTAATGCTGACCATCGCTCAATGGCGACATCGACATAGGCCGGATCAATCTCCACCCCCCGGAACCGGCGCCCGGTCCGTTCAGCGGCGATCAGGGTGGTTCCCGAACCCAGAAAGATATCGAGGACGAGATCGCCATGACGGGTCACATCCCTGATCGCATCCGCCACCAGCCCCGTCGGTTTGACGGTGGGATGCAGCGCGAGATCTTCGCGCCGGCTGCCGCGGAAGGAATTGACGGACGCATAATCCCAGACATTGGTCCGGTTGCGGCCATGCCTGCCAAGCTCCACCATATTGAGATGCGCCGCCTCCCCGACCCGGTAGACGAATATCAGTTCATGCTTGGAGCGATACAGCGAGCCCATCCCGGCATTGGACTTGTTCCAGATACAGAGATTGAGAAAGGCGCCATAGATATCATGAGCAACAGCAGTCACATCCTCCATATGCCGCCAGTCCATACAGACAAAGTGAACGGCTCCCTCCCGGGAGACGCTGGTACAGGCGCCGAGTGTCTCTTTGAGGAAGGTTCGGAACTCCGTCTCGGTCATCTCGCCTGACGCCATCGCGAACTCCCGATGTCGATCACTGGTATTGGCATGACCGCTGATCCGGACATTGTAGGGCGGATCCAGAAAGGCCGCGTCGACTTGTGTATTTGCGCCAACGACCTTTTGTAAGAAGGCATGATCCCGGCCATCCCCGCAGCCAATGCGGTGATCCCCGAGTATCCAGATATCCCCCGCTTTGGTTCTTGGGGTTTCCGGGACAGCCGGAATAACCTCATCGTCGGGGTCCGCCTGCCCCTCCAGGATCACATCGATCTCACCGGTCGAGAAGCCGGTCAGCGTCACCTCCATATCGACATCAATCACTGCCAGCTCGGAGAGTTCCAGCTTCAGGATTTCCATATCCCAGCCGGCATTAAGCGCGATCTTGTTGTCGGCCAGCCGGAGTGCGCGCTTCTGGATCTCCGTGAGACCCGAGAGTACAATGACCGGCACTTCATCAAGGCCTATTGCCTTCGCCGCAAGCAAGCGCCCATGCCCCGCGATCATCCGGTCTTCCGGATCAGCGAGGATCGGATTGGTAAAGCCGAACACGTCAATCGAGGCTTTGATCTGCTCGATCTGTTGTTTCGAATGGGTGCGCGCGTTCCGGGGATCGGGCACCAGGTCGCTGACCGGCCGGTAGGTGACTGTCAGCTGGTTTCTAGAATCTGGCCTTTCACTCATCTTGTACATCCAATCATTTGCTTGCACCAAATACGGTCATGTTGGAGATGAATATAACCCCTTCCAGGCTCCCTTTAAACCAACGTTTGGAAGGACTGGACTTCGGGGCGCAGACGAGCGTTACTGTCGTTGCGCCCGTTTGCCGGGCTGTTGTCGGTGGGGACGGAATACTTCCGCCCGATAACCGGAGGAGAGATCCATGACATCCAAGAATCCCAATCCATCTATCCAAAAGCAAAATAGAACACACAGCGCAGCCATCCCCAAAACCACATCAGACGCCCCGACAAAACTTGAAAAGATCGTTGATCTTCTCCGTCGAAAGGACGGCGCCTGTCTGGAGGAGCTGTGCACTGCTACGGGCTGGCAGTCCCACTCGGTACGCGGCGCCATCGCCGGGGCGCTGAAGAAGAAAGGTCATTTAATAACGTCTGAGAAGATCGACAGTGTTCGCCGCTACCGGATCGGAGCGCCGCAATGAATAGCGTTTCCGAACTTGATGCAGAGATCAGGTCATTGGAGACGCTTGGATTGAAAGATATCCGCGTTCTCTGGGCTGCCCGAATCGGACCGCCGCCCAAACTACGCTCGGAAGAACTGTTGCGCCTGATGCTGGCCTGGCGTCTGCAGGCGGAAGCTTTGGGTGGGTTTCCATCCGGGACCCGTCGCCTGCTTGCCCGTCGCGGAGCCATTGCGCCCGAAGGCCGCGCCCTGGGCGATGGCGCGATCCTGCGGCGGGACTGGCAGGGCCGCCGGATCGAGGTCGTCGTCGAGGCGGATGGCTTTCGCTGGGAAGAGAGGACCTACCCGAGCCTCTCCGCTATCGCCCGGGCGGCGACCGGGACCCGCTGGAATGGCCCGCGCTTCTTTGGACTACGAGAGGGCGGACAATGAAGCCGCCCGTAAAACGCTGCGCCATCTATACGCGCAAGAGCTCCGAGGAAGGGCTTGAACAAAGCTTCAACAGCCTCGATGCCCAGCATGAGGCTTGCGCTGCCTATATCAAGAGTCAGGCAAGCGTAGGCTGGCGACCCCTTCCCGCCCGCTATGATGACGGGGGCTATTCCGGCGGCAGTATGGAGCGGCCTGGCCTAAAACAACTGCTCTCGGATATCTCATTAGAAAAAATTGATATCGTGGTGGTCTACAAGATAGATCGCCTGACCCGCTCGCTTGCGGATTTTGCCCGCATGGTGGAGTTGTTCGAGCAGCACGACGTCAGTTTTGTCAGTGTCACGCAATCCTTTAATACCACCTCCAGCATGGGACGGCTGACGCTCAATGTTCTCCTCTCCTTTGCCCAGTTTGAACGGGAGGTTACCGGGGAGCGGATCCGTGACAAGATCGCCGCTTCCAAGAAGAAGGGCATGTGGATGGGCGGCAGTCTGCCGCTCGGCTATGACCTGCCGGAGGCCGGCTCTCATACTTTGCGGGTGAATGACGCAGAAGCCGACATCGTGCGCAGGATCTTCGAAAGATATCTGCAGCTTAAATCCGTCCATGCCCTGGTGCGAGAGCTGGATGCGAAGGACATTCGATCAAAGACCCGGGTGACGCTGAAAGGAAGAACCATCGGAGGCCAGCCCTTCAGTCGCGGCGCGCTCTATCATCTGCTGCGGAGCCGTGTCTATCTCGGAGAGGTTCCCCACAAGGATCAGTTTCATCCCGGGCTGCATGAGGCGATAATCGAGGAGGAGCTGTTCGAGGCGGCGCAGGAACAGCTTGATGCCAATGCCCGTCGTCGCAAGGCAACTGGCAAAAGCGTGGCGCGCTCGCCGCTCGCGGGGCGGATATTTGATACGGACGGTCAGCCCATGTCACCGACCTTTGCCTATGGGCGCGGCGGCAAGCTGTATCGCTATTATGTGTCCGCCTCCTTGCAGCGCGGGGGAAAGCGAGACCAGCTGGATAATGCACCGCGACGTGTCTCCGCGGCGACAGTTGAAAGCCGCTTGACCAAGACGCTGGACCGTCTTCTCCCCAACTTGCAGGAGGACCCCCTCGAACTTGTAAGTCGTGTCGAGATTCATGCAAGGCATGTCGATCTGTTTCTGCCTCTCAACTTTATCGGCAAGATCACAGAAAACCTTCATACAGGAGAACGGGCTGTGCGCGATCCGGCGAAACCGGATGAGCTGCGGCTGACCCTTCCCTGGCGGATGCAGACGCGCGGTGGAAAGACCGACATCCTCGCCGGCGATAAAAACACACCGCAACCTGACCCCTCTCTCATCCGGGCCTTGCGCAGCGCTCATGCGATGCTGGAGCGCGGGCCAAAGAATGGACCAGTCCTGCAATCAGCGCCCGCCTCCCCCTGGCGGCGCAATCTGGTCCGGCTCGCTTTTCTGACGCCTGATATCCAGCGCCTCATCCTCGACGGGCGGCAGCCCGACCACCTGACACTTGCCCTACTGATGAAGGAAGAAATCCCCCTGCTCTGGTCCGATCAACGACGCAAATTCGGGGTAGATATCGCGGATTGAAGTGCATTTATCTCTCTAAAGAGAATTTCCTAAACCACCTGTTAATACGCTTAAAACTCCCTGTTAATCGCAATAACAGGCCCTGTTATGGCGCTTAATCACCCTGTTATGACCAATTAACAGGAAAGTGGCGAAAATGACCTGTAAGGCCCTGTTTTTACGCGATAAAATATTCTCTCTTGCACGATTGGACATCGATTTTACCCTGTTAATCGGTGTTTTTTGTAAAAATTCCCTGTTAACGCCCCGTTCCCGTCAAACTCACCCTGCCATCAGACAGCCGGAGACTAGTGGGTAAGTGGCTCCCGAATGACCGGCATCTTACGGTCCGGAGACGATGCAAAGAATGGGATTAGCGGCGAATAAGTGCCCTGTTACGGGAGGATACGACGCCTCGCGAAATCAGAGACGAATTATCAGGGGTGGGTGGCGGTGAGCGAGGGATTCGAACCCTCGATGGAGCTATAAACCCCATACTCCCTTAGCAGGGGAGCGCCTTCAGCCACTCGGCCAGCTCACCGGAGGCGGCAATATGGCAGATTTTAGTTCCCTGTCAAAGGGTTTAGTTGCAATTTTTTTCGCAAAAACGGAACAAGGCGCCTATCGGCCCATAATCCATTCGCGCGCCATTTTCTGGGCCTTGGCAATTTCCTGCGCGGACATATCGAGAGAAATCTCCGCCCGGTTCTCGCGCGCTTCCTCTATGCCGTTCATTGCGGCGAGATTAAACCATTTATGTGCCGTCACCAGATCCTGCGAAACCCCGTCTCCAGTTGAAAACAGCAGTCCCGCCCTGAACTGATCATCGGCGACCCCATCATCCGCACTTTGCAGATATTTACTGACATATGTTGTATCGAGCTTAGCCATCATCCTATTCCCCAAAATACAATTGACTACCCAAGTAAAAAACATTCAAAAAAAGGAAAAAATTCCTTCGTTGGGGATATGATGGAAGGGATTTAGTTAATTTTTTGTTTCACCGATTATTTTTTAACTATGTTTGTCAATCTTTTACGATCAAAAGAACACAGGCCCGCAAAAAAGCAGCAGCATCTTTTCTTTAAATTGATTGAGAGCGGGAGGCGACGAGAGGCGTTCAGGGGCTGTCTTTTGGGAAATCAAGGCCCATTTCGCGGTATCGCTCCGGATCATCAAGCCATTTTTCCCGCACCTTGATGAACAGGAAGAGATGAACGCGACAGCCCAGACTCTCTTCTAGGTCTGCGCGGGCAAGCTCGCCGACTTTCTTGATCGTCTGCCCGCCCTTTCCGAGGACAATCGGCTTGTGGTTGGCACGGGAAACATAGACGACCTGCTGGATTTTCACCGACCCGTCTTTACGCTCTTCCCAGCTTTCCGTCTCGACGGTCAGAGAATAGGGCAATTCCTGATTAAGCCGCATAAACAGCTTTTCACGCGTAATTTCTGCTGCCAACTGCCGCATGGGCGCAAGCGCAAGCTGGTCTTCAGGATACAGCCAAGGGCCTTCCGGCATTTCCTTCGCTAATGCCGAGCGAAGATCATCAACCCCATCGCCGGTCAGCGCAGAGAGCATATAAATCTCATCGAAAATACCGCGCTCGGATAGGGTTTTCGCAATACCGAGCAGACTGTCCCGCTTTACAATATCCACCTTGTTCAGAATCACATGGGCGCGGCGTTGGTTTTTCTCAAGTCCGGCAATGATACGCTCCACATCCGCCGTAAGACCTTTTACGGCATCAATGAGGAGTACAATCCGGTCTGCATCCTGCGCCCCACTCCAGGCCGCATCGACCATGGCTTTCTCCAACCGGCGCGATGGCTTGAAGATGCCGGGCGTGTCGACAAAGATGACCTGGCTTTCGCCCTCGATCGCAATGGCGGTGACTCGCGCACGTGTTGTCTGCACTTTCGGTGTGACAATCGCTATTTTCGCGCCAACGAGCTGATTGAGCAATGTCGATTTACCGGCATTGGGCGCCCCGACCAATGCAACATAGCCACAGCGTGTCGGCGATGTCTCCTTCTCTTGTTCAACCACCTTGCAGTTCCTTTAGCATTGCCGCGGCAGCCTTTTGCTCCGCCGCTCGTTTTGACGGACCTGAACCGGTCGCCGGAGCATAATCGGGTACTTCCACCATAACTTTGAAATGCCGGTCATGATCGGGGCCGGTCTCCTCAATTATCGAATAGGCGGGCAATGGTCGGCCCATCTTGGCCAGCCATTCCTGCAAAGCGGATTTGGCATCCTTGCGGGAGGCGTCCTTGTGATCGAACCGCGGCCACCATCTGGACTTGATGAATTTCTTGGCGGCCCTGATACCCCCGTCCAGATAGACGGCTGCAATGACCGCCTCCATGACATCCGATAGAATGGCCGGATTATCACGCCCCCCAGTCGCCGCCAGATCAGCGGCCATACGGATATATGCCTGTAGGCCCATTTCCGCGCCAATTTCCGCCAGCGTCTCACGCCTGACTTGCGCATTATATCGCCGGGACAGCTGTCCCGCTTCCGCCTCTTCAAACCGGCGGAAAAGCTCTTCACTGATAATCAGGCCAAGAACCCGATCGCCAAGAAACTCAAGCCGGTCATAGTCGTCCTGCGCCGCCTTCCGACCTTTCCCTTTGATCAGGGACGAATGTGTCACTGCGGCTGTCAAAAGTGATAGGTCCTTGAACTCATGCCCGATGAGATCCGGCAGGTCTTCAAGGTTTTTCGGTGGCACGCTCATCAGCTCAGGGAGTCAAAAATCCGGTTCCAGCGAATAGCTGTAGGATATTTCCAGATTTCGTACCACTCGGCAGAACCATCCAGCGACATGAATATGACCTCTGCCCGGCCGACCAGATTTTCCGCCGGGATATATCCCACATGGGTCAGGAACCGGCTGTCCGTTGAATTATCACGGTTATCTCCCATGGCAAAGACATGCCCGTCCGGCACCGTGTAGACATCGGTATTATCCATAATCCCCTGCACTGTTTCATCCAGCGTCAGAAAGGTTCGACCGTTCGGGAGCGTTTCACGATATTGCGCGATACGCCGAACATTCCCGAAGCGGTCCTTATCGACAAAATCCTCGACCCGTTCGCGTTTGACTGCCGTGCCGTTGATATTGAGCACCCCATTGATCATCTGCAGCTTGTCGCCCGGCAGTCCAACGATGCGTTTGATATAATCAACGGACTCCCCGATCGGCTTTTTAAAGACGGCCACGTCACCGCGCTCCGGTAATTCGCCGAATACGCGCCCCGATATAGGTGCCAGGCTGAACGGAAAGGAATGGCGGCTGTAGCCATAGGAATATTTCGACACAAACAGATAATCGCCGATCATCAGGGTCGGCAGCATTGACTCTGACGGGATCTTGAACGGTTCATAAGCGAATGTCCGGATTACGACGGCAATCAGCACAGCATAGATTATTGTGCGGATTGTTTCCCCCAATCCGCCCTTGGCTTTCGCTCGCACCGCTTCTTCCTTCATAAAACTCATCCAAAAATATATTCAAAACAATAGTCATTCATTTACACGAACGCGCCGTTCAGGCAAATGTTTTCCCAGTCAAATCTCAGGTTTATCCTCTTCATCGTCTGGGATTGCCGTAATCAGGACGATCGCCTGTGCTTGTGGTGGCTCATCCGTAATTGTCAGATGTATTTCCGTCCGCATGCCCGGCGGTGTTATCCGTTCGAGCTGCAGCAAAGCCCCGCCCGTCAATGCGATCGTCGGTTTTCCGGACGGCAGATTAACAACCCCCATGTCCTTCCAGAACACACCCCGGCGAAAGCCCGTGCCGAGCGCCTTGGAACAGGCTTCTTTTGCGGCATATCTCTTGGCGTAGGATTCAACCCGGTTCAGCCGCCGCTCCGATTTCGCGATCTCGACTTCAGTATAGACACGCTTAATGAAACGCTCCCCGAAACGGTTCAGGGTTTTTTCTATGCGCCGGATATCGATGATATCGTTACCAATGCCGAGAATGCGAGACATGAGCCGTCCTTTACTGCCTTATGCTACGGCCTGACGGGCTTCGTCCATTAACCGCCGCATCTTGCCAATGGCTGTTTCCAGTCCGGTGAAGATCGCCTCGCCAATCAGAAAATGGCCGATGTTAAGCTCGACAATAGTCGGAATCGCGGCAATCGGGCTAACGGTGCCAAAAGTCAGGCCATGGCCGGCATGGCATTCAAGGCCCAGTTCCTCGGCGAGCGCCGCCGCCTTTTGAATTCGCTCAAATTCGCTCTGCCGTTTCGCCGGATCCTCTGCATCGCAATAGGCACCGGTATGGATTTCGACGATATCCGCGCCGATCTTCTTTGCCGCCTCGATCTGGAACGGGTCTGCCTCGATAAAAAGCGATACCCGTATATCCGCATTCCTAAGGCTTTCGACATAATGCTTGAGCGTATTATGACCGCCAGCGACATCCAGACCGCCTTCTGTCGTCCGTTCCTCCCGCTTTTCCGGAACGAGACAGCTCGCGTGGGGCTTATGATCAAGCGCGATCGCAAGCATTTCTTCCGTAGCCGCCATCTCGAAATTGAGCGGAATAGTCAGTTCCCTAGCGAGACGGGTAATGTCGCCATCGCTGATATGGCGGCGGTCCTCACGTAAATGAGCCGTGATACCATCCGCGCCCGCCGCCTCGGCGATCCGTGCGGCACGGAGCGGATCCGGATGGACTCCGCCGCGCGCATTGCGAATGGTCGCCACATGATCGATATTCACTCCCAATCTCAGCTTTTTCATTTATCCTTCACTCCAAATTTTTTCCGGCTTTTGAACTGCTGATTTAATTTTCGCGCCTGCGCCGCGATGATCAGCTGCGCCCTTTTCTCCTGAAATCTACGGATCAATGCCTGCAATGGATAGAAAAAAATGATCCAGACCAGAATGGAGACCGGCAGGCAGGCGAGCAACATAGGGTGAATGACGTCAAAGAAGATATGGGAAACACTCCCCCAGTCTCCCGCCCAGAGACCATCGAAAAAGGTTGCGAGACTGGCGTCCGGAAATTTTGCATGTTCCGGATCGTCCCCGAGCATCCAGCGACCCATTTTATAGAGCATTGTCCAGATAAGCGGAAAAGTCCAAGGGTTGCCCACTGCTGTGCCAAGGGCAGACGCCAGAATACTCGCCCGGAACACCCAGGCAAGCAGGGCGGCAAGGACAAAATGCAGGCCTAACAGGGGCGTAAAGGAAACGGCGGCGCCAAACGCGAAACCTGCCGCCAAGCTGTATGGGGAGCCTTTCAGCCGTGCAAGACGGTACCCGACATACTTCGAAGACCGCCGAAAGCCAGCCGTCGGCCAGACAAATTCCGACAGTTGCCTTATTCTTGTTGATTTAGTTCGACGTCGAAACATTCCGGCAAGTCTTCGTTTAAGAAAAGATCACTTCAGGTTACGGCTACCGGGCTTTATCGCCGGGGTGCCGGCAAGCTCAGGCGGCAGCTTATCCGGCTCATAGCTATTAACTTCCAGTTCCATCAACGAGATCAGCGGCACACCGACATCCGCCGTGCCGTTGGACCGGTCAATCAGGCAAGTCGCAGCCACGACCACTCCGCCTGCCGCGCGGATCGTGTCGATACATTCACGGCTGGATTTTCCGGTCGTGACAATATCTTCCGACATGATGACACGGGCCCCTGGCTCAAGGGAGAAACCCCGCCGAAATGTAAACACCCCGTCCTCGCGCTCTGTAAAGATACCCGGAACATCTAGCTGGCGGGCCAGTTCATAGCCGACGATTACCCCGCCCATGGCCGGCGCCACGACAATATCAACGGCATTCTCTCCAATTGACGCCGTAACCTTGTCGGCAAGGGCGCGACAGAGCGCTGCGGCGCGATCAGGGTACATCAGGACTTTGGCCGATTGAAGATAACGATCAGAATGCAGCCCCGAACTCAGCAGAAAATGCCCTTCCAGCAACGCATTCGTTTCCCGGTAATGGGCCAGGATTTCTTCCTCTGTCATACTTACCCTTTCTCTTAAAGCCAGCCTGATTAGCCTGCCGATCTTTCAACGGAACTGATAACCGGATCGGCCCGCAGTGCCGCAATTATATTGGTCAAATGCCGGACATCCTTTACCTGAATATCAATCAGCATCTCAAAAAAATCCTGACTGCGATTGACGATGGTTAGATTGTTTATATTGCCGTTATTTGACGCAATAGTCGAGGTGACACCCGAGAGAGCGCCCGGTTCATTTGCCATAATAATGGAGACACGTCCGACGGGATGGGCCGCCTGCTGATTATCTTCGTCCCACGACACATCGAGCCAGCGCTCCGGCACCTCTGCGAACTGTTCAAGCGTGTCACAGTCAATAGTATGAATTGTAACGCCGCGTCCTGTACTGACAATTCCCACAATACGGTCGCCCGGAAGCGGATGGCAGCATCCGGCAAGATGCATTGCCATGCCGGGAATAAGTCCCCGGATCGGCACCGCGTGTGTGCTCTTGCCAACGGATTTCGATTTCGCCTGCTTAAGCGTGACGACATTGTCAGATTCCGCCTGCCGTTTTTCACCGGGGAAAATAACCTCGATTAATTGCCGCCCGGTGCGCGTACCGTCGCCCAGCATGGAATAGACATCATCGATATTTTCCTGGTTCCATACTTTAACAGCAGTCTGTAGCGCCTTTTCAGCAAACCGTTTTCCTTCAACACGAAAAGCTTTCTCTGCAATTGCCTTGCCAAGCTCGACATACTGGCCGCGCTGTTTCATTCGCGTAAACCGGCGAATGGCCGAGCGCGCCTTGCCGCTCACAACGAAGCTCTCCCAGGTCGGGGATGGAGTCTGGTTTTTCGAGCGGAGTATTTCCACCTGGTCGCCATTGCGAAGCGGTGTCCTAAGCGGCACAAGCCGACTGTTAATCTTGGCGCCGACGCAGGTATTGCCGACATCCGTATGGACGGCGTAGGCAAAATCAACAGGGCTGCTGCCCTGCGGCAAGGAAATCAGATCGCCCTTGGGGGTAAAGCAGAAGACCTGATCCTGAAACATGCTAAGTTTCGTATGTTCCAGGAACTCGTCCGGATCGACCGTGTTCTCAAGGATTTCAAGCAGTTCGCGAAGCCAGCGATACTGCTTTCCCTCTTTGACATTTTCGAGATTTTCCTTGTATTGCCAATGGGCGGCGACACCATACTCATTCGTCTGGTGCATCTCCTTCGTGCGGATTTGAACCTCAATACGCTGCTTCTCAGGACCGATAATCGTCGTGTGAATGGAGCGATAATTGTTCCGCTTCGGGATCGAGATATAATCCTTGAACCGCCCCGGCACCATGGAATATTTCGCATGCAGAACGCCTAGGACGTGATAACACTCCTGCACTGAATCGACGACAACGCGAAATGCGATGATATCGGCGAGCTGTTCGAAGGAGACATTGTTCTTCTCCATCTTGCGCCAGATGGAATAGAAGCGTTTCTCCCGACCGTATATTTCGGCCTCTATCCCGGCGTCAGCAGCGTCTTTTTTGAACTGCTCGACAATCCGTTCGACCAGGTCCTCTCCTTCCGCCCGCAAATATTCCAGGCGCCGTTTGATCGATTTTCGGGCCTCATTGTTCAGTTCAATAAAGGCAAGATCTTCCAGATCGTCACGGAAACTCTGCATGCCGATGCGCTCGGCAAGCGGCGCATAAATTTCCATCGTCTCTGTGGCAATGCGTTTGCGTTTTTCAGGACTCTTTATGAAATGGAGGGTGCGCATGTTATGTAACCGGTCCGCCAGCTTGACCAGCAACACGCGGATATCGTTCGACATTGCAAGGAGAAGCTTGCGAAAATTCTCCCCTTGCTTGGTCCTGTCGGACTGCAGCTCAATTTGCGAGAGCTTGGTGACGCCATCGACAAGCGCTGCGATCTCGCTCCCGAATATCTCCTCGATCTGCTCTTTCGTGGCGACAGTATCTTCAATTGTGTCGTGGAGAAGTGCTGTTACGATCGTCGCCGTATCCAACTTCAGCTCGGTCAGGATACCGGCCACTTCTATAGGATGAGAAAAATACGGGTCGCCGGAGGCACGCACCTGGCTGCCATGAGCTTTGACCGTAAAAATATAAGCCCGGTTTAGAAGATCCTCGTCAGCCTGAGGGTCATAGCTTAGAACACGATCAACAAGTTCAACCTGGCGCAGCATCAGCAATCAAAGGACCAGCGATAGCCGCTCCCCTCCTGCTGAAACAATAAATCCGGGCGGAAACTAATAAGGACACTAAAACTCAAATTCGCTGATCCCGGCATTTCCCGTTTTATTATGGGTGTTAAATGCCGGGCTTTACATTTGTTCCGGTCAATTGTCAGCGAACGGGTCATCGGCATCGGTTTCTGCTGCCGGAGTATCCTTTACCTCAGTGGCGCCGACTTCATCGGCGGAGAGAGTCTCAACCTCAGTGTTTTCCTGAATGACCCCGGCCCATTCATTGCTGGCGCTCATCAGGGCAGCCATATTGTCTTCTTCAGGTTCGTCAACCTCGACGCGGCGCTGCAATGAATGCACAAGATTATTTTTGAGCTCATCAAGCTCAATCGTACCATCACCGATCTCGCGCAAGGAGACGACAGGGTTCTTGTCGTTGTCCCGATCGACGGTCAGCATGGAACCTGCCGCAATTTCCCGCGATCGCCGTGCAGCAAGCAAAACGATCTCGAAACGGTTAGGAACTCTCTCAACGCAATCTTCAACGGTGACGCGTGCCATTTAAAATAACTCCAATTGTCTGTGATTTAGAGTATTACATATAAGCTTGCATACAGGATGGCAAGTCAAAGTAACATAAAAAAGTCCTTGAAAAGGGGCACTTTTCGGGCGCTGCGTCGTTTTTCGGCATCAACTGGGTAAATCCGCCACCCCGATAATATCAAAAGCCTGTTCTGACGGCAGCCCTGAGAGCAATTCTTGCGCCTGCAAATTGCTGACCGGATGGCGCCATTCGGGCGCAATTTCCGCAATCGGGGCAAGCACAAAAGCACGTTCCTGCATTTGCGGATGCGGCAGGACGATCCCTTCGTCCTGATCCCTGTTCTCCGTCACAAGATCACGAAAGGTAAGCAAATCCAGATCAAGCACGCGCGCTTCCCATTTCTTGCGTCGGACCCGTCCGAACTCATCCTCAATTCTGTGCAATGTGGCCAGAAGTTCATCCGGCGTCATATCTGTCGCCACCGAAATAACCGCATTGGCGAACCATGGCTGGTCTGATACCGGCACCGGGGCAGTTCGATACCAGCTAGACTGATGTATGAGAGTTACGAAATTTGCAATTTCACGCACGGCCGCCGCCAGTGTATTCACCGGATCCCCATGTTGCGGATGTGGCATATTTGCCCCTAAAGCAATCAATATCACCTATAAATTTCCCCAGAAATCACTAAAAAGCCCAGATTTTCGCACTTTTTTAACATATTAAAAGAGACCGCGTGCATTTCTTGTCTAGAGAAGTGTAAATTATTTTGCTATTGATTAAAGATTAGGGAGCGAAAGCAAACAAACTAAATAATTATTTGTAATATTGAATGCGGAAACGGTAATGCCTTTTTACTCCGAGGAACGTATAGCTCTATTCATTGATGGCTCAAATTTATACGCTGCCGCAAGGGCCCTTGGTTTCGACATTGATTATAAAAGACTGCTGAGCGAATTCGCCTCGCAAGGAAGGCTCGTTCGCGCATTCTACTACACCGCTCTCATTGAAGATCAGGAATATTCCCCTATCCGCCCGCTCGTCGACTGGCTCGACTATAACGGTTATACGATGGTCACGAAGCCGACCAAGGAATTCACTGATTCAACCGGACGGCGGAAATACAAGGGTAACATGGATATCGAGCTTGCCATCGACATGATGGAGCTTGCGAAACATATCGACCATGCGGTGCTGTTCTCAGGTGACGGCGATTTCCGCCGCCTCGTTGAATCGATTCAACGGCAAGGCGTGCGCGTTACCGTCGTCAGCACGGTAAAATCCCAACCGCCCATGATTGCCGACGAACTCCGCCGACAGGCAGATTTCTTTATTGAGCTCAAGGACATGGAGAATAAGGTCGGACGTGCTGTCAGTCAGAAAAGCGACCCAGACTACGAAGAATTCCCTGGCGAATTTGACCCCTATGAGGATGCCGAGGAAATCGCCTAGCTTGCGACCGTTCCCCGGCAAATTTCGTTACTGCCTTAGTTTATTCAGCTCGTCGGTTACTTTCACGCCAAGATCCATTATCCCTGTCGTTGCGCTCTGTTGCCAGTCACCATCAAAAACGGCAGCGTGCTTACCAACTGTTTCGTTAAAAACCGTGAGCCCTTCTGCCATCGGTCCTTCTGTGGCCGATATGGAGACCTCTGCCTTATTATGAAGTCCCAGTTCCCAAAATCCCCACTCAATCCATGACCAGAACTGAATAACTTTCACCTCTACCGGAATGGCTTTGTCGAACTCAGGATTACCGGGTTCAAGAACCCGATACCCCGCCGCGCGAAACGCGTTTTCAAGTGCAGGCTTCATGATTCCGGCGACGGTCTGATTTTCCGGGAGAACCACATCACCCAGCGCCTTCCCGTATGAATTCCGCTTTCTGGCAAATGCCCGTGCTTTTATGGAATCATTGTTAATCTCGTCTTCGGAAAGAGAGGGGATATCGGGAGTTGTCGGCCTGAACTCGAATAGCCGGCTATCAGTGACGGACACAAGTTTGACATCCACCCCATTTACGGGATTTGCGATACTTTCTGGCGGATCGATAGAGACCGTGCTACGATCCACCGCGCAAGCGGACAGCCCCATCAAGAAAGTCATTGCCAGAAGTAATCTGGTCCTTCGAATAACAGTCATATGCCTATCCCTCTTTTACTTTAATACGAAACTAGTTACTATATTTCTCGTAAAAGATGTTATAGGTGCATAAAAAAGGCTTATGGGGCAAGCAGAAAGATCGCAATAATTATATAACCTTGGTAAATTTCCGAAATTACACCGAATTTTTCATAAGACGACGGAAACTAAAGGCGCTACAATAGCGTAGGTGCTCTTGCTAAGAATGCTCCCAATAGATCAAAAAAGTCTCTTGTTTCGTATCAATTTTCAATTTCGTTGACGTCTTCTGCACTCGGCTTGCTATAATAGTCGGAATTGAAGAGGGGGAAGTTATGGCCCGAAGACTTGTGGTCCTGAGTGACGGCAGCTGGATTGCCCCGCAGTTCAGAAGCAAAAACAGGCGCGTTCCCGGAAACGCAACGCTCGCCTATCACTGCATTGGTGAACAGGACCAGAACGGTGTACCCCAAATCCGATACCAGCATGATATCGCGGCGAAACCCTCCCTTTCTCGGCACCTGATGCAGCGCACCTTCGGCCTTGGAATGAAAGCGGAGATCATTGAGTGCTATACTTTTCTGTCAGAGAATTACCAAGATGAAAAGGACGAAATTTTCTTCTTTGGCGCAGGGCTCGGCGCCTTCAACATTCGGCGCCTTGCGGACCTGATCGACAAGGTGGGATTACTCCCTCCGGAAAAGTTGAACCTGCTGCCAGAAGCCTATGAATACAGCCAGATCCCGGTAGAGGCGCTCGAAACGCCGGGAGCAAAAAGCCTTGCCGAGCATTTGCCGGCCCGGCCAGTCCGGATCCGTTTCCTCGGTTGCTGGGACACTGTTGGCAGTCATGGCTTGCCGTTGCCGGGGCTGAACCGTATCTCGCAAAGCTGGATGATGTATCATGATCACAAGATCAACGCCAATGTCGAGGCGGCTTATCAGGCCCTCGCCCTTGATGAACGCCGCAGCCGGTTCAAGCCCGGCCTCTGGACCGGTGCCCACTCGCCCGACCTTAGAGCTGTCGAACAGGTGTGGTTTCCCGGTTCCCATGAAAATGTCGTTGGCGGCCGCCGCGACAGCCGTCTCTCGGATATTGCGCTCCGCTGGATGCTGGATCGCGCCACGGAAAACGGGCTGAGTATTGATTTAGAACGGCTGGAGGAACTGTCAGCGCCCGATATTCATGGCAAAATCGCCATGAACCGACGCAAGCTGTTCGGTGTTCCCCTGCCCTTCAAGAAACCCTTCAATCGACCTGTCGGCCAGTCCATAAGGGATTTTCCGCCAGAAATGGGGCTGGAACCGGAAAAACTTCACGAATCCGTCCTGCAACGACGGGAATTGGACCCAAAATACCGCCCACGCCAGCTTGCCAGCCTTGACGATAGCGATTTGCCGCTTTACCGGGAGCGCATGGACGAAGAGCAGAACAAGCGGCGCCATCCACGCCAGAAAATAGACTGGCCGGGGTTCATTATCACCAATGATTCCAAGATGAATGTCAGTCTGGTGGATTACAGCCGGACGGGCGCTAAAGTCTGGTTTCAGGGGAAGCTACCAACCGGGACATCATTGGTCCTGCAGTCTTCCCGCGCCTTTTCAGACGGGCTTAAAAGCCGCGTTGTCTGGGCCAAGGATAACTTCCTCGGCCTGGAATTCACTAGCCCGCTCCCACAGGAAGCCGTCATTTAGCGCTGTCTAGACCTGGGTTTTGAGCAACCGCTGCTTTTCGCGGTTCCAGTCGCGCTCGCGTTCCGTAGCCCGTTTGTCATGCTGCTTCTTGCCCGAGGCCAGCCCCACCTTGACTTTGACGATGCCGCGATCATTGAAATACATCGATAGGGGAACCAGGGTCTTGCCGGCCTTCTGTATCTGGCCGGCAATCTTCTTGATTTCCTTCTTATGCATCAAAAGCTGTCGCGGACGCAGCGGTTCATGGTTATTGCGGTTTCCATGACCATATTCAGCGATATGGGAATTGATCAGGTACAGGCCGTCATTTTCAAAAGACGCATAGGCATCCTGAATGTTCGCCCGACCGGCCCGCAGGCTTTTCACCTCCGTGCCGAGCAGGATCAGGCCCGCCTCAAACTCCTCATGAATGAAGTAGTTGTAGCGGGCCTTCCGGTTTTCCGCGATATTCCGGCCCATTACCTTATCCGTCCCGATCCTTAATTGAGAATGCCCGCATGGCGCATCGCCGCCTCGATTTCCCGCCTGGACTCTTCCTTGAAGACGGGAATGATGGGCAAGCGAACATCCGGCTTGCATTTGCCAAGCAGTGACAACGCATATTTAGTCGGTGCCGGGCTGGATTCAACAAACAATGCCTTATGCAACCAAATGAGCCGATCCTGAATCTCGATCGCTGTGTCATGGTCACCAGAAAGGCTGGCCTCCTGCATCTGGGAAACCAGGTCCGGCGCAACATTGGATGTCACCGATATACAACCATTGCCGCCTTGCGCGTTATAGCCAAGGGCAATGGGGTCATCCCCGCAAAGCTGGTTAAACTCATGTCCGCAATGTAAACGCTGCAGGGCGGCACGCGACACATCCCCGGTCGCATCCTTGACACCGACAATATTTTCAAGCTTGGCGAGACGGCCCATGGTTTCCGGCGTCATGTCAACGATGGATCGACCTGGAATATTGTAAATATAGATCGGGATATCAACGGCATCGTTGATCGCCTTGTAATGCGCATACATGCCTTCTTGCGTCGGCTTGTTGTAATAGGGCATGGCAATCAGGACCGCATCCACACCCGCTTCTTTCGCATGCTTCGACAAGCGGATTGCCTCCACGGTATTGTTCGACCCTGTCCCCGCCATAACCGGGACCCGGCCTTTTGCCACTTCGACGCACAGCTCCACAACGCGGTCATGCTCAGGATGGCTAAGCGTGGGTGACTCGCCAGTTGTCCCGGTCGGAACAAGCGCCTTCGTTCCGGATTTTATTTGCCAGTCACAGAGGGATTGAAACGATTTTTCATCCACGCGCGCTCCATCGAAGGGAGTAACAAGCGCTGTGATCGATCCTCTAAACATGACAAAGTCCTTAAATGCTGTTTCTGGTTTCTATACTATGTTCGTGAACAGGAGAGCCTTTTCTGTTTCTAGTCCTCACTTCCCGGTCAACGAACGCCTGATTTATAGGCATGATGTCCGGCAAGGCAAGAGGTAACTGCAGTTTCAGGCCACCATCGCTGCTAATTAGGGCTTTTTTGCAGAATATTCATTTTTCAGCAGGCCTTGATCGCGGTCACATTCCGGTTATCTTTAAGGGAGTTGTTCTTTCAGTAAAGGTATGCCCCTTGTCCACCACAACCTCCCAGCCTGCAACCATTCATCTCAAAGATTATAAAGAGCCCGATTTCCAGATTAAGACGGTTAATCTGACCGTTGAACTTGGTGAGGAGACAACCCTTATCACGTCCCGGCTAACCTTGGAGAGAAACAACGCAACAGCAGAAAAACTGGCGCTGAACGGGGAGCACCTGAAGCTTGTCTCGGTCGCGATAAACGAGAAAACGCTTACCCCCGACGAGTATGAGCTTTCAGACAAGCTGCTCAGCCTCCCCGTACCGTCAAGCCTGAACGAGTTGACTCTCGAAATCGTGACGGAAACCAGACCGCAAGACAACACCGCGCTTGAGGGGCTCTATAAGTCGAGCGGAAACTTCTGCACCCAATGCGAGGCACAGGGCTTCCGGCGGATCACTTTTTTTCTCGACCGACCGGATGTGATGGCCGTTTATACGACTACGATTATTGGCGATGCAAACCATTATCCGGTGATGCTCTCAAACGGGAACCTGACGGAGAAGGTGACGCTCGTCGACGGACGGCAATCGGTGACATGGCACGATCCGCACCCGAAGCCCGCCTATCTCTTTGCGCTCGTCGCCGGCGATCTTGCCTGTGTCGAAGACAGCTTTGAAACCCGGTCCGGACGGAATGTAAAACTGCAAATTTTCGTTGAAAAGGGCAATGAAGATAAATGCGATCATGCCATGGTCTCGCTCAAGAAGTCGATGAAATGGGATGAGGAGAAATACGGCCGGGAATATGACCTCGATATCTTCATGATCGTCGCGGTCAGCGATTTCAACATGGGCGCGATGGAGAACAAGGGCCTCAATGTCTTCAACTCTAAATATGTGCTGGCCTCTCCCGAGACCGCGACGGATGCGGATTTTGACGGGATCGAGAGCGTCATCGCCCATGAGTATTTCCATAACTGGACGGGCAATCGCATCACCTGCCGCGACTGGTTCCAGCTTACCTTAAAGGAAGGGCTGACCGTGTTCCGCGATCAGCAGTTTTCCGCTGACATGAACTCCGCCGCGGTGCAGCGGATCGGCGATGTTCAGCGCTTGCGCGCTGCACAATTCCCGGAGGATGCCGGCCCCCTCGCCCATCCGATCCAGCCGCAAAGCTATGTCGAGATCAACAACTTCTATACCGCCACCGTTTATGAGAAGGGCGCGGAAGTCATCCGCATGATCCACACCCTGCTCGGCGAAGAGAAATTCCGCAAGGGAATGGACCTCTATTTCGAAAGGCATGACGGACAGGCGGTCACCACGGAGGAATTCGTCTCGGCGCTTGAAGATGGCTCCGGCGTTGACCTCACCCAGTTCCGCCGCTGGTACATAACCCCAGGTACCCCTGAAATCACGGTGAGTGAGAGTTTTGACGAAAAAAGAAAGACTTACAGCCTTTCTTTCACGCAAGAAAATACTAAGGCTGGCGATGACTTCAAGCCCCTGCATATTCCCCTGAAACTTGGTCTCCTGGATGATGAGGGAAGGTCCATTGCCTTTCCCGACGGCCCGTTCAAGGGAAGGGCTGAAGCGGTTTTCAGCCTGACAGAAAAGACGCAGAATATTACCTTCTCCGGCCTTGCCAGCCGCCCGCAAAGCTCGCTCTTTCGCGGATTTTCCGCGCCTGTCAAAATCAGGCAGGATATGGAGGATAGCGCCCTCGCTTTCCTTTTTGCGAAAGACGAGGATCTTTTCAACCGTTGGGATGCGGGGCAACGCCTTGCCAGCAACATTCTGCTCAAACAGATAGAACATGGCACGACAGCCGACAATGCTGACTTGCCTGCCCCCTTTCTAGATGCGTTCACAGATATACTGGACGACAAGGACCTGGATCGCGCCTTCACGGCCTCGGCGCTTACCCTGCCGGGCGAGCAGGATATTGCGCAGAAAATGCAAGTCGTCGAAGTGGACGCCATCCATGCGGCAAGAGACGCTGCCCGGCGGAAGCTTGGTCTTACCTTTGAGGATACCTGGCGTCAGGTTTATGACGATTGCGCCAATGCACCCTCCCCCAATAACCAGCCGCAAAGCAGCAGCCGCAAGCTCAAAAACACCGCGCTGCATTACCTGATCGCGACAGGGCGGGAAGAATATTACGCACTGGCAAAGAAACAGTATCATGAGAGCGACAACATGACGGATCGCGTTGCCGCACTTACCGGGGTAAGTGACATCACTCATTCTATCCGCGATGAAATGTTCGCCGATTATTTTGAAAAATGGCAGAAGGACCCGCTGATCGTCGATAAATGGTTCTCGCTTCAGGCCATGGCAACACGGCCGACGACGATCGCTGATGTGAAGGCCCTGATGCAGCATCCGGCGTTCACCCTGAAGAACCCGAACCGCCTGCGGTCCCTGATCGGGGCCTTCGCATCCGGCAACCCGGTCTATTTCCACGACAAGAGTGGTGACGGCTATCGTATCCTGTCCGATGTGATTGCAGAGCTGAACAGGACGAACCCGCAAATCGCCGCCCGCCTTGTCGTTCCGCTTGGGCAATGGCGCCGGTATGACACGGATCGACAGGAGCTGATGAAAGGGGAACTGGAAAAAATCCTGAATTTGCCGGACTTGTCTGATCATGTTTACGAAATGGCAAACAAAAGTCTGCATAATTAACGAAATTAACCATGTAATCTGGTATTATGCACAATCTGCAGAAACAGAATGGGGAGCAGTTTTAACATCGTCGTTTAAAAGATCGGTTTGAGTAATGGCAAAAGAGTTCGCCTTCGTGGCGCTGATAACCTGGACACTGCTGAATACAACGCCGCTACTGGCGGCCGGAAATGCAGGTCTGGACAATTCCCGACCCGCGCCGGGCGGAGCCATGAACACCGAAGATGTGCCGCTGCCACTGGCCAAGCCGGAAATCGGCGCGCTTGCCTTTCTGCATACGGATTTGCCCCCGCTTCCACTGAAGCGCCCGATTGGCATTCAGTTGCCCCCGCATCCCCTGGCGACGGGACTGCTAAGCGCCCGTGATTATAAGATTTACAAGGATGCCTTCGCCGCTGCGGATCTGCGCCAATGGAACAAGGCGCGGGAAATTGCCGCGCGGGCGAAATACAGGCTACCCGCCAAGATCATCGACTGGCGCTATATGTCGGCCTATCGAAATTTTGCGACATTCGACCAGATCGCCGCCTTTATCGACAGCAATCCCGACTGGCCGCTTCAGCAAACCCTGCGCCGCCGGGCCGAAGAAGCCTTGAGCGAGCCGATTAGCACCCAGCGCACCCTTGACTGGTTCAGCGAACATCGGCCCCTGTCCGGCATTGGCATGTACCGCTATGGAGAGGCGCTGATGGCGTCAGGCAGAACGGAAGAAGCGGTGAGCTGGATCCGACAGGCCTGGCATATCGGTGACTTATCTGCCCTGCTCGAGAAAGAAATTATCAGAAGCCACAGCGATATTCTTCGCAAAACCGACCACGAACAACGCCTTGACCATCTGCTTTGGGAACGGGAGGCGACAGCCGCAAAACGCATGTTCCCATATGTCAGTGACGGAATGAAAAAGCTTGCTGTGGCCAGAATCAGCCTGATGCGGAGAACAGGCAATGTCGATAAGGCGGTTCGCGACGTTCCCGGCGAATTACAAAACGATCCCGGCTTATTATTCGAGCGAACGAAATGGCGGCGACGTAAGGCGCTGGACGAAGAATCCCGCGAGCTTCTGCTTGATGTTGATGAGACGGCGCCGCGCGCTGACATCTGGTGGCAAGAACGCCACATACAGGCCCGTAACCTCCTGGCAAAAGGCCATATTACCGAAGCCTACAACCTCGCAAGCCAACACGGCCTGCAGGATGGCGCGGATTTCGCTGCCGCCGAGTTTCTAGCGGGCTGGATTAGCCTTCGCTTCCTTGGAGATGGCGAAGTTGCACTTCAGCATTTCATCAAGCTTTACGAGAATGTCAGCTATCCGATCAGCCGCGCGCGCGGCGCTTACTGGATTGGCCGCGCCAAGGCATCGCTCGGCGATACGGTCATGGCAAAATACTGGTACGATGTCGCGGCCAGGTACTACACGACCTATTACGGCCAGATGGCCCTGCATGAGCTAGGAAAGACTAAATTACCCTCGATCCCTGTCATAACGCCAGCGAAAGTCCCGGAAAACGCTGCCAATAGCGACGATGAACAGATATTGATTATCCACCATCTCGCCGAACTTGGCATGCCAAAATGGGCTCGTCCCTTCCTGCTCGAAATGGCGGAAAAGGCGGAAAGCGAGGAAGACTATGTGGCGGTTGCCGCCCTTGCGAAGCATATCGGCCGCCCGGACTTCGCCATTGCCATCGCCAAGCGCGCTTCCCAGCTCGGAACGGAGCTGACAGAGATAAACTGGCCGACGCCTCAACTCGCAATCAATAATCCGCCGATTGAGCCCGCTCTGATGCTGGCGATTACCCGGCAGGAAAGCGCCTTTGCCGCGGATGCGATTTCCTGGGCAGGAGCCCGCGGCCTGATGCAGCTTATGCCGGGAACCGCGAGGGCCGTTTCACGTCAGTTAAAGGTCAGCTATTCGGAACCCCTTTTAACTGCCGATCCCACATATAACACATTACTCGGCAGTTCCTATCTCGCCGGGCTGATAGAGGATTTCAACGGCTCATACGTGTTGGCGATTGCCGCCTATAACGCCGGACCATCCAATGTGCGGCGCTGGCTGAAGGAATGGGGTGACCCGCGTGCAGGCGATATCGACATGATCGACTGGATCGAGTTTATCCCCTTCTCGGAAACCCGGAACTATGTCCAGCGAGTTATCGAGAACCTTCAGGTATATCGGGAGCGACTGGCCCGTGACGAGGGCAGCGTCCTCAGAATCAGCGAAGATATCAACCGCGGCATCGCCACGCATTAGTTCCGGTCATTCTTCGCTTGCATTGGCGGGCTAATTGTCCAACATACAAAATGGCGCTTTGCTGACAGAAAGACTGGTTCATAATGACCCTGAAACTCGATCACATTAAAGCCTGTGTCTTCGATGCCTATGGCACGTTATTTGATGTCAACGCCGCTGCCCGTGCGGAGCAAGCAGCCCTTGGTGACAAATGGGAGGAAATTGCCAATATCTGGCGACTGAAACAACTTCAGTATAGCTGGCTTCGCAGCCTGCAACAGCGTCATACGGATTTTTGGGAGGTGACAGGCGATGCCCTTGATTTTGCCCTCGCCAGTGTAAAACTTGACGATTCTGCCCTTCGGGACCGGTTGATGAACCTTTATCTCACCCTATCTGCCTATCCAGAGGTGCAAGAGACTTTGCAAAAGCTTCAGACCGGTGGCATCAAATGCGCCATTCTTTCAAACGGCTCGCCAAAGATGCTCGCCGCTGCCGTCGAGAACGCGGGAATCGGTCCCTTTCTGGATGGCATTTTCTCGATTGAGGAGGTTGGCATCTATAAACCCGACCCGCGAACATATCAGCTGGCCGTGGACCGGTTGAGTGTCGGTCCTTCGGAGATTTGTTTTTTATCCTCTAACGGATGGGATGCCTATGGCGCAAAAGCATTCGGTTTCAATGTCCTCTGGTGCAACCGTTTCGATCAGGCGGCGGAGCGATTGCCCGGCACACCGGATGGCCAGATAAAATCTCTCGCCGAATTACCTGCGTTTATTGGTGTCACATAAAATCAGGGAAATTATTTCGCTTATGTCTTTTGCAGAAAAATACTACCAGTCCCAGGATAATCTTAATTTATATTACAGGGAATATGGTTCAGAAGAAGACGCCTGCCCCCTCCTCTGCCTGTCCGGCCTAACCCGCAATTCCGCCGACTTTCACAGCTTCTCCGAGCGATATTCAAAAAACCGCAAGGTATATGCGCTTGACTATCGCGGACGCGGAAAGTCGGACCGCGATGCCGATTACAAAAACTATAACCCGCAAGTTTATCTCGGCGATATATACAGCTTTCTGACATCCGTCGGGATAGAGCGGGCTTTGTTCGTCGGCACCTCCCTTGGCGGTCTGATGACCATGGCCATGGCGGGGTTCGCAAAGAACTTCATTGCCGGCGCCATCCTCAACGACGTCGGACCGGAAGTTGATAAGTCCGGCAGTGCCCGCATCCTCGACTATGTGGGAAAAGATGTCCGCTTTTCCAGCCTGGAAGAAGCCGCCGCAAAGCAAAAGGAGCAATATATCGGTGCCTATCCCGACCTTAGCGACGAGGACTGGCTTGGACAGGCAAACACGACCTTCTCCTATGATCAAACGGCGAAAAACTACTGTCTCAATTATGACCTCAATCTTAGCAAGGCCCTGGCGGAACAGCTGAACTCAAACGAGCCGGTCGATCTCTGGCCGTTTTTCAAGGCCCTCGGCGACATCCCGACTCTCGCCATTCGGGGTGCCCTTTCCGATGTACTCAGTGACACAGTGTTTATGCGCATGAAGTCCGAAAACCCGAATATGGAAACGGTGGTTTTGAAAAACAGGGGTCATGTGCCTCTCCTGAACGAACCCGAACTCCTGCCTGTACTGGATAAGTTCATTGATCGAATTCGATAAAACCCCATCCTATCAATCGGTGCGCGATGCAGCAACACGGCTTCGCGGAATTGCCCTTCGCACTCCCCTTCTGGAGTCGCGTGCCCTCAATGAGAAGATGGGCGGGCGCCTGTTCCTGAAATGCGAAACCCTGCAACATACAGGCTCGTTCAAGTTTCGCGGCGCATATAATACATTAAGCCGCCTTAACGCGGCGCAGAAAGCCGCCGGTGTCATTGCCTATTCCAGCGGAAATCACGCACAAGGCGTCGCTTTATCTGCGAAAATGCTTGGCATTCCGGCAACCATTCTCATGCCCGAGGACTCGCCCCAGATCAAGTTAGCGAATACTCGCGAATACGGCGCATCTGTCATTACTTATAACCGCACGAACGAGTCGCGAGAGGAAATCGGCGAGAAAATAGCCCGGGATCAAAACCTTACGCTGATCAAACCCTATGATAATTATTTCGTTATTTCAGGCCAGGGAACCGTTGGCATTGAGATCGCAGAGCAGCTGGAGGCTCGAAAAGTCCGCGCCGATATCTGCGTTGCCCCGGCGGGCGGCGGCGGCCTTATCGCGGGCACATCCCTTGCCCTCCGGGAATTGAGCCGAGCAACAAAAACCTACGCGGCGGAGCCCGAATTCTTTGATGATACGGCCCGGTCGCTGGCCCTGGGCAACCCCGTTTCCAACGATGCGGGACATAAAAGTATCTGCGATGCGATCGTGACGCCAACCCCCGGCAAGATCACTTTCGGGATCAATCGGCTAACCCTATCCGGTGGCCTTGTAGTGAGTGATGAAGAGACGAAGGCGGCCATGCGCGCCGCCTTTCACTATTTCAAATGCGTGATAGAACCGGGCGGCGCTGTCGCCCTTGCTGCGCTTCTCTCCGGCAAGCTTGATGTTCAGGGGAAAATCGCGGTTGCCGTTGCCTCTGGCGGCAATGTCGATCCATCACTCTACAGTGACATCCTAAGGGAATCCGATCAGTAGGTCGCCCAGAACTGCCCGTTCTCAAGCTTTTCCCGATAACCGGTCATGAAGGATTCCAACTGGCCGACCTGCGCAATGACAGTTGCCCGTTGGCGGAAGTCCGTCTCGGAAGGATCATTCTGCTCCGTAATCAGATCGAATGCCGCCTGGTCCGGGGTTTCCACCATCCGGTCGCGATATTTTGCGCGCATTCTCTGGATGCCCGCTTTATCATCTGAAAGGTTGCGGGCGACGGCGAGCTGCATGATCCGTTGCCGGTCCAGCCGCTCGAAATCCGTTTGCGTAGTACTTCCGCCATTGCCGATCAGTTTCTCGATCGCCGGAATGGCCGCGGCCCAGTTTTTCGATTTCCAGTAAATTTCCGCGCGTAGTTCATCCGCCTCAAGACTGCGATCTGATGCAATGATGGCAAGGGCTTCCTTGTAATGCTGCAATCCGGCCTGCGCTCTTGCCTCGATATGCAGCCGTTCCTTCTTGGCTTCCGGCGAAAGTTGACGCCAGCGGGTATCATAGAGAACGCGAAGGGCTTCTTCTGGCTTGTTGTTCCACAGATGAACAACGGCGAGCTTGGTGCCTGCATTCGCCTTTTCCAGTCCTTTCAGGCGGAAATTGACCTGATGCTCCAGAAGCTGGGCCGCCTGTTCCAGCAAATCAACACGGGTGAGCCGGTCCGCGAGTATCTGGATCATCTGGTCACCACGATCTCCGACAGGGGTCAACTCCCGGTACTGGTAATAGATCGCCAGCGCCTTGATTGGTGGCAGCTCATCTGCCCCACCGTCCAGAAAGAGATCGGTAAAGAGTTCATTCATCTTCCGCCCCAAATCCCGCGAATAGGGCGAGTCTGGAAAATGACGGACAATGCGTTTATAGGTTTCAAGCCCGTTGCCAATCTGGCCGGTGGCCACATAAAGATCCCCAAGCCGTTTCTGGACATCGACTTCCAGCTCATCCCCGCGCCAGGCAAAATCAAGCTTTTCAAGTTCGCCAATGGCTTGCTCTGGATTGATCAGCTTGGCGACCAGCTCGACATTGATCTTGTCGAACCGGGCTTTTTCGGTAATCGGGCGATAGCCGGCCTTTATGGCGTCGGCAAATTTCGCGGATGCCGTCGGAAAATCGCTGATCTGAAAGGCGAGAACCCCTTCAAGATAGGCTTTTTCTGCTTTCTGAGCCTTCAGCTTTGGTGCTTTTACCTGTTCAAGGACCTGTTTTCCTAGGTTCACATCGACATTCTCCAACGCGACACGGGCTCGTAGCAGACGGAAATGATCAGCCCATTCTTTCTCGAACACATCAAAGGCCGGAGCGGAATAATTCAGCTCCTGTGCGGCGCGTTCCCAATTGCCGAGGCCGACGGAAACCGCACCCCGCCAAGGCGCAACTTCCACATCCCCTTCGAAATCATCATGATAGAGATTGATTGCTGCCGCGTCATAGCGATGCATCCCGAGCTCCGCAAGCCCGTTCAAAAGGCGATACTCGCGGTCCTTCTCAATTTTCGGATAATGCCGGTTGAGTTCCGCAAGCACACCAAGCGCTTCAGCATAATATTTATGACCGATGAAATATTTCGCGAGCGACATATTCGCATCGCGCTTTTCCTTTTTCGGCGCGATTGCCGCCGCTTTCTGCAATTCCTGCTTGCGAATATTAAAAAGGAGCGGATTAACCTGTCTCCATTCCGCCAGCTTGACGAACTGCGCCATTTCAATTTCCGGGGTCGGGTAGATTTCCTCGCCGGGCTTTTTCGAAACCTCTCGCGGTTCATTCTTCGCTGCCGCGAATTCATTGGAAATTGCCGTAATGGCGAGGCCATTTTGCTCCTGCCCGATACGAATATCCGCCGCCGTAGATTTAAGCGCAATCCCCTGCAGCGATGGCAGGATCGTAATGCTGTTGAAAACACGGGCCGACGGTATGCCCCAGCCCGCCGCATTCAGCGGCATCGCCACGAGGTCATCACCGGAGGTCGGATCGGTAAAGCGAATTTCCCGGCCATTGTCCACGGCGGGAATAAACGCCCTGAATTCGGATGCAGATATCCCTTGCGTCTGGATGCTGAGCGGATGTTTTACGCTGGACTGCGTATCCAGTTGAAAATCCACCTGCCATTCATCATTAGCCTTGTTGACGATCGGCTCGTAGCCCTCGCGGAAATTAAAACGCAGGAGTGTCGCTGTATCTTCCTCCATCTGCCGGGCGCTCGTGACAAGAAATTTATACGGGCCGGAAAGATTTCGGAAATCCACCTCGATCGGCTGGTCAAAAACCACCCAATGCGCCCCGCCACTTTCAAACATGGCCATGGCCGCCGGTGTCTTCCACGGAAAGATCAAACGGAAGCCGTCTTTCAAGTTTGCGATCTCGATTTCGAGCTTTGATTTCAACGGCGCCTCTGCGGGCTTAACGACAACCGGTGCCACTTCAATCGCCTTGGGCTCACTTGTCATTTCCGGCCGAACCGCGGCCTCTTCCTTTGGCGGCTCTGACACAACCGGCTTTTCTTCAGCCGGGGGATCCAGTACGACGGTGGGGCCAATCGGGGCGATGGCTGAACCGGATGCCAGCGAGGTAAACGTCTTGGGTTGTGCATCAATCTGCGCAGAAGCCATGACCACACCTGTGTTTTTAACAGGCTGCGGCGCGGCGATTTCTGTGGTGCGGGTATCGATCGGCGCTGGTTCCGGTAAAGGCGTCACCACCGCCACTTCTTTTTCCGGCGCGCGCTCAATGACGGGTTGCGGCTGTGCCTTCGGCTTATTCAATGTCATGGCGTTCGCGCTGGTTGTTGTTTTCTCCTCAACCACCTCTTCGGACAAGATCTCCGGCTTCTTCTCAACCGGCTTCGCAATCTCTTTCTCAACCTTTGGCGCAGCGGCAGGTTTGGCCGGTTTAACCTCTGCCGTCTTTACAGGCGCAGGTTCAGGTTCCTTTGGGGCTGAAGCCGCGATTTCCTTGCCCTTGCGAATGTCGAAGACAATGCTTTTCTCATTGCGAAAACTGTTTGCACTGCTGTTGATCGGCAGATCGACTGTGACCTGTGTCTTGCCATTGGAAGTTGTCAAAGTGGCCGCCTTGGCGAATGCCAGCGGATCATTATTGAGAACACCGAGATTGATCTTCGCGAGGCCATCGAAGGTGATCATCAGCTTGTCGCCCGCCGTCCGGCTGCTGTAACCGACATTGGCACTCGGCCAGTCAAACACGATGCGGCTGAAATCGGCGTGATCGCCCGCCCTCAAACGGACGGCAACGGCATCTCCCGAAGATGTCCCGGATTGCAGCGCCGCCGTTTTCCGCATTTCAAGAATAACGGCCGTGCCCTTCTTTTGCGATGCAAAAGTAATATCCCCTTTCAAGGGAAACCGGACAGACTGCTGACCTTCAAGGATTTCGCCCGAGCCGACATAGTTTTCAAGAGCATTCGATGCCGCCGTGAGATCCGTGTCGAACGGCGCTGTAAAACGGATATAGAGATAGCCGTCTTCGACCTCCGCGCTGAATTCCGGCGCGCTTTCCCAATTGAATACGAGCCGTCCGATGCCATCCTTGTCGACCGCTGTCACGGTTACAGGTGCCGCTGCCAGAGCCTCACCACCCAAAAAAGACACCACCAGAACGCAGAGCAGAAAAAACTGCCGCACGGATTTCCTGATCATATATGTTGACGCAATACTCATCTTACTGTCCCCGACCCTCAGCTTCCTGCACGACGATGTCCACACGTCGTGCCAGCACATATTTCCTGTTTTTGTCGTCCACCAATGCCAATTCGCTAAAGCGGGAATCCGCCATCCCGAAAATCCGGATCGGATAGCTGTATCCGGCATACTCAAGCTCCTTCGCAATGGAGAGCGCGCGCGCGAGGGAAAGCGCCCAGTTATTCGGATATTTGGCCGTTGGCGAGGTGATCGGATCCGGGTCCGTATGCCCGTAAACCTCGATCCGGTTATTGATGTGACGGAGCGTCCCGCCGATAATGTCAATAACCTCGGCCACGCTGTTGCTTTCCTTCTCGGTACCCGGCTGGAAGAAATCCTGACCGGCAAGCGAGATCACCAGCCGTTCACTCGCCCGGAAAATCTCGACATTGGCGAGCAGCGGACTTTGCTGCATCTTGCCGTTGAGAATATGCTCCAGATAGGAAAGATCGATGGCTTTCGGCTCATTGATCATCGCCATGTTCTTTTCCGCCTCCCCCGTCTTGGTGACGAGGTCGGTAATGTCGCTCATCTTGTTGCCGAAGGTCTCCGTCAGGGTCTGCCATCTGTCAACCTTGATCTCACTCATGGAGAACAGCAGGACGAAAAATGCCAGCAATAATGCCAGCAGATCGGCAAGCGAGGTCATCCAGGCAGAGCTGTAGTCGCGATCCTTATTGTTGCCCGGAAAAAGAAAATTCATTTCTTCGATGCCTCCGGACGAAACTGATGTTCAAGCGAAGAACGCAGGAAGAAACTGAAATTCACCAAACCGGCATCGCCCGCTGCCATGCCGATTGACAGATTTCGCGACGGCACGCCCCTGTCCATCAGGGTTGCCGCGAGATAGCTCGCCCGAAGGGCCGCAATATCATTGGCCACGTCGTCAACCGCCGGCAAGGCAACGCCCGTTCCGATCAGGATTTCAAGATCCGTTGCCACATTGCCGTTTCTGGAAATGAGAGTGGCGGCAACTTCATTAATAAAGCTGTCAAGTGTCTCGCGAAGCTCCAGGCTGCGATAGGCAAATAGCTGCCGCAGGGGCACGGAAAACTGAAGGCGCGTACCATCCCGGCTCGTATGCGCCTCGACAAGTGGAACAGCGGTCTCGAATACATTTTTGAGCTTGGCATGAAAGGCCTGCGTCCCCTGCTCCTCTCCAGAGAGCTTTTTCTGTCGATCGGCGGGCGTATCCCGGGACAGGCCGTTAAAGGCAACCTGCACGCTCCCGAGAACCGTCCGCACGCGATCTTCCTGCATGACGGATATGGAATGAAGAAAGATGAAAAACGCCAGCAAGAGAAGGTACAACGAGACGAAAATAACGGCATTGACGTTTTTGGGCGTCACCGGTCCCGTCATTGGCTCGATCATGTCGATCACCACCGAATTTCGATTATTATTCGCCTCAGTTTCCAAGCTCATCGCCTATCCGTTCACCCGCGCCATGTGTTGACGCTTCAAGATAGGCAAATTTTACCTGTCAATGGTTAATCAGCCGTAAAGGGCGGTTGTTAAATACGAATTATCGACAAAAGAAATGACATATGTAAAAGGCACTTATCCCTTTTCATCTTCCGTGCCCGGAAGCTGCCGTCTTGTCGCCAGTTCAACGGTTAGTTTGTTGGCCCGATCACTGCTCATGGAGGCAAGAATCGGTGCCATTTTGGATTCCTTGATGTTGCTTGCCACATCGATCAGGATATCCATTTCGAGATTGTTGAAGATCCGCGCCGCATCTTTGGGCTTCATCTTCTCATAGATCTTGACGAGGCTTTCCATCTGCGCCTTTTCCTGCTCATCATGGAGCTTGAGAAGGTCTTCAAGTGTGCCTTCCATTTCCTTCAGCTTCGCGATCTTCTCATCAATCCGCGTTTCCGTCGCCTTCAACAGATTATCCCGCATCTCCAGCTCTTGCTGCTGGCGGTCGAGTTCCGCGCGGCGATCGACGAGGCGCTCAAGAACCGCAATCTCGGCTTGAGAGAACTGACGTTTTTCTGAGGCGTCAACGGCGGCAACTGTGGT
>TARA_R110002124_G_scaffold287021_4_pt1 | contig 53296 bp, 41 predicted proteins | sample TARA_R110002124 | Tara Oceans TARA_R110002124 (sample SAMEA4397445) | marine metagenome | biome: Polar Biome; feature: [SRF] surface water layer (ENVO:00010504); material: water (ENVO:00002006), including particulate matter (ENVO:01000060) such as... | depth 5 m
GAATAGGGAGTATCAAATGGATTTTACCTTATTTTTTTTCCAACGGCTCTTTTTTTATCACCTTGATTTATGCCTTAATAAAAACCTTTCTTCTCTTATACAATCCGATCACTGAATTTTAGGGCAAAAATCGTATATTATCAATTCTTTTTTAAAATAACCAAATCCAAATACGATGAAAAAAATAGTATTATTTGCTGCTTTATTCCTGATCCTGTTTCAGGTAAAGGCAGAATTAGAATTGCCGAAGGTTTTTGCTGACCATATGGTATTGCAGCGAGGCCAGGAAATACCTGTTTGGGGTAAAGCAGATCCTAAACAGTGGGTCAATGTGACCTTTCAGGGCAAAAAATACCGTGTAAAAGCAGATAAAGAAGGACAGTGGATGTTGAAAATGGACGCTTTCCCTAAAGGAGGCCCCTATATTCTTTCCATCAATACAAAAAAAGAATCCAAAGTTTTGGAAAACGTTATGATGGGTGATGTTTGGTTGCTTGGTGGACAATCCAATATGGAGTGGCCATTGATAAAGACAAACAGTGGTGAAGACAGTATCAAGACGGCAAACCATCCTAATATCCGACTTTTTGAAGTGGGAAGAAACCTTAGCTTGGAGGAAATAGAAGAAGTTTCTGAGGCAAAGTGGTCTATTTGTTCTCCTGAGACAGTAGCCAATTTCTCTGCTATCGGTTATTATTTTGCCAGAAGGATTGAAACTGATATGGATGTGGCTGTAGGCCTATTGGACATCAACTGGGGAGGAACCCTTTCTGAAGCATGGACCAGTGCAGATGCCTTATTGACGCATGCTGATTTCAAAGAGAGAGTGACAAAAAACCAAATGGAAGGCCCAAAGGATTTCTCAGATCCTGATTTGAAAAAACCCAATAGCTGGCCAACCAGTTTGTTTTACGGCATGTTGGAGCCAGTGATACCTTTTGCGATTAAAGGAGCCCTATGGTATCAGGGTGAATCCAATGCATCAAGGGCATATCAGTACAGGGAAATTTTTCCATTAATGATTGAAGACTGGAGAGCCCAGTGGGGACAAGGGGATTTTCCTTTTCTATGGGTGCAATTGGCCAATTTTAGACAGCCTAAAGCTGAGCCTGTGGATAGTGACTGGGCAGAACTAAGAGAAGCACAAACCATGACCTTGTCTCTTCCCAATACTGCGCAAGCCGTAATCATAGACAAAGGTGAAGCCAATGACATCCACCCTAGGGACAAATGGACAGTGGCAGAGCGTCTTGCCAAAGGAGCCAAGAAAATTGCTTATGGTATGGATGTAGTTTACAGTGGTCCTACCTATAAATCTATGGAAATTCAAGACGACCAGATTCGTATAAGCTTTGACCATATTGGTTCAGGCTTGGTAGTCAATGATAAATATGGTTATGTTAAAGGATTTGCTGTTGCGGGTGCAGACAAAAAGTTTCATTGGGTATCAGGTAAGCAGGATGGAGATCAAATTGTTTTGGAGACCGGAGATATCAAGAACCCTGTAGCCGTAAGATATGGCTGGGCGGACAATCCTGATGACGTTAATGTATACAATAAAGAAGGGCTTCCTGCCAATCCATTCAGAACAGATGATTGGAAAGGCATTACTTATGGTAAAAGATAAGTTAGCTTAATAAAATAAAACCTCTGGATTGCTGCATTATTAAACACAGCAGTCCGGAGGTTTTTTTTATGGTTAAACAGGATTCGAGATAGGGAAGAATGTAATTTAATCAAGCGAACTATAGAGATTTTGTCAGCATTGTTGCAAAAAAAAAGGCAACAATACCGCCAAAATCATTTAATATACATTCATTGAACCACGGGCTGCACCCGTGGCTGAGATATTACGCCCATTCTGGGCTGATGAAATTGAAACCTTTAATCTTAATTTAATAGGATTAATTTTTTAACAGTAGACGCTAAAGTGTTAGATGGAATTACGCAATAGGGTTCTTCGTGATTTGATCACATAATGGAAGGTCTATTGCATATTTCGGGTTTATGGTAATACAGGATTCGAGTTAGGGTTAGTTACCAAAATTTGATTTTTTCTATGGCAGCGATTAGCCGCTGTATGTCTTCTGGAAAGACGTGACCAATATGGCCTATTCTAAAAGTAGCGGCTTTGGATACCTTACCTGGATATATTACAAAGCCTTCTTCTTTAAGCAAATGGTATAATTTGTTGAAAGAAAAGTCAGGACTTGAAGGCTCATGAAAGGCCGTAATAATGGGTGACTGGTCTTTTTCAGAAAGAAAAGCTTCAATTCCCAAATTTTTCATTCCCCTTACCAACGTTTGGTGGTTACTGACATACCTTTTGTATCTGGCGGAAATGCCCCCTTCTTCTTTTAATTCTTCAAGAGCTTGTAAAAAGGCGCGAACTGTATGGGTAGGAGAGGTGAAACGCCACTTTCCCGGGTCATTTTCCATGGCCTCCCATTGGTCATATAGATCTAGAGAATGGCTTTTTGAATTGCCTTTGCATGCTTCTAGGACCTCTCTTCGAGCAATGATAAAACCAAACCCAGGTACGCCCTGAATGCATTTATTGGCACTACTAATCAGGAAATCGATTTTTGGGGCCTTGATATCAAGTGGGATACCTCCAAAGCTACTCATGGCATCCAGAATAAAGCATTTTTTGTATTTCTCAGCAAGCAAGGCAATGGGCGCATAATCATTAAGCATACCCGTGGTGGTTTCGCTGTGCACCATTCCTATATGGGTAATGTCTGGATTTTGCAAGAGCAGTTCTTCCACTTTTTCAGGACTGGGTTGCAAATGCTCTTCCAGATCTAAAACTTGCAAATCAATGCCCATTAGGGAAACTATCTTAGCCATTCGCTTACCATAGGCACCATTTGAAAGCACCAATATTTTATCTTTTGGTTTTAAGCAGGTCCATAAGACGGCTTCTACTGAAAAGGTACCACTTCCCTGCATTAAAACACTAGTGTAGGAATCCCCTCCATTACTTAATGCAAGTATTGCGCTGCGAATATTTTGTACGATTGATTTGTAGTCTTCATCCCATGTACACCAGTCGCGGTTCATGGCCTCTCTGACCGTTTTACTTGTACTTAAAGGGCCTGGGGTAAGCAGTAGGTAAGGATTATCTGGTATCATATTAAGGTAAATTGCGGTGGATTTTTCAATCAAATATAATCTATCTTGGAATTGATTCTTGTCAAAAAAGCATATTATTGACAAGAAAAATCATCAAACAATATGTGCATAAGAAAAGTACCTTTTTTACCTGGCGCCAGTCAAAAAGGGTTGGCCTTTCTTTTAGTACTTAAAAAGACTAATGCTAAAATACCTGCGAGTGTCAGTGAAATGGTGATCCGATTTAAACCCTGCTTGTTTCCGTAATTGAACAAGGTCTGAAAGATTGTACTTTTGGGAGATCTCCATGTGTACAGGTTCGTTTCTTTCAAAGGCAATTGTTTGACCAGCCACCTGAACATTTTGCTGAACTTTGCTAATAAGGAAGCTTTTGGTGGTTCCACTTAAGGGGTCGTAACTTGCAAAGTGGTCAAAGTCCTCGGGAATAAAATTTCCCTCCAATTCTCTATTAATACGGTGAAGGAGGTTCAGGTTAAACCTTTTGGTGATTCCTTCAGGATCGTCATAAGCCATTAAAATGGTGTGTGGGTGTTTCTTCAAATCTGCTCCAAGCATGAAAAAATCGCCATCACTTAAATATTGACGAACAAACTGTAGAAATTCTACTGCTTTTTCACCTTCAAAATTGCCGATATTACTTCCCATGAATAGGACTATTTTCGGGTTTTGCCTGGGTTTGATTTTTTCAAGTGTTTGAAAATAATCCCCAGCTATGGGCAATATGTTTAAACCTGGAAACTTTTCCCCAATCACTTTCTTATTAAATTCAAGAATATCAGTAGAAATATCAAGGGGTAAGTAATTTATATTTTTTCCTGCTTTAAGTATTGCTTCAAGGAAAATGGCTGTTTTTGTTCCATCTCCTGCACCCAATTCTACGACATCATAAGTGTTGTTTGGAAGTAGGTCTATTATTTCATGGCTTCTATTGCGTAAGATTTCAGTTTCACATCCCGGCAGATAATAACTATCCATCTGCATGATTTCCTGAAATATTGCCGATCCTTTATCATCATAAAAATACTTTGAAAAAAGTCGCTTGGGTTGTGAATTCAGACCTTTTAGTATGTCTTTTTCGAAAATTGTGTTCTTCATAGTGATTGGGCAAGTCTGATTCCTGAAAAAATCCATTGGGAAGGGGGTGCAAAGAAATTACGGTAAGTTTTTCTGCTATGGTCTTTAGCTGTTGCTACTGATGCTCCTCTAAGCACTTGCTGGTTGACCATAAATTTACCGTTGTATTCTCCCAAAGCACCAGGAGCTTTTTTAAAGCCTGGATAGGGTAGATAGGCACTTGCTGTCCATTCCCAAAGTTGACCCCAGCTAAACTGATCTGCAGCTACTTCCCATTCAAATTCTGTGGGTAACCTCATCCCTTTCCATTCCGCAAAAGCAAAAGCCTCATAAAAACTTACGTGTTGAACAGGTAAATCGGGATTTATCGCTTGTAATCCGTTAAAGGTATAGTTCTGCCACTCACCTTTTACTTTGTGCCAATATAGAGGCGCTTTTATTTCATTTTTACTGATATAATCCCAGCCATCAGAATGCCAGAGGTTGAAGTCTTTATATCCTCCGGAGGCTATAAATTCCATGTATTCCTGATTGGTAACCAGGATTTTGGAGATGCTATAAGGTTCTAAAAATACCCGGTGCCTTCCAAGTTCATTGTCATAGGAGAATTCGTCACCGGAAAAACCAATTTGCTTTATTCCTTCGGTAACTTCCACCCAACCTGCTTCTTTGGTTTCTGCCTTGGTAGTGAAATCATCTCCATACTTGGGGAAGGTAGGCTGGTTGCCCAGGATGTATTTGATGTCGTAGACCAGAAGTTCCTGATGTTGTTGTTCGTGGTTGATCCCAAGCTCAAGAATTTCCAATATTTCTTTACTTGCATCACCATTTTCAAGTAAGGCTAAAACCGCATCGGTTACGTATTTTCTATAGGCCATGACTTCACTGACAGGGGGCCGGCTCATCAGCCCTCTGTTCGGGCGCAAGACCCTGTCGCCAGCATTGTTATAATAGCTATTGAACAAAAAGGCGAAGTCTTCATCGTATACCGCGTAACTACCCGAGAAAGGGATTAATAAAAACTGTTCAAAAAACCAGGTGCTGTGGGCCAGGTGCCATTTGGGTGGAGATACCTCAGCTATGGGTTGAGGAACATAGTCTTCCACTTGTAATGGGGCGCATATTTTTTCGGTTTGCATCCGACAAGTTTTAAACCTGTCTAAAAGTATTGGGATTGTTAGTGATTGCTGCTTTAATTCCCTTGCCATGAAAACTATTGTTTGTTGGGTTATTGTTTCTAACAAATAAATATAGGGATGGTTTTCACCATCCCTATATTTTCAGCAATTATCGGGCTAATATTCTTATGACTATATATTTCTTAGTCATAAAGTTCTACAATCATCTCTATTTCAACAGAAATATTGGAAGGCAATGAACCCATACCAATGGCTGCTCGGGCATGTTTGCCCTTTTCACCAAATACCTCTACCATCAAATCTGAAAAGCCATTGATGACTTGAGAATGTTGGGTAAACGAAGGATCTGCATTGACCATGCCTTTGGCACGAACAATATTTTTAACCCTGTTTAGGTCACCAATTTCAGCCTTTAAAGAAGAAAGAAGTGAAATACCTGCAAATCTAGCTGCAGCTATGCCTTCTTCCAGACTGATTTCACTGCCCAATTTACCTGTTACCTGAGAACCATCAGGCCTATCAGGTCCGGTACCAGCTAGGTAGACCACATTGCCTAAAGTTTTTGCTTTTAGGTAATTGGCTGTTGGTGGTTTAGGGGTGATAAGCTCGATTCCCAAATCTTTGATTCTTTGTTCAGCATCTACTCCATCTGTTTTTTGCTCTGTAGTTGCTGCTTTTTTATTGGATGAAGGTGGTCCACCACATCCAGCTAAACATAAGAAAGGAACCAACAGTATAAGTGCAAATTTTCTCATTTTATGATTGATTTTTTTAAAAGGATTTTTTTTCAACTTCAAATCAGGTTGCCAATGGAGGTCCACCTGGTACGGAGATCTTTTGTTTTCTTTGTTTGCTCTCCCATTTTTTGGCAGTAAACTGGGCAGTTAAGTATTCACCCATAAATACCTCTCCAGATATTTGGCCATTTTTTAACTTACCTGTAAACATGTAAATGACAGAATCTCCAGGTTTCCTGAAATGACTTCGGACTTTTACCGTGTCACCTTCGATTGTACCATACACATCCTGCTCAGCAAAGTCACTTTGATGCGTTCCGTTTAGCCAGTTGCCATCTTGCTCGAGGATCATGTGATGGGTGCTTTTGCTGCTAAAGAAAGCCATTTCTATGTTCCACCTACCAGAAATGTCTGAAGCTGCGGCTGCCATGGAGGTGTCAGGAGAAGGTCTCTTTTTAGATAAAGTATCATGTAGTCGTTTGGCAACAACTTTTGCCTCTCCATCCTGCATTTGGCTAGGGGTAACATTGATTGAGGTCAATCCATCTTTGTTACCACTTCCAACGGCAATTCTTGGTTCTGACCTGCCGAAAAGCTCAGCAACTTCTTCGCCAGTAATATTGAATTGGTTTGGATCCCAACTTACGATTAAGCCCGGAGCTCTATTGTTAAGCCCTTCAGGAATGGTTATTTCGTGTGTTACTCCTTTTATTTTAGTGGCTTTATCCGCTATAAGGTTTAGCCATTCCATCCATCTGTCCCATTCTTTTTCATGGTCTCTGGTAGTCCAAGCTTCAACAGCTGCGAGCATACCAAGCATCTCCTCTTTTCCTACTTTATTGTCTCTACCCGGTCCGTGATGCGGAGAACTTGCCTGCCATGCAGAAAGCATGAGGTCTTTTCTACCTAGTAAAAGTCCGGCACACTGAGGGCCGCACATTGCTTTTCCACCACTGTATGCTACCATGTCTGCTCCACGCTCAAAATGAACTACAGGAATACTAAGGTTTTCAGCCGCAGCATCTACCATAATAGGTATATTTTGCTTTTTTGCTACTTTGGCTATGGCTTCCACCGACATAGGTTGCCCTGTAGAAGAACTTCTATTTGCTAGCAAATAGATCATGGCAGTTTTAGGATTGATGGCTTTTTCCAACTCTTCCATACTGTCAACTTCTACCACCGTAATACCAATGTTCCTTACCGCATGGTCATAAACATTTCTGGAATGTCTAGGGATAATCACTTCTGTTTTATCCAATCCGGATAAGTCAGGAATTCTAAGCAATTTTTCAGGATTACCTCCTGTAACACAAGCTGCAGTACCATGCTTCATTGCGGCCGCACAACCAGCAGTGATAATACCAAACTCAGCTTTGGTGATTTCAGCAAGTCTTTCTCCTATGGCATATGCCAACTCATCGTATTGCACAAAGTTTTTGGAAGCTGCAGCCATTGCTGCGTGTACTTCCGGTCGTTCGATAGAACCACCTATAATCGTGAATGTACCTCGGCAATTGATGATTGGAACGACTCCAATTGATTTATAAATATCTTCATCAAGGGCAAGTGGTCCCTTGGCAACATTTTTATCCGGTGAAGCCATAAGTGGCGACATGCTCATAAGGCCTCCTCCAACAGGAAGGATGGCCAGGTTTTTCAACATTTCTCTTCTATCCATAACTTTTAGTGGTATTTATCTGCTGCCAAGCCATTAAGGTCATAAACGACCTTCCCGTCTTTTATGGTCAGCTCTGTTTCTAATTTATATTTACCTTTAATTTTCTTTTTACCTGCATCAATAAATCCATAGTCTCCTTGAAGTAATCGCAATAGTGTTAGATCGGCCACCGCACCTACACTTAGATGACCGAGGTCTTCTCTGTGTATGGCCTGAGCAGTTTTCCAGGAAGCTTTTTCGATAACCTCTTCCACGTTCATGCCAATATTGATGAATTTGGACATGACATTCAACATGTTCTTCATTCCGCTATTCATGCTAAAGCGGTGGAGGTCTGTACCAAAAGAATTGGGAACCAAACCCTGTTGGTAAGCTGGAATGGCTTGACTAAACCAAAAACCTGCACCACCGTGGCCTACATCGAAATTAATTCCTCTCTCATAAGCTGCTTTTACAAATGGGTGTAATCTGCCTTCTTCATCTATGATGGGTAATCTTTCGTCTATTTCTTCAAAGCTATGGGTAATGATGTCACCCGGGCGCATTTTGTTCAGTTGATCAGCCAATGAATATTCCGGCAGGTGACATTCCACCAATAAAGGCTTGCCGGCTTTTCCCGATGCCTTAAGTGCATTGTCGAAAGGAAGCCAGTCTGTGCCTGTATAATGCCCAATTTTAATCCCGACCAGGATATCTGGGTATTGTTTTAATGTTTCGTAGGCTTTTTCGGGATCCATGTCGGAGAGGTTTTCCTGTGTGGGGTTTCCACTCATTCCCGTTCCGGAGATATTTAAAAATGCCAGCACTCGTGTCTGTGAGGCATCTATTACATTCGTTTTGAAAGTCTCGAAATTTCGCCATCCTGAAGTACCCGCATCTACTACTGTAGTAACGCCTGAACGAAAGGTGAAGTCGTCAGGTGAAACACTGTAAAAGCCGTCTGCAAAAGTCTTGTTTTTGCTTCCTACAAATACATGGGTATGCGGGTCAATTAATCCAGGGCTGAGGATCATTCCTGAAGCCTGAATTACCTTTTTCGCCCCATTTTCCGGTAGAATTTTAGAGACTGCTGCTATTTTCCCGTCTGCTATACCCACATCCATGGTGTCACGGATTTTGTTTTTTGCATCTACAAGATAGGCTCCTTTAATGATAAAATCGTAATTCTGGCCAATTGCTTGCAAATTGTAAGCGACACAAAAGCATATAATGAGAATAAACTTCATGTTAATCGATTACTATTTAAATTCCGATTCCCAATAGGGAGCACTCAATCCGTTCAAGTCCCAAACAATCCTACCTGCGCGGATAGTCATTTCGGTTTCCAATCGTTTGTCACCATCGATTTTTGTCCTTCTAATGTCTAAGAAGCCAAAATCTCCTTCTCTTAGCGTAAAAATAGCTATATCTGCCTCAGCTCCTACATCGAGGTTTCCGAGATCTTTTCTATTGATAACCTGTGCGGGGTTCCACGTTGCTCTAAGCACTACCTCTTCCATGCTCAATCCCATGCTCATGAATTTTGAAAGCAAATTGGCCATGTCTTTAAAACCACTGTTCATGCTTTGGCTATGCAGGTCAGAGCTTATCACATTGGGTAAGAACCCCTGTTGGATGGCTGGAATTGCTTGCCGAAAGGAGAATGCTCCCCCTCCATGACCTACGTCGAAGTTGATGCCTCTTTTTTGAGCTTCAAAAACGAAAGGTTTGACTTTTAGATCCTCATCGACGATGGTCTCTCTATTGTTAGGGCCATAGGAAAAGGTGTGGGTGAAAATATCACCAGGCCTTAGGTGTTCCATAAATAATGATTCGATTGAATTTGGTGGTTGGTGTTCACCAAAGTCTACCATAACCGGGACTTCTGCCAATTTACCCGCTTCAACAGCCAGGTCTACCTGAGTGAAGTCTCCCCAATAATGGGCAGATTTTATGCCTACTAAAATATCCGGAAACATTTTTGAGATCATATTGGCGGTCATGGTTGGATTCATGTCTGTGACATCCTGCTCTTCCAACCTTCCATACATCCCGGTACCTACTATATTTAGTAGAGCCAAAACCCTTGTTTGGGATTGGTCTATGGTTTGCTTTTTAAACTGACGGAAATTTCTCCATCCTGAAGAGCCTGCATCTACCACGGTAGTGACTCCCGCTCTGAATGTAAACCCATCAGGAGGTAAGCTGGTCAATGCATTGGCAATATAAGAATCTGTGTCCGCACCATTGAAAACATGTACGTGCATGTCTATCAGCCCAGGGGTTACATAATAACCTTTAAGGTCGATGGTCTTTTTTGCGGTCTTTTCAGGAATATTTTTGGCAACTTTAATAATCTGCTTACCAGAGATAGCGATGTCCATGGTTTCACTGATCCCGTTTTTAGGGTCTATTACATGGCCTCCTTTTAGCAATAGGTCAATGTTTTGTGCGTTACCGGTCAAACAAATAAGTAAGAAGGACAAGGTAAAGAAGGCAAATGTTTTATCGAGTAATTTAGGAAAAGACATGGGGAGTGAATGAGAGGTTTTCAACTATTTCACGCAGGAAGAATGGGTTTACCCTCAAAAGAGCATCGGAAATATTGCAAAAAAAAATGTTTAAACAAAGTCATATTTTATTAAAATTTCATCTATGTAAATAAACGCTTTTTATTCAAGATAAAAATTTACAAATTAACGGCTCATTTAATTTTACCCAAAACCAAAAACAATGGAGCCAGGCAACAAAACCAGTAAAAATAATATTTTTCAAAACATTTGGTTGTGGATGTTGGGGATTGGACCGGGGATTTTCTGTATTGGCTATACCATAGGTACCGGTAGTGTAACTTCAATGGCCAAAGCTGGCAGTGAGTTTGGAATGCAATTATTATGGGTTTTGGTTTTGAGTTGTGTATTTGCCTGGGTCTTGATGGAAGCCTATGGAAGGTATGCCGTGGTCACAGGGCAGACATCCATATATAGCTTCAAGACCAAGTTAAAAGGAGGGAAATTGATTTCCTTTCTGGTTGTTGGAGGAATTATACTTGCTCAATGGAATTCCTTGTCGGGGATCTTAGGTCTTAGTGCCAATGCGATCTATGAACTTTTCCTTTTGTTTTTTCCGGGTTTGGAAGGAGGGAGTTCCTACTGGATTATATTGGGGATTGCCATCATTCTAATCCTGATCATGTATGGCTTTTTATGGGTAGGCCAATATTCGTTTTTTGAGAAGGTCCTAGTAGTGTTTGTAACGATCATGGGAGTCTCTTTTATTATTTCCATGTTTGTGGTATTGCCTGATCCAGGGCAAATGGTCAAAGGATTAATTCCTAGTGTTCCTCAGGTAGCTGGAGGGAAATTATTGGTGGCCGCATTTGTTGGTACCACCATGGCAGCACCTACTTTCGTGGTACGACCTTTATTGATGAAAGGAAAAGGATGGGGACCGGCCAATACCAAGGATCAGTCTAGAGATGCATTGACTGGGGCTATTTTAATGTTGATTATCAACCTGTCAATTATGGCAGCAGCTACAGGAGCATTACATGCAGAGGGAAAGACCATAGACAAGGTGATGGACATGGTGTATCTACTGGAACCTGTTGCTGGTAAGTTTGCGGTAGCTTTATTTATGACTGGGGCTTTAAGTGCTGGATTATCCTCCATTTTCCCAATTCTAATGGTAGCCCCACTTCTTGTTGCAGATTATAAAGAAGGGGAGTTGGATACAGGATCCGTTCGTTTCAAGGTTTTGACAGGAGTAGCATGCTTGGTAGGATTGACAGTGCCAATTTTAGGTGCCAATCCAATATTTGCTCAGATTTTAACACAGGTGGCTGCCGTGTTCGTATTGCCATTGGTCATTGCTTGTATAACGTATTTGGTCAATCAAAAATCCTTAATGGGGGATCAGAAAGCAGGCTTCTTTTTGAATATTGGCTTGTTAGCAGCATTTGTTTTCGCTTGTGTTATTTCTTACACCGGAGCAGTGGCACTGCTTGAGTTGTTGTAAAAAGCTGATGGATCTTGGGTAAATAGGTGGTAATATTCAAGCCAAGTCCTAACGGGAGTCAAGGTCTATGGATACTTGATTTACTGAATCATTCAAAACCCAATTCCATTCTATATAGGGTGACATAGTTTTCTTCGACATCAAATAGATCGGGGTTTTTCAATGCGATTATTTCATTGCTTTTGTTGACGATATTGGGGTAGTACACCCCATTAGGAAAATTGACCTTGCTGTCCAGCACATTGTAATCTTTATCCAAGATGACGGCATAAAAGGTATCTTTCTTTTCCATCTCCATTTTGGTTTGATTGGGGAAATTTGCCTTTATATCCTTTTGTTCCTGATCTGTCAGACCCTTTCTGTAGACAATAACCGTATAATCATCCATAAATAGGATGTCATTGATATTTCCTGGGCGTTTACCAGTGTTAATGTCAAAAAATTGATCGCTATTTTTCATCTCTACGCTCTGGTATTTGTTCATTCCTGTGATTTGTAAATCAATGGCTTTTTCGAAAGTAATCCCATCATCATTTTCCTTGTATAGATAAACAAAGGGATCAAACCATGTTGATACCAACCAGTCATTCCCTTTATTTTTGATTACGGGAACATATATGCCATGATTCATGCCGTCCTTAAAAACGCTTTGCTCAGGTATTTTTAAATATGGTTTTGTCTCACCAGTTTTTGAATTGTGCTTTTCAAGTAGCGACTTACTGTAATAGTTTTTATAGAACTGTTCTCCCATTCCATCTATGAAGTCTTCATCTATAAGTGGTTTGATATAATACATCTCTTCTCCACTTTGCTTTATTAAAGGTAGGTGAGGTGGGAAAAACAAATAGTTATGTGGATAGGGAATTTTTGCCTCAGGAATGATGCTTGAGTCTGGGTTGAGTTTTACAAAACCTTTTTCCATGTCATAAATAATTATGGCTCCATTAAGAAATCCTACGCTTCCAGGATTTGAAAGTGCATTTGGCCCTTCTTCAGGAATAGTAAAATGGGAAGTAATGGCTCCTTTACCATTTACCTGAAAAATCTGGCGTATTCCAATTCCTGCATTTGACAAAAGGTAATGGTCTGATAGTGGATCATAGCCCTTAAGATGTAAGGGGTCTAAGTTTTCAATATTGATCGAGTCCCTAACTGCGATGGAAAATTTTCTTTGAGCTGTATTCTCTTTTGGGGGATTGCAGCTTAGACCTAGTCCTAGAGCGATAAAGAATACTCCGCTATTTACAATGGTATATAATCTTTTCATTTTGGCTTTTCCATTACAGATTGTTGATAAAAAATAGATTGCGATTTTAACAGGTGTTTTCAACTAAGAATGTAATGTATTTATAAATAATGTGGGATAAAAGTAAATTGGATGAATTTAAATCTTGCATTTATTGAGCAGATGCATGGTTCACCTGTTGAGGTCCCTGAGCCTGTCGAAGGGTGTCGAAGGGGCCGCTCAAAACTCACACTAAGCCTCGGAATGACGATTCTTTTATGTATATGTCATTTCGAACCCTTTATTGTGGAGGTGCTGCGTAGGGAAAGGGTGCGGCAATCTTATCACGTTGGAGATTCCTTCGAACTCTTATGCTCAAAAGCCCCGCAAAGCCTACTGATGACAGATTTTAATATTATCCGGTAAGGGGCCACTGGCATTAGCGAAAAGCGGTTTCAATGTTGAACTTACTGAAAGCTAATGCCCTACAAATGCCAACTCACTTACACCCTGGGTCGCACCTCCTGCGTCGGCTTACCCAGGGCTACAAAGATTGCACCCCACTGGGGTGCGGCATTGGATATTGTCATCTGGATTGCTGCATTTCGAAAATGTTAAGCCTCGGAATGATGGTTTTGTTTGGGCAGATTATTTTGAAATTTTAGCCCTTATGTCAGCTACTTCATCTTTTGAGACGGCCGAGGCCTTGTTATCAAAGTTTTGTCTGATAAAGGTCAATACTTCTGAAATCTGCTCATCGCTTAAAAACTGATGGGCTGGCATTACATTATCGTACAATTCTCCATTGACTTCGATTTCCCCATCAAGTCCCTGAAGAACGATATTGATAAGTTTGTCTTTGTTTCCCGTTACCCAATCCGTTTGTCTTAGGCCTGGGATTCTTCCAGTAGCGCCATTTCCATCTCTTTGGTGACAAGGGGAGCAATAAGTATTGTATACTTTTTTACCTTCCGGGAGTTGACCTTTGTCTTGATTGTCTTCTTCAGGGTGTGGGTTGCGAATATTGGCGACAAGTTTTTGCTCTTCCATTTTAGCTAATTCATCCTCTCCAAATGAAGCTTTGTCTCCTTTATATAGAATCCTCCAGATTTTACCTTTCCTGGAGTCTGATACATACAATGAACCGTCCGGTCCTTGAGCTAGTCCCATGGGCCTGAATTCCGCATCACTGGTATTTACAATAAGTTCTTTACCTGCGAAACCATTGGCAAAAACCTCCCACTCCCCACTTGCTTGTCCATTTTTAAATGGTACAAAAGCTACGAAATACCCTGATTGTTGATAAGGTGATCTATTGGTAGAACCATGAAAAGCGATAAAAGCCCCATTTTTATACCGATCAGGAAATTGATCTCCTGTGTAAAATAATAGGTCATTGGGTGCCCAGTGTCCGGGAAATCCCATAACGGGATCGTCCATATCTGCACAGCGACCAATAATTTCACCATCACCGCCATATTCAGGTGCGAGTACCTTTTTGCCCTTGATCTGATCGTAATAACAATAAGGCCAGCCATAATCTCCACCTTCTTCGACACGAATAAATTCCTCCGAAGGAAGAACCGCACTTTCCCAAGGGCTAAAAGTCTCTGGGTACAATAAGTGGAGGTTGTCTCTTCCGTGCATGACCAGGTAGAGGTTTTTGTCCTCCTTATTATAATCCATGGCTACTACACTTCTAATTCCTGTAGCGTACAATTCCCCATCTTTTTGGGTCATGTTTAATTTATCCATTTTAAATCGCCATACCCCGCCATGCTCGATCAATTCAGGACAAGGATCTAAGCCTGTTGACCCTGGTATTCCTCCAGGTTTGTTAGCCATATCCTGACAGGCATTGGAGGGACTTCCGAAAGGCACATACATGTATCCTTCTTCGTCAAAAGACATGGGTTTAGTAATGTGCCAGTGGATTCCATGTTCATGGTCATCTGTAAGGATTATTTCCATTGGGCTGTCGGGCACCAATTTGTCTGGAACAAGTTTATTTCTATACACTACCCTAGCAGCACTATAATATAGATAGCCGTCGTGGATCCGCATACCATTGGCGAGACTTCCTTCATCTTTATAATCTCCAAAATGAGTTACAATATCTGCCTTTCCATCTCCCGTGGTATCTCTAAGTGCGACGTTGCTACCTTTGCCTTTAGCATAACTTAGTTTAACATATATATCGCCATTGTTATTTACTGCTAAGTGACGGGCCTTGCCAATACTATCCACTACAACAAGGGCACCAAAACCACCGGGCAAAATCAATCCGTCATTATTAGGGTCAGTTTCGGGTAATTCTAAAGGTGTCGTACAAGAAATGAGTTGAAAGCAAAAAAAAGAAATAAAAATAAAAATTGTTATGAGTGGTTGATTGGAGTTTTTCATGGTCTTACGTGAAAATTTCACGATAATTAATAAAATTCTAAGATTTAAACAATATAATTTCCAGAAAGATAGGACTGGATAGAAATTATTGCAATTTTCATAAAATAATACAAACAAAAAATAAAAGCTTTCAGCCAAAATAAAAGAATGAGAAAAATGAGACTAAATTCATTTAATTTTGATTGTTGGGCATTTACATAGCTAAAATATTTATTTTATTTAGTGAGGGTAGTTAAAATTTTTACTTTTTATCAGGTGTTATATTTAAATTAAATTATTTCAAAGGTAACTGAGTTGTTTGGAAAATATATTTTTCCTTATATTAGCGTTATAACCGCCCAATGTTAACGATAACCTTCCTCGAATTTCATAGTAATTTGAATGATTCTTAGTTTTTAAGACTAAAATTTCCATCGAAAAACTGTGAGTTTATGAAAGGTATTTGTTAATTGGGTTTTTAATTTTGTCTCGGATTATTCCGAAGGGTATTGCTGGTTATCAGCGATTTTCAAGTAAAATTAAACCATTGGAAAAATTCCAATAGTCATTTAATTAAATTTGTTCATTTTCTTATGAAAAAAAGATTACTCGTGTTTTTTCTGGCCTTGTTTACGATACAAGCAATGGCACAGAATCGAACCATCACAGGTACTGTGACGGACGCAGACGCTGATGCCCCATTGCCGGGAGTCAGTATATTGGTAAAAGGAACCAATACAGGTACTATCACTGACATTGATGGTAATTATAGTGTAGATGTTTCCAGTTCATCTGCCGTTTTAGTTTTTTCCTATTTAGGATATGGAAAGATTGAAAGAGCGGTTGGGAACAATAGTGAGTTAAATGTAGCTCTAGAGGCAGAAGAATCTGCTCTATCAGAGGTAGTAGTTACTGCTTTTGGTCTTGAGAGAGAAAAGAAAGCATTGACTTATACTGTTCAGGATGTAAGTACTGAAGAAATTACTCAAGCGAGAGAATTGAACGTAATGAATTCTCTTTCAGGTAAAGTAGCTGGTCTATCCATTAACCGTTCTGGTAGTGGTGTAGGTGGATCTACTAGGGTTGTATTGAGAGGTAACCGATCCATTAGTGGAGATAGTCAGCCTCTTTATATAGTTGATGGTGTTCCTGCTAAAGGAATTGAGACCCTTAACCCTGATGATATTGCTAGTATCAACGTATTGAAAGGTCCAAACGCGGCCGCTCTTTATGGTAGCCGTGCAAATAACGGTGCGATCGTTGTAACTACAAAAAGAGGATCAGCTGATGGTTTCAAAGTAAGTTTGAATACTTCTTACATGTTTGATAATCCATTGATATTGACAAATTATCAAAATGTATATGGTCAAGGAAGTAATGGTAATTATTCTCCAACTTCAGAATTTTCTTGGGGTCCTAAAATGGATGGATCTTCAGTTGCTTTCTGGTCTCCAGATCCAAATAGCAACATAGACTCTTATGAATTTTCTCCTCAGCCTAACAATATCAAGGACTTCTACCAAACTGGTCATAACTTAGCTACTACTTTAGCTATTAGTGGAGGAAATGAGAAAAACCAAACGTATTTCTCTTATACTTATACTGATGCTGCTGGTGTTGTACCTAACAATGAGTTGGGAAGACATAGTATTAACTTAAGGATCACAAATAAATTGACTGATAAATTGACTTTAGATTCTAAAATCAACTATATCCGTCAAGATATCAACAATCAACTTGCTCAGGGTGAAAATTATGCCAATCCTACAAGACACATTGTAAGATTGCCAAGAAACATCAGAACTGAAGATATCTCTAATTTTGAATATATTGATGCTTCTGGTGCTGCTAAGCAAAATTACTTCAATCCAGGATCCAATGGTGGAGCCAATCCTTATTGGCCATTGAACAGAAATCTTAGCAAGGATACTTTTGACAGAATCATTGCTTTTACTTCAGCTAATTATGAGATTTCTGAAGGTTTTACTGTAATGGCTAGAGCATCTTTAGACCGTACTTTCGGTGTAAGTGAAGAAAAACTTTACAATGATACTTATATCATTGCACAGAACGGTAGGTTCTCAGTAGGTCAATCAGAAAGCATGGAAATCAACACTGATTTCTTGATTTCTTATGAGAAAACTTTGAGTCAAGATTGGTATTTCAATATCAATGCTGGTGGTAACTCAAGAATCAATAGAAATTCCAGTTTGAATTCTAATACTGGTCAGAACATGATTGTTCCTAATTTCTTTGCTTTGAGCAATACTCAGCAAGTGGTTTCTTCCTATGGTGTAGGTAGTCCTAAAGATGTTAATTCACTTTACGGATTTGGTCAGTTAGCATGGAAAAATGCAATCTTCTTGGATATTACCGCAAGAAATGACTGGTCTTCTACATTGCCAAGAGCTAACTGGTCTTTCTTCTACCCATCTGTGGGTATCAATGCCGTTATCTCTGATTTAGTTGAATTCCCTTCTTGGTTTACTTTTGCTAAAGCAAGAGGTTCATTTGCTGAAGTGGGTAATGATACGAATCCTTACCAATTACAAAGAACTGCTGCTTTTGGAGCAGGTGGATTGGGTGGTTATGTATCTTTAAGTACGCAATTGCCTAATGCAAACTTGCTTCCAGAAAGCACAAGATCTATTGAATTAGGTACTGACTTGCGATTCTTGGATAACCGTTTGGGAGTAGATTTCACTTACTACAAAACCAACTCTTTCAATCAGTTGTTTACTGTTGCCTTGCCAGTAGGTTCTGGAGCATCTAGCTTCTTTACCAATGGTGGTGACGTTCAAAATGAAGGAATTGAAGTAGTGCTTAACATTACTCCAATGAGGAGAGCTGATTTCAACTGGAATATTACAAGTAACTTCGCAAGAAATATTTCAATGGTTAATGAAATCAATGACGAAAGACCAAGTATCGTTGTAGGAAGTGATTTCTTAAGAGAATTCAGAGTTGAAGAAGGTGAATTGTTTGGAGAAGTTTACTCTAGAGGGTATTTAAGAAATGAAGATGGTGCTGTTATCATTGGCGAGAATGGTGTTCCAAGAACAACTCCAGGTAAAACTGTAAGGGTTGCCAATTACAATCCTGTATGGACTGGTGGTATCCAAAACTCATTCAAGTATAAAAACTTCACTGCAAACTTTACAATTGATTTCAGACAAGGTGGTAGTATTGCTTCTTTCACAAATGCAGTTACTTTTGCAGACGGTGTGACTGAAGAAACACTTTATGGTAGAGATGGTGGTTTGATCTTCGGTGACAACTTCATGTCTCATGAAACTGCTGTAATGGAACTTGAAGATGGAACTTATGCGCCTAATACTATCGAAACAACTGCTGAGCTGTTTTGGGTAAATATGGGTGGTAGAAATGCTCCTATTGGTGAAGTGTTTTCTGTATCTGCTACAAACATCAGAATGAGAGAAGCTGTAATTGGGTATGCTATTCCTGCTAGTAAATTGGAGGGATTGCCTTTGAGTTCAGTTAGTATTTCTTTCGTAGCAAGAAACTTATTCTTCTTCCTAAACGAAGCTGGAAATATTGATCCGGATGTAACCGTTGGAACATCTGCTTCGGCTCAAGGATTTGATTCCTTCGCTCCGCCGACTGCCAGATCTTTTGGTTTTAATCTTAATTTAGGATTTTAAAAAATTTGAAGATGATAAAAATTTCTAAAATAGCAATGGGTTTATCCGTTGCAGCACTATCGCTTGGTGCTTGTACGGAAAACTTTGAAGAGTTAAACACCCGACCAGATGCACTTGTTGCAGACAACTTAGATATTGGTCTTTTGGGTAACGCATTTGCGAATGCACAGGCTCGTGCGATGTACCTTGCTCCCGGAGGAGGAACATCAGGTTTTCAGATTGCACAAAGTTTATTCGGTGACTTGTACTCTCAGTACTTTGCCACTACTCAGGTAAACTTTGACTCTGATCGTCATACACAAGTAGGTGGATGGTCAAACAGTGCTTGGAATTATTACTATGGACAAGCTGCTCCTGTTATTCAGTTTGTTGAAGAGTTTACTGAAGCAAATGAACTTCCTGTTGAAAATGCCATCATTAAAGTATGGAAAGTAGCTGGATACCATAGAATTACTGATTATTGGGGTCCAATTATCTATTCTAATTTCGGTAATGGTGAAACCAGTGTTGCTTATGATACTCAGGAAGAAATTTATAAAGATTTCTTTGTAACATTAGATGAGGCTGTAGCAGTATTGAAACAAAATACTGGTAAAAGTGCCTTTGTTGGTCATGACCAAATATATGGTGGTTCTGTTGACAAGTGGTTGACATTTGCCAATACTCTTAGGTTGAGACTTGCGATGAGAGTTAGGTTTGTAGAACCTGCTTTGGCAAAATCTGAAGCTGAGAAGGCTGTAGCTGACGGCGTAATGGAAACTAACGCAGATGGTGCTCAAATTCAAACTACTGTTAACTCAAGAAACCCTTATTGGATCATTACCAACTGGGGTGAGTACAGAATGAGTGCTTTGATGGAAAGTGTAATGGTAGGATATGATGATCCAAGAACTGGTGTGTTCTTCAGCGAAACTGTTAATTATCAAAACACTGGAGAGGGTATGCCTCACAAAGGATTAAGAAACGGACTTTCTAGAGAAGAATTAGGTACACCAAATCTTAACGATCTACATTCTGATATGGGAACAATTTTCCTAAATGAAGGTAGAGGAGGAAGTGCTGCTGGGGAACCTTGGAGAGTATTGAGTGCTGCAGAAGCTCAGTTTTTATTAGCTGAAGGAGCTGTTGAAGGATGGGCTATGGGCGGTACAGCTCAAGAGTTCTATGAAAAAGGAATTACCCTTTCTTTAACTGAGCCTAGAATTGCTGCTGATGCTGGTACTATAGCTGCTTATATCAATAGTAATAATACGCCAAGTGACGTAAGCTACTCGTTCAAACCTGAGTGGAATATTGCTGCGAGTTCAAATATTCCAGTAGCGTTTATGACTGGTGGAACTAAAGAACAGCAATTGGAGCAGATTGGAACCCAGAAATGGATTGCTATCTATCCTGATGGTTGGGAAGCGTGGGCTGAGTTGAGAAGAACCAACTACCCTAAGCCTTATCCTCGTTTGAACTCTGACAATGAGTTCGTCCCTGCAGATGTTGTAATGCCTAGACTAGTCTTCGTTCAGGGTGAATATTCAAATAACAGTGAAGCTGTTTTGGCTGCTGAAAAATTTCCTGAATTAGTAGGAGGAAACTTGAATAGCACTAAGCTTTGGTGGGATGCAAAATCAGATGATTAAGTAAAATTTAATATAGAAGTATAAAAAAAGTGCCGTTTTTAGCGGCACTTTTTTTAGTTTTATACCAAAATACTAATGCCATGAAATTTATTTCTAATTGCCTGATATACTGTTTTTTGATTTCTTTTCTTTTTTCCTGTAAGCAAGAGAATCCAAATGCCCTGTTTACTGAAGTGTCTTCCTCCTCAGGAATAGTTTTTAATAATCTGGTTAAAGAGTCCGATGCTTTTAATGTACTGAATTACGGTTATTTTTATCAGGGTGGAGGAGTGGCTGTTGGTGATATTGACAATGATGGTTTGCCAGATATTTATTTTACTGGAAATATGATGGCAAGTAAACTTTATTTAAATAAAGGAGATTTTAAATTTGAAGACATTACTGCCTCCGCAGGTGTAGAGGCAGCTGGATTATGGAATACTGGTACTACCATGGCTGATGTCAATGGCGATGGACTTTTGGATATTTATATATGTAGATCAGCAGCCAAGGATCATAACAATAGAAAAAACCTGTTGTATATCAACCAAGGAGACCTGACATTTAAGGAAGCCGCGAAAGAATATGGATTGGATGATCCCGGTTATTCCACACAGGCCTCATTTTTCGATTATGACAATGACGGGGATCTGGATATGTTTCTTCTCAATCACTCTACTCAGGAATATGCAGGATTTAGCAGGATTGATGGTTCGTACAAAAATAGAATAGGAGACTTTTTAGGCGATCGTTTGTATAGAAATGACGGTGGTCAATTTATTGATGTTACTGAAGAAAGTGGAATTATTGGTAATGTTTTGGGTTTTGGCCTGGCTGTGACTGTGAGCGATTATAATAATGATGGGTGGTTGGATATCTATGTCAGCAATGATTACAATGAAGAAGATTACCTCTATTACAACCAACAGGATGGTACTTTTAATGAAGAATTGAACGTACATATGGGCCATGTATCCCTGTTTTCTATGGGAGCAGATGCAGCTGACATGAACAATGACCTGATGTCAGATTTGCTTACTATGGATATGATGCCAGAGTTTAATTTTAATCAAAAGGCAATTTTAGGACCTGAAAACTACAGTAAATACAGTGAATTACTGAATAAGGGTTTTTACCCACAAAGCATGCGCAATATGTTTCACTTGAATCAAGGTGAAGGCAACTTTGTGGAAATTGCCCAATTTAGTGGAGTGGCTCATACTGATTGGAGCTGGGCGGTTTTAGCAGCAGATTTTGACAATGATGGTTGGAAAGATATTTTTATCAGCAATGGTTATGCCCGGAATTACCTGGACATGGACTTTATGAATTATCTGGTAAGTGAGCGTCTTAAAACCAATCAAACAGGGAAAGAAGCAGCTTTAATGGAGCTTATTGATAAGATGCCACCTATCTATGTTAGAAATTACCTTTATCATAATCAGGGTAATTTGAAATTTGAAAACAAAGCTTATGAGTGGGGACTTGAAGATGCAACAGTATCTAACGCTGCTGCCTATGCGGACTTGGATGGAGATGGTGATTTAGATTTGATAGTTTGCCATACCAATGATCCGGTATCTGTCTATAAAAACAATAGTGAGAAGTTATCCAATCATTCCTTTTTAAAAGTGAGGCTCAAAGGAGAAGGTTTAAATAGTAAAGGTATAGGTACTAAGGTATTGGTTTACTCAGATGGAGATCAATTTCATCAGGAATTAATTCCTACACGTGGTTACCAGTCTTCGGTAGATCAGGAATTGTTATTTGGTCTTGGTGAAAACACTACTATAGATAGTCTTGAGGTTTTTTGGCCTACTGGTGAGCACCAAATCATTTCTCAAGTACCGATTAATCAAATCTTAGTACTGAATCAAGCCGAAGGGAAAATAAAAAGGACCGAGGCAGTTAAAATTAGCACTTTACTGGAAGAAGTTCCTGGTGCCTTAGGAATTAATTTTGTTCATCATGAGACCAGTTTTTTGGATTTTACTCAAGACAGACTAATGCCCAATTCAATGGGGGGGATAGGACCCAAATTGGCCGTTGCAGATGTGAATGGAGATCAATTGGATGATTTATTCATAGGTGGAGGAAAAAACCAATCAGGAGTATTGTATGTTCAGAATGCCAAGGGGGAGTTCTCAGTAAGCAAACAGGCTGCATTTGAAGCTGACAGTTGTTTTACGGATACCGATGCTGTCTGGCTGGATGCCAATGGCGATGGGAATCTAGACCTTTATGTTGTTAGTGGTGGCATAGACCACCCGAGAGACAGTGAACTTTATCAAGACAGGCTTTATATTAATGATGGGAAGGGTGAGTTCCAAAGAAGCCATTCACTTCCTAAGATGCCTTTTAGTGGGGCCGCAGTAGCAAGTACTGATTTTAATGGGGATGGTTTTCCTGATCTTTTCGTAGGTGGACGCTATTTGCCCGGAAATTACCCGGAGGCTCCAAGAAGTTACCTGTTGGAAAATGATGGGAAGGGAAACTTCAAGGATGTAACTCAGGATTACAACCCTTTATTGATGAATCCGGGAATGGTAAGTGATGCCTGCTTCGTAGACACTGATGGGGATGGTAAAGAGGAATTAGTCATAGCTGGAGAGTGGATGGGAATTCAAATATATGGTTTGCAAGAAAATCAATTTGTAGCTATTCAAAAAGAATTGACAGAGTCTACCAAAGGTTGGTGGCTAAACTTATTTGCCACAGACCTCGATGATGATGGAGACATAGACCTTCTTGCAGGGAATTATGGTGAAAACCTTGTTTACCAAACCAATGCTGAGCAACCTTTGAAAGTGGTCTTCAAAGACTTTGACAATAACGGTAGAACAGACCCTATTTTTACCTATTACAAAGCCGATACCAATTCATTTGCTTTTAGTAGGGATGAAATTATTGGGCAATTGCCTAAACTTAAAAACAAGTTTGTTGATTATAGATCTTTTGCTCAGACAAGTGTTAAAGGTATTTTCGAGAGCCTGGATCTCAGTGGTGCGGATACGCTTACTGCGGATAATTTATCTTCTATTGCATTAATAAATGACGGGAAAGGTAATTTTTCTCAAAGTAAACTTCCTGTAGAACTTCAGCTTTCACCACTCTTTGCAATGAATAAAGCTGTACCTTCTCAAGGTAAGGAGTCCCTTTTACTAACAGGTGGAAATATTAGCAAAACGCGGGTGAGTACTGGAAAATTGGATGCCAACCCAGGATTTGTATTTACTATTAACAAGGAAAATAAAGCTTTGAAAGCTATTCCAGTACAAAAATCCGGTTTGTTTTTCCAAGATGAGGTAAGGGATATAAAAACCATTAGGGTAGGAGAAGAATTTTATTATATTTATGCTTTCAATAATGAGGCAATAAAAGTCTTTAAAATCAGGTAGTTGGTTTTTCTAAGGTAAATTTCTATCTCAGATTATTTGGGAGGCCTATTGGTATGCCCTTTATTATAATTTATTGAATTTATCTTTTGTACTAAACTGTATTCTATCTGATGACAGAATTTTTCAATAAGACATTATTTTTCTTTCCCCTTTCGATCCTTTTCTTCTGCCAATGCCAAACCAAGATTGAATCTGAAGGAGAAATTATGCCTGAGTTTGTCATAACTGACAGTCTTTTTATCGATTATCTGGGCCAACTTAGTATGGTGGATTTCAAAGAAGACCAATCGGAATATTTACTTTATGATAGACAAAGAAAAGAGTTTGTTAGAGTAAATAACAAAGGAAATATACTTCAAACCAAGAACCTCTCCATAGATGGAAAGGATTACTTTGGGACTCAGTATTTTTCTATCAATTACCTTCCTAATAACCAACTGCTTTTTGTCGGGAGCGGTCATTTTTTTTGGTATGATAGGGAATTGAATCTGATTGAAAAAAAAGAAATACCATTTAACATCAAGTCAATTTACTTTAGTCCAGGTCATGTTAATCTAGTTCAAGAGCAAAGACTATTTACTCATGCTTACAGCAAGGATATAAATGAAGCTTCTACAGAAAGAGATGAATTTTTATCCAGCCATCCATTTTTAACGGTTTTTGATTTCAAGGAAGAAAAATTTATCAGTCAGGATTATATTCCCAAATCCGTACAAATGATAAAATCTCCTGGGAAATACTTGGATAGTGCGCCTTTTTCATTGCTGCACAACGAAGAATTGTACCTTCTTTTTGCAAATTCTCCCGAGATTTATCGCTATAGCTTTCCAAACTTAGAGCTTATGGAAACAATTGAATTAAACCCGGGTAAATCCACTTATTCACAAATAGCACCTCTTCCATTTGAAAATTATGAAGGAGGGACATTTGAGATGGTTTTCGAAAATTCAGCTTACTTTGGTTTGTTTTCTTCAAATGAATACCTTTTAACAGGATACTATGGTGCCATACCCAGTAATGTAATGGAAGAGTACAATAGCACCGCTACGCAGGAAGAGAAAACAATAATTAAGGAAAAGTATAAAATTCCCTATTACCAAATAATAAAAGAGGGTAAAAAATTATGGGAAGGACACCTAGATATACAATTCAAGAATCAAGGTGGAAGGTTATTTGCCGACCACAAGCTTAATCAGCCTAAGGTTGAGGAGGAATTGGATTACATTCCTTTTTATTTTTACGAATTAAGATAGGCTAATCTATTTAATTCGGCCTAGAAATTTGTAAGACTAGCCTTTCTCCACTTGTAGTTGATAAAATATTATAGCCTATTTCATCTTATACTTTTTAAATGGTCTCTTCAATGTTGGCATTTGTTGGTTTTGGATCGTGTTTGTGCCAGTAGGAAGCTAGTACTGACCCGGTGATATTCATAATGATGCTAAAGACCGCAGGGGCCAGTCCAAGGGTAGCTAATTTGCCCATTTCTTTGGCTAGTGCACCAGCCATACCTCCATTTTGAAGGCCTACTTCCAAAGCGATTGTTCTGGAATCTCTTTCATCTAGACCTAAAGCCTTACTCGCAGAATATCCTAGTAAGTAGCCTACGATATTATGAAGAAGTACAAGGGCCAGTAAAATAAAACCTATATCAAGTAAATTGTCCCTTCCTGATGCTGTAATAAGCACGATAACTATAGCTACGACAACCATGGAAAGGGTAGGCATTACCTTTTGTAGTATTGCTATTTTATTTCTAAAGAGGTGGTTGACCAATAAGCCAGCTCCGATGGGGATAATGACCATTTTAACGATGCTCCACATCATTACACCGATGTCGATTTCTATCATTGAACCTGCTAACCATTTCATAAGAAAAGGTGTAGCAAAGGGGGCCAATAAGGTAGAAAGTGCAGTTATTGTAATGGACAATGCCAGGTTGGCTTTGGCCAGGTAGCTTATAACATTAGAGGCCACTCCACTTGGGGAACAGCCTACTAAAATTATTCCAGCAGCAATTTCTATAGGCAAGCCACTATAATGAGCAATTGCCCATCCAGATAGTGGCATCAAGGTCAATTGGCATACCAAGCCTATAAAGACTCCCTTAGGATTTTTGCCAATCTGTACAAAATCCTTAATCGCCATGGCTGTCCCCATCCCAAACATGATGAATTGGATAAGTGGGGTAATCAATTGACTTAAGACATAACCTTTATAAGCAATAAAAGGTTGTGGATAGTATAGGGCTAAAGTGGCTGATCCAAAGATCATCACCGTATAGGTGTACCCATTTAGCTTTTGATTTAGATTAAAAGCAAGGCCCAATAATACCATGAAACCTATCAGGAATGGGCCTGATGGTCCATAATTTCCTGTTAGGATCAGGTAGAAATAGAGTAACAGCAGTAGAATTGCTGATAGTGATAAGAGACGAAACAGAAATTGCTTTTTCAAAAGCCCCTAATCTTTTGGTGGCTTTCTGTGCCAATAAGAAGCCAGGACAGATCCTGTGATGTTCATTAATGGTCCAAAAACGGCTGGAGCCAATCCTATTGTGGCTAGTTTACCCATTTCTTTGGCTAAACCTGAGGCCAAACCACCATTTTGCATGCCTACTTCTAATGCTACGGTACGAGCATCTCTTTCGTTAAGTCCAAGCCACTTGCTGATCCAAAAACCAAGATTGTAACCCATGACATTATGGATAAATACCAATACAATAAGTAAACCTCCTATGTCCAACAAGCTATCCCTACCGGCGGCGGTAATAACGACAATGATTATACCTATACCTGCCATAGAAACTACAGGCATGGTATCATCAAGCCACTTGGCTTTTCCGGTAAATAACTTGTTGAAGATTAATCCGGCTCCTATTGGTATGATGACCATTTTTATAATGCTCCACATCATGTCCAAAACATTAATTTCTACAAATTGTCCTGCCAATAACTTCATCAATAATGGCGTTAGAAAGGGCGCAAGAAGGGTAGAAATGGCAGTAATGGTAATAGACAATGCCAAATTGGCCTTTGCCAGGTAGCTCATTACATTGGAAGCAAGACCACTAGGCGAACAGCCAATAAGAATCAAACCTGCGGCAATTTCAGCTGGGAAATTACTTAAGCTTGCAAGGATAAACCCTGTTATAGGCATGATCGTAAATTGGCTCAATAAACCTATAAATACTCCTTTTGGCATTTTAATTACACCTGCGAAGTCCTTAAAAGCCATTGAAGTTCCCATGCCAAACATTATAATTTGGATCAGTGGAGTAATTAAGTTGCTATAGGAATAGCCTTTGTATTCTACAAAATACTCCGGATAGTACATGGCTGCAGTTACCCCTGCGAAAATCATTGTAGTGTAAGTAAAGCCTTTGAGTCTTTCGAATCCTCGAAAACCAATACCTATCAATACAAAAAATAGAATGAGTGGGATCGAAGCTTGCTCAATATTACCGGGAATAATAAGTATTAAAGCTAAGAGCAGGCACAAAAGGCCTGCTCCAATAAGAGATTTGAAAATCATTTCTTTTTTCAAAATAAATCGGGTTATGGGTAATTAGCTTGTTAGAGCTTTAAATGTAAGCAATACAATCCATTTCCACTAGAGAGTCACCTGGTACACCACCATAAGTCGCAACAGTAGTTCGAACTGGTGGTTTACTACCAAATCTACCTCTAAATATTTCATTCATCCCTTTGTAATCATTAAGGTCATGTAGATAAACATTGACTTTAAGTACCTTATCCATGGAACTACCGGCTTTAACAAGCTCTTTTTCCAATTCCTTTAGTACATGATCTGTATGGGCTTTAATATCTCCATCAAAGTGGGCACCTTTACCTGCGATATAAACTGTGTTACCATGTTTGGTAGCTCCTGAGAACAAAGGAACATCTTGTTCTTCTACTATGCTAAACGCTTCCTTCTCAGCGCTTTTTGTTTCAATAGAATTGGCTTTGGCTATGGTGCCTATTCCTGCTACTCCAGCAAGGGAGGCGAATAATTTTTTAATAGTATTTCTTCTTTTCATTTTTTCCATGATGGTGGATATAGGTTTAGTAATCTTATTAAGTACATTGAATATATAGGAATATTATTTTTTCTCCAAATGTAATTGGATGAAGCGGGGTGATAACTATTTTAATGGAGGTAATTAACTTAAAGATGGCAATCGCTAGAGCTACTAATGCCTTAATTGAAAAGGGGCAATGTGAATTTCTCTAAATTAGTCAATCCTTGCTTGTTTTGATTACATCCTAATTTTATAAGCATCGAATCAGATAATTTTAGCATAAAATCTCAATATTAATATGGACCATTTTAATGTTCCAACTATTAGAAATCTTCATCCTCAATTAATACTGTGTTTTACGTTTTAAGAAGAGCGGAAAATTAAGTCTGATAAAAGATTTATTTGCAATAAAAAGTAAATATAATATCATGAAATCTAATTAATTTTAAGGGAATTCTTGTATTCATAAAATAATACATATATTTTTAGTTTTAACCTATATTTCAAAATGTCAAAAAATTATATTAATCATTGGGTATTGGTGCTTTCTTTAGTCATTGTGGGCGCATGTTCATCCAAATCAACTGAAACTGAAAATAAAGAAATGAGTAGTACTACAAAGCCATTGTATAAAAGTCAACCATTTACATCTAACAGTGAATTTACTGGAGGCATAGAAGGTCCTGCGGTAGATAAAGATGGGATCCTTTATGTTGTTAATTTTGGTAAAGAAGGCACAATAGGTCAAGTGACTCCTGATGGAAAAGCTTCACTTTTTGTTAACTTACCTGAAGGTAGTACCGGTAATGGCATTCGTTTTAATAGCAAGGGAGAAATGTTAATCGCAGATTATACCGGTCATAATGTTCTTAAAGTGGACATGCAAACCAAGGAGATAAGTGTTCTTGCGCACCATGATGATTTAAATCAGCCCAATGACATTGCCATCATGGACAATGATATTGTATTCGCCAGTGACCCGGATTGGAAAAATAGCAAAGGTCAAATCTGGAGAGTAGGTCTTGACGGGGAGTTTGTTCTTTTAGAAACTGATATGGGAACGACAAATGGAATCGAAGTCAGTCCTGATAATAAAACACTTTATGTCAATGAATCTGTTCAAAGGACTGTTTGGGCTTATGATTTGGATGAAAAAGGAGAAATTTCAAATAAAAGATTGATTCATACATTTGAAGATTTTGGAATGGATGGTATGCGAGTAGATGTAGATGGAGACCTCTACGTAACCAGACATGGTAAAGGAACAGTAGCGAAGTTATCTCCAGAGGGAGAGTTGCTAAAAGAGATCAAAATGTCAGGAGAAAAACCTTCTAATATTGCTTTTGGTGGACCAGATGGTAAAACGGCCTATGTAACATTGCAGGATAATGGAAATATCGATTCTTTTTTAGTCGAAAAGCCAGGCAGAGCTTTTGGCAAATAAGTTAGAAGTGATTTTTTGTAAATAGAGTTAATATGTGATGTTGGCAAATGAAGAAAACAGTCAGGAGTTGTCTGATGTACTGATGCTTTGTGGCATCGGTGCATGGGAACTCCAGCCTGAGAGTCAACAGTTAAAATTTTCTTCTACAGGGCTAAAATATATTAAAACTAACAATTCAGAGTCAATATCCCTTTCAGCTTTTATTGAAATGGTGCAGGCGCCTTTTAGAGAAGCTCTTGCCGTTTGTTTTGAAAGATTGATTAAGGACAAAATAGCATTTCTTGACATTTTTTATCTTGAGGACTCTACCTGTTTAAGGGTAAAAGGGAATTCAATAACTAAAGGAAACAGGACAAGAATATTTGGCACTATTGAGGGCATTAATTATACTCAAGAAAAGAAAATCCAGCTTCCAATAAATGAAGTGATTTCGAACATTCACTACAAAGAACTGTATGAATTACATCCATTGCCGATTTTTATCTGGGAGTATGATTCTTTAAAAATAGTGGACTGCAATAGGCAAGCTTTATTGAAATATGGCTATACAAAAGAAGAGTTTTTGGACCTTAGTCTTAGAGATATTTGCCCTGTTGACAATGTTCCATCTAAGGATTTTTATATAAGTAAAGGACCTGGTAAAAATGGTGGACATCAAGTAGAGTGTCAACACCATACCAAAACAGGGGAAGTGTTTTATGCTAAGGCCTACGCGCAAAACATAAAAATTGATAGAAAATATTATATCATAGAACTAGTAACAGATTTTACAGATCATGTGGAATCTGAGGAGCAGTTGCTTGCGAGTTTACAAGAGCTTTCCGATTATAGATTTGCCTTGGATGAATCCTGCTTGGTATTGATACTCAATCAGGATAAGAAAGTAGATTACCTTAATCTAAAATTTCAACAGGTCACAGGCTTTCAATCACAGGAAATAGTAGGTAACTCCCCAAAGGCTGTTTATGAGGAAAATGAATCCCTAAAAGATTGCTTAAAAGCGGTCAGTAAAGGGAAAATTTGGAGGGGAGAGCTCAAAGGAAGAAAAAGCGATGGAGGTATTTTTTGGGTAGATACAGTCATTACACCATTCAAGGACAATAAAGGCAAAACCTACCAATTCATTTGGATTGGTTATGATATAACTGAAAAAAAGCAAGCAGAAGAATCTCTTTTTAAAGAACGATTTTTATTGAGAACTATCATTGACAATTTGCCAATACGAATTTATGTCAAAGATAAGAAAGGGAAACACATCATAAACAATAAATCTCAATACAATGATTTTTTAGGCGCTTCGACCGAGGAGGAAACTTTAGGTAAAACGGTTTTTGATTATTTTCCACAAGAAGTAGCCGAGAGGATGACAGCAATTGACCATCAAATATTGGAAGCGGGCAATTCTGTTATGAATCTGGAAGAATGTTATCATAATAAGAATGGCGAAATCAATTGGCTTCTTACCAATAAGGCAGCACTTAAGGATGCTTCGGGTAAAGTAGTAGGTTTGGTGGGAATGACAAAAGATGTGACAGAAAGGAAAAAAGAGGAAGCCATTCTAAAACAGTTAAATCAGGAGCTTATTAAGAAAGCAAAAGAACTGGAACAGTCTAATCAGGAATTAGAGCAGTTTGCCTATATAGCTTCTCATGATCTGCAAGAACCCCTTCGAATGATAACGGGTTTTTTGGGTATTTTAGATAAAAAGTACTCTTCCGTTTTGGATGAAAAGGGGAAGCAATATATGTATTTTGTAGTGGATGGGGCTACAAGGATGAAAGAAATCATCATGGATTTATTGACTTATTCCAGAGCAGGCAGGCTAGAGGAAAAAATAAAGGAAACAGATCTTGCAGAGCTAATATCCAAAGTGCTGAGTCTTCAACAGACCTTAATTTCTCAAAAGAAAGCCATAATCGAAGTTGGGCCAATGCCTTTATTGAGTATTCCCATTGCTCCAATTCATCAGGTTTTTCAAAATTTGATTAATAATTCCCTAAAGTATCAGGAGGATGGGGTTGTACCTAAAGTTAGTATTACTGCCAAGGAAAGGGATAATTTTTGGGAGTTTTTGGTAAAAGACAATGGGATAGGTATTCCTGAATCAGCTAAGGATAAAGTTTTCATCTTATTTTCCAGACTTCATTCAAAAAGCAAGTATGCCGGAACCGGTATAGGCTTGGCCATGTGTAAGAAGATCATCGAAAACTTAGGTGGAAGTATAGGTTTTCATTCTAATGAGGAGGGTGGAACTACATTTTATTTTACTGTACCTAAGTTGCTTTGATAAATTTCAGGGCCACTGTATAGGAGAATAGAATGCACATTTTCATATTTATTGTTAGATATGATGCGCAATGATTGTATTTATTAAGGGAATTGGCGTAATTAATAAGGCAATTACTTTTATGGAGTTAAATATTATTTAAAGACATTATCTGAAAAAATTTTTACATAGCATTTATTGATGGATCAGGAAGGGTATCATTTATTATTGGTTGAGGATAATTTGGGGGATGTATTGCTAATTGAGGAATACCTCCATGAAAAAGTTCTTAACCTAAAGCTCGCTGTTACAAATACGTTTGAAGAAGCCCAAGAAAAGTTAACAGCAGGCACTCATCGTTTTGACGGTATAATTTTAGATTTGACTTTACCTGATTTGCAGGGTGAGGCTTTGATTTTGAAAGTTAAAGAATTAGCAGGAGATGTAAGCATAATTGTTTTAACCGGTTATTCCAATATAGAGTTTGGAATGAAGTCACTGTCATTAGGTGTGTCCGATTATTTATTGAAGGATGAGCTTTCCCCAACCTCTCTTTATAAAAGTATAATTTACAGTATAGGAAGGTCTAGAATATCTCAGCAGCTTAAACATTCTGAGTTGAAATACAGGGAGTTATTTCATCTAAGTCCCCAGCCAATGTATTTATATAATCTTTCGACCTTGCAGTTTATGGACGTGAATAAGGCTGCGATAGATCATTACGGTTATACTAAGGATGAGTTTTTGCAAATGAACCTAAAACATATCAGACCCGAACCTGAAATTCCCAAACTCGAAAGAATGATTAATAGTATCAGGTCCGGGAAAGTGGGTATAGGTCCAAAAATTTTTACGCATAAAAAGAAAAATGGTGAGATCATCACCGTGGAAATTAAAAGCAGTTTAATTGACCATGAAGGTGTAAAAGCTGAGGTAGTACTTGCAAATGATATCACTGAAAGAATGCAGTACATCAAGGCCATTGAAGACCAAAATAAACGTTTGCAGGAGATCGCTTGGATGCAATCTCATGTCGTTAGAGCGCCCTTGGCAAGACTTATGAGCTTGGTAATGGCAGTAGATACCCTGGAAGAAGATTTTGGTAAAGAAAATTACAGCAAAATGATTATGGATTCAGCGGTGGAGCTTGATGAGATAATTAGAGATATTGTTAAAAAGACGGATAAGGTGAGCTTAGAAGCCAAAATGAAAGAAAAATACGACCAAAGTTCCGAGGTATAAACCTTTATTTACTAGCAATCCTTCTATTGGTTGGTATAATCTTTTAACTATCAATCTTTCCTTTTTTAAGCTAGGCTTTATTGCTGCGATACGCCAATACTCTGTCAGCCAATTTTTTTTTGTTTTGAACTCACCTGATCAATTAAATTGCAAATTAAAAAGAGATGCCTATTGCATTCTTTGGGATAAATCTTCCGTGTTTAGGTTTGCGAATAGAGGAAACCTAATCAGTCTGTCGCTGTACTTTTCTGCCTGCACCAATTTTTGAATTGGGTTTTCTAAGGATAAATAATAGGGACTTGTATGTAAACCTTGATAGTGGAAAACAGCTAAAATTCCCTTCTGTTTAAGGATTTTTATAAGTTCATCTCTCTGTTTGAAATTTTTTACCAGTCCATAAAACAGGTGGTAATTGTGTTCAGCATGGCTTGGGATTTTCATCCATTCTATCTCATATTCTTCTAATAGGTTTGGTAAATTATTTTTAAGCCAGAGCCATATCACTTTTCTGTTTTGCTGAATAGTCTCTATTTGTTCCAATTGAGCCCATAGCCAGGCGGCATTTATCTCTGAAGGGGCAAAAGCACTGCCTAGGCTTACCCATTCGTATTTGTTTTTATTACCAGCATTAAAGGCTTTTCTGTTGGTTCCTCTATTCCATACTTCGTCTGCTTTGCTTATAAATTCGGGATCATTGACCACAAGCATCCCACCTTCCCCACAACTTATGTTTTTTGTTTCATGAAAGGAAAAAGTGGCAAAGTGACCAAATGTACCCAAAGGTTGGCGCTTTTTATTGGGATCAATATAGAAGCCATTAATAGCTGCTGCAGCATCTTCCACCAAAAACAGTTTGTGTTTTCTAGTGATTGCCATGATTTGTTCCATGTCACAAGCCAGGCCTCCATAATGAACCGCAATTATAGCTCGGGTTTTATCATTGATCAATTGGGGTAGGAGGTTAGGGTCAATTCCGGGATAATCAGGCAGACAATCTACAAACACTATCTTGCAGCCTCTAAGGGCAAAAGCATTGGCTGTACTTACATAGGTGTAGCTTGGGACTATTACTTCATCTTCAGGCTTTAGATCCATTAACAATGCAGCCATTTCAAGTGCATGGGTACAAGAATGAGTTAGGTAAACTTTTCCAAATCCATATTTCTTTTCAAAAAACTCCTGGCACTTGCTAGTATACTTACCGTCAGCAGCCAATTTACCTTCCTTGTATGCATCCTGAATGTAATGCCATTCATTCCCTGTGGAATATGGGCTGTTAAAAGGAATGGAAATGGTAGACATACTATATACTGTCTTTAGGGGTAATGGACTTTACCTCTTCTTTATTCACTTTCGGATTTTTGTAATAATGTAAATCAGATACCCCACCAGAAACGATGAATTTCATTATTTCTGTACTATTTACATTGTATAATTTCTCCACATTTTTTCTGGGTACGAGGTACAGGTTACCACTAAAATTATAAGAATGAGGGAAATATACGGCAACCAATTCCTCCTGTCCGATTACATTTAAATCGTCTTGTGTCATAAAACCCAGTCTAGACATGTTGTCCGAAAGCTTTACAATAATTGGCGTATTAAATTTTTTCTTGTCTCCAACAAATGCAGACATGAGGTCTTTGATACTTGTGTAAAGAATATTGACCAAAGGTATTTTAAAAACGAGTTTTTCTAACTCCTCAAAAATTGATTTTGTGATAAATATGCTTGTTAGGTAGCCAACGAGCGTAATGAAAACGAGCATTACTAATATACCTAAACCCGGAACATTAACAGGTATGATATTGTCTAAAAATTGAACTGTAAGGATAATTATATAGGCCGTCAAAAAAAAGGGCACTACAAATAAAAGGCCTCTAAGGAAGTACCCTAAAATGCGTTTTGAAGTGAAACTTGACATCTCAAAATTGGATAAAGTTAATTTATTCTAAAAGTAAAAAACCCTGCTCACTAAATAGAGAACAGGGTTTTTTATAAATTACAGTAATTGAATATAAACCTAAATATTATAAGTCTATACCCATAAATGACATAAATGCGATTCCCATGAGACCTGTTATCAACATGGTAATGCCTAGGCCTTTAAGTCCATTTGGAACATTTGAGTATTTCAACTTTTCTCTAATAGCCGCTAGAGCAACTATTGCTAGGAAGAAGCCAGTACCCGATCCAAAACCATATACGGCTGCTTCAGCCAAGGTATAATCTCTTTGGGCCATAAATAAAGATCCACCCAAAATAGCACAGTTTACAGCTATAAGTGGAAGGAAGATACCTAAGGCACCATACAAGGCAGGAGCAAATTTCTCCACGACCATTTCTACAAGCTGTACCATGGCTGCAATGATTGCAATGAACATGATGAATCGTAGAAAAGTAAGGTCTATAGTAGCGAAAGACTCACCAAGGAATGACAAAGCACCTTCTTTCAACACAAACTCATTCAATAACCAGTTAAGAGGTACCGTAATCGTCAACACGAAAATAACAGCAGCTCCCAAACCTAAGGCCGTACTAACTTTTTTGGAAACAGCCAAAAAAGAACACATACCCAGGAAGTAGGCAAATACCATATTGTCAATAAAAATTGACCTAATTGCTAAACTAAATAATTCCATTGTTCCTGATTAATTAATGTTCTACATATCCTGTTTTGGATCTTTGGACCCAAATCAACAATCCCAAAATAATAAAAGCCCCTACTGGAGATACCATTAGCCCGTTCGTTGCAAGGCTGAAATCCTCTCCGAACAAACCTGATACATAATCAAAAACTGGAATACCAAATACAGCACCTGATCCCCAAAGTTCTCTGAAGAAGGCCACTGTAAGAATAATCCAAGAATAGCCCAAGGCACTTCCGAATCCATCTAAAATTGAATCGTAAGGTTTGTTACCTAGTGCAAAAGCTTCCAAGCGACCCATTACTATACAGTTGGTAATGATAAGCCCTACGAAAACGGATAATTCTTTGTACATATCGTAAGCAAAAGCTTTCAATACTTCATTTACAAGAGTTACCAATGTTGCAACTACTGCTAGCTGAACAATGATCCTTACCCTACCTGGTATTTTGTTCCTCAATAAGGAAATGGTAAGGTTGGACATTACTACCACAAAAATAACCGACAAGGCCATTACCAATGTAGGTTGCATTTGTGTTGTTACCGCCAAGGCAGAACATATACCCAATACCTGAATGGTGATAGGGTTATCGTCCACCAAGGGGTCAGTAATCAGTTTTTTCCTTCTTTTAGAAAGAAACGCTTCTGAATCCTTTACTATTGCTTTTTCAGCGGTTTCTGTACTCATAATTTCTTTGTATTGAAATTTTTACAATTAATTCATAGCCACTTTTGAACTGCCTTCTTTCTTCTTGTCCATGTAGGACTGATAGTATTCCAGGTAGTTTTTAAGCATTTTATTGACACCATCTCCAGTGATTGTAGCACCTGACATGCCATCAATTTTGTGAGGGTCATTTGAATAATCTTTTCCTTCACCTTTCTGCATGGACACAGAAACTAGTTCACCGGCTTCATTGTAGATGGACTTGTTATGGTAACGTTGTTGAACGTCAGTAGACGTGATTCTCGCTCCCAATCCAGGCGTTTCCCCAGCATGTGAAAAAGTTACACCTTCAATGGTATCCATGTCTGTTTTTAAAGCGACATATCCCCAGATTTTGTCCCAAAGACCACTTCCGTACACAGGAAGAATATAAGCAAGAGCTGCGTCTTCACTTCCTTCTTCCAAGTAAATAAATACTGGGAATAATCTTTCTTCTGGAGCCTTTTTGTAGTTTTTACCTACATCTACGGTTTCAGCAGTGATTGCGACACCATCTTGCTCAGTGATTTCTTCACCCTCAATGTTAACTACAGTAGAAGAAATTCTGCTTGCGTAGTATTCATTGACTTCTTCAGGTTTCATGTCAGCGATTTCATCTGCTGGCAATACCGCTCCAAGAATCTGCTTTTTGGTATCTAGTTCTTCGGCTTTCTTTTGGATAGGTTTTAAAATTTCAGAGGTGCCCGAAAGTAATAAACCTAATACTACGGTTAATATAACCGAAAATGTTATGATATAAGCGTTAGACTGTTGCACGTTGTAACCTCCTTTTCTTGTTTGCTTTAACTACGTAATAATCAATAAGCGGTGCAAATACATTCATAAATAACACTGCCAGCATGATGCCCTCAGGATATGCCGGGTTAGTTACCCGAATAATGATTGTGAGGACACCTATAAGTAAGCCATAAATCCATTTCCCTGATTCAGTCTGTGAAGCAGAAACCGGATCTGTAGCCATAAATACTATACCAAAAGCGACACCTCCCATTACCAAATGATAATGTGCTGGCATGGCCATAAATTCATTAACCGCTAATAATTGCATTACTGCAGCCATAAGATAAGCACCAGCGAAACCACTAACGATGATTTTCCAGCTAGCTACTCCTGTAAACAATAGGATGGCAGCCCCAATTAATACCATTAATGTGGATGTTTCACCAATTGATCCTGGAATGAAGCCCATAAACATATTTTGGAAGCTAAACATATTGTCCATTAAAGCGGCGTTATGGCTGGCTAGATTTGCCACTGCATTAACTCCCTCTTGTCCGGATTGGTAGGCGACTGCAAGTGCAGTTGCTCCTGAAAATCCATCTACTGGCATTTTATCTCCCAAGTAAGTCCAAACCTGATCTCCAGATATTTGGGCAGGATAAGCGAAATATAAAAATGCCCTTGCAGTCATTGCTACATTTAGAATATTCATTCCTGTACCTCCGAAAACTTCCTTTGCAATAACTACGGCAAAGATTGTAGCCAGGGCTACTTGCCAAAGTGGTGTTGTTGCAGGTACTACAAGGGGAATTAACATACCTGTTACAAGGAAGCCTTCATTGATTGGGTGCTTTCGGACTACAGCAAAAACTGCTTCAACTATACCCCCAGCAGTGTAGGCTACCAACACTATAGGTAAAACTAAGGTCAGACCTAAAACAAACTTGTCGCCAAATGTACCTGCTTCACCTACTGCTAGGTAGTGCAGATGACCGGTATTGTAAATACCAAATAATAAACAAGGGATCATGGCGATAACCACTGTTATCATCATCCTTTTCAAGTCGATGGCATCCTTTACCTGGGTTCCCTTTGGTCCTGTAGTGTGATTTGGTGAAAACATAAAAGTTTCTCCCGCTTCGTACAGGTAATAAAGGTTTTCCAATTTTCCTCCCTTTTGGAATAAGGGTTTCTGTTTATCCAACAGATCTCGTAAAAACTTCATATTTCTAACTGTATTGAATAAGTTCTATACCTTTTCTAATTAATTGTTGAACAGGATGTTTGGAAACATCTACAAATTCACACAATGCAAGATCTTCTTCTACTACTTCGTAAATTCCGAGCTCCTCCATCTCATCAAAATCTTCTGCCATGATTGCTTTCAAGAGGTAAACTGGATATATATCCATTGGTGTTACCTTCTCAAAAACGCCTGTTTGCACAAAAGCTCTAGGTTCTCCTCTTTCATTGGAATCCAATGCATATTCCTTTTTAGGAAATAAGAAGGACAATAGGCCCAATGCTTTGTGAAAGCTTAATTTGTCTGCTGTAGGCTTCATCCAACCAAGGAACTCATAATAGTCACCTTCAGGGATTATTGTAAGTTGGTGTTGATAAAAACCCAAATAGCCATCGCTATTGATTTTTTCTCCTGTAAGAACGTTACCAGAGACAACTCTTAAATTATTTGATTTGGTATTTCCTGCTACGTAGCTATCTACACAGCTTCCTATATAGGTTTGCGCATAGGAAGGATTTTTTACTTCAGAACCTGTGATCGCTACCAATTTTGAAGCGTCATAAATTCCATTAATAAAAAGTTTACCAATCTGTACTACTCCATAAGGATTGATTGTCCAAAGAATATCACCTTTGTTAATAGGGGCTACGTGGTGAATTTGTACACCTACATTACCTGCCGGGTGGGGTCCAGAAAAACCAGTTGTTTCTACTCCTTGAATGGATGCTAATTCTGCCGATTTTTCATCAGAGGATAAACCTAAATAAACTTTTCCTTTAGTCAGCTTTTTCAAGGCATCTATACCAGCTTGAAAATAATTGCTCTGCCCTTTGAGCAGGTAATCATAATCAGGGGCTAAAGGATGTGAGTCAAATCCTGAAATAAATATATCACGTGGTGAATCTTCAGGATTCGCCACTATTCCATAAGGTCTCTGAATTATCTGTGGCCAAACTCCTGAAACAGTTAGTTTGTCTATAATTGATTCCCTACTTGCTGATTTAATTTCTGAGGAAGTTAATTTATCAAAGTTTTCAAAATTAATTTCGCCGTCAGCTAGGATTTTTATTTCCAATAATTTTCTTTTATCTCCTCGTTTGATTTCAACGATTTCTCCAGATACAGGTGCAACATACTTTACCTTTTCCAGCTTTTTATCAATTAAAATAGGAGTGCCTGCCTTTACCGTATCACCTTCTTTTACAAGGACCTTAGGTCTTTGCATTCCGATGAAATCTGTGGGCTTGATGGCAAAGGTTTTGACAGGTTGATAATCACCGACTTTTTTTTCGGCTTTACCAATCAGGCGTATATCAAACCCTTTTTTAAGCTTGACTTGTTTTGACATATTTAATTTTTGAAACTTTTTGATCCTATGAAAAACGCCTCAAATCTAATAAATTACATTAGTTATTAGAAGATAATTCGGCGATTATTTACCTATTTTTTATGTAAAAAACCCAATTATAGGGCCTCTTGTCAAATGTTTGCCTCGATACTGTTTTTATCAAGTGACAAAATATGTTCCTTTACTTGGTCCATTAGCCACATTGGAGTGGATGTTGCACCACAAATACCAATTTTATCCTCTGGGTTTAGCCATTCCAGTTTTATTTCCGTTTCATTCTCTACAAAGAAACTTCTTTCATTGGTGTTTTTACATACCTGGTAGAGTGCTTTGCCATTTGAACTCTTTTTCCCAGCAACAAAAACAATCACATCATTGTCTTCAGAAAATTTCTGAAGCTGAGGCTCCCTGTTTGATACTTGTCGGCAGATGGAATCGTTCGCATTAAAGTCCATGTCTTCCAAAGTGCCTCTGGCCTCTTTTATTTTTTCTTCGATTTTGGCTTTTAGCTCATAAAATCCTTTGGTGCTTTTGGTCGTTTGGCTGAAAAGAGTAACAGGTCTGGTGAAATCAATTTGATCCAAATCTTCATCATCCATTACCACTATAGCTTTCTCAAGCGTCTGTCCGGTTAAGCCAATTACTTCAGCATGTCCTTTTTTCCCGTAGATTACGATTTGACCGCTCTGCTTTTCCATCTTATCAAAAGCACTTTTTACACGATGTTGCAGTTTCAACACTACAGGGCAGGATGCATCTATTAATTCTATATTGTTTTTTATGGCAGTTCTATAGGTTTCTGGCGGTTCACCATGAGCTCTAATTAGAACTTTACAGTCATGTAAGTCCTCTAAATTTTCTCGGTCAATGACCACGAGACCTTTGTTGCTTAGGCGATTGACCTCCATGGCATTGTGCACAATGTCTCCCAGGCAATAAAGCTTGGAATTACTTTCCATTTCATCCTCAGCCATCTTAATGGCATATTCTACACCAAAACAATAACCGGAATTCTTATCTATTGTAACTTCCATAAAATTAGTTCATTCTTTCTTTAGCCAACTCAATTATTTTTGACACCTGATCTTTGAATGCAAGATAACTGGTGTCTATCTCTATGGCGTCTGATGCTTTTTTTAATGGGCTTACAGCTCTTCCTGTATCTATTGCGTCACGGGATTCCAAGTTTTCTTTTACTGAGTCAAGACTTATTCTTTCCCCATTTTCCAAAAGTTCCTTTTGTCGTCTTTCTGCGCGAATGGTGGTGTCAGCTGTCATAAAAATTTTCAGTTCTGCCTCTGGAAAAACTACAGTACCGATGTCGCGACCATCCATAACGATTCCTTTATCAATACCCATTTTTCTTTGAATGTTTACCATTTCGGTGCGAACATTTTCCAATTTGCTAACCTCACTTACATAGGAGGACACTGCCATTCCTCTGATTTCATTTTCGACATTTTCTCCATTCATAAAAATTTCCTGTATTCCTTTTGCTTCATTGAAATGAAAGGTAATTTTTATTTCCTTAAGATTACTTATAATGTCTTGTGAATTAGTGAGATCTGTGTTATTTCTTAAAAAAAACAGGGTGACTGCCCTGTACATGGCACCAGAATCAAGATAGGTGTATTGCAAGACCTTTGCTACTGCTTTTGCTGTAGTGCTTTTTCCGCATCCTGAATACCCATCGATGGCAACGATAATTTTTTTCATCAAAGAAAAATGAAATTGCTTACTGCTTTCCTTTTAAGGTGCAAATATAGTATATTTATGACTATTCTTGGTAGTAAGCCTAATTTGAATTGAGTTTTTATTCTTATTGAAAAATTTGTTGGCTAGAATGCGAAGAAATTATTTTAACTTTTAGGTAGGAATGTCATCAGCTTTTATGGTTAGAGGGAAATTTGTAGACATAGAAAATAGGAAGATTTTCCCAGTAGAAATTTTAGTTTCTGAAGGTAAAATAGTAAACCTGAATCAGGTTAGTTCAGCTCCAAACAGATATATTTTCCCAGGATTTATTGATTCCCATGTTCACATTGAGTCCTCCTTACTTATTCCTTCAGAATTTGCTAGACTGGCTACGCTGCATGGAACAGTGGCGACTGTTTCTGACCCGCATGAAATAGCCAATGTTTGTGGGCTTGAAGGAGTGGAATTCATGATTAAGAATGGAAATCAAACGCCATTTAAATTTTTCTTTGGCGCTCCATCATGTGTTCCAGCTACCTCATTTGAAACAGCAGGTGCGGTGATTGACAGTGACGCAATAGCAACGTTACTTAAACGGAATGACATTCATTATTTGGCTGAAATGATGAATTGGCCAGGAGTACTTTCGGGAGATGAAGAAGTAAAGAAAAAAATTGCATGGGCAAAAAAGCTCAATAAGCCTGTAGATGGACATGCTCCAGGCCTGACAGGAGTAAATGCTGAGAAATACATCAAGGCTGGGATGTCTACAGATCATGAATGCGTGTATTTAGAGGAGGCTAGACATAAGGCAAAATTAGGGATGAAAATTGCCATTAGGGAAGGCAGTGCGGCGAAAAATTTTGATGCCTTGATAGATCTATTGGATGAGTATCCAGATCAAATAATGTTCTGCTCTGATGATAAGCATCCTGATAGTTTGTTGGAAGGACATATAAACCAATTGGCTGCAAGGGCTGTTAGAAAAGGAAAGGACCTTTTTCAAGTGCTTAGGGCTTGCTGCATAACTCCAGTAAAACATTACAATCTTGATGTAGGTTTACTAAAACCCAATGATGCAGCAGATTTTATTGTGGTAGAAGACCTGATAAATTTTAATGTTTTAGAAACCTATATTTCTGGAGAACTGGTTGCTAAAGAGGGAAATACGAAAATTTCACCTGTGACCTGCAGTCCTATAAATAATTTTAATACAAATAAGGTAAAGGCAAAAGATTTTGAATTGATTCACGAAGGAGGGAAAGCTAAGGTAATTCAAGCGCTAGATTCTCAGTTGATCACTTCAACTCTTATGACTGAAGTACCTTCTTTGGATGGTAAGGTAGTACCAGACCTTGAAAAAGACATTCTCAAAATTGCCGTTATCAATAGGTACCAGCCAAATAGCAAACCAGCGGTAGCTTTGGTAAAAAACTTTGGTTTGCAAAATGGAGCCATTGGTTCTTCGGTCGCTCATGATTCACACAATATTATTGTGGTGGGTACGAGTGACGAACAAATGGCAAGGGCAGCCAACCTGATTATAGAAAATAAAGGAGGATTATCTGTGGTCAATTTAAGGGAAAGCTTCGTATTAGGACTGAAAATAGCAGGATTAATGAGTGATGCTGATGGTTTTGTGGTTGCTAAAGATTACATTGACATTGATATAAAGGCAAAAGAGCTAGGTTGCACACTCCTATCACCTTATATGACCTTGAGTTTTATGGCATTGCTAGTGATTCCTCAAATCAAATTAAGTGATAAAGGATTGTTCGATTGTGATTTTTTTATGTTTACGAATGTTTTTGGGCAAGAAAAGGGTATTTAATCTATAATAGTTTTGAAGGCAAATTTTTGGACAAATATTAAATGGAGGGGCATGAATGTTTTTTTCTGGGAGGGTAATCCTTCCATGGAAATTCAAATACTTAATGCTGCCCTGATCATTATTTTTATTTTCAACCTTTTTTTAACAGGCTTGAACTTATACCTTTCCAATTATTTACTATTCGGTCTTTGTATATTTGTAGGTGTTACCATTCTCAGCTACTTGTATTTATTAAGAGTAAAACGTGCCTATAAAACTTCCTTTTATCTAGCAAGTCTAACCACCTACCCTATCTTAGCTATTAATTTCATAAATAACGATGGGATTAATGGACCAACTTTTTACGTTTTCCTACTTGTACATTTACTTATACTTTGTATAGTTGAGAGTAGGCATTATTTGTTTTGGTCAGGATTGAATGTCGTGTTTTTTATAGGGCTATACTATATTGGCCTGTACCAAGAAGATTGGATACCACTAAATTATAGCACAAAAAATGAAATTTTTATAGACCATACTTTAACCTATTTAGCATGCATTATTGGTGTGTCTATTTTGGTGGTTAGTTTGAAACGGTTTTATGGTATTCAGAAAGGCCGGGTGAAGCAAAAAACCATGGAGTTGATAGAATTAAACAAAAGCCTAAAACAAACCAGTGACAAAAAGGATAAAATAATTACTATCATATCACATGATCTTAAAAATCCACTTCAGTCCATCATACAGACACTAGAGCTTATAAACTCTGGAGATCTCTCAGAGGAAGATATCAAATACCTTCGAAAGGAGCTGTTAAAAACTACCAGAAGTACCTATCAAATGATGGAGAATATATTGGAATGGTCTTCATTCGAATTGAAAAATGAGTCTGTTCGGGAAAAGAAAATTTTGGTGAAAGATCTTATTCAAGATACGGTAGAAATTCTGAAGGTGATTGGCAAGCAGAAAGATATCACGGTCCAGATCAATTACCATAAAAACCCTATGATCAATATTGAAACAGATAGACTTCTGCTCATTTTTAGGAACTTGGTTCAAAATGCAATCAAATTTACCCCAATAGGAGGGCTTGTCACCATCGATATTAATTGTAAAGAAGAATTGCTTACACTTAGTATTACAGATAATGGTATTGGAATTCCTCCTGATCGATTGAAAAATATTTTTTCGCAAGATATAAAATCGACCTATGGTACTGAACAGGAAAAAGGAACGGGTATGGGGCTCCATTTGTGCTTTCAAAGTGCCCAAAAATTAAGTGGTCACTTGAATGTAAGAAGTACAGAAGGTGTTGGTTCAAGCTTTAAGCTAATTATTCCTACAGGAATGAATGATTAAATCTATCCCATTTTGTTGGGTCCTTTAATTGGCTTTTGCTGCCTGTCTATTTTTCGTTTTCCAGGCATGGGCTAGCATGGGCAACTGGGCATAACTGTTTACACCTTCTCTTACCCCTTGAGATTTTAGATAAAGGTCATTGGACCTTCGACTCAGTTCAAGCGAAAAAGGTTTAATGGCACTGTTACTAGTTTGAATTTCCTTTATGTCTCTTTTAATTGCCTTAGGGATTTTACCTACAAAATTCGAATAATTGTCTTCGTTTACTTTATATAAACCATTGAGTTGATACCGAAATAATTTCATTGTAGCGGCATACTGAATGTATGGATGTTTGCTTTCTGAGCAAACCAACCAAGCCATAAAATTGGCTTCTCCTTCATTGGTTATACCGAAACCATGCGCTAATTCGTGGGCCATGGTAAAACTCTTTTCTAATGGATGCAGGCTAGGATCTAAATAAGCTTCTCCAGTGAAAGGGAAGTAGATACCGAAAATCCCAAGTTTGCGGAGGCTGCCCACAGGGTAAAATTGCTTGACCAATGGTTTTCCTCTCCAACTATGTCCCCAACTATTTAACAAATCTTTCATCTCTTGACGAATCAAGGAGTTTTGTAATGAAAACTCTGGTACTTTGGCTATAGCTGATGAATCTGCCTGTAGACCTCTTCTTATTGAAAGTAAGGATTCCTGCGTGGCTTCCATTTCTTCAAGCAATAGTTCAATTGGCAATGGCTCAGGATTTAAGCTGAGGTGTTGATATAATGGGATGCGGTAATAATTGTATCCCCAAAGTATCAGAAATAAAAAAATAATCCACCCAAAAAAGTTGATTAATACTCTGGGTAAAAACATTAACTTTTTTCGCCTGATTTTAATTTTGCCATAGCTTTGAATGGAACGGTACCCCATGTAAAGCAAAAGCAGCAAAATCAGGTAAAAGGCGGGGAAGGGCAATAGGATAAATGAGTAATCAAGCACTGCCCTGACCAAAGGGAATATGGTGATAGAATACCATTTTTCCGTCAGGTGAGGGTTCAATTCTGCAAGGAACCTTAATACTATAGCCAACAACCCGAGGTAACCACCTACCCACCTACTAAAGCCCATATACTATTTGAGTGTAGTTAAAAATACAGCGAAACGAAAGGTTAAACCCCTTCCGCTTCCACACTCTTAACTTCAGGCAACATTCTAGTCAGTAGGTTTTCTATACCCGCTTTAAGGGTAACAGTACTTGAAGGACATCCAGAGCAGGATCCTTGCAATAGTACCTTTACTATTCCATCCTGGAAGCTATGGAATACAATTGCACCTCCATCTTGTTCTACAGCAGGACGAATATATTCATCTAGAATGCCTTTGATTTTTTTGACAACCTCGCTGTCGTTTTCATCGAACAATGGATCACCACCCTCAAATTGTGTAGTTATGGCTTGCTTACCTGTTTCCAGATAGCCTTTGATATGGTTTCTGATATGGTCTTGAATATTTTCCCAAGGTACATCGGCATTTTTAGTAACCGTCACAAAATTGGAGGCAATGAAAACCCGTTCAACAGCAGCAAAATTGAATAACTCTAATGCAAGAGGTGAATTGGCCGCACTTTGCTCGTCCGGAAAATCAAAACTTACACCATCTTCTGCCAACATAAAATTGGCTACAAATTTTAAAGAATTTGGATTTGGATTGGCCTCCATGTACAGGTGTACAGGTTTTTTTTGAGCTTCTAGCATTATTTTATGAGTATAATTCTTAAATTTTTTCCTTTTATGCATTTAGAACGAAAGCAAATCAATCTTGGTTCGATCCTTTGCCAATTCTAATTGGATTATCCCTCAGGTATTGGTCATGGGGTTTGATTTTCGGATCAGTCCTTCTGGCAATTCTCCTTCTGTAGAGGCTACTACGGTACATACCATCGCGTCTCCTGTCACATTCACAATAGTTCTGAACATATCCAATATTCTATCTGGAGCCAAGATTAAGGCAATTCCAGCAGAAGGTACGCCTATAGATTCTAAAACGATGATCAACATAATAATGCCTGCTCCTGGAACTCCGGCGGTGCCTATAGAGGCTAACGTGGCCGTCATTACAATCATTAGCTGTTGGCTAAGGGAAAGGTCGAAACCCATGGCTTGCGCAATGAAAACCGCGGCAACTCCCTGATACAGGCTTGTTCCGTCCATGTTGATTGTGGCTCCCAGAGGCAAAACAAAGCTACTGATTTCCTCTGATACCCCTATTTCTTGCTCTACTTGTTTCATGGTTACCGGCAAGGTAGCTGAGCTAGAGCTTGTAGTAAAAGCTAACAATTGAGCAGGGCGAAGCGCTTTAAAGAAATCCATGTATTTGACCTTTGTGAAAGTCTTCAGGATCATGGGATAAAAAAACAGGACCATTAATAATAATCCTCCGATCACCACTAGGCTGTATTTCAATAAGGCCAATAATAACTCCACTGCGGAATCAGGATTGTCCCCCGTTATGTCTACGATTAGAGAAGCCATCAAAGCAAAAACTCCATATGGAGCTAAAATCATAATAAAGCCTACGATTTCTATGATGACATCGTTTATGCCGTCAAAGAAAGCAATAACTGGGGCTGATTTGGCTTTTGGGATCCTAATCAAAGCGATTCCCATGATGATTGCAAAAAACACCACCTGCAACATCATTTCATTGGCTGCTGCAGCTTGGAAGATGTTTTCAGGAACCATATCTACCAATGGTTTTAAAGGACTTTGGCTCTGAAGTTGTTCGGCTTCCTGATATTTGCTGCCTGCTGTTTCATCATACAGTTCCATCAACTTTTCCCTGGTTTCAGAAGGGAGACTTTTTCCAGGATTGAATAGGTTTACCAATAATAATCCAACCGATACGGATAGGGCCGTTGTGAAAATATAGGTCAATATGGTCTTTCCACCTATTCTACTTAGCTTGGTAATGTCCCCTAAATTTGAAACCCCGACTATCAATGAGGCCAGAACCAATGGCACCGCTATCATTTTAAGGGAGGTAATAAAAATAGTCCCTATTGGTTGTACATAGTCATTGATGAAATCTGGAGAGATCCTAAATTTCACTACAACAAGGCCAACAGCTAATCCCAAAACCAGCCCTAAAAGGATTTGGGTGTGAAGAGGTATTTTTCTTTTCATAGATGAGGATTCTAGCGAAAATTAAATTTTGCTGGACCGGTTAAGAAGTAGATGGTCTGCCAATACCAAGGCACACATGGCTTCTACAATGGGTACAGCACGGGGAACTACGCAAGGATCGTGACGTCCTTTTCCGGAAACGGTAGCAGCTTCTCCTTTTGTATCTACACTCTCCTGGTCCTGCATGATTGTAGCTACAGGTTTAAAGGCCACTTTAAAATAAATGTCTTCTCCATTAGAGATTCCTCCTTGGATTCCTCCAGAATGATTGGTACGGGTTCTAACCCTGTCACCTTCTTTGTAAAAAGCATCATTGTGTTCGGAACCTTTCATTGTTACCCCTTCAAACCCGCTGCCAAACTCAAATCCTTTGACTGCATTGATGCTCAACATAGCATGTCCCAAAACAGCATGGAGCCTGTCAAAAACAGGCTCGCCCAAGCCAACTGGAACACCTTTGGCTACGCAGCTAACTACTCCACCTATGGTGTCCTTTTCTTTTCTGGTCTGGCCGATCAATTGAATCATCTTATCAGCTGTGTCAGCATCTGGACAACGAACAATATTGGATTCTGTTTGACTAAAATCTAATTCTTGGTATGGTTTTTCAAGACGTACAGCGCCTGCTTGGCTTACATAGGCATTGATTTCTACCCCATAATTGGCTAGCAATAGCTTGGCAACCGCTCCTGCAGCTACTCTGGCAGCCGTTTCCCTTGCGCTACTTCTTCCTCCTCCTCGATAATCCCTTACCCCAAATTTTTCATGGTAGGTATAGTCAGCATGAGAAGGCCTGAATTTTTCTGCTATATGAGAGTAATCTTTACTTTTCTGGTCTGTATTATAGATGACCATGGCGATAGGAGTACCGGTGCTTTGGCCCTCAAAAACGCCTGAAAGAATTTCAAACTCATCTTCTTCCTTTCTTTGGGTCGTGATTTTGGATTGACCAGGCTTTCTCCTTTGTAATTCCAACCTGATAAAATCCTCATCGATTTTAATACCTGCTGGGCAGCCGTCTATAATCACTCCGAGGCCCTTCCCGTGGGATTCTCCGAATGTAGTAATTGTGAATTGGTTTCCGAATGTATTACGCATGAATTATTTTTTCTTAACAATCAAATAAGCCAATAATATAAGTGCCAGCAACAGCAAAATATTAATTAGGGTGGAAAAATAAGACTTATATCCTTGGTTTAAAAGTTTATTGTCTTCTACTTCTATTAGGTCATATAAACCACCGAGTCTGGTAGACGAAATGGCTTGATTCATCCTGCTTTCCCCAGTGACCCTCACTACAGCTTGTGGGACGAGGGTATCGTACTGAGCTAGTTCAGGATCAAAATAGATCCATTCAAAATGGTCTTTCAAAGATACCTCTTCAGCTTCATTTAAAGTCATAAAATAACTGTATTCTTTCATTCCAGTGACTTTACCTCTACCTCTATTGATTTGAACTTGCTCATTTGGATCAAAGGTATTTAGTTTCTGTCCCTTCCTTACTTTTGGAGGACGTATGGAACTTATATTTCCCTCACCTGTGATGATGAAATCATAGGTGAAACCTTCTCCAGTTTTGACATCCAGTTCACTAAAGTTTTCCCTTAGCCTGTAATTGCCCACACTTACCTCATTTTTTAGCGGATGTGGTGGCAGTTCTTTTACTTTTATAGACTTTGGTTGGGAGTAGAAGGTTTTGAAATCCTGTAATCTATTGCTACCAAAGAAGCTTGGGTTTTTAGCCACCTTGTATTTTATCATTTCCCAACCTACAGAAGGAAAATCCACTGTCCCGGCATTGAAAGGATAGAAGTTGGCTTCATATACTTTGTATTTTGTCCATCTTTTGCCCCCAAACTCTACCCGCTCGGGTTGAATGCTGGTGATATTGAAGTTTTCTTCCCAGGCATTTCCCGGTTTTATTTCATTTATAATCCTTTCAAGCTGTTTGCCTGGCTCATGGAAATTAAAAGGAGCCTGATTGCTCTCAGACATGTAGAAGGCAAAACTAACGCTAAAACCTTCACCGACGTAAACTTCATCCTTACTAACAGAAAGGGAGAAGAATGCATCGTCTTCCACCTCCACATATTCAGGTTGTTCAGTATTATTTCTTCCAAAAAGATCATCAAATGGATCCAGTGCACGATTAGTATTTGCATTTGACCGGGCATCTACCACTGTTATGGTTGTGCCAGGGGAGGAAGCAGTGATCCCATTTACAGCTACTTTAAACCCTGGAAGAGTAAATTGTCCCTTTCTCAAAGGTTTGTAATACTGAATGATGCTGTTGGTACTACTCATCTGACCATTGATAATGTTCATCGATGAACTCTGAGAGATACCTTGTTTTTGAAAGCCAGGAATCTCTGGCAGTTGGTCATTGGACCTAATTTTGTCACCAGACACGATCACTTTTATGGTGAAGGTCTCATTCAGTGCAACCTCATTTTCGCCCAATTCGATTTTGACATCCTGAGCATGAGCAGCTAATGAAAAAAGACCCAGCAGGCAGACAAAAAGAAAATGGTTTTTCGTTAAAGACATATTAAAACGATTGTGTTTTCGTAATTTAATAACTGCAAATAAACAAGGATATTTTATACGTAACAAATCTAATCCAAAACCGTTAGTACTATTTAAACCAATCTTTTTTAATGAAACCTAAATTAAAATATCGTGAACCATGATGGAATATGTTAAGACTATTTTAGTAAAGGTAAGTTTTGACGGCAAACTCTTCGAGAAAGAGTTAAGAAAAGGTCTGAATATGTTAGTCCCTGGGGAACTAGAAGAATTCAGAAAGTGGTGTTACGGCACTTTTTCAAAAGCATATGAGCCAATATTAAATAAATACTTTATTTTATTGGCAGGTTAGTTCATCAACTCAATAGCCCCACTAAACATTGGGGCTTTTTTTATTTAAGGCCTATTTTCAAATACACAATACTTTTTTTTAGCTGTTTTATACGTTTTTTTACTTACTTTTAAAAAAGTTAAACTTTGTTAAGCAATGGAAAAAAAGAACACTGGATTTGAAGAAATTGAAAAGATGCTTCAAGAAGTTGGAAACAAAATTGAAACCTTAATCCAAAAAGGTACCAAAGCTACTGGCGAGGCAAGTGAAGAAATAGAAAAGAAAATCAAAGACCTCCATATAAATAAAGAAAAATTAGAAAAAGAGTTTAAGGAAAAGAAAGCCAAGTTTGAGGAAAAGTACCAAAGCAAATCAAGCACCGCTAAACCTTTTCTTGAAGATTCCATGGCTCATTTTAAGCAAGGAGTAAAATCTTTGGTGCATGCCATCAATGAAATGCTCAAATAAGCCATTCCTACAAATTAGTGGCATTTTGAATAAGCTACCTATTATTTTTTTTATCTAAAAGTATAAAGGAGGCTCAGGTCTACCGTATGGAAAAGTCAGTTTTTCCTAGCATTCTTTTTTTTTCAACTCTCCTGATTTCTAGAAATGGCCACTTGCTGAGCAAGGTATGGGACGGCTATTTCCAATCCTATTGCACAATCGGTGTTGAATTATCGAAATACCGTTGTAATTTTGCGCCATGAATTACCTTTCAGTTGATACACTTAGTAAGTCCTTTGGAGAAAGAGTCTTGTTTTCAGAAATTTCCTTTGGGATAGAACAAGGTCAAAAAACAGCCTTAGTTGGAATAAATGGGGCAGGAAAGTCCACCTTGATGAAAATCATTATGGGGGAAGAAATCGCAGATGCAGGACAAGTCGTGATCAATCAGGAGATTAAAATGGCTTATGTTAATCAAAATCCTATTTTCACAGGTGGGAAGACCATATATGAGACCATTTTTGATGACCCCGAAAATGAAATTATTCAGGTGATTCATGCCTATCAGGAAGCCATGTTGGAAGCTGAGAATGGTACTGACAATAGCGAGGCCTTGCAACCTATTTTTGAAAAAATGGATAGACTGCAAGCTTGGGACTTTGAATACCAGATCAAAGAAGTACTGGGGAAATTGGGTTTACATGATACCAACCTTCAAGTAACTGCGCTTAGTGGAGGGCAACGAAAAAGAGTTGCCATTGCCAGAGCCATTTTGCATTTTCCTGATTTACTTCTTTTGGATGAACCTACCAATCACCTGGATTTAGAAACCATTGAGTGGTTGGAAGACTACCTGTCCAAAGCTAACCTCTCCCTTTTGATGGTGACGCACGATAGGTACTTCTTGGATAAAGTAACCAACAATATTCTTGAATTGGAAAATGGAGAATTGTACCGCTATGCTGGTAATTACAGTTATTTCCTAGAAAAGAAGGAAGAAAGAAAAGCCAACGAAGCTACAGAACTGGGGAAAGCCAAAAGTCTCTATAAAAAAGAACTCGATTGGATAAGGAGGCAACCAAAGGCTCGTGGGACAAAATCCAAGTCAAGGATAGAAGCCTTTAACGAAACCAAGGAGAAAGCTTTTAAGAAAACGGAAGAGAGAGACATTAGTCTGGGCGTAACAGCACAGAGGTTAGGGAAGAAAATTGTAGAAATAGAGAAAATCCATAAATCATACGGAGACCTGAACTTGGTCAAGGATTTTAGTTATACTTTTAAAAAAGGGGATAAGGTAGGAATCGTAGGCCCTAACGGGGCGGGGAAAACCACTTTCCTGAACATGCTCATTGGCAAGAATTCCCCTGATAAAGGAGCTGTCACTATAGGGCAAACGACTGCATTTGGTTATTATAAACAAGAGGAAGATACTTTTGATGAGACCATGCGGTTGATTGATATTGTAAAAGAAGTGGCAGAGGTAGTGACTGTGGCGGGAGGAGCAACGATTACAATCAGTCAGTTTTTGACTCAATTTGGTTTTCCACCCAAGCAACAGCACACCCCAATTGCCAAGCTTAGTGGGGGGGAAAGAAGGCGACTGCAGTTGCTTATGATTTTGGTAAAAAGCCCTAACTTTCTAATACTGGATGAACCAACCAATGATTTGGATATTGTGACACTCAATACCCTTGAAGAATTTTTAGACGCTTTTCCTGGTTGTTTGGTGATTGTTTCCCATGATAGGTATTTTATGGATCGACTGGTAGATCACTTGTTTGTATTTGAAGGAGAAGGGCAGATCAGTGACTTCCCTGGAAATTATACTGACCTTAGGGAGAGGGAAAAAACAATTAAAGCCGAGACGCCCAAACAAGTTGCAGAAAAGAAACCTGCAGCCGTTGCAAAGACAACTGAAAAGAGCACCTTAAAAGCTACGTTCAAGGACAAGAAAGAGTTTGAGGAAATTTCAGCGAACTTGGAGCAGTTAACGAGCAAAAAAGAATCCTTTATTCAAAAAATCAATCAAGGGACTGAAGACCACGAAGAATTGTTAAAATGGTCTTTGGAGATAGAAGGTTTGGATAAGAAAATTGAAGAGTTGGAAATGAGGTGGCTGGAATTAAGTGAGCTTGATGGCATCTCCTGATCCATTTGGCATTCTAAATTAAAAAGTATTTAAGCTTCAGGATTTAGGGAATATTTCCTAAATCTTGAAGCTTAAACCCGAAATATGCAATAGACAATCTATTACGTGCTGAAA
>TARA_R110002124_G_scaffold92599_4_pt1 | contig 52885 bp, 48 predicted proteins | sample TARA_R110002124 | Tara Oceans TARA_R110002124 (sample SAMEA4397445) | marine metagenome | biome: Polar Biome; feature: [SRF] surface water layer (ENVO:00010504); material: water (ENVO:00002006), including particulate matter (ENVO:01000060) such as... | depth 5 m
ATCTATAACGACCTGATCGAGAAAGCGGAAACTCAGGAAGAAAAAACCAATCTTCTGTGTGAATTGAATGTCATTGAGCAGGTTCAGAACGTTTGTGCCACGACAATCGTTCAGGACGCTTGGGACAGGGGACAGAAATTCGCCGTTCACGGCATCATCTATTCCGTGAAGAACGGCCTGCTCAAAGACCTCCTCCACTGTGAGGCGGGCAACAAGGTTACCCAAGGTGAGGACTTCCCTGCAGTTTTGAAATAACCGGGCATTTTGATCCTTCCTAAATTGACTTTTTGTCAAATAGCTTGATCAAAACGCCCATGGAGCTTATTTTCCAATAAATAGCGCCTTCGCAATCCATAGAAAAAGAAAAAAGAAAACGAGAGTACGGCATGAAATTTAAAGGTACCGATACATATGTGGCCACGGAAGATCTGATGATCGCCGTCAACGCCGCCATAACCTTGCAGCGCCCCCTTCTCATCAAGGGCGAGCCCGGCACCGGCAAAACCGTGCTGGCGCAGGAAGTGGCGAATGCTCTGGGTAAGCAGTTTATTGAATGGAACATTAAGTCGACCACAAAGGCGCAGCAAGGCCTCTATGAGTATGATGCAGTTTCTCGTTTGCGCGATTCACAGCTTGGCGACGACAAGGTCCACGAAATTTCCAACTACATCCGTCCCGGCAAGATGTGGGAAGCCTTTACGGCTGAGGAAAGCCCGGTCCTGTTGATCGACGAAATCGACAAGGCGGATATCGAGTTTCCGAACGATTTGCTGCAGGAACTCGATCGCATGGAGTTTTTCGTCTATGAAACCCAACAGACGATCAAGGCACAACATCGTCCTTTGGTAATCATCACATCGAATAACGAAAAGGAACTGCCGGATGCCTTCCTGCGTCGCTGCTTCTTCCATTACATCAGTTTCCCCGATACGGAAACCATGCAAAAAATTGTCGACGTCCATCATCCGGATGCCAAGCAGGAACTTGTTCGCGACGCCCTCAAGGTCTTCTTCGATGTCCGCGAGACGCCGGGCCTGAAAAAGAAGCCCTCCACCAGTGAACTGCTCGACTGGCTGAAACTGCTGATGAGCGAAGACCTGCCCGAAGACGTGCTTCGTTCAAAGGATCCGTCCAAACTTATTCCGCCGCTTCATGGCGCACTCCTCAAGAACGAGCAGGATGTGCATCTGTTCGAGCGGCTCGCCTTCTTGTCCCGTCGCGAGCAACGATAGGATAGAGCAGCCATGTTCACGAAATTCTTCTTTACGCTTAAAGAGGCCTCGATCCCCGTGACCTTGCGGGAATACCTGACCCTGATCGAGGCACTTAAAGCTGGGTGCGCGGAATATTCGGTGAATGACTTTTATTATCTCGCCCGGACGACACTGGTAAAGGATGAAAAGAATCTCGACAAGTTCGACCAGGTCTTCGGTCATTGCTTTAACGGTATCGAATTTATTGCTGACGACCAAACTGTTGAAATCCCGGATGAATGGCTAAAGAAGCTTGCTGAACTATCCCTGACGGATGAGGAGAAAGCGCAGGTTGAAGCCATGGGCGGCTGGGAAAAACTCATGGAGACACTGCAGGAACGCCTCAAAGAACAGGAAAAGCGGCACCAGGGCGGCAATAAATGGATTGGAACAGCAGGTAAATCACCGTTTGGGGCCTATGGCTATAATCCGGAAGGCGTGCGTATCGGCCAAAAGGAAAGCCGGAACCGCAAGGCCGTCAAGGTCTGGGACAAACGAGAATACAAGAACCTCGATGACAGTGTTGAACTGGGCACCCGGAATATCAAGGTCGCCATGAAACGGCTCCGGCAATTCGCCCGGGAAGGCGCCGCCGAAGAGCTGGATCTGGATGACACCATTCGATCAACGGCCCGCAATGCAGGCTTTTTGGACCTTAAGATGCGTCCGGAACGGCACAACACGGTCAAGGTCCTGATCCTGTTTGATATCGGTGGGTCTATGGATGATCATATCAAGGCGTGTGAAGAACTCTTCTCCGCCGCCCGCACCGAGTTCAAGCATCTGGAATTCTACTACTTCCATAACTGCATTTATGAAAAGCTCTGGAAAGAGAACAGCCGCCGTCATACGTCCTTCATGCCGACTTGGGATGTGCTGCATACCTATCCTGCCGACTATAAACTGATCATCGTTGGGGACGCCACGATGAGCCCTTACGAAATTGCCTATGCCGGCGGTAGCGTCGAACATTGGAATGAAGAAGCGGGTCAGGCCTGGATGGAACGGCTTCTCGGCATTTATCACAAGGCGGTCTGGCTTAATCCGGTGCCGGAAAAATACTGGGACTACACCCCGTCTGTCCAGATGATGAAACAGCTGATGACGGACCGGATGTTTCCGCTCACAATCGGTGGGCTTGAAGCGGCTATGAAAGAGCTAAGCAGGTAAATATAGTTTAACCGGCTTTTCTAAATTCATCAGAATTTCCCGGCCGAACGAAGATAAGCCATTTTCCGCCAAAGGACTTCGACATCCGGTGAAAATCCGGTCTTTCTTCCAGCACATTATGATGCATCGGATTGTTATAAAGGAAGTATACCGGTTCCGTCACATTACAGAGATCCTCCGAAATCCGATCCAGTACCTCTTGCAGAACCTCCGGGCCGAATGAATTATAGACATAAATAACATGTGGCGCCGCCGGCAAGGAATAACTCGCTGCGTCGCTGTGAACAGAAGTGAGTGAGCTGGCACGGATCATATCCCGCCGTTTCATCTCGGCGATATTCTGCGTCGCAGTTTGGTGTAATGCGCCGCTTATCTCAATGCCTGTCACCGACTTGAAGGGATAGCGGGCGGCAGACGCCAGAATAGCGCCCTTCCCCGATCCATAGTCAACAAAGTGATAGGCCGAGTAATCTATGTGAAGCCGCTCCAGGACATGCCGGAACTCATAATCCGACGCCGCCTCATAACGGCAGGCAGAGGCACGAAACTCATCCGGTATATCCATCATGGCTGGTTCTACAATTCCATCTGTGTCCAGTCCGCTCTCCCTGAGATTCTGTTTGTTGAAACGATACTCCTGAAGGAATGGAATTTTTGCTTTACCGCAAATAGTGGCGGCAAGACCCAGCAAGGTCATCAAGAACCCGCGGTATTTGAAATTGACGAGCAAGGTGCGCAGATTTCGCATAATCTGATAATGCTCTACTTCAAGCCCCGGATAGCGGGCTGTCTTCGTAAAAACAAACTTCAACACCGGATACACCTACAACATTAATGACGGAACTATAAAACCCAACGCTTGGCTACTTACCGAACTCACTAAGTATCCGGGCAAAGTGTTAACTTTCATTTAGTCTATATCCCCCTCGATCTCAACGAATTCTACCGCATTGATCAAGGGTATGAGTCTTGCGGCAATAAGCTTTTGCAGCGCGAGCGATATAACGAGATAATAGACGGCAAGATGTAGCGTCGTGTCTGCCCCGGCCTGTGTTGCATAATATATGGCGATCAGGACGAGCCCGAGGAGTATGAGCCATATCCGCCCGAGCTGTTTAAGCAACCGCGACTTGCGAAGAAACTTGCTGTCTGACAACTCATGTTTATACCAAAGATCGAACGCCGTTGAGAGAAGAATAATTGGCAGAATGATAGTGAGGACGGCGATTAGTACGGCCAACCCACCCCGTCCGTCTTTAAACAATTCCGGTATCGCCGTTAACAAGGAATAGGTACCGTCCAGCCCTGAAAACCCCATCGTTGTAATCATTGGCTGCGTTATCGCAAGGCCAAGTAACGCCGCCGAGACAATGAGCAAAACGCCCAGATATCTGTCACTTCCCTTTGCATATTTCGCAATCGTCTGTCGGTCCGGTCGCCCAAGGAGTATTCGCTTTTTGACCCAGCTCATATTATTCCCGCTGACCTCTGCACATATTTCAGAGAAGGTTGCATGTCACAGATCAGGATATCTTAAGCAATAATGCAAGAAACAGCTCCTGCTCTTCGTGCGAAAGGGGCGCCAAGGTTTCCTCCGTAATATCAAATCCGTGCGGAATGATCGCTTTGATCAACTCCTCTCCCGCTTCTGTCAACCTCAGCGACATCCGACGACGGTCCGCCTGATCTGGTTGAGTTTGCACGAGCCCCCGATCAATCAAACGGCGGGTCACGCCCTGAATTGTCGCCGGATCCATCGCAGTCAGGCGACCCAGATAGTTTTGTGAGAGTTCCCCTTCATCTCTCAGCTTCACCAGAGCAGCAAACTGTGTAGGGGTAATCTGCTCATATCCCATGTAGGATTGAAAGATAGCGCTGGCCCGTTGATGTGCACGGCGGAGCAGATGTCCGATTTGCACCTCAACCCGATAATCATCAATTGTACGACCCGTTTCCGCCTCGGATTTCGAAGTATTCGCATACGCCATATCTGCCATTGTTTCCATATTGTGAATCCGGATATAAAGCTGCCAAAGGAGCGTCATATGCAGCTATTTCACAACTGTAACAGCTTCCTGCCCTTTTTCAATGAGGCTCATGCCGTCAGCAGAGACATGTATTTTCGTGACAGAGCAATGATCGGGACGAAAAACAATCACATTATTGCTCTTTTCAATTGCCCCGATGATGGCGTTGATAACAACAAAATGGGTCACAAAAACCGCATCTTGCGTCTGAGCCACCGTGAAATCGAGGATGGCAGTTCGCCAGCTATTCAGTCTAGAGGATTGTTCCGGCCATGTACCCGCCATAACACGGGTAAGCCAGCTTCGCCGATCTCCAAAATCGACGCCCTCTGAGGGAACTTCAGACAGCTCAGGTTTGATAATTGCTTCCTTGTGCCAAAGCTTGGCAAGGGGCTCTGCTGTTGCTCTGGTTCGATGAAGCGGGCTGCAATATAGATTGGTAACCGGTATTTCCTGACACAAACGGTCTGCCATTTTGCTAGCCTGATCGGCTCCGCGTTCGCTCAATCCCGGATCGAGGGCATTATCCCAGGAACCGGCGGCTTCGCCATGGCGAACCAGATATATAGTTATGGGCACATGTACTCCTTTTCATAGCGAAGGCAGGGCGTTCCCACAGACTATCGCGGTCGCAAATTAAAAACCACATCATAAACGGGAAATTTATTATGGTTTCAATGGCGAGTATCAAAAATAGTCACAATAAATACTCTATTATGGTGTATTATATACAATTATTTCAATTGACAGGGGTTAAAACATGACTTAATCGTCTGTACGTATATTTGTATCTGTTTGAGGGGCGTAAATGTGGAATACCACTGCATGACCTAAAGCCGGAAAGCGACAATGAACCATGTACAGTTAAAAGCGTTTCATGCTGTGGCAGAATCTGGGGGATTTTCTAATGCAGCAAAAATTTTGGGGCTTACCCAACCAGCGGTCACATTGCAGGTTCAGGCACTGGAGCAAAGCTACAACACGAAACTGTTTAAACGACGTGGCAGGAAGACCGAAATCACGGCTTCGGGAAAATTACTTCTCAATCTCTCCAAGAGAATCTTTAGTCTGGAAGACGAAGCACATACGCTCCTCTCCTCCCTTGGTTCACTGGAAGTCGGCCTTTTGAAAATCGTCGCAACATCATCCTTGCGATCGCTCTCTATTTTATCCGCCTTTCAAGCGCAGTACCCAGGCATCGATTTTTCCTTTACCACAGTCTCCACGGAGACGATCGACGAGGAAGTTCTGGACTTTCGGGCCGATATTGCCATTCATCATATCCCGACGGAAGACAAGAGGCTGTTTTGCCTTAAGATCGAGGAAGCTCCTCTAAAGCTGGCCGTCTCAAAAAAGCATCCCTGGTCAACGAAAAAGGTGATGAAACTTGATGAGATAACGGACCAAATGATCATATTTCCTTTTGACCTAGAGACCGCCCGTGAAATACGGGGACATTGGTCAAAACTCATTCGGTATGAGGAGGAGCAGATTTTAAGCCTGCAAAATAAGGAGATTGGTCGTGAAGCGGTAGCAAACGATCTAGGTATTGCTTTCTTTACGGAAAAAGACATTCATTGGGATAAACGCATTCACGCAATAGACATACGGGATAAACGCCTGAAGGAGGCGACATATATCACCTGCCTTGCCGAGGAGAGGAGTTCCCACCTTATCTCATCTTTCGTTGAAACGGCAACCCAGCTAAGCGAGTCAAGATAGAACCGGTTAAACCAACAGCGAAATATTATTTGGATATTTTTCTGTTTCGATCTCTACTGTCATACCTTCCCGGGCAACAAAAGCCCGCGGCCAGGCGCGAGCAGCATCTTTTGCAATCTGGTCCATGAAGGCGTCGTTATGGGAAGGGTCATGATGGAAGATTGCCAGTTGGCCGACGTCAGCAGCCTTGCATAAGCGTACCCCTTCCTGCCAGGTGGAATGACCCCATCCCTTGAACTTTGGATACTCTTCATCCGTATAGGTCGAGTCATAAATAACGAGGTCGGCGCCATCAATAAGGTTCAGGATGTCCTTATCCGGATGCCCGATGACATGCTCCGTGTCGGTAATATAGCAAATGGATTTGCCTTCATACTCTATTCGGTAGCCCGTGCCGCCGTCCGGATGCTTCATCGGAGCAGTACGGACGTAAATGCCGTCTCCGAGGGGGAAACTGTCTCCTGCCTTGAAGTCCTCAAACGTGAGGTCGGCCGCCAGCTCGGCGAACGGGACAGGGAAAGTTGGCTGACACATTTGCGAGGAAAGAACCTTCTTAATTCCCCCCAACTCACTTAAATGCCCCGCCATAACCTTGATATTCACATCATCTCGGTAAATCGGGCTGAAAAATGGGAACCCGTTGATATGGTCCCAGTGAGTATGGGACTGCAAGAAGAGGTAATCTTTCAGGCCTCGATTCATAAGGCATTCGCCCAGTAACCTTACCCCTGTTCCGGCATCAAGAATAATAATTCGGTTATTGATGACGACTTCAACGCAGGAGGTGTTCCCGCCATATTTCATATGATCAGCGGAAGGTGTCGCGATAGACCCTCGAACCCCCCAGAATTTCACATGCATACCCATTAAGTCGACATCACTCCTTACTTTTCGGAAGGATTAATGTAACTAATGTGATGTCACCAAACGATTAAAACCACCATGTTTATAGCCATTTTGTAACCTAGATCACGAAAATCTGGTCCAATCTGGCCCAAAAGTGACTTAAGAATGCCTCTAATTTGCTTCCTGAGTCAGAATCTGCTCGGTCAATTGCACCCAGTAATTCGCCCCAAGCGGCAGTATTTCGTCATTGAAATCATAATTCGGGTTGTGGATATGACAGCTTCCCTCACCAGCACCATTGGCGATCATGATATAACAGCCCGGACGCTCCCGCAGCATCCATGAGAAATCCTCTGCTCCCATCACCGGAGTAACGTCCTTGTTCACATTTGCGTCGCCCACCAGTTCAGCCGCTGCCGCGATAGCCAAATCCGTCTCGTCCGCAGTGTTGATCGTCGGGGCGTAACGCCGGTCATACTTAAATTCGACTTTTGCGCCATGTGCTTCCGCAATGCCGACAGCGAGCTGCCGCATCCGGTTCTCGATCATATCCTGGACATCCGGGTCGAATGCCCGTGTCGTCCCGCTCATGACCACTTCCTCCGGGATAACATTACCCGTGTGGCCGCCATGAATTTGGGCGACTGTCACGACTGCCGACTGAAGCGGGTCAACATTGCGACTGACAATACTCTGCCATGCCTGAATAATTTCTGCGGAAATGATAACAGGATCTGTTGTCTGGTGCGGAAAAGCGCCATGCCCGCCGACACCGATAACCCGCGCCTCGAAGAAATCCGCAGATGCCATGATGGGCCCCTTGCGCACGGCAAATGTTCCTGTGTCATGTCCGGGCATATTATGCATTCCATAAACACTGTCGACAGGGAACTTTTCAAACAGACCATCACTGATCATAACCCGCCCGCCAGCCACATTTTCCTCTGCTGGCTGAAAGATAAACCGGACCGTTCCATCAAAGTTTTTTGTCTCCGCCAGATGCTTAGCCGCGCCCAGCAGCATTACCGTATGGCCATCATGGCCACATCCATGCATTTTACCGTCAATCTGTGACCGATGCTCAAACTTGTTAAGTTCCTGAAGATCGAGGGCATCCATATCCGCCCGAAGTCCGATCGCCCGGTTGCCACTGCCATTCGTCAGCGTCCCGACGACACCCGTTTTGGCCAAGCCGCGATGCACCTCAATTCCAAAGCTTTCCAGTTTCTCTGCGACGAAATCAGATGTTTCATACTCCTCGAACGCCGTTTCAGGGTGCTTGTGGATACGATGACGCCATTCGGTCATCTCGTTATGCAGCTCTTTCAGTTCAGGAAGTATTTTCATCTTTTTGTCCTTTGAGGGAAAATCCGGCGCAGTTTTACAAGACACTATCACAAGCCGGCGGACAAATAAAAGTCAGGATTAGGGCGGTATATTCGGCCAGCGCGGAAACACCCTTTTATTCTGTCGCGGGGTGGACTAGAAATCATGACAGTTTTATGACAGTTAGGCCCCTACTTTAAAACAGGCTTGGTGACAATATGGTAAAGCAAACACTCGATAAAGATCTTGGTCGTATCGAGACAATTGGTACCGAGGCGATGCATGGCAGCGCCCGATACAAGGCGCTCGCTCTGGCGGTTCTGTTTTTGCTGATTGTCTGGGCCTTTTCCGCAAGTGTCACCGCCGCAGGGGAGCATTCCACCCTGATTATCATTGCGGCGATAATCGGCGGATATATGGCGCTTAATATCGGTGCCAACGATGTTGCCAACAACGTCGGGCCGGCAGTTGGCTCGCGGGCGCTGACTATGTTCGGCGCGCTAATAATTGCGGCTATATTCGAGGCAGCAGGCGCAATTCTTGCGGGCGGCGATGTCGTCAACACCATTCAAAAGGGCATTATAAATCCCGCCTCGATGCAAAATAGCGAAGTATTTATCTGGGCCATGATGTCGGCGCTGTTTGCTGCGGCGCTCTGGGTAAATATTGCAACCTGGGTGGGCGCCCCGGTCTCGACAACCCATGCTGTCGTCGGCGGCGTGATGGGAGCCGGTATTGCCGCAGCGGGCTTCAGTATCGTTGATTGGGGGACCATGAGCGCCATCGCCGCGAGCTGGGTCATTTCCCCCATCATGGGCGGAGCCATCGCTGCAATTTTCCTCGCTTTCATAAAATACAATGTCATTTACAAGGACGACAAGGTGTCTGCCTCCCGGCGCTGGGTTCCGTTACTTGTTGCGATTATGGCGGGCGTTTTCTCGGCATATCTTGTCACCAAGGGCCTCAAGCGTATCTGGAGACCTGATGCTGTTACCGTCTTCGCCATTTCCCTGGCGTTTTTTGCCGGCACCTACGCAATCGTCAAACCTGTCATTCACCGCGCCTCCGTCGGCATGGAAAACCGGAATAAATCCGTTCGCGCCCTGTTTACCATTCCGCTTATCTGTTCCGCCGCGCTTCTATCTTTTGCTCATGGCGCAAATGACGTCGCCAATGCTGTCGGCCCGCTTGCCGCAATCGTGGAAACTTCCACCTCTGGCGCAATCGATGCCAAGGTCGGCATTCCGCTCTGGGTCATGTTGATTGGGGCGGCAGGTTTAAGCGCGGGTCTCTTCCTGTTCGGACCCAAACTGATCAGAACTGTTGGTGAGCAAATCACCAAAATGAATCCGATGCGGGCATATTGCGTTGCCCTTTCGGCAGGTATTACCGTGTTGATCGCCTCAGCTCTCGGCCTGCCTGTGAGTTCAACCCATATTGCTGTCGGCGCCGTTTTTGGTGTCGGTTTTTTTCGTGAATGGGATACGGAGCGACGCGCACGAAAATTACGGGAAAGTTTACGAGATGAGAAAATTCATCCAGACAGCAACTTACCCGCGACAGAACTGGATCAATCCGAAAACCGTCCCAAAAAGCTGGTTCGACGCTCCCAGTTAATGACCATCGTGGCGGCCTGGGTGATTACTGTGCCTTCGGCGGCCCTGCTCAGCGCCGGTATCTTCCTGACTGTTTCCTATTTTGCCGAATAGAAATTCTCAGCCCTCGCCCAGAAACATCTTTCGATCACTCTGAAATTTATCATATAGAAAATCGAGCAGCGCGCGCATACGCTGCGCCTTGACAAGATCGCGATGGGTAAGCAGCCATATATCGATTTTCTGGCCGATTTCCTGAGGGAACAGTCTTATAAAACGACCATCGCGCGGCACGAGATAATGGGGGACCAGAAACAACCCGATTCCATGGGACACCGCCGCGATTTGCGCGGCGACGGTATTGCATCGAAATTTTATCTGAGCAGGAGTTGCAAGTTGCTCAAGAGCAGAACTTAGAACAAAATCACCTGGCCCCGACTGCCAGCCAACAAAATCATGATGGATGAGATCGGCCATGGTCTTTGGCATCCCCTTCTTCTCAAAATAGGCTTTGGCGCCATACAGGCCAAATCCGGCCTGCCCGACCTTTCGGCCCACAAGGTCTGAAACCCGCGGATTAGCAAGACGAAGGGCGATATCCGCTTCACGCCTGCGCAGATCAACAACAGAAATATTGAGCATCAGTTCAAACCGGATATTCGGATGGCGTTCCTGAAACTCGCTCAGTTTCGGGGTCAGCCAGTAGCTTCCAAATCCTTCCGTGGCGGAGACCCTTATCAAGCCAGAAAGCGATTTGTCCATACCGCGTATCTGTTGTTCTGCGCCAACAAGATCCGCCGACACTCTTTCTATCCTGGCGCGAATCTGCTGTCCCGCCGACGTCAAAAGGTAACCATGGGAAGCTCTCTCGAACAGGCGCGTTTCAACCCGTTTCTCAAGCTCGGCAATCTGCCTGCCAACGGTAGGCTGAGAGACAGACAGCTGCCGTGCAGCTGCGGAAAGGCTCCCCGTTTCGGCGACTGCCAGAAAATATCGATATAAATCCCAGGACATAATCATTCATATTTGAATAGAGTATATTCAAAATTAGCATATTTTCGTTTTAATAAAAATTCTTATCTTGCCCAATATAGCCCTCTCAAGACAAGGAACCAGACGATGAATGCACTGAGCAGGAAAAAAGAACTGGAAGAATCCCGCAAGGAGATGACGGGGCTTCAACAGATGCAGGCCTTTATCGATGGCGGAACCCCACCTCCGATCGCGCAGACCCTAGAGTTCGATCTTTTCGAAATTAGTTTTGGCAAAGCTGTCTTCACGGGCATCCCAAGTGAAAAGCATTTGAACCCGCTCGGCACCGTACATGGTGGTTACGCCGCAACACTGCTCGATTCCGCATTGGGATGTTCCATCCATACTGTGCTGGAGCCGGGGGAGAGATATACAACCGTCGATCTCAACATTAAATATTTGAGAGCCATGTTCCCAGGGATGGGCAAGGTGACCGTAACGGCGGAAGTCGTGCACAAGGGCCGAAAAATCGCGACTGCGGAAGGGCGTCTGGTCGGGGAAGACGGCAAAGTCTATGCCAGCGGGAATACGACCTGCGTCATCTATTGAGTTAGATGTCCAATCCATTAATTGGGTGCGGGCGAAACGCCAAAAACAAAGTTGTGAAAGTGGAAAAGTACAGCATAAAGAACAATGCCGAGCAATATCCGCCACCAGAGCGGTTTGATTGAGAGTGTCGCGCGGTCCTGCAGGATCGCCGCAAACGGAATGTTGGAAGTTCGCGCCTTATAACCAGCCCAGCTTTCCTCTAGCTGCCGCGCCTTCTTCGCATCGATGAGCGCGGTCCCCGCCAAGGCAAGCACTCCAAACGTGCCGAAAAAGATAACAGCCGAAACATTGCCGTTATTGACAACGTGAGTAATTGACCACAAGGCAAAACTCCACATCAATGGATGGCGAGTAATTGCGTTGAAACCTTCATAAGCGCTTTCGCGTTCAATCAGCTTGCCTGCGCCAACAGCTGTTGGATTCGGGCTCGTAATGCCGCCGACAAACAGGATTGACGCGATCAGCATCAACAGGATACCGAGGTAACGCCCTGTATTTCCAGCATTCCACAGCATATCTCCGACCGGTGCGTCGCGATAGGCAGTAACCAGCCAAATAATAATGACGAGAGAGAGAAAGCTAAAGCCGACGATATAGCCTTTTTCGCCAATCTTCGACACCAACCGCACGCGCAGAACGCTGGACGGAATAATATGAATTAAAAGAAAGGCCAGCGCCGCAACAATAAGTTCGCCCAAGGTCCCTGTCATGATCTTGCCTCACCTGTAGATTATCGGATGGGGCAAGCTTGCCACTATTGGAAGAATTTCAAAAGTGCCTTACAGCAGAAATCAGGACATATGCGAACACGATCACAAAATGTATCTCTGCAATCAATGTCGATCTGTATGCTTGTCAATGACCCGAAGCCCCTCCTCTGTCAGCTTGCAGACGAGCCAGTCAGGCTTGATCGGGTTCTCGAACCAGGTTTTCACCCACCCCTTTTTAAGGCAGCTTCTTATCACCGTTTTGTTGATCTGTTGTCCGTTTGGATCAAAAATCGGCAGCTTGCCCCCTGGCTGAAATCGTCCAAGCCGAAGATATTTGAGTTGGGCCGTGGTCGGGGTTTTTGATGCCATGAAGAAGCCTACCCTAAGTTCACCGTAGTTAAAAGTCACGGACGTCAATGATACGGAAATCGAAGCTTTTATTCTTTTTAAAGCCGGTTTAAAACAATTGACACAAAAAAGGGGGATGAGATGTCAATCGGTGCGGGCTATGTCAAATATTTTCCGGTATCCTGGGAGGAACTCCATCGCAATGGAAGGGCGCTTGCCTGGCGATTAATGGAAAAGGCTCCATTCAAAGGCGTCATCGCCGTCACCCGGGGCGGCATGGTCCCCGCCGCCATTGTCGCGCGAGAGCTCGATATCCGTCATATCGATACCGTCTGCATAGCGGCCTACCGCGATGATAAATCCGTTGGCGAAGTGAATTTGATAAAGGGTCTGGAACTGCCGGATGAGGGCGACGGCTGGGTGATCGTGGACGATCTGGTTGATAGCGGAATTACCGCGCGGCACGTCAGAAAAATGGTTCCCAAGGCCCATTTTGCGACAATTTATGCGAAGCCCAAAGGTCTGGACCAAGTCGATACCTTTATCACGGAAGTCAGTCAGGACACATGGATACTGTTCCCCTGGGATCAAGCTCCTTCTTTCGCTAAACCGATTGTCGAAGAAACCCGGAACGGGACCTAAATCCATGGCCCTCAAATTTGCCGCCAACTTGAGCTTTCTCTATCAGGAGCTGCCCTTCCTGGATCGTTTCGCGGCCGCTGCCCGTGATGGCTTTCAGGGAGTTGAGTACCTGTTTCCTTATGATTTCGATCCGGCGGAAATAAGAAACCACCTTGAGCGGAATAATCTTGAACAGGTCTTGTTCAATGTCCGGGCCGGCGATTTTGCAAAGGGGGAACGCGGTCTTGCGAGCCTGACCGGGCGGGAAGCAGAGTTTCAGGCGACGGTCAATCAAGCTATCGACTATGCGAATGCACTCGGCTGCAAGCGGCTGCATGTCATGGCCGGGATACGTGACAATACCATAACCCATGACACGCAACTTGCAGTCTACCGACATAATTTACGCATCGCCGCCACCGCTGCAGAAGCGGCCGGCATCATCATTCTGATCGAGCCTATCAACAACAAGGATATGCCAGGATATTTCCTTGAAAGCGTGAGCATGGCGGCGGCGCTCATTGAAGAAATCAACCATCCAGCAATACGCCTTCAATTTGATATATATCATGTGCAGAAAACCGATGGCGACATTATCAGACAATTCACGAAATTTGCCCCGCTCATCCGCCATATCCAGATTGCCAATCCGCCCAACCGGTCCGAACCAAACAACGGCGAGATTAATTATCCCTATATTTTCGATTTTCTGGAATCCGAAGGCTATGATGGCTGGATTGGATGTGAGTACACACCTTCGGCAGGAACGACAGAGACTCTCGGCTGGGCTCGGGAATATTTAGGCCGTTAGCGATAAAAAGCCTTGAAATTATTGAAACTTTAAAACATTCGCGATACATCTGGTGTTCAGGCAAATAATTTGCCCAATAAAAATAAATGGACTGGATGAATGACTGCCTATGGCCGTCTCTGAAAATTCCCGCACCGGGGAAAAAATTCTTAGCCCGATCCGCACCGCGACAAGTAGCACGCCGGTTAAACTGATAGTCTGCGCCATTGCCATTGGTCTGCTCGCCGGATATGGCGCAGTTGGATTTCGTATCGCAATTGCGGAAATACAACATCTGTTTTATGGCTTCAACAGCCACGATGTTGTTTCACAGGTAGCGGACCTTCCATGGTGGCATATTATGGGTGTGCCAGTAATTGCCGGACTGATCATCGGGCTTTTCTGGAAATTCATCCTGCCAGGGCAACGCGCGCAAGGGGTCGCCGATGTCATAGAAGCCGTGATTGTAAATCGCGGCAAGATGAAGCTCATTCCGGGACTGGGTGCCCTGTTTGTTAGTGCCCTTACACTGGGCGGCGGTGGCTCAAGCGGTCGCGAGGGACCAGTCGTTCATTTTTGCGCCCTGATTGCAAGCCAGCTCGGCCAGCGCATGCGCCTTCCCTCCAAATATTATCTGACCTTGATTGCCTGCGGTGTCTCATCCGGCGTAGCGGCCTCTTTTAACGCGCCCATTGCCGGGATGTTCTTCGCTCTCGAGGTGGTGGTCGGATCACTTGCGACGCAGGCCTTTGCGCCTATCGTGATTGCTTCTGTTATTGGAACCGTCATCAGCCGGATCTATATCGGTGATTTTCCGGCCTTTATTATTCCCCGATATGAGATCGTGACACTTTGGGAGTTTCCGGCAATTGCACTGTTGGGGGCTGTCGCGGCGCTTGTCTCCCTGATTTTCATCTGGAGCATCAAGTTTTCGGAAAAGACCATAGACAGATTTCATATTCCGGAGGTATTGCGCCCTGCCGCAGGCGGACTGGTTCTTGGCGGCATCGCCGTCTTCTTCCCTCATATCATCGGCGTCGGTTACGAAGCGACGGACAATGCCCTTAAAGGGAATTACCCGCTTTTGCTACTGTTAACGCTGATTGTGGTCAAGACGATTGCCGTGGGTATCACGTTCGGCTCCCGTTTTGGTGGCGGCTTTTTCTCGCCCGCTCTTTTCATCGGTGCCATGACAGGCGGCGCGTTTGGCCTGATCGCAGCGACGGCATTTCCTCAAATGGCGGCGAGTCACGGCCTCTACGCCATCATCGGGATGTCCGCGGTAGCGGCGTCCGTCCTCGGTGCGCCGATTTCCACAATCCTGATCGTCTTCGAACTGACAGGTGACTACAAGATTTCCATCGCAGTCATGGTCGCCGTCTCCGTAGCAACTCTGATTACCAAGCATCTATTCGGTCGCAGCATCTGGCAAACCCAGCTTTTGAATCGCAATGTTGACGTCAATGAAAGCCGCGCATTACGAGCGCTCAGCTTCCGCCAGGTGCGCGGCATCATGGATCGGGAATTCATTGAAGTCCCCAAACAGACGACGATGCAGGAGCTTCGCAAGATCATCAGCAATACAAACCATGGCAAATTCGTCGTGGTCGAGCCGGAAACCCATGAATTTATCGGTCGTATAGATTACAGTGATATCAAGACCGGCCTTTTCGGGGATGAGCCAAGAGAAAACTTAACCGCACTCGATCTTGTTCATGAGAACAGCCCCGTCCTTTTCCCCGACACCAGCCTGAAATCCGCCGTTGAGATTATAGAAAAAGCCGGGATTGACCATATTCCGGTCATTAACAGGGCAGCTGAGAGGCGCCTGATTGGCATCCTTCATCATAAAGACTTGCTTCATGCCTATAACGCGGCCCTGCTCTCTGCACAGGACGACGCGCGCGATAAAGTTTTCCGGTAAATTCGACGATCCGCGGTAGCCTCCCGTCTGCGCTTGGTCTATATCTTGACCCATGGAAGACAGATTTGACATCGGCAGTTTCGAGGACGCAGGGGCACGCCCTGAAGACGGCAATTTTAAGTATCTCGACGGTTTGAACAGCGGCCAGAAGGCGGCCGTTGAGGCGCTGGACGGCCCGGTTCTGGTGCTTGCCGGAGCTGGCACCGGCAAAACCCGGGTGCTGATATCCCGCCTCGCCCATATTCTCAACTGCCGAGACGTTCGCCCCTGGGAGATTCTCGCCGTTACCTTCACAAACAAGGCCGCAAACGAGATGCAGGAGCGGACGGCAAATATTGTCGGCCCGCAAGCAATAGAGATCAAACTCGGCACCTTTCATGCCATTGGCGTCTGGCTTCTTCGCCGTCATGCGGAACTGATCGGCCTTGAACGAAATTTCAATATTCTTGATACGGATGACCAGCTTCGCCTGCTGAAACAGATCATGACCGATCAAGGCGTTGATCAGAAGAAATGGCCGCCCCGCGGCCTCGCCGCCGTCATAGACCGCTGGAAAGACAAAGGACTTCGGGCGGATCAGGTTCAGGGTCCGGAGAGCTCCGAATTCGCCCATGGGAAGGCCGCCGCGCTTTATGCCCTCTATCAGGAACGGCTGGCAGCACAGAATGCCTGCGACTTTGGCGACCTGCTGCTACATGTGCTGACGCTGTTTCAGAAAAACCCGGATATTCTCAACATTTACCAGAACCGGTTCAAATATATCCTCGTGGATGAATATCAGGATACAAACGTCGCACAGTATCTTCTGCTGCGATTGCTGGCACAAAGGCACAGAAATATCTGCTGCGTTGGCGATGATGATCAGTCGATTTATGGCTGGCGCGGGGCCGAGGTTGGCAACATCCTTAAATTCGAGGATGACTTCCCGGGCGCGAAGGTTATCCGGCTGGAGAGGAACTATCGCTCCACTTCCCATATTCTGGGTGCGGCGTCAGGACTAATCGCCCATAATGAGGGCCGTCTTGGCAAGACCCTTTTCACCGAAGGGAATGACGGAGACAAGGTCACCCTGAACGGTCTCTGGGACGGACAGAACGAGGCACGCTGGATCGCCGATGAAATCGAGAATCTGGAGCGCAAGGGCACAAGCCTTCAACAGATTGCCATTCTGGTTCGGGCCAGTTTCCAGACCCGTGATTTTGAAGAATGTTTTCTGAGCATGGGGATAAAATATCGCGTCATCGGAGGTCTGCGGTTTTATGAACGCCGGGAAATTCGCGATGTGCTGGCCTATTTACGCGTGATAAATCAACCGGATGATGATCTCGCCTTTGAGCGGATTTATAATCTCCCCAAACGCGGCTTGGGCGACAAAGCGCTGGAAAAATTGCGCGTTCTTGCTCGTGCGGAAAATCTGTCCCTGGCCCGCGCCGCCAGGATTGCGGTCGAGAAAAATATCTTCAAAGGGAAGCCCCAAGCGGCCCTGAAAGATCTGATGGATTGTTTTGATGACTGGCGCGCACAGAAAGACCTGATCCCGCCCGACGAACTGGTCGAGGCGGTTATGGAGGAAAGCGGATATTTCGACATGTGGCGGCAGGACAAATCACCGGAAGCCGAAGGTAAACGCGAAAACCTGAAAGAGCTCATCCCTGCAATTGCAGAGTATGAAAGCCTTGCGCAGTTTCTTGAGCATGTCTCGCTGGTGATGGAAAACAATGCGGACAATACGAGCGAAATGGTCAGCCTGATGACCCTGCATGCCGCCAAGGGGCTTGAATATGACGTTGTGTTCCTTCCCGGCTGGGAGGAAGGCCTGTTCCCGCATCAGCGAGCGCTTGATGAAAACGGCCTGAAAGCACTGGAGGAAGAACGGCGTCTGGCCTATGTCGGGATCACGCGCGCGAAGGAACGCTGCTATATCAGCCATGTCAGCAACCGCAGGATCCATGGGCAGTGGCAATCCTCGATCCCCAGCCGTTTTGTGGATGAACTTCCGCCTGATCACATTAGTGATCATTCCAATCAGGGAATTTATAGCACTACGCGCAAAAGCGAAGGATTTTCCCATACCAGCTGGCGGAACCCAGATAGTTCGCATTTAACTGAAATTCTGGAAAAACGGGCGAGCGCCAACCAAAGGCTTGTCGATAACAGCGCCAAGCCGGTTGTCGGCTCTTCCGGTGACGGAAAGTTTTCTGTGGGCAGTCGTATTTTCCATCAGAAGTTCGGCTATGGGAAAATTATACGCGTAGATGGCCCGAAGCTGGAGATCGCTTTTGAAAAGGCGGGAGTCAAGAAAGTGATGGAAAATTTTGTCCAAAGCACCTGATCCTGACTTTTGGCAGCTTACAGTTACCTTGCCCTTTGAACAAACTGACGCAATTTCAGATATTTTTGAAGAGGAGGCGCTCACCGTTTCGATGGAAGAAGCCGTCAGCGATGGCTCTCTTTGGCGTCTGGATATACTTTTTGCCGGCGAACCGGAAGCCTATCTGCTTGTTCAGCTACCCTCTGACCTTTCATTCGAACTTACACCACTTATACAAAAAGACTGGGTCAGCGAGAGCCAGAAGATGCTGCCGCCAGTTGATGCGGGCCGGTTCTATATCCATGGCTCCCACGACACGCCGCATCCTGCCGTTTCCCGCCATGACCTCGTGATCGATGCGGGCCGCGCATTCGGCACGGGACTTCACGAAACGACCTACGGATGCCTGCTGGCCCTGCATGATTTACGCAAAAGCAGGAAATTCACTAATGCGCTGGATCTCGGTTGCGGCTCAGGTGTTCTTGCCCTCGCTATTGCGAAGGCCTGGGGCAAGCCGGTTCTCGCCAGCGATATTGATCTCGCAGCGGTATCAGTAACACGCGACAACGCGAGAAAAAACCATCTGGCGCCGTTCATTACCGCGGTGCAAGCCGCCGGTATGCAGAGCCGGACATTACAGAAGTCAGCACCATATGACCTGATCGTTGCCAATATACTTGCATGGCCCTTGGTGAAAATGGCACCGAATATCAGCAATGCGCTTTCTGCAAGGGGCGTATTGGTGCTTTCCGGACTACTGAAAACGCAGGAAATAATGGTAAGCCGCGCGTATTTACAGCAAGGCCTGAGGCTGAAGCGAGGTTACAATATCGGTAGTTGGAGTGCCTTGGTACTTGGCCGATAGAATTTCGGCTAAAGAGTATGTCGGCCGATCCGCCTCACATTGGGGGAGGCAAAGGCGGATCGGCCGCTGACGATCAAACCGCTTTACGGTGATCGTTCGTATTGATTGGCTGCGCCAGATTGTCGTTGGCACGGTCCTTCTTGTTACCGTTGACGGCAACTTCAATTTCACCACGCGTCAGGCCAATGTCGGCCAGCTGACGTGAATCCATTGCCATCAAATGGACATAGGCAGCACGTGCTTTCTGGGCCTCAACAAACTTGTTCATCAGGTTCTGCCAGAAACCCGTTTTCTTCGTTGCTTCCATTTCTCTTTTTCCCTCAACAGCTTGGTCAATTTCTGACCGGGTAATACCAATGTCATTCAATTCGCGATCAGACATCGCATATAAAGCATTCTTAGCCGCCTCTAATTTCCGGTGTTGCCTATACTTGCCGACCGTACCCCGATACATTTTCTGAAGAGTATCGGCCAGGAATTCGCTTCTCAGTTCATGCGCTTTCCTGACATATTTCTCTGTATCGATAGCGATATTGTTTGCGTTAATCGGCTCTATCAAAGCCAATGCTTCCATTTCTTTCTTGCCATAGCTAATCATCTTACTACTCCATCAAAATTCTTTATCGCCCGCACGGACGGTTATCACTGGGTGAAACTCTTCGTCGTCGGATCTGGACAATTCTCGTTCGCGGCCCATCTTGCAAATCCAACACCATCATTCACTGCGATGCTGAGCGGACCTCGTGTCAGGTCAACGACGACATCTGTTTTTTCCTTGGCAAGGCGCATATGTTTTCGCATAGACTGCAAGAGCGCCGAAATTCTGAAATGCCGAATTCGCGATACAGTATTAAGCGATGTCCCGGTAACGGGCCCATAATGCAAATTCTGTGCGTTGCCAGCTTTCTCGATTTCTGCGTACATTTGACTTTCCTTACCTACGTCTCTGATGAGGAATATATTGCACTGCATTCATTAAATAACAATGACTTACATCACACTTTTGCCCGCTAAGATCGTAACGGTGCATTGCATAAATTGCATAGCTCACGTTGTACTTATGCGAAAAAGCGCCATATCCCACGGCAAAACCCCTGATTTTGAGGGGACACGCCAGACTTCAGGAAGTATCGATGGAAATCGCTGAGTTAAACCAGATCGTCGCCGGACTAACATCTGGCTCCGACAATAGTGAAACAATTCACCTGCTGCGGGCCGTCGCAGCCGCACCACGGCGGGCCGATGAGGATGCGCTCCTTCACCAGCTTTTTTCAAATCTTTCAAATACGGAATTAAAGAAATTACAAACAGTGAGGGATAATATGCGCGAGGAAATGAACGCGATGGTCCTCAATCCGGCGGCATCAAAAGACCGCCTGAAAAAATTGCGGGCGGAAATGGCACGGGAGAAAATTGATGGCTTCATTGTGCCTCTCAATGACGAGTTCCACGGTGAGGCCGCCCCAATTGCCGCCGAACGGCTGAAATGGCTGACAGGTTTCACGGGATCTGCTGGGGTCGCCGCCGTCCTGAAAGACCGGGCCGCGATCTTTGTTGATGGCCGCTACACGCTTCAGGTTCGCAATGAAGTGGATACAACGCTTTTCACTCCCCTCCATGTCAGCGAGGAACCGATGAGCGCCTGGTTGTCCGAGAACATGAAAGCCGGGGAAACGCTCGCAATCGATCCATGGCTGCATACTGAAAACAGTACGGCATCCTTGAAAAAACTTGTGACGGATACTGGGATCAATCTTAAATCCGTTCCGGAAAATCCTGTCGACAAGGTATGGGATGACCGTCCCCCAAAACCCCTTGCCCTGGTGGTGCCGCATGAAAAGCAATTCGCCGGCGAGGAGTCCGCAAGCAAACGTAACCGCATTGCTGTCGGAATGGCGGAAAGGAACGTTGATGCCGTCGTCCATACTCTGCCCGACGTCGTCGCCTGGCTTTTGAATATTCGCGGCGCCGATTTACCCTGTACGCCTTTCGCCCTTGGATTTGCGATTACCTATCAAGATGCGACGGTCGATCTTTTTATGGATGAGATAAAGTTCGCCCCGAACATGCGGGAGCATCTTGGCAATATGGTGCGTGTGAAATCACCAGCAGAATTTGAACTGGCATTGGCTCGCCTTAGCGGAAAACATGTGCAGATCGACCCAACGGTCACCAGTCAGTATATTGTCGATCAACTGACCGGCGCCGATGCTATCATCGTTCGCGCCGCGGACCCTTGCTTGTTGCCCAAAGCAATCAAGAACGAGACTGAAATCAATGGTACCCGTCAGGCGCATATTCGTGACGGCGCGGCGGTCGCAAAGTTCCTGCATTGGCTATCCGACAACGCCATGAGCGGAAATGTGGATGAACTGAAAGCGGAATCAAAGCTCAGGTCTTTTCGCGAAACCGGCCAGAATTTCCGTGATCTCAGTTTTAATACAATTTCAGGAGCCGGTTCCAACGGCGCGATTGTCCACTATCGCGCCAGCAAAGCCACCAGCCAACCGCTAACACCGGGCTCTCTTTATCTTGTTGATAGCGGCGCGCAATATCTGGACGGCACCACCGATATCACCCGTACTGTCGCCATCGGAACGCCGAACCCGGAGATGCAGCATCGGTTTACACTGGTCCTAAAAGGGCATATCGCCATTGCCACCGCACTTTTTCCGAAAGGCACGACGGGGAGCCAGCTTGACACGCTTGCGCGCGCGCCGCTCTGGGCAGCTGGCCTTGATTATGACCATGGTACAGGGCATGGCGTGGGCAGCTATCTTTCCGTTCATGAGGGACCGCAGCGGATTTCGAAGGCACCAAGCACGGTGGCTCTCGTCCCCGGAATGATTATTTCGAACGAGCCGGGATACTATAAAACGGATGCCTATGGCATACGGATAGAAAATCTCGTGACCGTCAGGGAAGTCACGCCTCCAGATGGGGCAGAACGGGAACTCTTCGGGTTCGAGACCCTGACCTTTGCGCCAATTGACAAGGCGCTAATTGATAAAAACCTGCTAAGCCCATCAGAATTGGAGTGGCTCAACAGCTATCACCTGCAGGTGCGTGAAAAATTAACACCACTTGTCGAAGGTAAGGTAGAGGCCTGGTTGCAGGAGGCGACGGCGCCCCTTTAGAAGGGAGCGCAATCAGTTGCTGATTAAATCAAGCCATTCCTGTTCGTTCAGAACAGTCACATCAAGCTCTTTGGCTTTCTTGAGCTTGGATCCCGCGTTGGCGCCTGCCACCAGATAATCCGTTTTGGCCGAGATCGAACCGCTCACCTTTGCGCCAAGGCCCTCGGCCTTTGCCTTCATTTCCTGACGGGTCATGAGCTCCAGCGTTCCGGTAAAGACAACCGTCTTTCCGGCAACGACGCTGTCCTGCGCCGGCGGATCGAAGTCCGTTACCGTTACCTCCGCAAGCAGGTCATCCAGCATTTTCTGATTACGTTCCTCGCGGAAAAACTCGGTGACAGCATCGGCAACCGCAGCCCCGATCCCGTCGATGTCGAGAAGCTCGGCATAGGCGTCGCCAGCATCATCCCCGGTATCGCTCAGGCTGGATCTGAGCTTATCGAAACTCAGGTAACTCCGGGCCAATAATCTCGCGTTCCCCTGCCCGATATGCCGGATACCGAGCGCATAGACGAAGCGGTCAAGCGGCACTTCGCGCTTGTCATCAATGGCGTCAAAAAGGTTGCGGGTCGCCTTTTCACCAAAACCCTCCCGGTTCTTGATCCGTTGCAGGTTACCCGGTTCCGCGTCCCTCTTTTCAAGAGTAAAGATATCTGCGGGGCTCCGGACCAACCCGTCCTGATAAAATGCCTCTATCAGCTTTGCCCCAAGCCCTTCAATATCGAGAGCATTGCGGGAGACAAAGTGCTTAAGCCTCTCAACTGCCTGAGCCCGGCAGATCAATCCACCTGTGCAACGGCGGATGGCATCCTCTTTACCCGTGGTCTCGTTGACCTCCTTAACCGCATGGCTGCCGCAAATGGGGCAGCGGGTCGGGAATTCATAGGGCGCGCTATCCTTGGGACGCTTCTCAAAATTGACTTCCACCACCTGCGGAATGACATCGCCGGCGCGCTGGACAACCACCGTGTCACCTTTGCGGACATCCTTCCGGACTATCTCGTCTTCGTTATGCAAGGTGGCGTTGGAAACGACGACGCCGCCAACGGTTACCGGATGAAGTCGGGCAACGGGAGTCAAGGCTCCGGTGCGACCGACTTGAATCTCAATATCCTCTATGATCGTTGTCGCCCGTTCCGCCGGGAATTTATGCGCGATGGCCCAGCGCGGACTACGGCTGACGAAACCAAGTCTTGATTGCCACTCAAGACGGTTAACCTTGAAGACAACGCCGTCGATATCATAATCGAGCTCCGCCCGAAGTTCCTCTATCTTGCGATACGCATCGATCGCCTCTTCCATATTAGAGCAGACCTCAGACAAAGGGTTCACCGAAAAGCCCCACTCCTTGAAAGTCGCCAGCACTTCCGCCTGAGTTTCCCCCGGCACGCTGGACGCCTCTCCCCAGGCATAGGCGAAAAAGCGCAGTTTACGCGAGGTAGTAATTGAATGGTCAAGTTGCCGCAAACTGCCTGCCGCCGCATTCCTGGGATTGGCAAAAATCTTGCCGCCGCTCTCCGCTTGTACCTTGTTCAACTCAAGGAAATCCGCCTTCGACATGTAGACCTCGCCACGCACTTCAAACAAATCCGGTGGTGACGTTTTCACATTTGCGAATTCATGAGGGAGGTCCGTGACACCGCGCAGGTTCCCCGTGATATCTTCGCCGACTTGTCCGTCACCACGGGTGGCTCCCTGAACAAACCTGCCTTTCTCATACCGCAGGCTCGCGGAAAGGCCATCGATCTTCGGTTCGGCAAAAAAGGCGACTTCCTCTGTCGGCCCCAGCCCAAGAAACCGCCGGATACGCCCTTCGAACTCACGAAGTTCATCGTTACTGAAGGCGTTGTCGAGAGACAACATGGACACCTTGTGCCTGACTTTGCCAAATCCTTTGGCGGGGGCGACGCCAAGGCTTTGAGACGGGCTATCGGCTGTCACCAGTTCGGGGAATTGAGCCTCCAGAGCAAGAAGCTGTTTTCTCAGTTCATCATATTCCGCGTCGGATATAACGGGAGCATCTTCCGTATAATAGGCGGCGTCATGTTCCTTGATGGTGTTGGTGAGCGTTTTATGAGCTTCCTTCGCTTCTTCGGATGTCATGTTTTGCAAGTCCGCCATTGATCACCCTTCAATCAGGCTAAGGGCGGCGGCGCGGGCTTCCGCTGTTATGCTGGCACCAGAGAGCATGCGGGCGATCTCCTCTGTACGGGCAGAGGGATCGAGGCGATCCACAGATGTAATCGTGACATTGTTCATTTCCGATTTCCGGATATTCCAATGGGCCTGTCCGGCGGCAGCGACCTGTGGCGAATGGGTAACAACCAACACCTGAAGCCCTTCTGCAAGTCGGCGCAGGCGATCTCCAACAGCGTCCGCCGTTGCTCCGCCGACGCCCCTGTCAACCTCATCGAATATCAATGTCGGAGCAGAGCCAACCTGTGCCAGCACCACTTTCAGGGCCAGCATAAAGCGTGAGAGTTCTCCGCCCGACGCAATCTTGAGGAGCGGGCCCGCCGCACTTCCCGGGTTGGTTGCCACCTGAAAAGAAACTCTATCTATGCCGGCAGGACCCCAATTACTCTCCGGCAATTCGCTGACTGCCGTCATAAATTTTGCCGCGCCGAGTTTAAGCGGCTCCAGCTCCGCCATAACGGCACTATCCATCTTCTTCGCAGCACTGACGCGCTGCTCCGACAACTTTGAGGCAGCCTGCATAAACTCTTTTCGGGCCTCAGCCGCTGCTCTTCGAAGGGCCTCCACCTCTCGATCTCCGTCCTCTACCGATTGCAGCCGCGCAACAAAGCTTTGCAGCAGTTTTGGAAGATCAGCAACTTCACATTTATGCTTTCGGGCCGCCGCACGAAGCGCGAACAGCCGTTCCTCGACCGCTTCCAGGCCAGCCGGATCCATATCAAGATCACCTGCAACGGAGTTAATAATAACCTGGGCCTCCGCCATTTCGATGGCTGCCCGCTCCAGACCTTCTAAAACAGGATCAAGCTTTCCCGCCGCTTTTTCAATGACGCGCTCTACGGCGCGTGTCGCAGTTCGGATACGATTTTCCACGCCCCCATGATCCGTAAGTGCCTTTTCTGCATCCCGGAGAGCTTCAGCGATTTTTTCGGCATGCATCAGGTTTGAGCGTTGAATCGCCAACGCCTCCTCTTCCCCTTCTTCCGACGCCAGTTCCGTCAGCTCTTCAATGACATGGCGCAGATACTCCTCATCTACGCGCGCCTGTTCGATTTCCTGAAGGGCCCGCGTCAGCTTTTCTTCCGCCGCCTGTAAAGTCTCGAATTTCCCAGCCGTCGCTGAAACCTCACGGCTTAATCGCCCGTATTGATCCAGCAATGCCCGATGGCTCCGGGCATCCAGTAATCCGCGTTCCGCATTTTGGCCATGAATTTCAACGAGAACCTCCCCGACAGCGCGGAGCAATCCGGCGCTCACGGCCTGGTCGTTGATGCTGGCCCGGCTACGTCCATCCGCACCAAGTGACCGACGTAAGATGAGTGGCTCTCCCGGCGCGACTTCAATATCACCCATTATCTCAAAAACAGAATGCGTGGGCGCAAGGCTGAACGTTGCTGTCACGGAACCCTGCTCTGCGCCAGTCCGCAGGAGGCTTGTATCCGCTCTCGCACCAAGCGCAAGCGCCAGGCTGTCAAGGAGTATTGACTTGCCCGCCCCCGTTTCACCGGTCAGCACACAAAGTCCGTCTTCAAAGGTAAGGTCCAGCTTTTCGATCAGTACAATATTGCGGATGGAGAGTTGTTCCAGCATTTCTGATCAGCGCACTAAAACACGGAGTTCCATACTTTGACAATCCAGGAATCCTCATCCGCTTCGGGCTTCAGATAGTTGGCGTCCAGCAACGCGTAAGAATCCTGATACCACTCACTTCCTGGAAAGTTATAGCCAAGGACCGCCGCCGCCGTTTGCGCCTCCTGCGTAATGCCGAGCATCAGATACGCCTCCGTCAACCGATGCAGTGCCTCTGGCGCATGGGTGGTTGTCTGGTATTGCTCGACCACCGTCCGAAAACGATTGATCGCACCAACCAGATATTTCTGACCGAGATAATATCTCCCGATCGCCATTTCCTTGCCGGCAAGATGGTCCCGCGTCAGATCAATTTTCAGGCGGGCGTCCTGCGCATATTCTGAATTCGGGAAGCGCCGTACAAGATTCTGCAGGGCATCAAGGGCCTGACGGGTGACTTTCTGGTCCCGCTCCACCCCCGTAATCTGTTCATAATATGAAATGGCGATCAAATAATAAGCATAGGCGACATCCTTGTTCCCGGGATGAAGTTCTATGTATCTTTCTGCGGCCAGAATCGCCTGGTCATATTCGTTGCTCTGATAATAGGCGAACGCCGACATGATCTGGGCCTTTGTCGACCAGATGGAATAAGGGCGCTGTCGCTCTACCTCGTCAAAATTACGAGCTGCCTCAAGATAGTTTTCGCTGTTAAGGTCGGCCAGCGCCTGATTATACAGCTCCTCCACAGGGCGCTCGACATAGGCTTCCGGCTCATTAGAGCTGCATCCCGTGACCAGCAACAATAAAAGAATACCGCCGATCGCCCGGGCGATTCTTGAAAATAATAGTTGATGCAACTTATCCCTCTTGGCCCATGGCCGACAATCCTTAATAAGTTCGCTATTTTATCCAATCCGTTTGCCAAGGGAAAGGTATGGTTTCAGTTTTCTTTAACTTCTTTAACAGTAATTCATTTTCAGGGGTTGCACGCATAAGTTTGATTTGGAGCATTACCATAAATAAATTGCAGTATTGGCCATTAAAAGGGATATCGAAGCATCTATCGATAAATTTATTTTATCTAATTAGTGTTAGTTTTTATGCGTTTTCTTTTTCAAATCGCATGTGATATATTACCTATAAGGGTGGAGTTGCATTTTAATTTTCTCCAAATATCACCAAAAATCTTGAACTGCTGACATCGCCCTCAATACTAGCATAACAAAAAAAATAAATTGAAAGTCTAAGAAAGGTACCAAACAAAAATGGGTAAAGTCGCGAAAAGAGTCGACGATCATGTCGGCGAACGGATTCGTGAAAGAAGAACTATGATGGGGTTAACCCAGGAGCATCTGGCCAAAGCGCTGGATATTTCATATCAGCAAGTTCAAAAATACGAAACGGGTGCAAACCGTGTTAGTGCCGGTCGTCTTTTTGAGATCGCCAAACGGCTGGAAGTAGATGTCGCATATTTCTTTGAAAACCTCGAACCGTCAACGACCAGTATTCCGCTGGAACATGGTGGCAAGAACCGATCGACCATCGAGCTAGTCCGCAATTATAGCGAAATTGACGAACCGGCTGTGCGATCCGCTGTCAGCGGCCTTATCAAAAGCCTCGCTGGCAAGGAAAGGCGGCGAAAAACCGCTTAACTGTCACGTCGAGATCAACAAAGGCGCGGGAATCAATCCCGCGCCTTAATTATTTTACTCAGCCTGAAAATTCGAAAGACTGCCTAACGCTACAAGATCAGTCCGTAGCCGGCGCAGCTGCCTTTTTCGTCGGCCAGTGGGCCCCGCCAACATTCGCAATTCTTACAGGTGCTTCCGTTGTATAGCACCAAGCATCCTTATCCGCGAGAAAAGCGTGCAAGAGCTTGTTATTCAAAGCATGACCGGAACGGAAACCATAAAACTCACCGATAATCGGAGCACCCGCCAGATACAGGTCCCCGACCGCGTCAAGCGCTTTGTGGCGGACGAATTCATCTTCGTACCGCAGCCCTTCTTCATTTAGAATATCTGAACCGCTCAGCACGATTGCGTTATCGAGCGAGCCGCCCTTGGCCAGTCCCAGTTTTTTGAGCTGCTCAAATTCACCGAGGAAACCGAATGTGCGAGCCCGGGAAAGTTCATTCTTGAAGGTGCCATTGCGCAGGCTGTAGCTGCAATTCTGCTTGCCAATACGCGGATTGTCGAAATCAATCTCGAAAGCAACGGATATATTATCAGAAGGTGACAGGATCGCCTTTGCTTCGCCATCACTGACTTCAACTTCTTTCAGCACCTTGATATAGCGGCGCGGGCTGTCCTGCTCAACGACGTCCGCGCATTCAATGAGGAAAACAAAAGGTGCAGAAGAGCCATCCATTACCGGAACTTCCGGGCCATCAAGCTCAACCACGACATTATCAACACCGCAGCCGGAAAGGGCGGCCATCAAATGCTCAACCGTCGCAACCTTTGTCCCTGCTCCATTCTCCACCGTTGTGCACATCATAAGATCGGTCACAGTATTATATTGCGCCGGGATTTCAGACACCGATTGATCAACGTCTGTACGCTTGAAAACAATGCCGCTATTTACCGGCGCAGGCGCCAGCTTCATATTGATCAGCGTGCCGCCATGCAGTCCGACACCGGTACAGCTGATACTATTGCGTAATGTTTTCTGAAAAACGACCATATTCCGCCACTCATTGTTACTCGTCATAAATATTCGAGCTGAATGTACGAAAGCCCCCCCGTCCACACAAATCAAACATTGTTACCAATTATTACCGCGCTGCACAAAAATATGGTAAACTGCCTGAATGGCAGGGGCGCAGGGGGCGTCACAGTGTTCCATATAGTCGATCTCCAGCATCGCCGAGCCCGGGGACAATATAAGCCTTTTCGTTTAGCTTCTGATCAAGCGCCGCGACATATATAACGACATCCGGATGCATATCCTGCATGACCTGAACTCCCTCCGGCGCGGCAACCAGCGCCATGAACCGGATATTCTCTTCCTTAACCCCGTGATCAAGCAGGACCTTCACACCGGCGGCAGCAGAATACCCCGTGGCCAGCATGGGATCCACCAGAATGAAGAAGCGGTCTTCTGCGGTCGGCAATTTTCGCAAATACTCCACCGGACGCTTTGTCTTCGGGTCGCGGTACATGCCTATATGACCTACTCTTGCAGAGGGCATCAGTTCCAACAGTCCGTCCGCCATGCCCAGCCCAGCCCGCAAAATAGGGACAATAGCGGATTTTTTTCCTGCAAGCACCGGTGCCTCCATCGGGCAAATCGGCGTTTCAATTTTCTCGATTGTCGTCGGCATATGCCGGGTAATTTCATACCCCATCAACAGGGCAATTTCCTTCAGCAACTGACGAAAAGTCTTAGTCGAGGTTTTTTTGTTCCGCATGTGACTGAGTTTATGAACAATTAGCGGATGATCGAGAATATGAAGATTCGGAAACCGCGGGTCGTAGGCCATGAGAAATTGCCCTTAGCTGGATTGCAGACGAAGTTTATGCCTGACCTTATCCGACTTCACTTTTAAAATCACTATGGTGCGATCAAAAAGTCGATAAATTCTAGCTGTCAGAAAAATTCCTACCTATACTTCAGGCAGCCCAAGCATAACAACTTGACCAGCCGGTCAGATTTTGATTTGGATTTAGACTGTCCCACTCGGTTCTGTGAAGAACATGGATAGGCGGGCATTAATAGGGAGAGGTATAGAGACATGATGAAGAAAATTGCCCTCGGGCTTGTTGCAACAGCCGCGCTTGCCGTCAGCGGACTGGCTCATGCAGAAGATTTCAATCCCGCCATTGTTTTTGATATGGGCGGGAAATCCGATAAATCCTTTAACGAAGCCGCCTTTAATGGCATCGAAAAGTTCAAGAAGGAAACCGGCGTTGATTATATGGAATTTGAAGTCACGCAGGTTTCACAACGCGAACAGGCGGCACAGCGAATGGCCAAGAAAGATGCAGATATTGTCATCGCGATTGGCTTCGCCCAGGCAGCTGCAGTGGAAAAGGCCGCAAAGAAATACCCGGACACAAAATTCACCATTATTGATATGGTCGTTGATCTGCCAAATGTTCAATCCGTTGTATTCCGTGAGGAACAGGGATCTTTCCTAGTTGGCATGGCAGCCGCTATGGCCAGCGAATCCGGAAAAGTCGGCTTTATCGGCGGCATGGATATACCGTTGATCCGGAAATTTGCACTCGGATACAAGGAAGGGGTCATGTATGCCGACCCGGACGCCGAGGTTATCGAGAATATGACCGGCACAACTCCAGCCGCCTGGAACGACCCGACAAAAGGCAGCGAACTTGCCCAAAGTCAGTTTGACCGCGGGGCCGATGTGATTTTTGCGGCTGCTGGCGCAACGGGGTTAGGTGTACTTCAAACCGCAGCGGATGAAGGCAAACTTGCCATCGGCGTTGATAGCAACCAGAACTATCTGCATCCGGGTGCGATGCTAACTTCCATGATGAAGCGCGTCGATGTCGCAGTCTACAATGCATTGATGACGGCAAAAGAAGGTACATGGAAGCCCGGCATACAGGTCCTCGGCCTGGCGGAAGACGGTGTTGGTTTCTCTGTTGATGAGTGGAACAAGGATCTGCTGACGGAAGATATGATCGCCAAGCTGAACGCAGCTAGAAACGATATCATCGATGGCAAGATCAAGGTCACGAATTATATGGATAAGTAATCCTGGCTATCATGTCAGAGCAACGCCCGGCGCTTGAACTCCGCCGTGTCAATAAAAGCTTCGGCCCGGTCCATGCGAACAAGGATATTTCCCTGTCAGTGGACCGGGGCAGCATTCACGGCATTGTCGGTGAAAATGGAGCCGGAAAATCGACACTGATGAGCATCGTCTACGGCTTTTATCAAGCCGATAGCGGTGAAATACTGGTCAACGGGACGCCCTGCCATATCGACAACCCACAGAGTTCTATCGAAGCCGGTATCGGCATGGTGCATCAGCATTTCATGCTCGTTGACACCTTTACTGTGCTTGAAAATATTATTCTGGGGATCGAGGGAGGGGCACGCCTTTCAAAAGGACTTGCCGCTGCTCGTGAAGAATTAATCCGGCTGGAAAAGGAATATTCTCTCGAAGTCAATGTGGATGCGGTCGTTGGCGATTTGCCGGTAGGGCTTCGTCAGCGGGTCGAGATATTGAAAGCCTTATACCGTGAGGCGGAAATTCTTATTCTGGATGAGCCTACTGGTGTCCTCACCCCGCAGGAGGCGGACCACCTGTTCCGTATCCTTGACACGCTCCGCCAACAAGGCAAGACAGTCATCCTTATTACTCACAAACTTCGTGAGATCATGGCGATCACCGATAGTGTCTCTGTTATGCGCCGGGGGGAAATGGTCGCGCATTTGAAAACAGCCAACACAACGCGGGATGCCCTCGCTGAATTGATGGTTGGCCGGTCTGTCCTTCTTCGGGTTGAGAAATCTCCCGCGAAGCCTGCCGAGACCCTCATGGCTATACGGAACCTGAATTATATAGATATGGATAACGTCCCACGCCTTAAAAGCTTAGATCTGGACCTCAAAGCGGGAGAGATACTTGGCATTGCCGGGGTCTCGGGCAATGGCCAGTCGGAACTGCTGGAAATACTGGGCGGGATGCTGTCACCGACCTCCGGGAGTATCCAATACAAAGGGCAGGAGCTGGTTGGCAGCAAGGCTTTTTCTGCCCGGAATCTCCGGAAAATTGGTATAGGTCACGTCCCGGAAGACCGCCACCGTGCCGGCCTTGTTCTCTCTTTTAGTGCGAATGAATGCACAATTCTGGGATATCACGACAACCCGGAGTACAATCGGGGCATAAGACTGGACCGGGACACAATGGTCAGGAATTGCGAAACCTACATAGAGAAATATGATATCCGGCCACCGGATGCATATCTGCTGGCATCTGGCTTTTCCGGCGGCAACCAGCAAAAGCTGGTGCTTGCGCGGGAAATGGAGCAGTCACCAGATGTTCTTCTGGTCGGACAACCGACACGGGGTGTCGACATTGGCGCAATTGAGTTTATTCATAAACAATTGATCCAGATGCGAGATGCAGGCAAGGCCATTCTCGTCGTTTCCGTCGAAATTGACGAAGTCATGTCCATTGCGGATCGGATCGCGGTCATGTTCGATGGCGAAATCGTCGGCGAGGTAAGCGCCGCCGACGCCACGGAAACCCGGCTTGGCCTGATGATGGCAGGTGTGCGCGAAAACATCTCATCGGAAATGGTTTAACCCGATGGCGGAAAGCAAGGCAAAGTTCGGCGTACCCTTGAAAATTCCCGGTTGGATCAACTACGCTCTGGTTCCGTTGATTAATCTGTTGGCTGCACTGCTGATTTCCGGGATTGTCATCCTTATCGTCGGCGATAATCCGTTAAAGGCATTGGAGGTGTTATTATATGGAGCCTTCGGATATCCGGAGGCTGTTGGCTATACACTTTATTACACCACCAACTTCATCTTTACCGGCCTCGCCGTCGCGATTGCCTTTCATTGCGGGCTTTTCAATATCGGGGCGGAAGGACAGGCTGCCCTTGGCGGCATTGGAACCGCCATTGTTTGCCTCTATCTTGACTGGCTGCCAAGTTGGGCCATCATCCCCATTGCCATGATTGCGGCGGCCCTGTTCGGTGCAGCATGGGCTTATATTCCCGCATATCTTCAGGCGAAGCGCGGCAGTCATATTGTCATTACGACAATCATGTTCAATTTTATTGCCGCCTCCGTAATGACATACCTGCTTGTAGAGGTTCTTATTAATCCGGAAGGTCAGTCTCCGGAAAGCCGTCCCTTTATCGAGGCGACCTGGCTTCCCTATTTTCATGATTTCCTGAGTATGCCGGAAACCCCGCTCAATCTCTCTTTCCTGTATGCGTTGGTTCTGGCAGGCGGATTTTACTTCTTTATCTGGCGCACAAGGTGGGGATATGAAATCAGGGTCGTGGGTCAGAATGAAACGGCGGCGCGTTACGCAGGCATCTCTCCTGCCCGCAACATTATCCTTGCCATGATGATTTCGGGCGCCCTTGCCGGTTTTGTCGGTGTCAATGAAATTCAGGGCGTGCAGCATCGCTTAATCCTGGATTTTACCAACGAATATGGCTTCGTCGGAATTGCTGTGGCATTGATGGGGCGCAACCATCCGGTCGGGATTTTGCTTGCGGCGCTTCTGTTTGGTGCGCTGTATCAAGGGGGTTCTGAACTGGCATTCGAAATGAAAACGATCAACAAGGAAATGGTGATTGTTATTCAGGGATTGATCATCCTGTTTTCTGGCGCGCTTGAACATATGTTTCGGCCCAGAATCGAGGCCGCTTACCGTCGTCTTGCCACTTGGCGGACTGTGGAGGCGGGGTGATGGAAACATTTCACATCATTGTCCTGCTCATGGATGCGACATTCCGTGTCGCAACGCCGCTGGTACTCGCGGCACTCGCGGGCATGTTCTCGGAGCGCGCCGGCATTGTTGATATCGGACTGGAAGGCAAGATGCTGGGCGCGGCCTTCGCGGCGGCAGCGGTCGCCTCTGTTTCCGGTTCTGCATGGGTGGGGCTTGGCGCCGGGATCATGGCTTCGCTTGCCCTTTCCGCGCTGCATGCCTATGCCTGCGTCACACATAAAGGGAATCAGGTTGTTTCCGGTATGGCAATCAATATCGTCGTTGCCGGTCTTGCTCCAACATTGGCCTATGCCTGGTTTCAGATGGGGGGCCAGACCCCGGCTCTTGCCGGAGATGAGCGCTTTCGCTCCCTGGAATTACCGTTCACAGAGGCTGCTCGTCAGATTCCGGTCATCGGTTATATCTATGCCGATCTGATCTCTGGACATAACATCATCGTGTATCTGGCGGCGGCAGCGGTACCGATATGCGCTTGGATATTGTACAAGACACGTTTCGGCCTCCGCGTGCGGGCCGTCGGGGAGAATCCTCATGCGGTTGATACGGCAGGCATTTCCGTCAACTATCTGCGCTACAAGGCCCTGGCCGTCACCGGACTTCTTTGCGGGATATCTGGAGCCTATCTCTCGACAGCCCATGGAGCGGCATTTACGCGCGATATGACGGCAGGCAAAGGCTATCTTGCGCTGGCGGCTCTTATTTTTGGGAAATGGCGGCCGGTGCCGACGTTGTTCGCCTGCCTGCTCTTCGCCTTTACGGATGCGGTTCAGATAAGGCTTCAGGGTGTTGAGCTTCCTGTAGTTGGTGTTATTCCTGTGCAGTTTATTCAGGCGCTCCCATATATACTGACAGTATTGCTGCTTGCCGGATTTGTTGGCAAGGCGCATCCGCCAAAAGCTATTGGCAAGCCCTATATTAAGGAAAGATGATGACGTTAGACCCAAATCTGGCTGCAAATTTTGTTAAAGAGGCCGCGCCAGGCTTTTCTCCTCGCGTCGGCATCGTTCTGGGGTCCGGACTGGGCCCCCTTGCAGACAAAGTCGAAGTCGTTGCCAGCATTGAGTATGAAGATATCCCGGACTTCCCGAAATCAACAGTAGAGGGGCATGAAGGCCGTCTTATCCTCGGTCGGCTCGGCGGCATGCCGATTGCCTGCCTGCAGGGACGCGTCCACTATTATGAGGGAGTTAATCCTCAGGACCTTGCCATTCCCGTGCGGATGCTGAAACTTCTCGGCGTCGACATTCTGCTGCTAACCAATGCGGCCGGTAGTTTTCATAAGAAAATGGGACCTGGCAGCCTGATGCTGATCAGCGATCATATCAATTTCACGGGGCTAAACCCGCTGGTCGGAGAGAATGACGATACATTCGGCCCGCGGTTTTTCTCGATGGAAAATGCTTATGACCCAACCCTTCGCAAGCATTTTAAGGCGGTGGCGAAGGAACTGGATATCACGTTGCATGAGGGCATTTATCTGCATTATCTCGGACCGAATTTCGAGACCCCAGCGGAAATCAAGGCCTTCAAGGCATTGGGCCCCGATGCCGTCGGCATGTCCACAACGCCGGAAGTTCTCGTCGCTCGTCATGCCGGTTTGCGCGTTGCGGCGATTTCAAACATTACCAATCTCGCCGCTGGAATGAGCAAGACCGAGCTCAGCCATGAACAAACCCTTGAAAGCGCCAAGCTTGCGGCGGAGGATCTGGAGACTCTCATTATTGTGTTTCTTGAAACCCTGAAACGAGAATTGCTGAAAGCGCATTTACGGAGCACCGAAAATGGCGACAATTAGCTCACTACAACAGGCCCCCGATACTCATCGGAGAAATTCCGGCATTCCGCTTGATCTGGACGTTCTGGACCGCATTCGTGTCAATATGAGTGCCGTAGAGCGACGGGCCTCCACTCTTGGCGGTCGGCGAACCGTCAAGAAAGAAACGCAAGCGGCATGGCTTCTGAAAGCCATTACCTGCATTGATTTGACCACGTTAAATGGCGATGACACTCCGGGCCGCGTCCAACGTCTGTGCGCAAAGGCACGCCAGCCAGTACGCGCTGACCTTCTTGATGCCTTGGGCATGGGAGATCGTAATCTGACGACAGGCGCTGTTTGCGTCTACCACAGCATGATTGATACGGCAGTTGAAGCCTTGAAGGGGTCAAACATTCCAATCGCCGCTGTCTCGACTGGCTTCCCGGCCGGTCTCAACCCTTTCGATCTGCGCGTGAAAGAGATAGAAGCATCGGTCGCAGCAGGCGCAAATGAAATTGATATCGTGATTACCCGTGGCCATGTGCTGACGCAGAACTGGCAGGCGCTTTATGAAGAGGTAAAAACCTTTCGCGCTGCCGCCGGACAAGCCCATCTCAAGGCCATTCTCGGAACAGGGGATATTGTGACATTGCGGAACGTCGCCAAAGCCAGCATGATCGCCATGATGGCCGGTGCGGATTTCATCAAAACATCAACCGGGAAGGAAAGCATGAATGCGACACTGCCCGTAACCCTCGTCATGGTCCGTATGATACGGGAATATCTTGAGATGACGGGTTACAAGATCGGATACAAACCGGCGGGTGGGATCAGTACGGCAAAAGATGTGCTAAATTACCAGATCATGATGAAGGAAGAACTTGGAAATGACTGGTTACAGCCTGATCTGTTCCGCATCGGTGCTTCCAGCCTGCTTGGGGATATCGAACGCCAGATAGAGCATTTCGTCACCGGCCGTTATTCTGCCGGTTTCCGCCACCCGATGGCCTGAGGAACGACAATGAGTATCGCAGAAAAATTTGACAGCATGGAATATGGCCCTGCCCCGGAGAGCAGCGAGGTTGCTCTCGACTGGATCTCAACCCGAAAAGGGAAGTTCAACCTCTTTATTAATGGCGAATGGGTCAAGCCTATATCCGGAAGCTGGTTCGAGAGCTATAATCCCGCAACTGGCAAACTGCTGGCGAAAATCGCCGCCGCAGGTGAGAAAGATGTCGATGCTGCCGTTGCCGCCGCACGAAACGCCCAGAAAAACTGGCAGGCTATTGGCGGTCCTGCCCGCGCTCGTTATCTCTATGCGCTCGCCCGTGCTGTTCAACGCCATGCCCGGCTTCTGGCAGTCCTTGAAACGCTGGATAATGGCAAACCGGTGCGGGAAACTCGGGATATCGACATTCCGCTGGTTGCCCGGCATTTCTATCATCACGCCGGCTGGGCGCAACTGCTGGAGCAGGAGTTTCCAGACTTTGAGCCGATGGGCGTTATCGGCCAGATCATTCCCTGGAATTTTCCTCTCCTGATGCTCGCCTGGAAAATTGCGCCTGCCATCGCGGCCGGAAATACAATCGTTCTGAAGCCGGCGGAGTATACGTCCCTTACAGCTCTTTATTTTGCAGAACTATGTCAGGATATTGGCCTTCCGAAAGGTGTGGTGAATATTGTCACGGGCGGCGGCAAAACTGGGGGCGCTCTCGTGAAGCATCCTGATGTCGACAAAATTGCCTTTACCGGATCCACCGACGTGGGCCGCAACATTCGCGAAGTCACAGCGGGAAGCGGCAAACATCTGACACTGGAGCTCGGCGGGAAATCCCCGTTTATTGTCTTTGAAGATGCCGATCTCGACAGCACCATCGAAGGGGTTGTCGATGCCATCTGGTTCAATCAGGGGCAAGTATGCTGTGCAGGCTCCAGATTGCTGCTGCAGGAAGGTATCGCCGAGAAAATGATTGCCAAGCTGCGCGCCCGGATGGAGACCCTGCGCATTGGCGATCCGCTTGATAAATCCATCGACATGGGTGCGATTGTCGCCCCGGTTCAGCTTGAAACCATCAAGAAAATGGTGAGCAAGGGAACCGAGGAAGGCGCCGAAATGTGGCAACCGAGCTGGGCGGCACCGAAGGAAGGTTGCTACTACCCGCCCACCCTCTTCACCAATGTCGCCCCGGCCGCGACCATCGCGCAGGAAGAAATTTTCGGACCCGTTCTCGTCGCCATGACATTCAGAACACCGGATGAGGCCGTGGCTCTGGCCAATAACACCCGTTACGGGCTCGCCGCCTCGATCTGGAGCGAGAATATCAATCTAGCGCTTGATGTAGCGCCAAAGCTCGATTGCGGTGTTGTCTGGATCAATTCCACCAACCAGTTTGATGCAACCTGCGGCTTTGGCGGGAATCGCGAATCCGGCTATGGACGCGAAGGCGGCCTTGAAGGGATGATGGAAGTCCTGAAACCTGTCTTTATCTCAAAATTACCGCTGTATAAAACGGCAGCAACACCTTCTAAAATTTCCGCCGATAAACCCTCACCTAAGCATCTGGACAGAACGCCGAAGCTCTATATTGGCGGAAAGCAGGCACGACCGGACTCAGGCTATAGCCTCCCCGTCTATTCGCCAAAGGGAGAGAAAACAGGAGAGGTCGGAGATGGCAATCGCAAAGATATCCGCAATGCCGTAGAGGTCGCGAACAAGGCAACCGGCTGGACAAAAGCGAGCAGCCATAATCGGGCCCAGGTTCTTTATTACATGGCCGAAAACCTTGATACCCGAAAGGAAGAGTTTGCTGCACGCCTCCGTCAAACTACCGGCGTCAGTGCAAAAAAAGCTGCGGCTGAGGTAGCGGCTACCATCCAACGCCTTTTCTCCTACGGTGCCTGGGCAGATAAATATGAAAGCACCGTCCATTCACCACCGATGCGCGGCGTAACCCTTGCCATGAAAGAGGCGCTTGGAACGATTGGCATCGCCTGTCCGGACGAGAACCCGCTTTTGTCAATGGTTTCTCTCGCTGCCCCGGCATTGGCGATGGGAAACCGGATTGTCTTGATTCCCTCCGAACGGCATCCGCTGACATCTACGGATTTTTACCAGATTCTCGAAACATCCGACGTACCGGGTGGCGCCTTTAACATCGTAACGGGCCATCGCGATGACCTTGCCAAAACCCTCGCCGCGCATGATGACGTAAAATCCGTCTGGTATTTCGGTCCGCTTGAGGGGAGCCGTATCGTTGAAACCACATCAAGCGGAAACATGAAGCGCACATGGGTCAATAATGGACGCCAGCGAAACTGGTTTGACAGACGACAGGGCGAAGGGCGGGAATTCCTGCATCAGGCCACCCAGGTAAAGAATATTTGGATTCCTTATGGCGACTAAGCCCGCAAACTTCTTTCCGCAGGAGCTTATCCGTAAGAAACGGGACGGCTCCGCGTTGAATGACGCCGAGATCCGGTTCATGGTGGCCGGGCTTGCAGACAATTCAATTTCCGAAGGACAAATTGCGGCCTTCGCCATGGCGGTTTTCTTTCAGGGAATGACGATGGACGAGCGTGTCTCCCTGACACACGCAATGGTTCAGTCCGGCCAAGTGATGGACTGGAAAAAAGCGGACCTTGGCCGCCCCGTCGTCGACAAACATTCCACGGGAGGCGTAGGCGATAAAGTCAGCTTGATGCTCGCCCCGATCGTCGCTGCCTGCGGTGGGGCGGTCCCAATGATTTCGGGACGCGGCCTGGGTCATACGGGAGGAACGCTTGATAAGCTAGACAGTGTGCCCGGCTATAATACGGCGCCTGATCCGGCATTGCTAACAAAAACCGTAAAGCAGATCGGCTGTGCCATCATCGGTCAGACTGCTGACCTCGCCCCCGCAGACAAACGGTTTTACGCCATCCGCGATGTGACAGCGACCGTTGAATCCATTCCTCTCATTACTGCGTCGATCTTGTCGAAAAAGCTGGCAGCGGGACTGGAGGCCCTTGTTATGGATGTTAAGTTCGGCTCCGGTGCGTTCAAGGAAGACTATAACGAAGCACAAGAGCTTGCCCACAGTATTGTAACTATCGCCAATTGCGCCGGGCTTCCAACCACGGCGCTTCTGACCGACATGAATGAGGTTCTTGGCGCGTCGGCCGGGAATGCCATCGAAGTGCGTGAGACAATCGATTTCCTGATGGGCAAGAATGTGGATCCCAGACTTCTTAGTGTTGTCACAGCCCTTGCAGCAGAGATGCTCGTGCTTGGTGACGTCGCGGATGAAGTGACCGCGCCGCATGCGGTGCAGGGCGCCCTTGCAAGCGGAACCGCCGCCGAAAAATTCGCGCAGATGATCGCCGCCCTAGGCGGACCCCATGACCTTATGACGAATGTGGGGAAGCATCTTCCACTTGCACCCGTCCGCCATGATGTCATTTCACCAAAGCGTGGCGTTATCGGATCAATGAATGTCCGTGAAATGGGTGTCGCCGTGATGGATTTAGGAGGTGGCCGGCACAAGGCATCGGATCCCATCGATTACGGTGTTGGCATTTCAGATATTGCAGGTCTTGGAGCAAAACTTGGGCCGAGAAGGCCTATTGCCACAATCTTCGCCCGGAGTGAAGATGACGCCAGACGAGCGGAAATGCGTATACTGAACGCAATCACGCTTGTTGATGAAACGCAAAGCCCGACACCGCCGGTTCGATCCCGATTAACCAAGGAGGATTTATGATGCGGGCAATTCTGATCGTCCTCGATAGTTTTGGGCTTGGCGCCGCACGTGATGCAGACATTTTTGGTGATACAGGCGCAGATACTTTCGGGCATATAATCGAAGAGGCGAGCGCGGGCAAGGCGGACACCGACAGCCGGTCCGGGCCCCTTAATTTGCCGCATTTGGAAAAACTCGGACTGTTTGCCGCCCATGATCTCTATAACGGTAAAATGCCGAAAGACGGACCTTTCACCGGACTATATGGCGTTGCGCATGAGATGAGCAAGGGCAAGGATACCCCGTCCGGGCATTGGGAAATGACCGGCGTTCCAGTGTTATTTGACTGGGGATATTTCCCACGGACGATCCCTTGCTTTCCCGAAGAATTGACAACGACGCTGATCGAACAAGGAGAGTTGCAGGGCGTTCTTGGGAATTGCCACGCTTCCGGCACCGAGATAATTGCAAAGCTCGGGGATGAGCATATGGCAACGGGAAAGCCCATCATTTACACATCTGCCGATAGTGTTTTCCAGATTGCTGCGCATGAAGAATGCTTTGGGCTCGACCGGCTTTACACACTTTGTGATCTCGCCCGTGAGCTCGTTGATCCATTGAATATAGGACGTGTGATCGCAAGACCGTTTATCGGCAGCAACGGCAATTTCACCAGAACCGCAAACCGAAAAGACCTTGCGGTTCCCCCGCCTGGAAAAACCCTTCTCGATTATTTGACGGAGGCCGGTCATCAAGTAATTTCAATAGGGAAGATTGGTGATATTTTTGCCCATCAGGGAACCGGTAGGATTGTCAAGGCAGCGGGCAACATGGCGCTTATGGATGCCACGATGGACGCAGTTGATAGCGCTGTAGACGGCAGCCTGATTTTCACCAACCTTGTCGATTTCGATCAGTCATACGGGCATCGACGCGATATCGCCGGATATGCCAAGGCGCTAGAGGAATTTGATGCGCGCCTGCCGGAACTCATTGATAAGTTAAGGCCGGGCGATATCGTGATCCTGAGTGCGGATCATGGTTGCGACCCCACCTGGCCTGGCTCAGATCATACGCGGGAGGTTGTTCCTGTGCTGGCATTTGGACCGGGGATAGAAGGCCGCCCGATAGGAGAGCGGGAGACTTTTGCCGATATCGGCCAGACGATTGCCGCGCATCTGTCACTCCCACCGCTGCCTTTTGGCACTGCGTTTCTGAGCTAATCATGGTGAAGAAAGCTGAGCTTCATGTGCATCTTGAAGGCACAGCCCCACCGGCTCTTGTACGGAAAATGGCAGCACGTAATGGCGCAAAGCTTGATCCGACAACATTTAAATCAGGCGGGGAGTTCGCGTGGTCCAATTTTTGGGAGTTTCTTGATTGTTATGACAAGGCCGCGGCGACGATCCTGACAAAGGATGACTATCGCCTGATCACCTATGATTATCTGGCGAGATGCGCAAAAGAAAACACGATTTATGTCGAGATGTTCTCGTCTCCCGACCACGCCGCCGAGGTTGGGATGAGCTATACGGATCACTTGGAAGGAATTGCTGCAGGTATTGATGACGCGCGGTTGGAGTTCGGAATTGAAGGCCGGATCATTGTCACTTGTGTCCGGCACCTTGGTGCTGAGCGTGCGCTCGCAATCGCGCGTCTCGTCGCATTGACACCTCATCCTTATGTGGTTGGCTTTGGAATGGGCGGTGATGAATCCCGTTTTCATCCAGATGATTTTGCTGCCGCCTTCAATCTTGTGACTAAGGCTGGATACCAGACGACAAGCCATGCCGGAGAATTTAGCGGACCGGAAAGCATTCGGGCATCCCTTGCCGCCCTTCCAATCAGTCGCGTTGGCCATGGCGTTCGCGCCATTGAAGACCCGGAATTGCTCGAAGAGTTAGCATACCGCCGCATCCCTCTTGAGCTATGCCCAGGCAGCAATATCGCCACCGGCCTTTATAAAAGCTGGGAAAAACATCCATTCAGAAAATTTATGGATACCGGCTGTCTTGTCACGCTTAACTCCGATGATCCACCGTATTTTGGCACATCCATTGGACATGAATATGAGCAGGCTGCGAAGATCTTCGGATTATCCAAAGCTGATTTGAAGAATATTACGCGAAATGCCATTTCCGCTGCTTTTTGCGGCGAGGAACTGAAGGAAAAATTACTTTCCTGTCTATAGCTATTCTTTTTTCGCAGGCTGCGTTGTTTCCGCCGCGCCATCTACTTTCTCTGTAATCTCGACTTTCGGATCTTCCGCATTAAATTTTGCCAGCACCTCTTCAGTGATGTCCATGCCAGGATTGAAGAAGACCGTTTTTGCCCGATCGATGCCGAGGTTAACGCCTTTCTCCTTACTCACGTCTGCTGCCATTCGCACAATGATCTCGCGAAAGCGAAGTCGAATACCAACTAGGACTTCGTTCATTTTACCATTGACGACCTGAAATTCCCTCTGAAGATTTTGCCGTTGGACATTCAGCTCAGACAGTTTCTTCTGATAAGCATCCGGCGACAAAATGGCCCTTTGCTTGTCGAGCGCCTCTTTCTCGGCAAGCAATGCATCGCCGCGCTTGTTCAAATCATCAACCTTTGTTTTTAAAAACGACTTCACTTTTTCTTCCGCTTTTTTTGACGGTTCAGAAACCTGCAAAATCTGATTGATATCTACGATCGCAACCACGGCTTCCGGCAGCTTTTCCTGGGCGAGCGCAATTGACGGGCTCTGTATGTTCAGCGCAAGAACTATCGCTGAAAAAAACACCCCAAAGCCGAGAGCTTTAAATTTTGTAACCAATGGTCTCTCCGGAAAATTCTGAATTTATATTGTGTTACATAACATCGCCGGACGAATAAATCCAGAAGCGTCATAGCGAGTTACTGTCGTCAATGAGCAAAAGCTAGATTGAAATAAAGGCGAAACTTTGATTTCGCCTCTCTTCCAAATTGTCAGCGAACGACAAATCCCGCCCTTGGGAAGTGCAGGATGACCTCTCCCACTGTTTCGTTCTCATGACGCACCGCAATTTCCCGGCGATTGAGGGTTACAAGCGTTCCGCTTACCGGTACACGGCCGGAATCATTCGGTGTTACCGTCACCGTTTCACCGGCTTTGTTTTCTTCCTCCTCGCCAATTTCACCCTGAAAACCGGAAACATCATCATTTTTAGCAATTTCCAGCGCCTCTGTTGCACTCATTTCCGTAAAATTGCCATTCCCGAATGCCGCCATCCGTGCGGCCCATGCCTTTAACTTCGGATAGCTTTCAATAATTTCTTTCGCCGCAGGCGCGCGCCCGGCGAACCAGACATTAAAATAGAGATTAAAATCAACGAGACTTGCTTTCGGACCAAGAAGATAGTCGCGATCATCCGCCAGGCCCTGCTCCGCCCAGTCCATCATGGCCGCAAACTGCTGCAGCGAGATTGGCAAGAGAGCCTTCATTTTCTCGACATTAATACCGCCGCCGGAAAACTCGGCCCTGTCCTTGATAAACTCGGGCGGCATCTGATCGCCAAAGGTTCCGAATACGATTGCAACGGACGTGCTGAACAGAAGCTTGTCGGTCCAGAAACTCGTTCCCCATCCCAGAAACTGACTGTTATCCGGAAACATCGTCGGTGTGGGATGACGCGCTTCCAACTCGCGGATTATCATTTGCGTATCACAATAAACATGGGCGCCAATCTGTAGAACAGGCGTTTTCCGGTATCCCCCCGTGAGTGGCATTAGCTCCGGCTTGGGCATCATGCGCGGAATTTGCACAGACTGCCATTCAAGGTTCTTGAACCCCAGGACAGCGCGGACTTTTTCCGCATAAGGCGACGGATCGTAATGGTGTAAAATAAGCTCAGACATATAAATTTTCCCTATTATTGTTATTCAGTAAATAATCCAACAGTGGAAGGCGCCTTATCCGTTCCACATTTCCACATATTCCTCGGGAGACTCATCGGAGAGGATCGGTGGACGCTCCGCCGTTCCCAGATAGAGAAATCCTACAATCTGGTCCGCCTCCCGCGCTCCGAGCGCCCGCTTGACGTTCGGATCAAAACAGGGCTTTCCCGATCGCCATATTCCTCCGTACCCCAACGCATGGGCTGCCAGCATCAGATTTTGCGCGGCCGCACCTGCTGAGAGAATCTGCTCTATTGCCGGAACTTTTGGATGCTCCTCCACCTTGGCGATTACAACGATAACCATCGGCGCCCTTTGAGGTTTATTTTTCTCTTTCTGAAGCAGCGCCTCCGCTGCTTCCGGGTCACGCGATTTGAGGGCATCCATGAATATGTCCCCCAGCTTCTCTCGCGCGGTGCCTTCAACAACCAGAAATCGCCAAGGGCGCAGACGACAATGATCCGGAGCGCGGATGGCCGCTTTCATCATAATACCCAGATCTTCTGCTCCAGGAGCCGGCTCTATCAGCCGTGCGGTAGATTTACGCGTTACAAGCGCTTCAATGGCATTCATCAGAGGAAATATCTCCTGCCCGTAAAATTAATAAGCAAGTGTCCTTCATATCAGAGAACGGAACTTATGCCTATGCTAGGTGTTTGTATGGATGTTATACATGCCGCAGACCCTATATAAACAACGGGGCGCCGATGCGTGCATTAAAATATACCCTTGCAGAAGTTTGTTTCAAATCAATGGCGCGCACCCAATAAACCGTTAAAATGAAGTTTGGCGGTCGCGGATTAAGGATTCAAAAGAGGTAAAAGCAAAATGTCCATAAAAACTGTATTGCTACATCTTAACAATGATCAGCAACTTGATGCCCGCATTGAAACAGCCCTTGGCCTCGCGGTCGAGCACGATGCCCACCTGATAGGTCTGTATACAATTGCACAGGTTACTGTTCCGACATCCTTCATGGGTTATGTCCCGCCGGAATTTATCGAGCAATCCCGTAAATCCGAAGAAGAGAATGCCGCCGCAGCAAAAAACAAATTGGAAAGCCTCGCGGCCAAAGTGGACAAACAGGTTGAGATTATTGTCGAGGAAGGTTACGCACCCGACCTGATCAACCACCACGCGCTTGCTGTTGATATTGTAGTGGTAGGTCAGGGCGACCCGGAAGAGGAGAATAATACCCAGTCCCGATACATTGCGGAAGAGATCGTCGTCAGTTCACCTCGCCCGGTGTTGATTATACCCGCCGCCGGCAATTATCGAAACTTCGGCAAGCATGTCATTGTTGGCTGGAACAATACGCGCGAAGCGTCCCGCGCCCTGCATGAATCCATGCCCTTTCTGCAAATGGCAGAAAAGGTTACCCTGTTAAGCGTCAACGCAACAGACGACGAAGAGGACGAGACCAAGCACATTCTCGCTCATCTGGAACGTCATGGGGTCAAGGCCGAGTATAAGGCGGGCCGCTGGCCGGACCTCAGCGTCGGAGATGCGATCCTCGACGCTCTGGTTGATTACAGTGCCGATATGCTGGTCATGGGAGCCTACGGCCACAGTCGGCTCCGCGAGATGATTCTTGGCGGTGCGACGAAGAATATCCTGGAGCACATGACTGCACCGGTTCTGTTCGCCCATTGATATAAAAATATTTAGCTTGGCGGAAGGTCAGAAAATATCGGTTTTTTGAACTTCTCGCCATGCCCCTGGCGCAAGATCGCCAAGCGATAGTTTTCCAATCTTCTTGCGGATAAGACGGAGGGTAGGGAATCCGGCTGCCGCAGTCATTCTGCGGACCTGACGATTCTTTCCCTCGGTCAGGACCAATTCAATCCAGCAGGTCGGAATTGATTTGCGAAAGCGAACAGGAGGATCGCGCTCAGCGATGTCCGGTTGCGGATCAAGTATTTTCGCGCGGCATGGTTTTGATCGATAGCCTTTGAATTCCACACCACGCGATAGCTTCTCAATTGCGGCCGTTGTCGGAACCCCCTCAAGTTCCGCCCAATATTTGCGTTCATGGTTGTTTGCCGGATCGAGGAGCCGCTTGATAAAAGGTCCGTCGTCACTGAGAAGGAGCAATCCTTCACTATCCTTGTCAAGCCGACCCGCCGCATACACATGCGCGGGAAGCGAAAATTCTGCCAAAGTGCGTTGATCCGGTCCTCCCGTAAACTGGCTGAGCACCCCAAATGGCTTATTGAAAAGAATATATCTTGGCATTGAACAACGAGGTCGGCATTTTACTGCCTTAATAGTACAGTATGTTTAAGGAAGTCGGACTATAGAGCAATTTTCTTCATCTTATCAAAATTTTAGGTAATTTTGACCATGCTGTGGATGAATCACTGGCTCAAATTACGTGACAATCAGGCAAAAAGCCGGATAGACCTGCTCAATGGACGAAAATGCAACCGCGACAGTCCGCTTTATAGGACGAAAGGAAGAGGATGCCCAGCAAATTAGCTGGATGCTTTCCAATGCCGCAAGTGCAAATTTTTCATTTGAGCATGTTTCCTGTCTGGAGAATTTCATTGAGGCCGGACGGGGACAAAATGGCGATGTCATTATTCTCGACATAACTGAAACATCAGGCTCCCATCTCGACGCGATCTCCACTCTCAGCGCAAAAATTCCGCAGACGCCCGTTGTCGTGTTGACCGATGATGACGAGACAGTCGGGCGGGAAGCCATTCGTCAGGGCGCGCAGGATTACCTCGTCAAAAGCCAATTAACAACCGACGGAATGTCCCGCAATCTGCTTAATGCCATTCAAAGGCATCAGGGACATCAACGTAATGCCGAGGCCGCGCCGCTCTTGGATTCTGCCACTGCCGTTCTGAACAGGCTCCCCATCGGCGTCATCCTTGTGACCGCGGATTCAAGGATCCTGTTCTTCAATGACAAGGCCAAACGGTATCTGGAACAAGGAGACGGCCTGGTCGTCGGTGCGGACAAGATATGTCGTGCCACACTGCCGGGCGAAAGCCGCGCGTTGGCAAAATTGTTGTCTGACACCCTCTCCCCGGATGAAAAGGCGAAGGCCGAAGGCGATTTTGCAATCTCCATAACACGGATGGAAAGCGATTATCCGCTCAACATCATGGTGGCCCCGATCGGGACAGGTGTTGCAGGCAAGGGCGCGGTTTTGTTTGTCTCCGATCCCGCAGAACCAGTAGAACTTTCAATTGACAGCATTTGTCGTCTTTATGGATTGACCCCCGCGGAAGGTCGCCTCGCGCTTGGCCTGACGAATGGAGACAAACTCGATGATCTGGCGGAGAAATGGGGTGTGAGTATGCATACAGTCCGCTCCCAACTCAGGCAGATTTTCCGCAAAACGGATACAAGCCGACAGAGTGAAGTCGTCAAGCTGATCCTTACAGGACCGGCCGCGCTACAGGCATCCGTAAGCCGGTGATAACTTCGGGCGTCTAGGGTTCCTGTTTATCCGGAGTCTGATCGACACTTTCCGAGAAATACTTCCAGGCTTCGCGCCCACCCCGGTTCTCAAGATAATTGATGAGAGCGCTAACCATCCGCCGATCATACCGAATATCGGCATCTTCAAGCAGGTTTTTGACAGCTGCACTGAAACCGAGCGCACTGCGATAAGCGCGCGGGCTTACCATCCCGACAAAGGCGTTCGCGACAGCAATAATGCGCGCCGCTTCCGTAATTTCCGTGCCCTTTAGGCCGTTCGGCTGCCCGCTCCCATCAAAATTTTCCTGGAGTTGGCGCAATGTCGTTGTAATCGGCAAATCGAAGTTCACTTCTTCCAGAAGGTCCGCACTCGCAACAAGGCTATTGCGGATAATGCTCATTTCTTTTTTGGTCAGATTTTTCGTCTTTGTCAGGAGTTCCGGTGGCACCAGTATCTTACCAATATTCATCAGGTTGCCCGCAATATCAACGGTTCGCACAAGCTCTTCCGACGCATCCATTTCGCCGGCAATGGCAACGGCAACTTTCGCCACGCGACGTGACTGGTCCGCCGAATAGGGATCCCGCCGATCAACGAAAGCAACCAGCGTCGAGACCAGATTGCGCAGGACATCCTCCCGGCGCTCCTGCGCAATCACGACGTCGGAAATATCCTGAAATACCGTGAGCACTTCCTTGCTGTTCACACGGGCGGAGCGCAATGGCACGAAGTCCGATTTGATAACGCGATCGGGATTTTCCTCTGTTTCACTCTTCAAACGACTGACGATCGAACGAGGCTCATAGTCCTGACGGACGAGATTGGTCATCTCAATAATCTCCCGGGCCAAGCTTGGTCCAAGGACGCTCGTCGCCTTTTTACCAATCATCTCTTCCTGAGATATATCAATTTCTTCAGCGGCGACGCTATTGGCGAAGGTATATTTATCCTCAGCGTCAAAGACAGCAATTGCCGTCGGTTGCTGGTCAGTGACAATTTTCAAAAACTCGCTTCGCTCTTTAAGCCGTTCCGCTATATTCTTGTAGCGCACGGCGAGCTCCGCCGCCCGGATTGATGTCCCGTGGCGCCAGACCGCAACAACCGTCCCTGCAATGGCAAAGATCAGGAGCAGAAAAATCCCCAGCATCGTTTGCAACCGCTGGTCTGTTTCCGAGAGAGCCTCTTGCTCTGATACTGTCCGTACAAGATACCATGGCGCAATCGAGAGCGCCCGCCCGGTCACCAGAACCTTATTGCCCAGATAGTTTGCTGAAATCGCAAAATCTCCGGGATTGTCGATGACAAATGCGGCCGCCAAATCCTTCTGGGCGCTCAATTTCCTGGTTAGCGCCAAGGTTCCGTCGGCCAATGGAGATATGTACTGCACAAGATTGCTGTCCCGGCGGACAAGATAATTCTCAGCAGTTTGCAGGGTGTCGCCAGGCTGGAATAGCAAAGGGAACAGCGAGGTCTCTACTGTCCGCAGTCCAATGACATAGCCAATGATATCTTTGGCGCTGCCTTCATCCTGAACGGCAAAGACAGGCCAGACAAAGCCAAGAGTTGGATCACCGTTGATCCCTTCATACAAATCTATAAATGCTGCACTACCTTCACCTGCCTTCGCCATGGCCGCCCGGATCATTGAGTTCAAAGGCGGCATGCTGCCACTTGAAACAAGCAAATCCCCGGTTGCATCGGTAAGGGCAATCCCGGCACGACCCGGCCGCGACACATTTGCCCGAACCTGCGGTTCCTCAGGCTCCCAGAAGCCGCTGATGACCGCCTGGTTATTCAGCAGATTGATGAGGTAACCCGCCTCCGGCACTTCCGTGATGGCGTTCCCGTTTTCGGACGTTTCGATAACCAGCTGTGTAAGATAAACCTGCAATGACGCATTCGTCGCGAGCGTTCCGATCGCCTGTTCCTGTTTGCGTAGCCATTCTTCGACACTCGCCGTGCGGCTGTCCGCAACAATACCCAGACGAATTTCCCAATTCCGTATGTCACGCGCGCGTTGCTCTTCCACAAATTTGAAGGTGCCCCAAACTCCGGCAATGACGACAGCCAGAAGCAGCAGAACACTAATCCCAAGCGTTCTGTACGTCTTGCCTTTTACTGGTTCTTCAGTCTGCGTGTCTGTCATGGATGCCCCGGTACATATAAACTACTTGCCCATAGAATGACGTGGAACCCTTTAAGATAGGTAAATTCCTATCATTTAACCTATGCAATTATCTGTGTACCTTGCAACGACAATAGGGCCTCTGGTTAGCCTTTGTTAACCATTTGTTGTCCATAATGCCACCGTTCGGAGATGGAATAAAATTAAAACAGGAACAAACTCGGTGGCAGGCACAAGCAAGCAGTTATTCACGGTTTTACGGGCAGTTACGCTCGCCTGCATGCTTGTCATCATCCCACTGACCACAGAGGCGGAAGCTGTCGGTCTTTTCGGATATGAGGCAACTCCCTATTCCGGCCTTAAACCTTTTCCCAAATGGCGTAAGGTACTCAACACCTACAAAAACGAACCGGGGGAATGCGTTCCAAACAAGTACAATCGCTGCGCCTACCAGAAATGGGCCGCCCTGATTGACGAATGGAGGTTACTGCCGAAAGAAAAGCAGCTCGAAAAAGTTAACCGTCACATGAATTTATTTCGGTATATCCTCGACCCAATCAACTGGGGCGTTCGTGATTACTGGGAAATTCCGAAGGAGTTTTTTGCGCGGTTCGGGGACTGTGAAGATTATGCAATCGTCAAATATTTTACTTTGCGCGCACTCGGCTGGTCTGCAAAAGACATGAAAATAGTGGTGTTGCAAGATATCAACCTAGCAGTAGCTCACGCAATTCTTGTTGTTGAATTCAAAGGCAAGAGCCTGGTGCTCGATAATCAGATCGGTCAGATCGTCGATGCAAAACGTATTCGTCACTATAAGCCTATCTATTCAGTGAACGAGGCAGGCTGGTGGCGACACAAGCCTCAATAAGCATGTATCCGAGAAAAGAAAAAGCCGCTCTATATTCATAGAGCGGCTTTGTCAATTTCCAAGATCCAGCTAGCGTCTTTGGAGACTCTAGCCTTTTTCCATCGGCGTCGCTTCATTTGGAAGCGTTACACCAAGTGTTGAATTCAATCGTCCCATTGTCGCCAGCAGCCGGTATTTGGCAAACCGTACCGAATATTCGACCGTTACCAAAGAGGTTCTGGAGTTAAAAAGCTCATTGTCGGCATACAGAAGATCCAGCAGGTCCCGCTGGCCAATTTCGAATTCCTGCCCATATGTCGAGGCAACTTCACGGTTGGCAACAACAGCGGCCGCAAGAACTTCCGAACGGGCTTGCGAACGGGCAAGTGAACTCCAGCTACGGCGGACTTCCTCTTCAACCAAACGCTCAAACCGAAGTTTCCGCTGTTCGGTCTCGGCTTTGCGTGCAATCGCTTCCTTCTCGCGGCCCTCATCAATACCACCGCGATACAGATTATAGCGCAACCGCACCATGGCAAGAAAATCGTCGTTATGCCCGTCAACTCCATCGATGTTATTGTCAGCAGAGGCACCAACTTCCAAATTTATTGTCGGATAGTAGCTCGCCTGTGTGGCCCTGATTTCCGCCTCAGACGACTTGATATCAGATTCAGCAAATTTAAGATCGGGATTACTCTCAAGCGCAATGGCGACAATATCATCGATATTGTCCGGAAGGGTGCCGTCGCTGAATTCAGGCTGCGTCAGATTTGCAGGCGGTGCACCGACAACGCGCTGATACGTAATTTCCGCATCATCCAGCGCCCGCATTGTCTCAACCAATGTATCTTCCGCGGCGGCCAGACGAGCCAGCGCTTGCTGATCATCCCCGATGCCGCTCTGCCCGGCGCTCACACGGTCCTGAATTTCATTTAAGGTGCGGCGATGCTTTTCAACATTCTGTCGGGCCAGTTCGACTATTTCAATACTCCGGAGTGTATCAAGATAGGCACGCACCGCGTCCAGAGCAATCGCTTCTGCGCGCTCCCTCACACGATAAGCAGCGCTGTCGACCCGGTTTCCCTGCCGATCAACTTCGGCGCTGCGGAAACCACCATCGTACAGAGTCTGCACAAGAAGAAGACTTGACTCAGTGCGGCGCAAATCTTCATTGTCGATGGTAACTGTATCGGTCCATTCATAGCCGATGCCGGCTGCCAGATCCAGAGTTGGAAGATAAAGCCCTTCTGCCTGCTTCAACTCCTGATCGACCGCCCGGCGATTAGCAGATGCCTCCGCAATTTCAGGATAGGTAGAAACCGTTTGCTGAACTGCCTCGTTCAAGGTTTCCGAATGCGCGGCCCCCGCCGCGAGAAAACTACCGAATACTGCCGTTAGAATACTGGCGGAAAGCACATTCCTTGTCTTAACCGCGCTGTTTCTAAACTTCATGCCCCTCTCCCATTTCGTCCGTTTTGATCGTCATGACAACATTTCGCTCTAAATTATGCTTATCAAGACTTAACAAAACGTCCAAGATCGTTTTATGTGTTGGGTAATCTACCCGTTCTTTTTGCCCACGATCAACTTTATATGTCCGTGACCTTGCCAGAATTCGCAGGGACCCGACCGCCCTGTGGCCAAATTACAACAGCAATCGTCTCGACAACATAAAACTGTGTTCAAAAAATGCATTGAAGCTCTAACACATCGGAAATCCGCGACCTAATCGTTAAACCCCCATGTCTTGCCGTGCAGGCTATACAGGGTTAATTTTTGTTGAAAAAAGCCAAGAAACTCCGCAATTATTCTTATATATATGTTTCGGTCATACACTTTATGTTTTGAAAAGCATTTTGGAGCGACTGAACTCTAGGCCTTATGTGCCGGGAATAGATAATTTTAGACGTTTTGTTAACTGCATTTTCACCAAATGAGCATTGAATGGGTTAAGTATGGTCATAGACGCAAAAGCGAAATGCCCTGACAGGCTGTGCAAATTGGGTTGCAAGCGACGTTCGAGACAAAAAAATGAGGCGAAAATAATTGATCCGGACAATGAACATATCGGATTTTACAATCAGGCTCTGTGGGACGACGTGATGATATCTTGGGGAAAAATGGGGGCGAGAAAGTGAGTGATAAATCACGTAATCCTTTACCCTTGGATACCGCGTCTGCAAGTAGTCTTTTCGCATCCAAAGGCGGAGAAAAGACCACCTCTGGCGGGAACCCGAAGCCAGAGAGAAAGAAAGAGCCAATGAAGGCCGAAGATAAAGGCGCCATTAGCCCGGCCATGACGAACGAACCCCGACAGAAACGCGAGTGGACAATAAACTTATCCGAAGTCACGCGGTCGGACCAGGATCCCCTGCTTGGTTGCCTTGCGGCTTTAACCAAACTTTTTGATGATCCCAGAACGCCGGACGCCCTTATTTATGGGCTGCCGCTTGAAGGCAACAGATTAACGCCGCAACTGTTCGTCCGCGCCGCAGAGCGCGTAGGGATTAGCGCCCGTATTTCCAACCGCAGCCTTGACAAAGTGCCGGATGTTGTCCTGCCTTGCGTCATTTTACTGAAAGATCGCCGCGCCTGCATTTTGCTCTCACGAAATGACCATGAGGCAACTGTCATTTTCCCCGAGACGGGT
>TARA_R110002124_G_scaffold11597_18_pt1 | contig 52405 bp, 56 predicted proteins | sample TARA_R110002124 | Tara Oceans TARA_R110002124 (sample SAMEA4397445) | marine metagenome | biome: Polar Biome; feature: [SRF] surface water layer (ENVO:00010504); material: water (ENVO:00002006), including particulate matter (ENVO:01000060) such as... | depth 5 m
ATTTATGCGTGGCTGGTGATCTCCGCGACCTATGGCCTGTTCAACCGCGCGGAGGATCCGGCGTGGCAAAGGGTGCGCCCGCCGCTCCTGGTCTCACTTATCGTCGGCACCGCCTGGATCCCGGTCGCGAATGCCTCACCCATCTGGTCAACCGTGCTGATCTGGATCATGTGGACCGGCGCCGCGCTGGCGCTGATCCGCAGTCCGCGAGCAGACCTCTGGTGGCTGCGCGCGCCCATCGGGCTTTATGCCGGGTGGCTGACGGCGGCCTCCTGCGTCGCGACCGCGGTGCTCATCACCGGATACGGCGGCACACCAGTCATGCCGATCCACGCCGCGCTCTTGCTGCTGGCGCTCGTGCTCGGCGTCCTCATCCTTCGGCGAATCCCCGAACCGGCCTACGCGGCCGCCGTCGTCTGGGCGCTCTTCGGCATCACGATCGCCAACCTCGACCCGTTGCGCCCGGTGATGATCGTGCTCGCAGTGATCGGCGCCGCGCTCTTGATCTGGCCGCTCCTGCGCCGAATCCGTCGCTGACGCCCGGCTTCATCTCGTCCAAAATACTCCCGCCGGAGGCGCAGGTAGACACCCACACCAGACCCTGCAATCAGGAGTACCCACCCTTGCCCAAATGCTTTCGCAACCGCGAGGGCGTAGATTTCTTGCGCCCCTTATAGGGGTTCTTCTCGGCCTGAGATCGCAGATACATCCTGATCGGCGTCCCCGGCATGTCAAAATCATTGCGCAGACCGTTCACCAGATAGCGCGAATAGCTCGCCGGGACTGCATCAGGGTGAGAACACATGACGACGAATGCGGGGGGCCGCGTCTTGGCCTGCGTGACATAGCGCATGCGGATCCGTCGCCCGCCCGGAGCGGGGGGCGGATGCATCTCCAGCATGCCGATGAGCCAGCGGTTGAGCTTTGCGGTAGAAATACGGCGGTTCCAGACTTCATGCGCCTGCGCGACGGCGGCTTGCAACCGGTCCAGACCCCGCCCGGTCTTGGCCGACACCGTGACCAGCGGCGCGCCGCGCAACTGGGGCAGGAGACGCTCGAACGCTTCGCGCAGATCACGCAGCTTGCCCTGCTTGTCCTCTTCCATGTCCCATTTGTTGACCGCGATCACCACCGCGCGCCCCTCACGCTCGGCGAGGTCCGCAATCCGTAGATCCTGCTGTTCAAACGGGATGGCCGCGTCCAGCAACACGACGACAACCTCGGCGAACTTCACCGCGCGCAAACCGTCAGAGACCGAGAGTTTTTCGAGCTTTTCCTGAACCTTGGCCTTCTTGCGCATCCCGGCGGTGTCAAATATCCGAACCGGCAGGCCGCCCCAGTCCATCCGCAGTGAGATCGAATCCCGCGTGATCCCCGCCTCGGGGCCCGTCAACAGACGATCATCGCCGAGGATGCGGTTGATCAGCGTGGACTTGCCCGCATTGGGTCGCCCGACCACCGCAACTTGCAAGGGGCGATCCTCGCTCGGACGCCAGCTTTCGTCGTCCTCGGGTTCTTCGTCGACGTCCATGTCGGTGTCGGGGGTCAGCCCTTCGGCTTCCATCCGGCGCGCGGCTTCCTCCTCGCGTACGGCGAACTGGTCCGCGATCGGGTCGAGGACCGAGGCCAGATCGCTCATCCCTTCGCCATGCTCGGCCGACAAGCGCACAGGCTCGCCAAGGCCCAACTCATAGGCTTCCATCAGGCCGGCCTCGCCAGCGCGCCCTTCCGCCTTGTTGGCGGCAAGGATCACATGGGCCGAGCGTTTGCGCAGAATTTCGGCAAAGAACTGATCCGCATAGGTCACGCCCGCGCGCGCGTCGATTACAAAGAGACAGACATCCGCCATATCGACCGCGCGTTCGGTCAGCTTGCGCATCCGGCCCTGAAGGCTCTCATCCGTCGCCTCTTCCAGCCCGGCGGTGTCTATCACGGTAAAGCGCAGATGGCCGAGGCGCGCTTCGCCCTCGCGCAGATCGCGGGTCACACCCGGCTGGTTATCGACCAGCGCAAGCCGTCGCCCGACGAGGCGATTGAACAGCGTCGACTTGCCCACATTGGGCCGCCCGACAATGGCGAGAGTAAAGGACATCCGGACCTCGATCCCTTGAAAAAGGGGTGAAAGTCGCCCCGATACCCTATTCCTGCGTCAACGGAAAGCCAGCAGTTGACCGCGCCGCGACACAACGTAAAGCGTGCCGCCCGCAACCACCGGGTTCGAGGAGGCGCCGCCGGGGATCTCCGCTTGGCCCAACAAGGCACCGCTCGCCGGATCAAAGCTGCGAAGCGCGCCGTCGCCCGAAGCGACGATCAACCGGCCACCGGCCATGATCGGTCCGTAATGGGCATAGACCTCGCGCTGGCGGCGGGGACGTTCGGTGGTGAAGAGCGGCAGCTTTTCACCCCAGACCCGCTCACCGGTCGCGGCATCGATGCGCACCAGCTCATTCAAATCCGACACCAGGAACACCGCATCGCCGACCGCCCAGACGGGGGACATCGGCCCCTCTTTGGCCGTCCAGAGTCGTTCGCCGGACTCGGCATTCAGCGCGACCATGGAGCCGGATTGCACGCCCGTATAGACCGTCCCGCCGGAGACCACGGGATCACCTGAGATGTCTCCGATTTCGGATTTCGCATAGCCGCGACGCCGACCCGAGACCAAGGCCCCCCATGTCTGCAGCCCGCCTGCGCGTGTCACCGCCTGAACCTCCCCCGAGGCATGGGCAAAGATCACGAGGTCATTTGTTACCGCCGGGGCCGGTCCGCCCAAAAGCGAATTGCGATCCGGCGTCGCCGTCACCTGCCACAACACGCGCCCGTTGGCGGTGTTGATCGCCCAGGCCGTCGCATCGCCCGAAACGACATAGACGATATCGCCCGCCACCGTCGGCGTGCCTGTTCCCGAGGCGTCGAGGTCCTGTTCCCACAGGATCGCGCCGCTCACCGGGTCGAGCGCGGAGAGGATGCCGTAGCCGGTCGAGACGAACAGCTTGCCGCCGCCATAGGCCAGCCCACCGCCCGTCGCCTGCCCGCTGCCGTCACCCGGCGGGGTCAGATCGCGGGTCCAGGCGGTCGCACCACCGGTGCTGAGCGCGGTGACACGCGCCTCGCTGTCCAGTGCAAAGACCCGGCCATCCGCGACGACGGGATCGCCCGTGACTCGCGCCTTGCGGTCATCGCCCGAGCCGATGTTGCTGGCCCAGATCAGGCGCGGCGCGCCGGAGAGTGCGGCGTTGTCGACCCGAGTTGCCGGGGTGCCGGGGCGCTGTACCCAGTTTGCATTGTTGGTGGCACGCGGAATGGCGACCGGAGCTGTGCGGTTTACCGTTTGCGTGTCATCCGCGCCGTCCGGCTGATCTGACAGGATCGCCGTCACCTGTTCCCGCTTGCCGGGCAAAATCTCGTCCGGTTCGGCGCAGGCGCCGAGGATCGCAACCCCGAGGATCATCGTCAGCCGGGTCATCCACGCCAACGGGTTCTGTCTCGTCGCGTCCTGTCTCGTCGCCATCGCCAGCCGTCCCATCGCCCGCATCCCCACTTGTCTCATTTTATACGCCCGTCATATCCGCCGTCACGTTCACCGGTCACGATCACCCTTCGGATGTCGCCGCGTCGGTTTCTGCCGCCGGATCCGGATCCCCGCCAAGCGCCACAATCAACTGAGAAACCCGGCGAAGCAAGTCCGGCGTCACCCCGGCCTCGTCCTGAATAGCCTTCAGACGGCTCAGCGCCTCTTCGGAATTGCCTTCCTCGACATAGGTCATGGCGATCTGTTCCATCGCCATGAGACGCAGCGGATTTCCGACGCTCGACAATTCCTCGTATCCGGCGCGACGCTCTTCGGGCGGCATGGTGCCGGCCTGCAGGGCCAGCGCGCGGAATTTCGCGATCGAGCGGTAGATCACCGGCACGCCCGCCTCATTTGCCACGCCGTTCAGCACATCAGCCGCCGCGTCGGTGTCGTCCGCCTCGGCCAATTCGCCAGCGCGCATGAGGTCGCGCAGCGCGCCTGCGTCAGCGCTATCCACTGCGATCGCATCCAGCGCCGTAGCGCGCTCGGCCGGTTCGCCCTGCTCCAGCGCCGTCAGCAACGCATCCCCGTAGGCTTCGGCTGTGGCGGTGTCCTGGGCGCGGCGGTATTCATACCAGGCCGCCCCGCCGACGATCAGCACCACGAGGATCGCGGCGATCCAGCCATACCGGCGGAAGGTCGCGAACAACTTGTCGCGGCGGACTTCGTCGCTCACTTCTTCGATGAATGAATCCGACTGGCTCAAGGCTAACTCCCGATCTTTGTCGGCCTGTCTTAACCTGTCACCCCGACCCTGCCAAGGGCAGCAAGCGCATCCTTTGCACCTCTCGTGGCACGCGCGGACAAAACCGGCTGCGACAGCCGTCGGGGACGTTTTCTCTGACCTTGCAACATTGCGAAAATGTTAATCTGAACTCTATCGTTCAGAAAGCCCCCAGGACGCCTTGCAAGACGATGTCAATTCTCACCTTCGGCGGCTGAGGGGCACTTATACACAAAGCCGCCTGCCCCATGCGTCTTGTTGCGATCATCAGCGCGATCCTCCGAGGACGGGCGGCGATAAACGACACCTCGCCCGGCAACCGCACAGACTACCGGCGCGCATTAGAGCATCGCCATGCCGCCGTTTACATGCAGCGTCGCGCCCGTCACATAGCCGGCCTCCGGCGAGGCGAGGTAGAGCACGGCCGCCGCGATCTCGTCCCCTGTGCCCATGCGGGCGGCGGGGATCTGTGTGTTGATCTTGTCTTTCTGCTCATCCGTCAGCTTGTCGGTCATCGCGGTGGCGATGAACCCCGGCGCGACGCAATTGGCGGTGATGCCACGGCTCGCCACCTCATAGGCGATGGATTTTGTCATGCCGACGACACCAGCCTTGGAGGCCGCGTAATTCGCCTGACCGGGGTTGCCGGTCGCCCCGACGATGGACGAAATATTGATGATCCGGCCCCATCTCGCCTTCATCATCGGGCGCATGACGCCCCGGCAAAGACGCATGGTCGAGGTCAGGTTGACGTCCAGCACGCTGGCCCAATCCTCGTCTGACATCCGCATGAAGATCTGATCCTTGGTGATCCCGGCGTTGTTGATCAGGATGTCGAGGCTGCCCATGGCGGCCACCGCCTGCTTGGGCAGGGCCTCCACCGCCTCGCTGTCGCCGAGGTTGCAGGGCAGCACATGGGCGCGCTCTCCCAGCTCCGCCGCCAAAGCCTCAAGCGGTTCGAGGCGCGTGCCAGACAGGCCGACCGTCGCGCCCGCGCCATGCAGCGCCTTGGCAATCGCGCCGCCTATTCCGCCAGAGGCCCCGGTGACCAAGGCCGCCTTACCCGTCAGATCAAACATATCTCACCCTTTCGTTCATCCGGCGCGACGGTTGGTCCTCGTCCCGCGTGGCCGGTTTCGTCGTCTTGACTATTTCACGCCCGGCGGATGTCGCACACCCCGCCGGTCCATGGCGCGGATCGCTCAACCCTGCAGAGAAGCTACGGCGCTCGCCACAGTTTCGGGCGTGCCGACCGCCTGACAGGTCAGCGACTTGTCGATGCGCCGGATCATACCGCAGAGCGCCTTGCCAGCGCCGATCTCCCAAACTTCGCTCACCCCGTTCGCGGCCATGCAGTGCACGCTTTCCCGCCAACGCACGGCCCCGGTGACCTGTTCGACCAGCAGCGACCGGATGGAGGTCGGATCACTGATCGCGGAGGCGCGCACATTGCTGACGAGCGGCACGGCGGGCCGGTTCAGATCGACATCGTCCAGCGCCTCGGCCATCACCCGGGCGGCGGGCTCCATCAAGGCGCAATGAAACGGGGCGGAGACGGGCAACAACATGGCCCGCTTGGCCCCGTGTCCCTTGGCGATCTCTACCGCCCGCTCAACCGCCGCGCGGTGCCCTGAAACGACGACCTGAGATGGATCGTTATCGTTGGCCGCCTGACAGACATCGCCCTCGGCGGCCTCTTCGGCCACCGACTGTGCTGTTTCAAAGTCGAGCCCCAGAAGGGCCGCCATCGCGCCCTCGCCCACGGGCACCGCCTGTTGCATGGCCAGACCACGCGTGCGCAGCAGACGTGCCGCATCGCTGACGCTGAACGCACCCGCCGCAGCCAGCGCGGAATATTCCCCGAGCGAGTGACCGGCAACGTAGCTCGCCGCATCGATCCCGACGCCCTCGGCCTCCAGCGCACGGAATGCGGCCAGAGAGGTCGCCATCAACGCGGGCTGGGCGTTCTGTGTCAGGGTCAGCGCGTCCTGTTCGCCCTCCCAGATCAGGGTGGAGAGTTTTTCACCAAGTGCGTCGTCCACCTCATCAAAGACGGCTTTGGCGGCGGGATAGGCCTCGGCAAGGGCCTTGCCCATTCCGATGGTCTGGGCACCCTGCCCTGGAAACACGAATGCGCGGCTCATGGTCTTCTCCCTGAAAATCTACGGGCCGGGATAGCCTTTGCGACGCGCCGTGGCAATCAGGCAGCCTGAGTTTAAGCCGCCATGAGATAGGCGGCGCGCGCCTCTAGTTCTGTGCGCCACCATCTTAAAGCATGACGATGTCAGTGAAAATCGGACAGAGCGCGGCCCACAGGACCCCTGCGCCGCTTGCCTGCCTGCCCCCTGCGGCGCCCACGACCCCGCCCGCTGCGCAGCGCGATCCGCGCCGCAGCAAAGGTCGCGACAAGCCCGATGATCAGCGCCAGCACGCCCGGCAGCAACACCGCCATTACCAGACCGAGCGTAATGGCCAGCCCACCGAGAGTGACGCTGTCCCTGCGCCGCCACCGCGCGCTTGTGATCTTTGTCCTCAAGCCGAGCGCTGTGGGTGGTTCGGGCGTGTCGGTGCGTCCGAACCGCTGACGCTGCATGTCGTGCCGGATAAATCCAGCGCAGGTGCCACGCCGCGTTTGCCGCGCCGTCGCGGGCGGGTTGGTTATGAATGCCATTCTCTGCTCGTCTCTTTTTATTGGCGCTGTGACTTCTGATGAATCACTCTCGGCCGGGCCTGATATCGCTTCTCATAACAGAGCAATTGCGGCGGGAATGTGACCAAATCGCTCCCCGTCACGCCACCGCCACGCCAGCCGCGGAATTCCGCCGATCCGGGCCTTCGCCGCAGACCGGAACCACGACGACTGCTCATAGCGCCACCGTCCCGCCAACCCGTCTTGTCGCCACCACCGATCCACGCTAAAGGAACGCTTCTTGCCGCAAGACGTATGAACCGCGCGGACTCTCGTGGATGGGCCGCGGCAAGATCATGCCCTCCTATGAAACGCGCCCTGATAGAAATGGAGCACACATGCCGCTATATGAGCATGTCTTTATTGCGCGCCAGGATCTTTCCAACGCGCAGGCCGAAGGCCTCATCGAACACTTCGGCGCCGTCCTGTCCGACAACGGCGGGAAACTCGTGGAACACGAGTACTGGGGCGTCAAGACGATGGCCTACAAGATCAACAAGAACCGCAAGGGCCACTATGCCTTTCTGCGCTCCGACGCACCGGCCCCCGCCGTGCAGGAGATGGAGCGTCTGATGCGTCTGCATGATGACGTGATGCGCGTGCTGACCATCAAGGTCGACGAACATGCCGAAGGCCCGTCGATCCAGATGCAAAAGCGCGAAGAGCGCGACGACCGTCGCCGCGAACGCCGTTGATCAGAGCCTGAGGAAAGGACACTAACCCATGGCCACCAAACCATTTTTCCGTCGTCGCAAAGTCTGCCCCTTCTCCGGCGACAACGCGCCCAAGATTGACTACAAGGACACCCGTCTGCTGCAGCGCTACATCTCCGAGCGTGGCAAGATCGTGCCCAGCCGTATCACCGCCGTCTCGGCGAAGAAGCAGCGTGAACTCGCCCGCGCCATCAAGCGCGCCCGCTTCCTCGCCCTGTTGCCCTACGCCGTGAAGTAAGGAGAGAGACCGATGGATGTCATTCTACTCGAACGCGTCGCCAAGCTTGGCCAGATGGGTGACGTCGTCACCGTCAAGGCCGGCTACGCGCGCAACTACCTGCTGCTGCAAGGCAAGGCGCTGACCGCGTCCAAGGAAAACATCGCCTCCTTCGAGGGTCGCAAGGCCCAGCTCGAAGCGAACAACCTTGAGACCAAGAAAGAGGCCGAAGCCCTCGCGTCGCGTCTCGACGGCGAGACCTTCGTGGTGATTCGCTCGGCCTCCGACGGCGGCAACCTCTACGGCTCCGTCACCCCGCGTGACGTGTCCCAGACCGCCAACGAAGCCGGTTACACGGTCGAGCGTAAGCAGGTCATCATCCCGATGCCGATCAAGGAGTTGGGCCTGCACACGGTGAACGTCACCCTGCACCCCGAGGTCGAGGTTCAGATCACCCTGAACGTCGCACGCTCTCCGGAAGAAGCAGAGCTTCAGGCCTCCGGCAAGTCTATCCAGGACCTCGCCGCAGAGGAAGAAGCCGCCGCAGATTTCGAGATCTCCGAACTCTTTGACGATCTGGGCTCCGCTGCCTCCGACGACGACGACGATCAGCCGTCACAGGACGCCGCTTCGGACGACGACGAAGACGAAAACCAGTAATTCTCGTCTCGCAGTCACAGACATGGAAAACGCCGCGCCAGGAAATCCTGCGCGGCGTTTTTCGTTTGCTCCGGCGAATGCGCGCCCCGTTACTGCGCCGCGATCTGCAACTGATCCGGCCCCAGCACCCGCCGCAACAGCGGGAAGCGCTGCACCAACATACCCATTTCCTCATCCGGAACCGGCGATTTCTCGTCCACCATCGCGCGGCTGTCGTTCGCGCCGTGGACGCAACGGATATAATAGGGTCTCAGGTCGTTGTAGACAAAGCTCGCATGCGTACGCGCCACCTTCTTATGCGCGATGCCGAATACGCTAGCACGTGTCCAGGCTGGCGACACCAGCGCCAGGCCGAGATTGGTATAGGGCACCTCGCGGCGGTACATGCGCGGATGCGCGTCACCGGTCCGATAGACCGCGCTGACCCCGCGTGACATGGAGATAAAGAAATGCTCCACGCTCTCGGGCATCCGTTCGCGTATGGCGATGGCCTCGGACTTGATCCGGCCCATGTAATCCGTCGACAGTGCATCGTCGTCGTCCAGCACGATCTGGATGACGCGCGCCTCTTCCGGCAGGTTCGCCCAATTGTAGCGGACGAACTGCCGGTGCGCCGATGAGGGCTTGCGTGGGATCACCTCAGCCCGGTCGCCCAACATATCGCCCACGTATTCCTTCAGCTTCATGAGATGCGGACGCGGCAGATCCTGAGAAGTGAGGATAACGAGGCCAAAGTCCTGGTCTTCCTGATCCAGCAGCGACTGCATGGCAAATTGCTGCAAGAACCGGAACCGATGCTCCAGCCGATCCGAGGCAAAGAGGATCTCCTTCTGCTGGCTCGCGTCCGAGCGCCAGCCGGATTGACCAAAGAAGGAATAGCGCATCTGGACGATTGGAAACACGGGGAAAACCTGGCCTGTTGGGAATGTAGTCCTGGCATCATGGCACAGCCGGTCCTTCGGTGTCAGGTCGCTGACGTCTCTGTGGTGAACGTCGTGGCTGAATGGCCACGCGATGATGCTGCCGGGCGGAATGGGCACCCAGCCAGGATGACCCTTCATGCGGTCCTCAGCGACGTCGCGCCTCTCACGGGCTACGCCACGTGAACCACCCCCCGATTCCCGGTCCCGATTCGCGCGGCAGTGACCCGGGGGGGGCCATTTGGCACAAAGCCGTCCTGGGCATGTAGGCTTGGCTATGGCACAAAAAAAACGCCGGCACGAAGCCGGCGTTAAGTTATTGAGGCAGGTTTCATACAGGCAAGAAACCTATCGAGCAGTGCCCTCTTTATAAGCCTTCCTTCGCCCACTTCCAAGCTAAAAGTTTGATAACAAGCGAAAGCCTAGATACCGTCCGGATCAACGGACCAAGGCTGAACAGGGATTGTTGCCAATATGAGGCTGGTGAATTTCGCAAAACGAATGATGACGACCGGCGCCTGTGGCCTGCTGATTTTCGGCGGCGCGGCGATGGCAGAGCCGCGCCATGGCATAGCTATGTATGGCGACCCTGCCCTCCCACCTGATTTTGTGTCCCTGCCTTACGTCAACCCCGAGGCGCCTAAAGGCGGCCGGCTGGTCAGCGGCAACGAGGGCGGCTTTGACAGCCTCAATCCCTATGTCATCACGGGGAACCCGCCGTGGCAGCTGCGCTTCCTGATCTCCGAGGGGCTGATGTACCGTTCCCAGGACGAACCTTTCACGGTCTACGGCCTGCTCGCCGAATCGGTCGAAACCCCGGAAGACCGGTCCTGGGTCGAATTCACCTTGCGCGCGGAGGCGCAGTTCTCGGACGGCTCGCCCGTGACGGTCGAGGATGTGATCTGGAGCTATGAGACCCTCGGCACCCAAGGGAACGCGCGCTATCGTGGGTTGTGGTCCCAGATCGACAAGATCGAAGAGGTCGGCCCGCGCAAGGTACGCTTTACCTTCAAGGCGATCGACCGCGAACTGCCTCTGCTGACCGGGTTGCAACCGATCCTGAAGAAAGCACAATTCGCCGATCGCAGTTTCACGGGCCTCAGCCTCGAAGAAGCGCCGATCGGCACCGCGCCCTATTCCGTGACGGCCTTTGAGCCAGCACGCTCCGTCACACTGACGCGCAATCCGGATTACTGGGGCAAGGACCTGCCCATCCGGCGCGGCACGAACAATTTCGATGAAATCCGGATCGAATTCTACGGCGATTCCGCGGTTCTCTTCGAAGGGTTCAAGGGGCAGGAGATCAGCTATATCCGTGAGTTCAACGCCGAAAAATGGGCCCGCGATTACGATTTCCCGGCGGTGCGCTCCGGTGACATCGTGCTGTCCGAAGTGCCCTCGGGTCGTCCCTCGGGCATCACCGGTTTCGTGATGAACACACGCAATGCGCCGTTTAACGACATCCGGGTGCGTGACGCGATGATCCATGCCTTTAACTTTGAATACATTAACGAAACCCTCACCGGCGGGCGTCAGCCGCGCATCTCCTCATATTTCTCGGGCTCTGTCCTCGGGATGACCCATGGCCCCGCCGAGGGCCGCACGAAGGAGCTGCTCAGCCCCTTTGCCGACCAAATTCCCGCCGGTGCGCTGGAGGGGTACGACCTGCCCGTCTCGGACGGCTCTCCCCGGAACCGCGCCAACATTCGCAAGGCCATCGCCCTGCTGGAAGACGCGGGTTGGACCATCGACAATGGCCGTCTGGTCAACGAACAGGGTCAGCCCTTCCGCTTTACCCTGCTGCTGCGTCAGGGCGCAGGAGAATTTGCCACCATCGCCGATATCTATGTCAAAGCGTTGGAACGGCTCGGCATTCAGATGGACATAGAGGTTGTCGACAACGCCCAATATCAGCTGCGCATTACCGATTTCGATTTCCAGATGACAGACATTCGCCGCCAGTTCTCGCTCTCCCCCGGCAACGATCAGCGGCTTTACTGGGGCGGTGAGGTGGCTAATACGCCGGGATCACGTAACCTCATGGGGGTGGAAAGCCCGGCGATTGACGCGATGATCGACGCCATGCTCGCCTCGGTCAGTTCCGAGGATTTCTACGCTGCCACGCGCGCGCTGGATCGTCTGCTGACCGCCGGGCGTTATGTCATCCCGATCCACAGCTTTGACGTCGGGCGCATCGCGCATGTGAAGGAAATGACCTACGACGCCGAGAACGTACCGCTTTATGGCGACTCGGTCTATTTCCTGCCCGAGGTCTGGTGGATGACGCCTGAATGATCCGTCATAGAGATGTTACATTCGAAAGGTACCTGCAGTGACATGAATATACTCGTTCTCTGCACCGGCAACTCGGCCCGCTCGATCCTTTTGGAAACCATCTTGAACGCCCGTGGCGCAGGCCGCGTAAGGGCCTATTCCGCTGGCTCCAGCCCGGCGGGCGCAGTCCATCCGCAATCCTACAAGCTGCTGGAGGAGCTGGACTACGACACCTCGCACGCGCGGTCGAAAAGCTGGGATGAATTCGCCACCTCCGACGCTCCGGAAATGGACATGGTGATCACCGTCTGCGCCTCTGCCGCCGGGGAGACCTGTCCCTTCTGGCCCGGCGCGCCGCTTCGCGCCCATTGGGGCGTCGATGATCCGGCTGCCGCCCCTGAGGACCAATGGGAAGAAGCCTTCCGCACCGCCTACGATCTGCTCGACAAAAAGGCCGAGGCGTTGCTGAAACACCCGATCGAGACCATGGAACCGGGCGAATTGAAAGCCACTCTCGACCGCATCGGCAGAACATGAACCGGAAATATGTCGCAGAGACGGTCGGCACCGCGATGCTGCTGATCGGGGTCGTCGGCTCTGGCATCATGGGCGAGTCCCTGGCGGACGGCAATGCCGCCATCGCCCTCTTGGCGAATGCTATTGCCACGGGCGCGATGCTCTACGTCATTATCACCACGCTCGGCCCGGTGTCCGGCGCGCATTTCAATCCTGCTGTGACACTGGCCTTTGCCCTGCGGGGGGAAATCACACCCACCGCCGCGCTGATCTACGTGGCTTGTCAGATCGCTGGCGGGCTGATCGGGGTTTGGCTGACGCATCTGATGTTTGACCTGCCGATCCTGCAGACGTCGGGTACGATGCACCGTAGTGGGATCGGCCAGTGGTCGTCGGAAATACTGGCGACGGCGGGTTTGATGTTTGTGATCTTTGGTGGCCTCGCCTCGCGCGAGGATCAGGTGCCGATCCTCGTGGCGCTCTATATCACCGGGGCCTATTGGTTCACTTCCTCCACCAGTTTTGCCAATCCTGCGGTGACCATCGCGCGCAGCTTTTCCGACACCTTTGCAGGGATTTATCCGGGACACGCGCCCATGTTTATTTTGATGCAGTTACTCGCAACCGGCATGATCGCGCTTATCCTGCCCCGTCTGTTCCCGAAGGCGTGATACCCCGGAACTGACCGCTCCGCCGCGCCGTTGGCCTTTCAAGCATAGACAAACGGAGGATCCCGCAATGCGTTGGAATCAGATCAGCGAGAACTGGAAAGCCTTTGCCCCCGCGATCCTTGACCGGTGGCCCGAAGCCGAAGAGGAAGACGTTCTGGCCCTGGACGGCTCGGAAACGGCGCTGGCGCTCTATCTCTCCAAGGTGACGGGCGAGCAATCTCGCGACACCTTGGCCCAGATTGAAGACTGGCGCATGGGGAGCTTTCCTGCCGACATCGCGATGGATGAATTTCGCGACAACGAAAATATCTCGCAAAGCGGTCGAAACCTCGGTCCGGGTGAAGATGTCTCGGACCGCGACGACCTCTTTGGCGATGATGAAAAGGTCGCCTCACCTGTAGGTCGTCGTTGAGTCATTGCGCATCTTAGGCGGGCGGGCGGGTCTCTATCCGTATGGCCCTTTTGCCGCGGACCTGAGGGAACCTTGGCAACTCGGACCTTACGGCCAGGACTCCGCCCTTGCGCAAGAAGGGGTGCACGCCTAATTCTGGGCTCATGCTCTCCGTCTTCGATCACGGGCCTTTCGCGCCTTGCCCGACGTCCTTCAACATGGCCGCGCATGTTCTGACCCATGCCGATCGTCTTGCAGACAAGGTTGCCTTGGTTGAAGTCGGACTGTCGGGGGCGCAGCATTGGTCTTATGCGCGACTGGCTGCCGCGGTACGCGGGACCGGGACAGGTTTGCTGAATGCAGGGTTCAAAACCGGCGATATCCTGTTGATGCGGATCGGAAATTCAGTTGATTTCCCAATCGCGTACCTAGGCGCGATTGCGGTCGGCATGGTTCCGGTTCCGACGTCCGCGCAACTGACCACGCGCGAGGTTCAGGATATAGTGGATGAGCTGCAGCCGGCCGGTATTTTGCGTGATCCCGCTATTACCTGTCCGACAGTCGCATGCCCTGTGATAGAGACAATGGCGCTACGAATGATGCAGGACCTACCCCCGGCAGACTATGCGATGGGCGATCCAGAACGCCTTGCCTATATCGCCTATACCTCTGGGACCTCAGGGAAATCCCGCGCCGTAATGCATGCGCATCGCGCCATCTGGGCGCGCCGGATGATGCACAAGGACTGGCACAGGCTGACTGAACAGGACCGCCTGATGCACGCCGGGGCCTTCAACTGGACCTATACGCTTGGCACCGGCCTGATGGATCCGTGGTCAGTGGGTGCGACGGCTCTGATCCCCAAGACGGACGTGACACCAGGCGATATCCCCTCTCTCCTCAAGCGACATGAAGCGAGCATTTTTGCCGCTACACCAGGTGTTTACCGCAAAATCCTAAACCACCACAAATCGATCGTTCTGCCGAATCTGCGCCATGGCTTGAGCGCCGGCGAAAAGCTGTCGGACTCTCTACGTCAAAACTGGAAAAATGCAGCTGGGGGAGTGCTTTACGAGGCGTTCGGCATGTCGGAGTGTTCAACATTCATCTCTGCCTCACCAGACTCCCCGGCAAAACCCGGCACGTTGGGCCGGCCTCAACGTGGACGGCGCGTCGCAATTGTCGGGCCCGAGGGGCCAGTCGAGCTAGGCTCCGAAGGCGTCATCGCCATTCATCGGCGCGATCCGGGTCTGATGCTGGGCTATTACGGCGCGCCGGAAGAAACCGCGGAAAGGTTTCAGAACGATTGGTTTCTCACCGGCGATCACGGAAGCATGGATGAGGACGGACAGATCACCTACCTCGCGCGCGCCGATGATATGATGAACGCGGGCGGATACCGCGTTTCTCCGCTGGAGGTCGAGGCCGCCCTCAGTGACCTTCCCGGAGTCAGCGAAATCGGCGTGACCGATTGCGAGATTAAGGCGGATGTCCGTCTCATTATCGCCTTTTACACCGGCGCCCCGCAGGACGAGTCCGCGATGAAGGCCGTGGCAGCGCAGCGGTTAGCCCGGTACAAGCAGCCGCGCGCCTATGTACACCTGCCCGACCTCCCGCGCAATCCCAACGGAAAGCTGAAACGCAGTGCGCTGCGCGACGCCTGGATCGCCCGCCCCGACCCCTCCTGACGCCACGATGCTCGCTTGCGCACATTAAGCCGCGTCATTGTGGCTGGACCTCGGCCAGTCATCGGCGCAAAAGCGAACCATGAGAGGCGAACCATTCATGACGGCGCGTTTGCGCCCTGCAGATGATGAAGAAAGGCCCCGAAATGGAAGAGAAAAAGGTCGTAAAGCTCGACATCCTGTCCGATCCGATCTGCCCTTGGTGTTACATCGGCAAGGTCCAACTGGAACGCGCCCTGGCCGAGCGGCCCGATCATCCCTTTGTGGTTGAATGGCATCCCTTTCAGCTCAACCCCGACATGCCGCGCGAAGGCATGTCCCGTGAGGGTTATCTCTCGGCCAAGTTCGGCAATCCCGACAGCGCCCAACAGGTCTACGGCAAGATCGCGGAGCATTTTCGCGAGATCGGCGTGGAGGCGAACCTCGACGCGATCAGCCGCACGCCAAACACCCTCGACGCCCATCGCCTGATCCATTGGGCGGGTATCGACGGGCACCAAAGCGCGGTGGTCGACGCATTGTTCAAGGCGAATTTCGTCGATGGTCGCGATATCGGGGACCGAGATGTCCTGGCCGATGTCGCGGATAGCGCCGGCATGGATGCGGCCGTTGTTCTGCGGCTCTTGAACTCCGACGCGGACGAGGCGGCGATCCGCGATCGCGACAAGAACTCGCGCGAGATGGGCGTCAATGCCGTACCGACCTTTGTGGTAGGCAGCCAGCATGCCGTGCCGGGCGCACAGCCCCCCGAATTATGGCTGAAGGTCATCGACGAGATTTCCGCTGATCTGGCCTGAGCGATCACAGCGCCTCAGGGCAAGAACACGCGGGCCGGACGGCAAGACGCGGAGGGTCAGATGACAAGCAGGGTCTCGCAATCCGAATTTGTCGCGATGATGGCTATGATGGTGGCCACCGTCGCCTTTTCCATCGACTCCATGCTGCCCGCGATGCCGGTTATCGCCGCAGAGCTGAGCCCGCAGGCCCCGAACTACGCGCAATTGGTCCTCTCGGCGTTCATCGTCGGAATGGGGGTCGGCACGCTGTTTACGGGCCCCTTGTCCGACACCTTTGGGCGCAAGACGGTGATCAACCTCGGGGCTGCGCTTTATGTGCTGGGCGCGACGCTGGCCTGGGCGGCGCCGTCGATTGAACTGATGGTCGCGGCGCGCGTCATGCAGGGCATCGGCGCGGCGGGTCCGCGCGTCGTCTCCATCGCCATCGTGCGTGATCTCTATGCGGGGCGCGAGATGGCGCGGATCGTGTCGTTCATCATGATCGTCTTCGCGATTGTCCCGGCCCTTGCGCCATTGCTCGGGTCGGGCGTGATCGCGATCGGCGGCTGGCGCAGCATATTCCTGTCCTTCATCCTTTTCGCGACCATCGCGACAGGCTGGCTCAACTTTCGGCTGGCAGAGCCTTTGCCGGTCGATCAGCGTCGCCCCTTTCGCCTGGCCGCGCTATGGGGGGCGACCCGCCACATGATGACGTTGCCAATGGTGCGGCACTCGATCTTTGTGCAAACGCTTGTCTTTACGCTGTTGTTCAGCGCGATATCGCTGATCCAGCCGACGTTCGACCTGATCTTTGAGCGTGGCGATCAATTTGCGATCTTTTTCTTTGCCGTCGGGGCCTTCTGTGCGAGTTCGTCGCTGGTAAATGCGATATTCGTCATGCGCTACGGTATGCGGGCGATCATCTCTCTCGCCATCGCGATCACGCTGGGCCTGACCGCGATCATGCTGGTGCTAAGCCTCATTGGATTGAATGCAAAGGTGTATTTCTGGGTCTACGTGGTCTGGCAGGGCGTGATTTTTTATCAGATGGGTCTGACAATCGGAAACCTGAACGCCCTCGCGATGGAGCCGTTAGGCCATATCGCGGGGTTGGCCGCCAGTGTTATGGGCGCAATCTCGACGATCAGTGCCGGCATTCTCGCTACCTTGATCGCGCAGCTGTTTAACCAGACGACCCTCCCCCAGATTGTCGGTTCGCTGATCGCTCTTACCCTCGCCGTGCCTTCGCTGATCCGAATGCGCCGGTTGGATCGTCCCGCAGAGACGAGCCAGCGATAAATTTTGCGCAAATCGGGCGCGAGCCGCGAAATAACTCCGTGCAAAGGCGTCCCTTCTTTCCCGAGGGAGGCGATCAGGCTATCTATCGCGGGAACGCAGCCCGAAAGGAGTTCTGATGAGCAAGATCAAGGTAGACAACCCGATCGTAGAGATGGACGGCGACGAGATGACCCGGATTATCTGGCAGTTCATCAAGGACAAGCTGATCCTGCCCTATCTCGACGTCGATCTCCTCTATTATGACCTCGGCATCGAGGAACGCGACCGTACCAGCGACCAGATCACCATCGACGCCGCCGAAAAGACCAAGGAGGTCGGGGTCGCCGTCAAATGTGCCACGATCACCCCGGATGAGGCACGGGTCGAGGAGTTCGGCCTCAAGGAGATGTGGAAATCGCCCAATGGCACGATCCGCAACATCCTTGGCGGCGTGGTCTTTCGCCAGCCCATCATTTGCCGCAACGTGCCGCGTCTGGTCCCCGGCTGGACCAAGCCGATCGTGATTGGCCGCCACGCTTTTGGCGATCAATACAAGGCCTCGGACATGAAGTTCCCCGGCCCCGGCAAGCTGACCATGACCTTCACCGGGGACGATGGCACGGTGATCGAACGGGAGGTCTATCAGGCGCCGTCCTCGGGCGTTTACATGGGCATGTACAACCTCGACGATTCCATCCGCGACTTTGCGCGGGCCTCCCTGAACTATGGGCTGCAACTCGGTTGGCCGGTTTACCTTTCGACCAAGAACACCATCCTCAAGCAATACGACGGCCAGTTCCTGCAAATCTTCGAGGAGGTTTATGAAGCGGAATTCAAAGAGGCCTTCGAGAAGGCCGAGATCTGGTACGAACACCGCCTGATCGACGACATGGTCGCCTGTTGCATGAAATGGAACGGCGGTTTCGTCTGGGCGTGCAAGAATTACGACGGCGACGTGCAATCGGATACGGTCGCGCAGGGCTTTGGGTCTCTCGGTATGATGAGTTCTCAATTGATGACGCCGGACGGCCTGATTGTTGAATCCGAAGCGGCCCATGGCACCGTCACCCGCCATTATCGTCAACATCAGGCCGGAGAGGCGACATCCACGAATTCCATCGCCTCTATCTTTGCCTGGACCGGCGGACTGAAGCATCGGGCCAAGCTGGATGATAACGCAAAACTGATGGGCTTTGCCGACACGCTGGAAAAGGTGATCGTCGCGACGGTCGAAGACGGACATATGACCAAGGATCTGGCCTTGCTCGTTGGTCCGGATCAAGGCTGGCTGACGACGATGGGGTTTCTTGAGAAGATTGACGAAAACCTGCAAGCGGCGCTGGCGTAGTATAGCGGGTTCGGCCGAATAACTGGCAGATCATTCTGAAAAGAAAATTGCAGCCGGATCAACCGGCTGCAATTCGTTCTGCTAAGTAAGGATCAAGCGGCGGCGCGGTCGTGGCGCCCCTCTTCGATCTCCTCAATGATCTTGGCGCTGAAGGCGTCCAGATCGTCAGGGTTGCGCGAAGTCACTAGCCCCTGATCTGCGATCACGGGTTCGTCGTGCCACGTCGCTCCGGCGTTTTCCACATCGGTGCGGATCGAGGGATAGGACGTCATCTTGCGCCCCTTCGCGATCCCCGCTTCGATCAGCATCCAGGGACCGTGGCAAATCGCAGCGACCACTTTGCCAGCGTTGTACATCGCCTTGACGAACTCGACAGCCTCGGGTTTCGTGCGCAGGATATCGGGGTTGATCTGACCGCCCGGCAAAACCAGCGCGTCATAGTCAGAGGCGCTGATGTCCTTCAGCCCCTTATCGACCGTGACATCATTGCCCCAATTCTTGCCGGACCAGCCGGTGATGGTCTCGCCATCGGGGGAAATCACATGAACCTCGGCGCCGGCCTCTTTCAGTTTGTCGCGCGGCACTTCCAATTCGCTCTGCTCGAATCCATTGGTGGACAGGATCGCGATGCGGGATTTTGTAATCTCTGGCATTTCGGCCTCCTTGGTTAAGTCAGTTTCGGGCATTTGCCCGGCTCCATGACCAACCGATCCGCTATCGTGAAGTTCCCGCGGATCTACGGTCGGCAACGCCCCGCCGAAGGTACCGCCGGAGGTCGTGCCTCCGGCCCGCAAATGTCCCCTACCATTCCCTTTGCAACCTAGCTTGCGCGCGACACCTGCCCGCCGCCAACTGCCATACGCACCCCCGTCGTTGATGGACAAGAGGTCGGCAGCCCGCGCGCAACCCGCACCGCAAGATAGCCAAAGGCCTGCGCTTCGAGCATGTCACCGTCCAGTCCGACCTCCTCAACCGGCAGAACCTCGCAATCGAGCGAGACGCTCAGCATCTCCATCAACACCGGGTTCTTGCGCCCGCCACCCGTCACGAAAAGCTGTTGCGGCGGCTCGGGGCAATGCTCCATCCCGCGTAGAACAGAGGCCGCCGCCATGCCCATCAGGGTCGCGGCGGCATCGGCGTCTTCCAACTCCCGAACCAGCGACATCATCTCCGGGAAAGCGTTTCTGTCCAGTGACTTCGGTGGCATTCGAGAGAAATAGGGATCGCCGAGAAACAGCTCCAGCGCGCCGGATTCGACCTGTCCCTGCAGGGCAAGCTTGCCATCTTCGTCAAACGACACGCCGAGCCGCGCCTGCATCAAATCGTTTACCGGCGCATTCGCGGGGCCAGTGTCAAAAGCCAGCAGCGCCCCCGGCTCTTCGGGGCGTTGCAGGCGCGGATCCACCCATGTCAGGTTGCCGACGCCCCCCATGTTGAGAAAGGCGACCGGCGCATCCGCGCCCATCCAGCGCGCACAGGCGTGGTGGTAGAACGAGGCGAGCGGCGCGCCCTCACCGCCCAGTTCCATGTCAGCCGAGCGGAAATCCCAGACCACCGGACGGCCAAGCGCCATTGCCAGCGCGTCACCGTCACCGATCTGATGCGTGCCGCGCCCCTGCGGTTCATGCGCGAGCGTCTGACCGTGAAAACCAACGAGATCGATATCACGAAAGGTCGTCAGCAACGCCTCGTGGCTGCGCATTACCACCTCACTGGCTGCCGCAATGTCATCGTCGGGCCATAGTCCCAAAGCGGCGCGCAGCACTGCACGTTCTGCGTCCGAATAGGGACGATAATCGCTTTCGCCAAACCCCAGCAAGTCGACCCCGTCCGTCACCACGACGGCCGCATCGACCCCGTCCAGCGATGTTCCCGACATCGCCCCTAGGGCGCGCATTGGCCCTTTCTTGTCACCTGCCCTCGACACGGTCTTTTCCTTTGCCAACCCTGGACCTATAGAGTGCCCTGCACAGCAACCCGGGACAAGAGACATGACCTACCATCCCAAGTCCGACTTCATGAGTGTGATGATGGAGCGCGGCTTTCTCGCCGATTGCACCGATTATCAAAGCCTTGACGACGCGCTGATCAAAGGGGTGGTTCCGACCTATATCGGCTATGATGCGACGGCGCAGTCGCTGCATGTCGGTCATCTGCTCAACATCATGATGCTGCGCTGGCTGCAAAAGACCGGGCACAAGCCGATCACGCTGATGGGTGGTGGCACGACCAAGGTGGGTGATCCGTCCTTTCGCGCGGATGAACGCCCGCTGCTGACCCCGGCACAGATCACCGACAATATCACCGGGATGCAACAGGTCTTTGCCAAGTACCTCAGCTACGGCGACGGCGCGACGGACGCGCTGATGCTCAACAACGCCGAGTGGCTGGACCAGCTGAACTACCTCGATTTCCTGCGCGACATCGGGCGGCATTTTTCGGTCAACCGGATGCTGAGCTTTGAGAGCGTCAAGTCGCGGCTCGATCGTGAGCAGTCGCTTTCGTTCCTCGAATTCAACTACATGATCCTGCAAGCCTATGATTTCCTTGAACTGAACCGTCGTTATGGCTGCCTGTTGCAAATGGGCGGGTCGGATCAATGGGGCAATATCGTCAACGGGATCGATCTGACGCGCCGGGTGCTCGATCACGAGATCTATGGCCTCACCTCCCCTCTGCTGACGACCTCGGACGGGCGCAAGATGGGCAAAAGCCAGGGCGGTGCGATCTGGCTCAACGCCGATATGCTCAGCCCCTACGAGTTCTGGCAGTTCTGGCGCAACACCACGGATGCGGATGTGGGACGTTTCCTCAAGCTCTATACCGAGATTCCGGTTGATGAATGCGAGCGCCTCGGCGCGCTCGGCGGGGCCGAGATCAACGATGCCAAGATCGTGCTCGCCAATGCGGTTACGGCCCTTTGCCATGGGGACGACGCCGCGCTGGCGTCCGAAGCCACAGCGCGCGACGTCTTTGAGAAGGGCGGCGTCGGGGCCGACCTGCCGACACTGGAGCTGACGGCGGAAGAGGCGGCTGACGGCGTTTCCGTCGCGCAGCTCTTCGTGCGCACGGGCCTCGCCAAGACCGGCAAGGAGGCCAAGCGCCTGATTGCAGAGAACGGCGCACGCATGAATGACGCGCCACTGAGCGATGCGGGTCTGATGATCGACGCCGCCGCACTGGCCACCCCGATAAAACTGTCGGCAGGTAAAAAGCGTCATGCACTTGTCAGGCTCGCTGATTGACGCTGAATCAAGGGGCGTCCGTCACACTCGCCCCTTGCGCAAAATCTGCGCTTTTTCTGCAAGATCGCATTTGAATTCGCGCAGGATCACCCCTATATCTCTCTTGTCTGGCAACAGACTATGAACATAAACGCGCTCGTAATAAGCGGATCGGACCCGGGGGCGGTACCCGGCGACTCCACCAAACACCCTTCATTTGGGGGTCATGGGGTCGAAATAGGATCGACGAACGTCTAAAGGGGTTTGCTTTGTTTCGGCGGGGTGCCACCGTATCGGCCCGACAAGTACAATTGCAAATGACAATCGTGCTCCGGTTGCTCTCGCTGCGTAAGCAGTTCGAGTAATCGAAACTCTAAGCCCTTGCGTTTAGCGACGTAAGGCGGGGTTCGCAGGCACCTGGCAACAGAAGCCTGCACTAATCCCCTGTTTTACCAGACTATTTCGCAGTCCCAGCTACGGGTTTCGGCCCTATTTGGACTTTGGTGGCCTTCCTTACCCGGCATGTTTGACCCAGCGACATAGGGCGCGGCCCGCTGGAATGGCATCTCTGTCCCCGGAGACTGGTCACGGGGCGGGAATCCAGCCATACAGCCCTTCCGTTTTGGCGCGAATCCCCTATGCTCAAAGCGAAATCTCTGGAAGTCTCTATGTCGCGTTCGATTGATTACGGTAACTTGATGCATCGCGCCATGCGCGGGCTTATTCAGGAAGTGCTGGAGGACGTGGCCGACAACGGACTGCCGGGCAGCCATCATTTCTTTATCACCTTCGACACCACGCATAGCGCGACCGAGATCGCCGACTGGCTGACGGATCGCTATCCGAGCGAGATGACCGTGGTGCTGCAGCATTGGTATGACAACCTTATCGTGACCGACGAAGGCTTTGGTATCACACTAAATTTCGGAGATTCGCCGGAACGGCTTTATATCCCCTATGACGCGATTTTGACCTTCGTGGACCCTTCGGTAGAATTCGGGTTGCGGTTCGAAACGCAGGACGAGACATCCGACGACGATCCCGAACCGTCGCATTCGCAGCGCGACAGCAAGGACGACTCCGGCAATGACAGTGCCAAGGATCAGAGCGCGCCGGACGCCGACATCGTACAATTGGATAAGTTTCGCAAATAGGGTGATGGCAGGCTATTGAGCGGCAAAACGATCGTTCCGCCCAGCGTCATGTCGCGCTTTTCATGATGTCTTTCAGCGTATTGGCTGGAAAGATGAATGTAAAACCGATCAGATTATTTCAGACGGTATTCCAGCAGATCGAGAAAAACGGCGGCGTGTTCGCGTAGGATGTCGGGTTTTTCAACGCTGCGGGACGCGGTCCACAACCCGTTGGAAAAAATCACCACCGTCCGCGCTAGCGCGCGCCGGTGCGCAACAGGCAGCCGGGTGGAGTTTTCACGCTCCAGCGCCGTGGCAAAGGCCGTTTCCAGCCGGGCGTTGTGATCCGCCACCTTGGCGGCCACGTCCGGGTCGTGCGGCGCTGTTTCTGTCGAGGCATTGACGACAAAGCAGCCCGGTCCCGGTAGACCGATCCCTTCCGCCATCTCCACCAAGCGGCCGAAATACCCGACGATGGCGGCGATACCGTCGCCCGACCCTGTGACGGGGTTCAACACTGGTGCGATGACATGGTCGTGGTAGCGCGAGAAACAGGCAAGATAGAGCGCTTTCTTCCCACCATAGTCGGAATATATGCCATGACGGCTGACACCGGTTTTCTTGACCAGCACATCCATTGATGTGGCTTCGTATCCGCCGTGCCAGAACTGCGCGAGGGCGCTATCGGCAAGACTTTCAGGCGTATGGGAGGGTTTACGTGGCATCTTTGAAGTATGTCGGAACATCTATTCTGACACAAGAGAGCTTGTGAACAGAGGCGTTCTTTTTCTCACGATTGCGCGGCTGCGGGTGAGCGCGTATAGCAGGCGCGACGTCAGCCATCGGAGTTCGAAAGACCATGACCAATACCCGCACGGAAAGCGACAGCTTCGGCCCCCTCGAAGTGCCCGAGGACAAATACTGGGGCGCGCAGACGCAGCGGTCGATCATGAATTTCCCGATTGGCTGGGAAAAGCAGCCGGTCGCCATCGTGCGCGCACTTGGGGTCATCAAACAGGCCTGCGCGCAAGCGAACAAGGCGAGCGGCGACCTGGACGCGAAACTGGCCGATGCGATCATTCAGGCGGCGGGCGAAGTCGTTGAGGGCAAGTTCGACGACAACTTCCCGCTGGTGGTCTGGCAGACGGGCTCTGGTACGCAATCCAACATGAACGCGAACGAAGTGATCGCGAACCGCGCCATCGAGATCCTCGGCGGTCAGATCGGCTCCAAGGATCCTGTCCATCCAAACGATCACTGCAACATGGGTCAATCCTCCAACGACACCTTCCCGACGGCGATGCATATCGCCGCCGCGATGACCGTACGGGACGTTCTGTTACCGGGGTTGAATAAACTTCTCAAGGGGTTGGACGCCAAGGCTGATCAATTCAAGGACATCATCAAGATCGGCCGGACCCACACGCAGGACGCAACACCGCTGACTTTGGGGCAGGAGTTTTCGGGCTACGCGCATCAGATCCGCCAGGGGATCAAGAGGATCGAACTGGCGCTGCCGGACATCTATGAATTGGCACAGGGCGGCACCGCGGTCGGCACCGGCCTCAACACGAAAGAGGGCTGGAGCGAAACCGTCGCCGCACATATGGCCGATATCACCGACCTGCCATTTGTGACCGCACCCAACAAGTTCGAAGCGCTTGCGGCCCATGACGCCATGGTCTTCATGTCCGGCGCCTTGGCGACCGTGGCCGGGGCGATGTACAAGATCGCGAATGATATCCGCTTTCTCGGCTCCGGCCCCCGCTCGGGGCTGGGTGAATTGATCCTGCCGGAAAATGAACCGGGCTCCTCCATCATGCCGGGCAAGGTTAACCCGACTCAGGCCGAAGCGATGACGCAGGTTGCTGCGCACGTCATGGGCAATGATGCGGCGATGAAATTCGCCGGTTCGCAGGGTCATTTTGAACTGAACGTCTACAATCCGATGATGTCGTATAACCTGTTGCAATCCATGCAGCTTTTGGGCGACGTCGCCGACAGCTTTACCGAACGGATGCTGAACGGCATCGAAGCGAATGAGCCGCGCATCGAAAAGCTGATGACGGAATCTCTGATGCTGGTGACGGCACTTGCCCCCACCATCGGTTATGACAATGCCACCAAGGTTGCCAAGACCGCGCATAAGAACGGCACGACCCTCAAGGAAGAGGCGATCGCCCTTGGTTTTGTCGACGCGGAAACTTTTGACCGGGTGGTGCGCCCCGAGGACATGGTCGGACCGAAGTCCTGAACCTTCGAGCCGGACAGATCAAAGTAAAAAAGGGCGGTCCGACGAGGCCGCCCTTTGTCTGTTTTCGCATCCATTCATCAGATTTTCGCAAATGACATTGGTCTCTTACACTGTCGGCTCTACATTTCCGCTATGTCAAAAATCGTGAACCTGAACCACGCCCGAAAATCACGTGCCCGCAGCGAGAAGCGAGCGAAAGCCGACGCCAATGCGGTGGCGTTCGGGCGAACCAAGGCTGAGAAAACCAAGATGACAACGCAGAATGCGAAGGCGGACCGCGATCTTGACGGCAAAGTGCTGACGGCGCGTGCACATGTTCCCCCCGACACCCCGGATCAGGTCATCGCGCAGGGCCCAAAGGCGCCTGGCGATATGCGGGACGACGAGGTTTGAGATGGGAGGGCGTCCGGAAAAACACTCCCTGACACTTAGGGGCCACCGCACAAGCGTATCGTTGGAGCCGGAATTTTGGCAGGCGTTTCGCGATATTGCCGCATCGCAGCAAAAGGCGGTGAATGCCTTGGCCGTGGAGATCGACGAGGCGCGCGGAACGGAGACCGGCCTGGCCTCCGCGATCCGCGTCTACGTGCTAAAGCACTACCGGCGTTGAAAATTACTCGGCCGCAGCGGCATTTCCTTCGCCGCTGCCGCTGCTTCCGCCATTGCCGCCCTCGGGGTCCTTTTTTGCACGCGGCTTGCGATTGTAGCTGCGCTTTGGCTTGGACTTGGGCTCGGGCTTCGTGTCGTCGGCGGGCTGGGGTTCGCTCTGGCTTTCCGGCGTCTCCACAAGGTTGCCACCCGCCTCGTTCGAGGCCGGCGCAATGACGTCGGGTTGATCGCCGGCGCCGGGGTCCTGCGGTGTGGACTGAGGCACGGTCTCAGCTGCTTCGGCTTCTTGGCGGGCCCGCTCGCGATCACGGTCTGCCTGACGCTTGCGGTTTTCCTGATCTTGCTGTTCGCGCTGCTTTTCCTGCTGCTCTCGCTGCTGGTCCTGCTCTTTCTGCGCGACACTCAACATCCGAAGGTAATGTTCGGCGTGCTGCTGAAAATTCTCGGTCGCCACACGATCACCGGACAGCTGGGCATCACGTGCCAACTGGTTGTATTTGTCGATGATTTGCTGGGGCGTACCGCGCACTTTTCCCTCGGGGCCGGAGGAGTCAAACACCCGGTTTACGATATTGCCGACGGACCGGTTGCGGTTCGACTTATTGCGCGAACGTGATTTAGATGATCTCATGAGTCTTGGGTGAGCCTTGCTGAAATGGCTGTCGTTTGCCACCGGCCTGCGCGAGTTTCGCGCGTTGGTTGCGGTCGACGTTTTGGGCTTACTGAGGTCAAGGGGGACGCGAGCAGGCTTCCCAGCCTTGACTGAGTACCGAATAAACACGTCATGGATTGGATTACAAGCGCAAATGCCCCGATGCGCGAGAAACGGGGCGAAGAGTCGCGCGTCCCCTCGATCCACCCTAGCCCGGTCGCCGTCCGGTGACGACCCGGTCGCGTTGATCGAGATCTGGCAGGATCGCGACATCAATCAGCCCGCCAGCCGTGAACATGTCCCGAACGGCTGCGCCCTGCGATGGTCCGATCTCTACTGCCAGATGCCCGTGGGACTTGAGGTGTGTGCGCGCCTGCGCGGTGATCGCGCGATAGGCTGTCAGCCCGTCCGCCCCGTCGCTGAGCGCGAGATGGGGTTCCCAATCGCGCACCTCCGGTGAAAGATCCGGCATTTCGACAGTGGCGATGTAGGGCGGGTTCGACACGATCAGATCGAATTGACCCTCGATATTGTCGAACCAATCCGATGTGACAAGCTGGACCCGGTCCACGACCTGTAGGGCGTCTGCATTCCGCCGGGCGACGTCCAACGCCTCCGGTGACATATCGCTGCCGACACCCTGCGCTTCGGGACGATCCGCGAGGAGAGAGAAGAGGATCGCGCCCGACCCGGTGCCAAGGTCCAGCACCTTCGAAAAGGGCAGTGACAGTGCGTGTTCGACCAGCGTTTCAGTCTCGGGGCGCGGATCGAGCACATCGGGGGTCACGATAAATTCGTGCTTCCAGAACGCGCGCCGACCGATGATATGGCTGACCGGCTGACGCTGCTGGCGGGCGGCCACTGCGCGATCAAAGGTCGCTCGGGTCGTGGCGTTGGGGGCGTCGCGATCCTGCGGCTCACCGCCCTGCCCCAGTGCGTAGGCCCAGTCGAACAGCCGGCGAGCATCGCCCGCAGGGTCGGCCACGCCGGCCGCCTGCAATGCGTTGATCGCAGGGCGCAGGTTCACCCGGCCATCTCAGCCATAAGGGTCGCCTGATGATCGGCGGTCAGCGCGTCGATGATCTCATCGAGATCGCCCTGCATCACCTGATCCAGACGATAGAGCGTCAGGTTGATCCGGTGGTCCGTCACCCTGCCCTGCGGGAAGTTGTAGGTGCGAATGCGTTCGCTGCGATCACCGCTGCCGACCTGCGACTTACGATCCGCCGCGCGTTCATCCGCCGCGCGTTGGCGTTCCATGTCAAACAGACGATTGCGCAGGACCTGCATGGCGATTGCCCGGTTCTGATGCTGCGATTTCTCGGCGCTCGTGACCACGATACCCGATGGGATATGGGTGATGCGCACGGCGGAATCCGTCGTGTTGACGTGCTGGCCACCGGCGCCGGAGGCGCGCATGGTGTCGATACGCAAATCATTGGGATCTATGTGAATATCGACGTCTTCGGCTTCGGGTAGAACAGCGACCGTCGCGGCAGACGTATGGATCCGCCCGCCGCTTTCGGTTTCCGGCACGCGCTGGACTCTGTGCACACCACTTTCGAACTTGAGCCGGGCAAAGACGTTGACGCCCTGGATGTTGCCGACGACCTCCTTGATGCCGCCCAGTTCGGTCTCCGTCATGTCGACGATGTTAAATCGCCAGCCGCGTGCTTCGGCGTAGCGCTGGTACATCCGCAGAAGGCTCCCTGCGAAAAGAGCGGCCTCGTCGCCACCGGTACCGGGGCGAATTTCGATCATCGCGGGGCGCCCATCTGCCGCGTCACGCGGTAGCAGGGCCAGTTGCAGATCGCGCTCCAGCTGCGGCAGCTGCGCCGACAACCTCTCGACCTCTTCATTCGCGAGGTCACGCATCTCGGGGTCAGAACGCATCGCCTCTGCCTCATCCAGCGCGATTTGACCCGACTGCCAATGATTGATCGCCTCGACCACGGGGCGCAGGTCGGAATACTCGCGTGAAAGGGCGGCAAAACCCCCGCCCCCTTCGGCCATGCGCGCCTCGAGGTATTCGAACCGTTGTGTGATCTGAGAGAGCCGTTCGGAGGAAATCATGGCTTTCCTGTCCCGCATTCCCGCCAGTTGGTCAAGACCAGTGGTGTTTTGGGGATTTTAATAGTCCGCAAAATAGAGCTGTTCGCGGGAAATCAGGCGCTACCGAAATCCACGCGCGCCCGTCCGGATGCCATACTGATAAGGTGGCGAAGCGCTACTGTCAGCCAAGAGGGTGCCGGCACACTCCACTCATTCAGTGACTGACTTCCAATGACCGGTCGCTCGGGAACCAACTACAATCGATCTCATCGTAGCGGTTTTCGTATTGCGCGATCCGACGCAGCTCGGCCGGTTGCAGGATCCGGACGTAGGGGCGCTGAATCTCGATCAGCTTTTCTTCGGTGAAGGCGCGCAACAGGCGGTTGACGTAAACCTTGGTCAGGCCCAGCACCTCGGCCATGTCGACCTGGCGCATCGGCAGGCGGAACCGCTTGCCCAGATCGGGATTGGCCAACAGCAGCCGCTCATGCACGTCGAGCAGGAAGTGGGCCATTCGCTCGCGTGCGGTGCCCGCCCCCATCATGGCTAACCGGTCCTTCAGTGCAATCTGGTCAAGACTGGCGATGGCGGTCAGCAAGGCGGCAACCCGCGGGGCGCGTGTGTAGAGCGCGGTGACATGGTCCTTCGGAAAGGGGCAGACGGCGCCGGATGTTACCATGGTCACATCGTGGGCCGCGTCCCGCACGCCCAATCCCGGAAGGCCGATCACCTCACCCGGCAGATAAATCCGCAACGATTGCCGACGCCCTTTGCTAAGCGTCGTGGAGGCCACTGCCCAGCCTTCCTTGAGGATGAACAGCTCACTCGCCGGGGTGCCGGACCGCATGATAACGCTGTCCCGCTTTACCTTGCGCTCATCCTCTTCCATCCGGGCGATAAAGGTCTTCTCATCGTCGGACAGATCGGCGTAGCGGCCCAATCGGCAGGCGAAACAACTGGGCGGGGTCGCCTCACTGCGGCTGTCGGTCCGAAAGGGTGTGCGGGGGATCTGTTGCATGGTCGGTCTTTCGTCGCTCCCAAAATTTATCGTTCGTCTCAGTCGTCGTCCTAGTGGTCACGGTTCTTTGATCGTCGCAGAACCTTGGGGACAAAACCGTCCAGTCGCAGCGAAGTTCCGCTGAATCCCCGCAGCACAACGCAGATGATGCAGCTTGGAAACCCTCAAGGCCTTGAATAGGTGAGTAAAAATTAACACAACCATCCGGCACCGAATAACATTCAATTATAAACAAAAAGGCTTGGCGGCGCCCGTCACAAAAGTGGTGCAGATCGGGAATGAGGGTATTCAAGGCCGCCACAGGGGCAACCGGATACGGCAGGAAACGACTGCCGCGCGCATAGATTTCCGTCAAAAAATCCAATTAGTTTAACTATAATCGCTTCATGATGTTATTGAGCGTCGTAACCGCTGTTTGATATTGAAACACACTTCAAAACTCGAATGCGTGCGTGAAAAGAGTGCGCGATTCTTCGCGTTAACCGGAGAGAACGGGAATTTTGAGGATTGGTGTGGTGGTTCACGTCTGAAATCGCGCTGCGGCATGTGATATCTGACGTATGCCTCCGGCGGGAGTATTTTTGACGAGATGAAGCGGGGTCAAAACAGGCTCAGTTGGTCGCCCTTGCGAGGTGGCATGGCAAAGAGGTCCCTGCGCAGCGCCAAGGACCCGGTCGCGAATCCGAGCCGTTTGACTGCAGCTTCGAACCTGGTGGCGATCATGCTGGCATAGACGCCCTCGCCACGCATCCGCTTGCCCCATTGCGCATCGTAAAGCTTCCCTCCGTGCATCTCGCGCAACCGGCGCAACACCTTTTCGGCGCGGTCGGGGAAATGTTCGCGCAGCCAGTCCTCAACCAGCGGCGCCACCTCTTGCGGCAGGCGCAACATGATCCAGCTCGCCGCGCGCGCGCCGGCATCGCGACCGGCCTCCAGGATCGCTTCGACTTCATGGTCCGTGAGGCCGGGTACGACTGGCGAGACCATGATCCGGGTCGGCACCCCGGCCTCTGACAATGCGCGTATCACCTGCAATCGCTTGGCCGGGCCGGGCACGCGAGGCTCCATCTTGCGCGCGATCTCGGGCGACAGGGTCGTCACTGAGATGCCGACAAGTGCGAGGTTCCTGGCCGCCAAATCGGCGATAATGTCGAGGTCCTGCAAGATTCCGGTGCCTTTGGTCACGATGGCGACGGGGTGGTTATAGTCGCGCAGTACCTCAAGACAGGCGCGCGTGATCCTGTGCTGGTGTTCAATCGGCTGGTAAGGGTCCGTGTTGGTCCCGATGGCTATCGGCGCAACGCTATATTTGGGATTGCGCAACTCACGCTCCAGCACCTCGGCGGCGTTCGGGCGCGCGGTCAATCGGGTTTCGAAATCAAGGCCCGGTGACAGTCCAAGATAGGCGTGACTGGGCCGCGCGAAACAATAGACGCAGCCATGCTCACAACCCCGATATGGATTGATCGAGCGATCAAAGGGCAGATCGGGCGATTTGTTGTAGGTGATGATGGAGCGCGCGGTTTCCAAGCGTACTTCGGTGCGGATCTGGCTGACCTCGTCGGCGATGTCCCAGCCATCGTCGATCACGAGGCGATCATAGGTTTCGAACCGGCCCGGACGATTCGTCGCCGCGCCGCGCCCGCGGCGGCGTTCAGCATCAAGGGTTTGATCGGGCAGATGGGGGCGAATGGGCGTATACATGTCCGAAATGTGGAACATAACGCGAACATTCACAAGAGGGCAGCGCCTTATCCAAGCCACATCCATGATCTAGATGAAGATTTTTCGCATTCTCCCCACGGCGATTGCGACCTAAGGTCGGTCCAACGCAATGCGGTGTCGCAATCGACCGCGTTCTATCACGTCAAAGCCGTCATGCCTTGGCGCAACAGGACGTTCCCACCGCGCATCGAGGTTAGGCATATGTCGGACGAAGACAACGAAATCATCCTGGCGGATCTGAATGACGACGAATTGGTCGAACAGATGTGCGATGACCTTTACGATGGGATGAAGGAAGAGATCGAAGAGAGCGTCAACATCCTGCTGGAACGCGGATGGCAGCCCTACGACATCCTGACCAAGGCTCTGGTCAGCGGGATGACCATCGTGGGCAACGACTTTCGCGACGGCATTCTCTTTGTCCCCGAGGTTCTCTTGGCGGCGAACGCGATGAAGGGGGGCATGGCCATCCTGAAACCGCTGCTCATCGAAACTGGCGCGCCTCGTGTCGGCAAGATGGTGATCGGCACCGTGAAGGGCGACATCCACGACATCGGCAAGAACCTTGTGGCGATGATGATGGAGGGCGCCGGATTTGAGGTGGTCGATCTGGGTATCAACAACGCGGTTGATGCATACCTTGATGCCCTGGTGGCCGAAGAGGCCGATATTCTGGGCATGTCCGCCCTGTTGACCACCACGATGCCTTACATGAAGGTCGTGATCGACACCCTCAAGGAAAAGGGCCAGCGCGACGACTACATCGTTTTGGTCGGCGGCGCCCCGTTGAACGAAGAGTTCGGGCGCGCCATCGGGGCGGATGCCTATTGCCGGGATGCCGCAGTCGCGGTGGAGACTGCGAAAACCATGGTGGCCCGCAGACACAATCAAAGCGCCACAGGCTGACGCCTGTCGCCCTTGAAAGGGGGTTTGGCATGCAAGCTGGGACAGCAACCAAACCAGGCGCGCTTCGCGTGAGCGACGGCGCGCTTACCCGCGACGGGCTGTCAGCCAGGGGTGACGGGACGGTTCTGGTGCTTGCTTGCGGTGCCTTGGCGCGCGAAATCCTCGCCCTGATCCGGGTAAACGGCTGGACTTACGTCGATCTGCATTGCCTGCCCGCCATTCTGCACAACCACCCACAAAAGATCGCCGGGGCGGTGCGTGACGCGATCCAGGCGCGCGGAGCCCGGTACGGCAAAATCTTTGTCGCCTACGCCGACTGTGGCACCGGGGGCGATCTCGCTCGGGTTTGCGACGAAATGGGCGTGGAAATGATCCGGGGACCGCATTGTTATGCCTTCTTCGACGGCGTCGATGCCTTTGTCGCGCGTGAGGAGGTCTTTTCCTTTTTCCTCACCGACTTCCTGACCCGCCAATTCGACACCCTGATCTGGCGGGGTCTGAAACTGGACCGTCATCCGGAATTGCGTGGGATGATATTCGGACATTATCAGACCCTGGTCTATTTGGCCCAGACCGAGGATTCCGATCTGACCCGGCAGGCCCAAGCGGCGGCGGACAAGTTGGGACTGTCCTTTGAACGTCGCTTTACCGGCTATGGCGATCTGGCCGGCGCGCTGGAGGCAGCGGTGGCGCAGGCATGACCGTCTCGCTTACCGAAGATTGCGCGAGTTGCGCGGCGCTTTGTTGTCTCGCGCTGGCCTTTGATCGCGGTGAGAGCTTTGCCATCGACAAACCGGCGGGCGTCCCCTGCCCCAACCTCTCGCCGGTCGGGCACGGATGTTCGATGCACGACCGCCTGCATCAGGAAGGGTTTTCCGGCTGTGTGCGATACTCTTGCACCGGCGCCGGTCAGCGCGTGGTACAAGAACTGTTCGCCGGGCGGTCCTGGCGCGATGATCCCGCGTTGGTTGCGCCGATGATGCAAGCGTTTCGGGGCATGCGCGCGATGCAGGAAAGGCTCACCATTCTCACGGCTGCGAAAAATCTGAAGCTTAGCGAGGTAGATGCAGCGCGGTGCGAGGCGCTGATGTCGCAGCTGATGCCCGGAGAGATAGACCGACAGGAGGTTGCGGATTTTCCCGGCTCCGCCTTGCAGAGCGAGATCGACACCTTTGTCTCCGGCCTGCGATCCTACGTCACGGGCTGATCGGGGTTCGCGGCTCAGGCCACAGTCGCCCGGATTCGCGCGATCATCGACCGCACGCCGTTGGAGCGTTGCGCCGAAAGGTGATCCTGCAACCCGAGGCGCGCCAGCTCTCCACCTGCATCGACCTTGCCCACCTCTGCCACCGGCAAGCCGTTGTAGAGAGTACGCAACACCGCGACCAGCCCCCGCACGATCATGGCGTCGCTGTCGCCATCAAACCGGAAAGCACCGTTTTCGACCGTGGAATAAAGCCAGACCTGACTGGCACAGCCATCGACCTTGTTCGCCGGAACCTTCAGCGCGTCGTCCAGCGGGTCCATCGCCTTGCCCAGTTCAATCACGTGGCGGTACCGGTCCTCCCAGTCCTCCAGGAACTCGAAATCCTCGACGATTGCCTCGAATGCAGGTTGTGCCATCGACCACTCCTTCGCTTTGAAGTGGAGGTATGCGCCCGAAAGCCGCCTGTCCACCCGCTGGAACGGCTTTTCAACCGCTCTCCAATGCGTTACCCAACCTTTAGTGATGAAAGGTCCCGAGATGCGCAAGACGATCCCCCTTCTTCTGATCGCCGCCCTGGTTCTGACAAGCTGCGGACGCGTCCGGGACAGCCGGATCAACCCGCTGAACTGGTTCGGGCGCGCCGAGGCGCGGGAGGTTACCCCTTCTGAGACCAACCCGCTGATTCCGCGCCGCTCTGCGATCTCGCTGCGCCCTGATCGTCATGATGAGCGTACACCCGTCGCGCAGATCACCGAAATGACGGTGGATCGTCTGCCAGGCGGGGCCATCGTGCGCGTCACCGGCGTGCCCTCCCGTCAAGGGGCCTATAACGTTGGGCTGAAAGCCGTGGACGGACCGGAAGGGCCTGACGACGTGCTGCGCTATGTCTTGGTGGCGGACCAGCCTGTTCGGCCCGTCGGCACTGCCGCCTCGCGCCAGGTCGTAGCGGCGGTGAGGGTATCGGACCAGGATTTGGCTACGATCAAGCGGATCGAAGTGCTTAGCGCCAGCAACATTCTGACCTCGCGCCGTTAAACGGCTGCGAGGCAGCCTCGCAAAAATCGCCGTCGCGCACTGGCCCTGGCACCGCCTGCCGGGCCGATCGGCTCAGCCGGCAATCTCAAAGATATCTACCCGGCCATTGCGCGCGGCCAGACCTACTTTGCCTTCGCACAGGCGCAAAGCATCGGAACCAAACACATCCAGCCGCCAACCCGATAGCGCCGGCACGTCGCGCTTGCCGGCCGAGATTGCATCCAGCTCCGACGTGGCCGCGATCAGGCGCGGCGCAACGCCCGCGCCGTCCGCTTTGGCCTTCAAGAGCACGCGCAGCAGATCGGCCAAGGCGGGATCCACCTGAAGCTTTTCGTTCGACCGATCGGGGCGGGGCAATTCATCGTTCGGCATGGCCAGTCCGGTCTGCACGGCGGCGAGGATACCTTCGGCAATCTCGCCCTTGCGGCCTTCGCGCATCAGGAGCCGCGAGCGCGAGAGGTCCTTCATATCCGTCGGCTTGGTCGAGGCCAGCTCTACCAGAGCGTCGTCCTTGTAGACCCGGCTGCGCGGTACGTTATTGGTCTGGGCGTAGCTCTCGCGGAACTCCGCCAAAGCTTTGACGATACCGAGGAATCGCGGAGACGTGGTGCGTGTCCGGATACGCTGCCAAGCCTCTTCGGGACGGGCGATATACGTCTCCGGAGAGGTCAGGATCTTCAGCTCTTCGGCCACCCAGGGTTCGCGGTTCTGGCGTTTCAACTTGTCGGCAAGGAATTCATAGACCTTGCGCAGATGAGTCACATCGGCCAGCGCATATTTCTTTTGCGCATCGGTCAGGGGGCGGCGCGACCAGTCGGTAAAGCGCGAGGATTTGTCGATCTGCTCCTTGGCGATCCGTTTGACCAGCGTCTCATAGCCGACCTGTTCGCCAAAGCCGCAGACCATCGCGGCGATCTGCGTGTCAAACAGCGGCTCGGGGATCACCCCGGCGTCGACAAAGAAGATCTCCAGATCCTGACGCGCGGCATGGAACACCTTGACCACCGAGGTGTCGCGGAAAAGCTCGTAAAGCGGGGCAAGGTCAATGCCCTGGGCCAGCGGATCCACCAAGACGGCGGTGCTATCGTCCTCGCCAGGCATGGCAAGCTGGATCAGGCAGAGCTGGGAATAATAGGTACGTTCGCGAAGAAACTCGGTATCGACGGTCACATAATCATGGCGGGCCGCTGTCATGCAGAAGTCTGCCAGTTCCTCGGTCGTGGTTATCGTTCGCATGTGACCCTTTTGACGTCGTGAATTAAGGTCGGATAGCACCGACGCTCTGCCCGTATAGGCCATTCCAACCGGGTTGGGAAGGCAAGGCCGCGCAGGACCGGGCGCTGAGCGGACAGGCGATTATTCCGCCCCCAATTCAAAGACACGCCGGTCGCCAAGCGCGAAGCGGCGCAACGCCTCGGGATAAAGGCGATGTTCCTGCAGCAGAACCCTTGCCGCAAGGGTTTCGGCATCATCGCCGGGGTCGATCGCTACCCTCGCCTGCCCCAGAACCGGCCCCCCGTCGAGTTCGGCAGTCACCTCATGAACGGAGCATCCCGCCTGATTATCGCCCGCCTCGATCGCGCGGGCATGGGTGCTCAGCCCGCGATACTTCGGCAGGAGCGAGGGGTGGATGTTCAACATCCGACCGGCGTAATGGTCGATAAACTGAGGTGTCAGAATCCGCATGAAGCCGGCCAAGCACAGGATGTCGGGTCTCGCTGCATCAAGGACCCGGATCATTTCTGCCTCGAACGCCGCGCGATCCCCCTTGTAGGGCCGGTGATCGACCACCGCTGTCGACACGCCCAAATCCGCCGCCCTGGCCAGCCCCCCTGCGGCGGCGCTGTTGGCCACCACCAGAACAGGGCGTGCGGGGTGATCGCCGGTCATGCTCTCGACCAGCTTCACCATGTTGGACCCGCCGCCCGAAATAAGGATCGCGACCCGTTTGCTCAAAGAAGCGACCCCTGGTAGCTGACCCCCTGCCCGGCTGTGACACGACCCAGAACCGTGACGCCCTCACCTGCCGCAGTGAGCGTCTCGCGCAGCGCCTCCGACCGATCCGGGGCGACCACCAGAACCATGCCGATCCCCGCGTTGAAGGTCTTGAGAAGTTCAGCTTGCGCCATACCGCCCTGCTCCGCGAGCCATTGGAACACGGGTGGCAGCGTCCACGCGCCCAAATCGACCTCGGCGCCCAACCTTTCGGGCAGCACGCGTGGCAGATTCTCCGTCAAACCGCCGCCGGTGATATGGGCCAGCCCGTGCACGCCCCCGGCACGAACTGCGTCAAGCGCCGATTTGACGTAGAGCCGCGTCGGCGCCAGCAGCGCCTCGCCCAGCGTACCCTCGCCCCAGGGACAGGCGTCCGACCAGCCGAGGCCGGAGGCCTCGACGATGCGACGCACCAGCGAATACCCGTTGGAATGCACGCCATCCGAGGCGAGGCCCAAGAGCACATCGCCCTCAGCGACACCGGCAGGCAGGTCCGCGCCACGCTCCATCGCGCCGACGGCGAACCCCGCCAGATCAAAATCGCCATCGTGATACATGCCGGGCATCTCGGCGGTCTCCCCCCCGATCAGCGCGCAGCCGGAGCGTTCGCAGCCCAGCGCAATACCCTCGATGATGCGGGTCGCCTCGTCCAGCTTCAATTTGCCGGTGGCGAAATAATCGAGAAAGAACAAGGGCTCCGCGCCCTGACACACCAGATCGTTGACGCACATCGCCACGAGGTCCACCCCGATGGTGTCGACATGACCGGTATCGATCGCGATGCGCAGCTTGGTCCCCACACCATCCGTCGCCGCGACGAGGATCGGATCGTTGTAGCCTGCGCCTTTCAGATCGAACAAGGCACCGAACCCGCCCAGACCGGCCATGGAGCCACTGCGTGCCGTGCGTTTGGCGGCTGGTTTGATGCGATCCACCAACTGGTTCCCAGCGTCGATATCGACCCCCGCATCGGCGTAGGTCATCCCGTTTGTCTTGTCGCTCATCTGGCCCTCCGAAAGCTTGCGCCTGCGATAGACCAACCCAGGCAGAGTGTCTACGGCTGCTGCAAACCGGACCCCTCCTCCACGACCCAGTGCTTGACCACCCGAGCCACTTTGCCTAAGTCACGGCTGTGCGGGCCTGTAGCTCAACGGTTAGAGCAGAGCGCTCATAACGCTTTGGTTGCGGGTTCAAATCCTGCCGGGCCTACCACCCCTTCCCGCATCTCCTCGACCCTCAGACCTTGGCACACCCCCGTCCGGACTCGCCTGACACGGCAAACAAATCGAACAAATCCGGCACATTAGTGCAACCTTTTCCCCACTTTGGTTTCACAAATATCCAAAACCGGCACGAACCCTCCACCGGCGCTACCGCGCAATCACGATGTCCGCCTGCAATCCGCCCAGGCGGTCCGACGTGCTCAGCCTGAGTGAGCCGCCGTGCGTTCGCGCGATATCCGTCGCAATCGCCAGACCCAGGCCGACGCCGGAGCCGCGATTTTGGTTCCGCGCCGGCTCCAGCCTTGAAAACGGGCGGATCGCGGTCTCGCGTTGATCCGCGGGGATGCCGGGACCATCGTCCTCTACGCGGATTCGCAAGGCTCTTTCGCTCAGCAGCACGGATACATCGGCCCTCGTTCCATAGCGCACCGCGTTACCGATCAGGTTCTCGACTGCACGGCGCATGGCACCGGGGCGCAGACGCAAGGTCCCTTCGCCATCTGCTGCAAAGAGGCTTACGGACTCCCCCCCTCGCGCCGCATCCGCGACAATCGCACTCACGAACGTCAGCGGATCGACATCCTCAACCGATTCAGCGGCGGCGCCGCGGGCAAAGGCAAGAAACTCCTCGATCATCCGCTGCATCTCTTCGACGTCGCGCTCCATCGGTTCGCGATCCTCGTCGTCGAGCAGCGACAGTCCCAGCTTGAGCCGGGTCAGAGGCGTGCGCAGGTCGTGACTAACCCCGGAAAGCATCAGCGTGCGCTGTTCGATCTGTCGCTCAATCCGGTTGCGCATGGCAAGAAACGCCTGACCCGCGGCGCGCACCTCGGTCGCGCCGCCGGGGCGATAGGGAACCGTCTGTCCCTTGCCAAAGGCCTCGGCAGCCGTGGCGAGCCGAGTAATCGGACGCAGTTGGTTTCGCAGGTAGATATAAGCCACCAAGGTCATAAGTGCACCGAAAAACACCATGTTGACAAAGAGTTGGTGCGGATTCGTCGCTGAAACCCTCGCGCGGTTGAAGCTGACCTCCAAGGGGGTAGCCGCCACCAGGTAGACACGCACAACATTATCGTCGGGCAGGTCCACCGCGCGCAACTGCGGCACCAGCCGGCGCATCGTCGATATCACCGATACGCCAGACAGATCGTACCAGCGTCTGCGGTCCGACTGGGGAATGTCGCGCTGTAATATCTTGACCACGTCAAAGCCCAGCGCCTGCGCGATCACGGCGCGCTCTGCACCATCGGCGCGCGCCACCAGGACCAGCTCGTCACTGATGGTTCTTGTCATCTGCGTCGTGACACCCTCAAAATGGCGCTGGATAAACACCACCGAGACGACCAGCTGCACCACCACCACCGGCAGGATCAGGATCAGCGCGGCGCGTCCGTATATCCCACGCGGCACATATCGTTTGAGCCAGTCAAAGGTCATCTATAGGGTGCACCTGTTCCGCCATTTCGAGACACAAGCACAGGACGCCCATATGCGCCAGCCCGATGAGTTCAACCCGACCCCCCATGTCCCCGAGGAGGTCATGCCCGGCCTGCGCCGCATCCTGTGCGACAACCCCTCGGCCTTCACCTATCGCGGCACCAACACCTATCTGATTGGTGAAGGCGGTGGCATTGCGGTGGTCGATCCCGGACCTCCAAGCACCGCACATCTGGCAGGCATCATGGGCGCGCTGCGAGAGGGTGAACATATCTCGCATATCTTCATCACCCATGCGCACCTCGACCACACTCCCCTGGCGGCCGATCTGGCACGGCAGACCGGTGCACCGGTCCTCGCCTATGGCGACGCGCTGGCAGGACAATCCGCCGTCATGCGGGAGTTGAGCGCCGAGGGCGGCATGGGCGGCGGCGAAGGAATCGACGCCGATTTCATGCCCGACGAAACCCTTGCCGATGGTCAGGAAGTCGCTGGCGATGGCTGGCGCGTCACCGCGCTCTGGACCCCCGGCCACCAGTGCAATCACCTGTGCTTTGATGTCGACACCGGGTCAGGCTACGGCACGATCCTGACCGGCGATCACGTCATGGGCTGGTCGAGCTCCATCGTCTCTCCACCCGACGGGGATCTCACGCAATTCATGCAGAGCTGCCGATCCCTGCGGGCGCACCCTGCCCGGGTGCACCTGCCCGGCCACGGAGCCGCCATCACCGATCCCGGCGCCCGTCTCGACTGGCTGGTGGCGCACCGCGAACAACGCGAAGCCTCGATCCTCGAAGCGCTCCGCTCCGGCCCCGCTGACGCCACCGGCATCGCCGTCCAGGTCTATACGGAAACTCCGCCCGACCTCTTGCCGGCCGCGACCCGAAACGTCCTCGCGCATCTCATCGACCTTGCCGAGCGCGGTCGTGTCACCACGGACCGGCCCCTGCGCACCACCAGCATTTTCCGCCTGACCTAGCGTGACGCTGGGGCCGACCGGAAAAGTACGCCTGAGAGTCGTTTCACCACTGGACGCGCGGAATCGAGGTTGCTATACGCCCCCTCGTGTTCCGGCGTAGCTCAGCGGTAGAGCAGTTGACTGTTAATCAATTGGTCGTAGGTTCGATCCCTACCGCCGGAGCCAAAAATCCCTGCTAATACAGAGACTTAAGAGCAAGCCCCCGCAAGGGGGCTTTCTTATTCTGGTTAGGGGTAACGTTTGGGGTAACACTTATTTCCCCTCAACGCGCCTCAGAGCAGCGTAGGGAAATTTTTCACATTGCCGCTTAGTTCCCTCGAACCAATAGCAAAGAGCGTCCCCATACATGGCCTCCCCGCCGTAGGTCATGGTCGGCCCACCTGATCTGAGTTCGACAAGATCGCCCTCAGTATATTTTTCCACCATTTGCCTCACTCCCAATCCACCAGCTTGAGCGCCATCGCCGGATCGACGCCCGCCGCCTTGGCCTCTGCCAGCGCCTTCACAAGTGCCGTGACCGTCCTTGCACGTCCACCACTGTCAAACGCCTGTAGGGGCCGCATCACGTCCAGCGTCACCACGTTGCCCAGTTTGTCCGTGGCTTCCTCTGCCATGCCCTCAGCCATTGGCTGTAAGGTCCAGCTTGCAAGGTGGCGTTGCGCCTCCCTGACCATCGGCCCCGTGGTCGCTTTGTTGTTCAGACCGGGCAGGATACCATAGGCCGCGTTAATCTGGTCGCGGGCTTGGTCTAGCGTCTTGTCCAGCAACGCTTTGGAAAGGTCGGGGGTTAGATCGTTTGCCCGCCAATCTTGCGCTGGGGCTGGTCCGCCCGCCGCTTGAACCTGCACCGATTCCCGTACCAGCACCCGGCCCCGTGATCCACGAAAGCCCCGCGCAATGTCCGCAAGGTCAGTTTCCGGCGTCTCAGGCATTGGCACAATGGACGATCCCAGCGGGGCATCCCCATAGACCTCGACAAGCGCCCGCTCGATGATTTCCAGCAGGTCAGCCGAGAGACTGGACCGCTTGAGCGGGGCCGTCCCATACCACGGTTGCGTTGCATCCGCGCCGATCCGAAAGTGCAGCACCTCGCCAGCCAGCGCCGTCATGGTCTTGCCGCCGCCCACATCGGGCAATGTCAGGCGGTAGGCCGTGGGCCGCGACAGGCGGGTGGACAAATCCCAATCCGACACCGGGATAAGCATATCGTCGGTGATGTAGAAAAGCGCCTCGCCCCGCAGGGCCAGCATCCGGCCCGCCATGGCCAGCGTTCGCTTGGTCAACAGGTCGGTGCCGTCCACGTCAGCAACAGACAGTCCGTTTTCCCAGAGCGTGACCGCTCCTTGAACCGTGGCCGTCAGTTCGGCCCGCCCGCCCGTGCCGGTGATGTAGGCCGTCCGGGCTTGGATCATCTGCGCCGAGTATCCCGCCGAGGATGCCGCGCGCGTCTCAGTCTTGCGTTTGAATGGCCAGATCATTTCTGCCTCCGATATGGGCGCAGCAGATCAGCCGCCCCGCTGTTTTGAAGCGCACGGGCCGCATGGGCCGCGCTGCGCTGATAGCTTTCTTGGATCGCGCCGCCCATGTTGACGCTGTAGCTGGACACGCCCGCCCGGTCGGTGTCGTCGGCCATGTATTCGGCCAGCCGCCGGAACGCCTCAGAGACGGCTTTGGGCGGGTCGCTAGCACCCACTTGCGCTGTGACCTTGAACACGCCGTCAGACGGCAAACAAAGCCCCACGGGGCCGTCAGGTAGCGCCGTTGATACCCATGCGCCGCCTTCCCATTTCTCAGCGGTGTGAGACGCGATAGGCGACAGCGGGGGCGTCCAGTTCTCGCCCTCGCCACCCTCGACAGTCCACACCACCTCGCGGGCCGTGTAGCGGGTCCGGGTGTATGCCTCGATCCGCTCCCAGATCACTTCAGCGTCCAGCGCCGCCGCCGGGGTCGAAAGCCCGGACGGGGTGGCGGGATAGCTGGCGGGGGTCGCCTCAGCCTCTTGCAATAGGTCTGTCATGCTCATGCCCTCCACCGCATTGCGGCCGGAACGGGTGCGCGGGCAAGTTGGCCGGCCTCCCAGTTCCGCGCCTCGATTTGCGCCGAGGGATAGGCCCCGCGTGTGACCGCAGAGACTTCCACCAGTGCCGCGTCGATGATCTTGCGATGCACCACGTTACCGTCGCGGGTGACACGTTCGCCGCCCTTGGACACGCGAAAGCCGGGGGAAAAGCCCCGGATCAAGCCCGCATCATGGGCCGCTAGGAAGTCGCGCGCCCATGTCGTGTTGCCCGCAACCGTCGCCTGGAAGGTCAGGGCGTCACCGTCCTGGCGCACCTCAAGCGTTCCCGCCGTCCGGCTGGCCAGCGGTTTCTCGAAGTCGTGACCGCTCAGAAAATGCAGATCGTCGTCAGAGTTCACGCGGGACGCAAAGGCCCCCCGCGCGATTGTCTCAAAGTATCCCGGCGCAAGTTCCGTCCGGGTGTCATAGGGGAAGCGGCCCACCACGCGCACCGCCTCGCCCTCTTGGCGAACCTCAAGGCCCCCCAGCGAACCGCCCCAAAGCATCACTGCACCCCGGTCAGGATTTCGAGCTGCACCCCACGGGCCACAGTCACATCCATGGTCGTCAGTGCAGTGAGGCGCAGTTGCCCGGATTTGGCGTCGGAATACGGATCGCGGATCAGATCGACCGCGCCCCACATACCGCAGAACACTGGGGCCACGCCGTTCGTGGTCGTGGTCAGCAGCGCCTTGGACTCGACAGGGGGTCCACCAGCCGGGGCTGTGATGCCGTTCGTGGTCAACACCACCTTGCCCATCTTGGCAACCAGCCGATCCCATTCCGAGATTGCCAGCCCGGAAATGAGTTCGTCCATGCCGTCGAACACCTCAGGGCGCAGCAGCAGGTTGACCGCGCTGAGGCTGTTGGCCGCGTTCGCCGTCATGAACCGCACCGCCGCCGCCCGGAACGCCGCATAGGACGCCGCCGCATCAACCGCCGTTTCGGTGATGCCGTAGGTGGACGCGCCGGGAAAGATGCCCAGCGGCTCACCACCGGAACCCGCCCCAAGGAAAATGGCCCGATCCGTCTCTTGCTGGATTGCCGCGCTCATGTCGCGCCGCACCGCTTGCTCAAGGCCCGCGCCCGCTTGCTTCAACGCCTTGCGGGTGATCTTCATCTGAACGCCCAACGTGTTATCCGGCTTCATCGGGCGGTCAACCGTGGTATAAGCCTGAGGCCCCGGCAGGTCGCCAGTTTCAGACCCGGCCCAGCCCGGTTGCGCGCCACCCGTGGCAACGGGGTATTCGATTTCCCCCACACCCACGTTGATCATCCGCGCGCCCATCTGAGTTGCCGAGGAACCGGCAAACAGACGGTCAATCGTCGGCATGGTGCGGATCGGGTCAGGCACACCGCCCGCCAGCGTTTCACCGGCACGGGTTTCCAGAGCCTCAAGCGGAACCGGGATACCTTGGAATCCGCCCGCGCTGCGCAGTTCCTCCACCATTTCGGCGGTCGCACCGTCCAGCTTGCGGCCTTCGTCCAGAGCCAAGGCGACTTGGCGCACCTCGAACCCGGACGCCATTTCGGCCCATTCCTTTTCAGAACGGGTTTCCAGTTCGGCACCGGCCTCCCGGCGTTCGTCGTCCTCAGAGACAAGGGCCGCGCGATATTGGGTTTCCTTGGCACGGTATTCCGTATCCAGATCGCCCATCTTGCGCACCTCGTCCTCAGACGGGTTTTCGATGTTGGCCAGTTCGGCCAGAGATTGCCGGATTTCAGACCGGCGCAGTTCCAGTTTCTTCGATGTCAGCATGGTGATTATCCTTTGTGCTCGACAGGGTTGCGCTGCATGTCTCGCAGCAGATCGCGCCATTGCTGGCGCTTTGGGGTCAGGGGCTTATGCCCAACCTCAATTCGGGTTTTGCGCGTGTGACAGGCACCGCACAAAATCTGTAAATTGCTCAGGGTGTAGGCGAGTTCGGGGTGCGTCCTGACGGGCAGAACGTGGTCGCACTCAAGCCGCTTGTGGGTGCCACACTGGACGCAGGCCCAGCCATCCCGGTCTAGCGCCTGCATCCGCAGAGCGCGCCACCGGGGGCCGCGTGTGACCGCCCGTGAATGGCGGATATGTTCCTTGCGCTTAAACGAGGTCACGGGCTTGCACCTCCCAGAAATAGAGGGTGCCGCCGGGGGCGTGGGGAACCACGCGGACGATGCCGAGCGGGGTCGTGCCGATCCGCAGCTTGTCGGTCGTCTCAGGCTGGATCGTCAGCCCATCGACAGCCACCAGCACTCGCAGATCGCCCACGTCCATCAGGCCAGCGGCAATAAATTCCTCGTTCACAGTGAAGGTCGCCACCATGGCCGTGCAGGGGTGTGCCGTGTCCGGGCCGGGGGTGTATCCACCGTATTCGTCATATGTGCCTTCACCGGGTCGCAGCACCTCAGCCGCTTGTCCATATTTTACGATTAGTCGCGTTGCCGTTTCAGTCAGCCCCATGCCAGCCTCCCCGCTTTGCGGGCCGGTCGACCCATGATCCGAGCACCCTCAGCAACCGCCAGAACTGCAGCACATGCCGCGTCGATCCGGCCCATGCTGCGCCCCTTTGTGATTTTGGAATTGCCCGCCGGGTCGATTTGCACCGCCGCCTCAGCCATCGCGTGACGCAGCAGGTAGTTGGCCGAGGTGGCCACCTTCCCGTCGAATACGGCGCGGCGGAACCGCTCCACATCCTCGCCCCCGTCGCGGAACCCCATACCCCGCCAGATCACTGGGGCGCGGTTGCCGATAGCGTCCAGCCCGTCCGCAATCTCGCTTTGCTTGAAGCGGTCGCAGACAATGGCCGCGATGTTCTCGCCTTCCACCTTGCCCAGCATCGCCCGCAGGAATTGCGCAAGCGGCACCGTGCGGTCGCCCATCAGCAGCAGATCACCGCGCTTGTGCATGATCGAATACAGATCACCCACCGCGTCAGCCTGCCCACGGGCCTCAAGGGTCGGTTGAGTCCCGAACGCGCCGAACGCCTCAAGTCGCCCCGTCTCAGGCCACAGGAACGCCGCCGCCGTCATGGACGCCGATTGCCCTTGATCCAGCCCGATCACCACCTGACCTTGGCGCGGGGGCAGATCGTCGGTTTCGCAGGCCAGCCATTCGTCCAGCGTCAGCAGCGCGTCCCGGTTGTCCTCAGCCACCCGTTCGTTGCGGGTCAGCAGGCGGAACCGCGACAACGCAGAGCCGCCCCGTTCCATCGCCAGCGCCGCGTCCTGTTTCAGCCGCGTCAGCGTGGGGCCGATCCCATACTTGGAACCGGGGTTAGCGATTTTCAGGCTTTCCACATCATCGACAGGCAAGCCCGGTGTGGGCCGGTGTTCTTGGCGATAAACGCCCGGTGCATCCCGATCCAGCCAGAGCGAAAACGGGTGCATGTCATTGCTGGCCGAGGTGCTGATAATCAGGGCCTTGCCGTCACGCTTGGCCAAACCCGTCAGCAATGCCGCCTCAAGTTCGTCACCCGCCGCCAAGGGCCAGTGGCCGCGCTCATCTAGGACGCAGAGCGTGGGGCTTGAGCCGAGCGCGCTTTTCCCATCCGCAGAGATTGCCTTGAGAATGTGCGGGCCGTTGTGGTCGTCATACTGGATTTCAAACCGGGGTTGCCGCCGGATCGTGATGTTGGCTTGGATTTCCTCAGGCAGGGTTCCGATGAATGACGCGGTGTAGTTCCACGCAATCTTGGCTTGCTCTTGGGTCCGGGCCGCGATGATAATTTCCCGCTCAGCCGCGTCAGACCAAGCGCCCAGCAGTTCGCCCGCGCAGAGCATAGCAGACAGCGCAGACTTGCCGTTGCCGCGCCCGACACTCAGAACGCCCACGTTCACGTCCGCACCGAAAGCGCCCTCGATAAATTGGCTCTGATACGGGGCCAGCTTGATCCCGTTTCCGGCCAGTCGCCCGGTCGGAACCTTGAGCGATTTGCAGAACCTCTTAACCAGCGTGGAAGTCTTAGCCATCGGCCAGCCCTCCCGTGTGTGTCGAAAGAAAAGTCATGCCGCCGGTTTCATACCCACTCAGAAAAAGGGGCATTGGGACCATTTCAGCGGCCATCGTCGCCAGCGTCACACCCGTCACACTTCCTAGTGTTGTGTGACGTTTGTGACGGTCATTCTGGTCTGCACATGTGACGCACTGTGACGGGCTGTGACGATTGTGACGGTTAGTCATCATCCTGCACCCTCCACACATAGCCGCCAAACTCGCGCACCTCGTCCATATCCATCAGCTTGGTCTTGGCGCGCATGAAGGCCGTTCGGGCCGCACTATCGCTCACACCCGTGGTCAGCCCGTGGGCGTCACAGGCGTCCCGCCAGCAGTCCACATGCACCACCTTGCGGTTGGACGGATACAGGTTGCCCGTGCGCGTCTCGCCGTGGTCGCGCAGGGCGTCATAGAGCGCCTGCATGGCCACCTCATTCTTGCCCTTGAGCGGCTTGCGTTCGGGCTTGGGCGGTTCGGCTACGTCCACCACCGCGCTTGTCACGGGGTCGCCATCTTCATCGCAGCCCAGCACCACAGAGCGCAGCTTGAAATGCAGCGGCTCAGGCGGTTCTTGATCGCGCTGTTTGCGGGATATGATTTCCCAATCGGCTGTAACCTGTATCTCGTTATCCACCGCCGCCCGCAGGGCAGACGATCCACGCGCCCCACGGTCTTCATCCTTGCCGGTGTGATGAATGACCATGACGTGCGCGCCGGTCGCCTCGCGGATCAGGTCGCAGTTGCGGACAAACATGGCCGCATCCTTGGCCGTGTTCTCATCACCCGCGCCCATGGACCGGGCCAAGGTGTCGATCACCACAAGCGCCGGGTCGGCGTCCGGCATGATCTCGCAGACGGCCATTGCATCGCCTTGGCCGTGCAGGTCCAGCCCGACAGGCAACAGGGTGAAGGGTGCCGCCGCCAGTTCCGGGCGGTCACGCTTGATCGCCGCAAGGCGGTTGCGGATGCCCGCGCCGCCCTCAGCCGCAACGTAGAGGACAGGCCCGCCGTTCACCCGTAGGCCGCGCCACGGCTGGCCCGCCGCGATGTGCATGGCAATGTCCAGCGCCACGAAAGTCTTGCCCGCGTTGGACGGGCCGTAGAGCATCGAAAGGCAATTCCGATCCAGCCAGCCCTTGACCATGTAGTTACTGGTCAACACCGCCTCGATTGCAGACAGGCTCACAAGGCGGGTTTCGATCTCGGACGCACGGGAAGCGTTCATGTTGAGGTTAATCACGGTCATGCTGCCCACCTCCGCGCAATGTCGGACAGGTCAGCCCCGTTTTGACGGGCCAGCGCCGGGATTGTCGCCCACGACACGCCGCTGCGCTTGAAGCTGCGCCACTTGGCGGCAACCTCGCCTTTGCGGTATTTCGATCCGGTCGCGCTCCACCGATCCGCCAGCGCGAAACCTTCGTCAGAACCGTTGAAACGGTCGTGCAGGGCCATCAGTATGGCCACCCAATCGCCGTAGGGCATATCCGCCGGAATGTGGGTCAGCAGTTCCTCCACCTCGCCCGTGGGCGTCAAGCGGTCGAAGGTGCGGGCCGGTGCCGGGGCTGTGTGCAGCAGCATTGCCCGCAAGCCCATCGGGACCGGGGGCAACGCCTCAGGGAAGTGGCCGAGATACGACCCACCCTCAACAAACGAACCGGGCGCGACCACGTAGCCGCCTTGCCCGCGCGTGTCGATCTTGGGGCCGATCTTGTTCGCCGTGTTGCGCGCACCATTGAAGTGCTGGCAATAGATGTGCCGCCCGCCTGAGGGCGTGTAGACGTTCGCGTGATCCAGTAGGCCCGCATAGCGGGGCAGAGCCTTCAAGCTGGCCTCGCCCATCGGTTCGCCCGTGGCCTTGTCCACATCCAGGTCGATCACGAACAGATTGTTGACAGCGCCGCACGGGATACCCCACGCGACAGCGCCGTGGGCTTCCCATTGTGCAATGGTGAAGCCATCGCGGGTGGCTTTGCTTTGCCATCCCGCCACCAGCGGCGCTTTGTCAGGCCCCACCGGAAAGATATTGAACGGGATGCTCAAGCTCCACTGGCCTCCGCGATTTCTGCATCGGTCAACTTGTCCGATGCCCCGCCAAGGCCCACCCACTCGAAAGAGCGCGCGTTCTCGATCTCCTCGACTTTCTCGCGCGCCATCCGCAGCATGGCCGCAACGGCGTTGGTTTCGGGGGTCGCTTCTTGGCTAGGGATCACATCCGACAGCGCGTCCAGCGCCACCAAAATGCAATTCAGATCATTCAGCAGGTCGTCGGTTTTCTCATAGTTGCGGCGTTGGTGAACGGGGATCATGCCGCCACCTCGCGCGCGTCGAGCCATTCGATCACATCCGCCTCGCGCCAGTAGCGGCGACGGGCGATATAGATGGGTTTTGGGAAAGCCAGTTCGGGATTATTGAGCCAGCGGTGCAGCGACATATCGGAAACGCCGCCGCAGAGTTCGCAGACTTGAGCCGCATTGATCCGCTTGTGCGGATGTGCGGTGCCTTGTGTAGTCATTTGGGCCACCTCGTGCTTGAACGTTAGGTGGCCTCAATCTGGCGACAGTGCCGGGGTTTGGCTAAATGCCTTAATTCATGCCGCGTTGTCGAATTTGTGCATAGCGGCCTCAATCGGCTTTCTCAGGGTCGATTTGATCCCGTAAACCTGAAACAGTTCCTCAACCAGACGGCTAAAGTCAGTCTCGCCACCGTTCCAAAAAGTCGGCTTCTTGCCGGTGAGTTCCTCGAATGTCAGATATGCACATTCCACCACGCCATACGCCCGGCGATTTGGTGGGCGTCCTGCGCCAGTAGGCGCGTTTGGAATGGCGCGCTCGATTGGGAAAACCAATGCATCGCGCAGCGCGTTTATTGCGGTAATCGCCGCATGGTCCACCCATTCCTCGCGCGGCACAATTTGGTCTAGCCGGTCCCGGTCAGCCTCGCGCCGTGCCAGCGCCATCGCATAATGGTCTAATCCTTCAATCGCCTCGATAGTGCTCGCCAGCTTTGTCCTGAGTTTTTCCGCTTCGCTCTCCACACTGCCGGGGCGCATCCAGACGTGTGCTGCCCCGTGCATATGGGCGAGGCGCGATGTCAGCTTCTGGAATGTCTCGCGCGGCAGGTCGTAATTCTGAATGTGGTCTTTGCCAGCATCCGGGCCGATGTAGGCAACACCGCAATGCTTACAGAAGATATGAAAAATCTGGTCGTGTGTCGGGTTCACTGGCCCACCTCCAAAAGATGCACGTTGTCGCCCACACCAGAAACAAGTCCGTCAAGAAACTGCGCCCACGCCTCAAGCGCACGTCGCTTTTCGTCCGCATAGTCGTGCCGTTGATATACACCCACGATCCCGCCACCGGTCCCACTCACGTGGTTTAGAACCGCCTCAGTTACGCGAACGGGGATGCCCAGCCGCGCCATCGTGGTGGCGGCGGTGCGGCGCAGATCGTGGAACGTCCAGTGCAGTATCTCGACAGGCTTCCCGGCTTCATCGCTGGCAATCTCCACCATGCGGTCCGCGAGGTAGGTGCGGCCCTTGTTGAACCCGCTCAGAGGCGTTCGCCCGTTGGTCGTATGGTAGAGGCCCACCGGCCCGTCAATCCGCTCTATTGCGTCCAGAGCATTGCGCGCCGCCGCCGTGATAGGCACCATGTGCGGGCGCTTGTTCTTTGTCCGATCCGCTGGCAAGTGCCATTCATCGCCTTGCAGTTCGGCGTCAGTCATTCCGGCCACCTCAGACAGCCGCTGCCCCGTAAGCAGCAGCACCTTGCCCAGAGCGCCCCAAGGCTGGCGCTCAGCTTCACACGCTGCCCAGAACCACCGCAGTTCATCGTCAGACAGCACCCGGTCGCGGCTCGTTTCCTTGGCCACCGCCTTGACGTTCATGGCGGGTGACACCTCGATCACGTCACGGTCCACGCACCAGTTGAAGAATTTGGACAGGTAGGCCCGGACCCGGTTGGCGGTCACGATCCGCCCGCTATCCGCGATTGCGTCTAGCAGGTCGATCACATCGCGCTTGGCAATGTCCTGAATATCCCGGTCGCCCCATTCCGCGACCACATGGCGGTCAAGTTCCCGCTGGACGGTCGGACCGCTCTTGAGCGTAGATAGATGCCGCTTGCCGTAGAGCGCCACCAGCGTCTTGATCTTGTCCCGTTCGGATAGATCAGCGTCCCGTCTATCCGCCTTGGCCTTTTGTTTTACCGCGCCGGGGTCGGTGCCAAGCTCAACCGCGTCGATTGCCTCAGACGCCGCCGCCCGCGCATCAGCCACGCCCATGACAGGCCACTTTCCCAGCGTCAGTTTCTTGGGCTTGCCACCGTAGCGATACCGCAGCGCCCACGACTTCGCCCCGCTTGGCTGGATCACCAGATAGAGGCCAGACAGCGCCGGGTCTGGCACCTCTTGCCGCTTTGCGTGGTCGGCTTTCATCGCCTCAACCGCCTTCACCGTCAACGCTTTCGCCATAGTCAATTGGTCCTCAGGGGTAACACAGGGGTAACAGATTGCCCTGTTTTGTTCCGTTACCCCGTGTTAGGCGATGATGGATAAAAAAGCCACAAATATCTGCAAGCAATGAAAAATATAGGCGCGATAGTTTTACATCGTTGGGTATCGTTTTCCCATGAAAATTGACTGTTAATCAATTGGTCGTAGGTTCGATCCCTACCGCCGGAGCCAAAATTCAAGCAAGCTACTGAAATCCAAGGATTTCCGAGATCCGGAATCGGAGCTCGACGACGAGGTGCACATTCAGGTGCACACGGCGGTGCACAACGTGTGCACAGGAGGGCATCCCCATGCCCCGGAATCGCAGCTTGCCGCCCCATCTCGAAATTCGCAAAACCGGCTACTATTGGCGCAGACGTCTCCCCCGGTCCCTACGGGACCGGGGTGGCGCCTTTCGGAGCGATCCCGACGAGACCAAATGCACCCCATCAACAAAGTCGTTTTTGTGTTTTTCGCTTCGCATCCATGTCCTCCGCGATGCGAAGATCCTGGCCCGCCGCCTCACCGAGATGAGCGACCTGGTCTTCGCCGCGGATGCGGAGACGACGATGGCAATTGCGCCCGAAACACAGATCTGGATGCTGGAAAGCCTCGCTCGGTTCGAAATCGAGGCCTTCGAGCGTGAGCGCGCTGTCGCCAGTCCCCGTAGCCCCGAAGCCGCCGCCCTCGGTCTCCGGCGGGAGGAGGCACTTCAGGACACCCTCCGCCAAGCGCTCTGGCTTGGCGATCGGGAGGTCGCGCGTCAGCCGCTGCGCCAGGTCGCGGCGCAGCTCGGGATCGAGATCGACGACCCCGAGGAGGATTGGGCGGCGCTGGCTTACGAGGCGACAAAGGTCCTTCTCGACGTGAGCCAAGAGCGCGCCCGCCGCCAGCAGGGCATTTATGACCAGCCATCCGTCTTCTTCCGCCGCGCCATCTGCACCAATGAACAGGATTCGGTCCTCCCCCAGCGCATCAGCGCAACCACTTCCGTCGCCCCGGCTACTCTTGCATCGGCAACGGCACCTGTGCCCGTCTCGGCTCGACCAGTAGAAACCGCGCCGACAACACCATCAGCAACGGTGAATGTGCCGATGCCACGTCCGGCGGAACATACTGCACCGGCGACAATGGCTCAGGCGGAAGCCACAACCGTTTCTGACGAGGTGATCGGGACTGACACGGTCACATATGAGGGGATGGAGTTGCCAATCCTCTTTCCGTTCGGCGTGAAGTTTCCGGCCGGAATGACATCTGGACAGGCACAGCTCGCGCGCATTTCCATGCGTCCACCGAACATCCATGTCGCAGTCGACAAGCTTCCTGAGGCTTCGCAACGAGCTCTTACCAAGGCCCGAGGCATCACACTACCCGAAGCCATCAACCTGCTCTTCGATCTGAAGAACCTCGGCTATCAGAATGATTTTGCGCGCCCGCAGAAAAGGGACAGCGCCGCCGGTGAGAAATTCGAGAAGGAGAATGTCAGCAAGCGCAGGTTGGCGACGGGATACTGGCCTGAAGAACTCGGACACGGTCCGGTCGAAGAGATCGATCCGGAAGCTGTCAACGATGCACTCGAGCGGTTCTGGCGGCTGCCGGTCTATCACGGGAAATTTGCCCCCTTCCTCCCGACGGATGGATATCAGGACCTGATCGAACGCTGCGATGAAATGGCGGCGACTCTCCAAGCGAAACTGGATCGAATGAAGGCCGATGGCGCCACTGACGAGGAAATTGATCGCACGCGCAAGGAAGAGCAAATCGGCCGTTTCAAAGTCGACACATATCTGAAGCACGCGCGCGTCCTTGGCGCTGTCGGCCAGATGCTGATGGACATGCAGCTCATCGACGTGAACCCGTTCGCACTTTGCGTCTGGACCAACAAGGAAGTGAAGAAAATGCGAGGCCGTGAAGAAATCAAGGCCCGGGTTGCCTGGGACGACAGACTGAACCGCCCCGGCTTTACCGGAGACCCAGAAGTAAGGATG
>TARA_R110002124_G_scaffold114535_20_pt1 | contig 52145 bp, 51 predicted proteins | sample TARA_R110002124 | Tara Oceans TARA_R110002124 (sample SAMEA4397445) | marine metagenome | biome: Polar Biome; feature: [SRF] surface water layer (ENVO:00010504); material: water (ENVO:00002006), including particulate matter (ENVO:01000060) such as... | depth 5 m
GCAGCGGGCGACGAGATCGCGTTCCTCAAAATGCGCTACAAGCTGCCCGACAGCCAGGTCAGCCAGCTGATCGAGGCGCCGGTGACGCCAGAACTGGTATATGGCGATATTGCCGAGGTAAGTGGGGACATGCGCTTTGCCGCGGCAGTTGCCGCCTTCGGGCAGAAGCTGAGGGGCAGTGTGTATACCAGCGCGATGGGCTGGGCCGATATCGAGGCGCTGGCCCGGGCCGGCAAGGGCAGCGACCCCAGCGGCTACCGGGCCGAGTTCATCAATCTGGTCAAGACGGCAGGCCTGCTCAAGCCGGAGGTCGGCAGCGACACATGCGACGCCGGTGTCACTGGCGCAAGCTGCAACTAGCCTGCGTGAGCCCCACAGGCTGATCCGCCCCGGCCGGAGGGGCGGGGCGGATCGGCGTGATCAGACCAATGGCTTGAGATTGGCCTCGATGCTGGCGCGGCGGCTTTCGAGGAAAGGCGGCAGGGCCAGGCTTTCGCCCAGGGTTTCCATCGGCTCGTCGGCAGCAAAGCCGGGAACGTCGGTGGCTATCTCGAACAGGATGCCATTGGGCTCGCGGAAGTAGAGCGAGGTGAAATAGAAGCGTTCGACCTCGCCGCTGGAGCGAATGCCGGCCTTGGTCACACGCTCGATCCACTGCCGCAAACTATCCTGATCGGGGGTGCGGAAGGCCACGTGGTGCACGCCACCGGCGCCGGGGCGGGCCGGCGGCAGGGCCGGATCGACCACCACGTGCAATTCGGCGCCCGGGCCGCCCGGACCCATTTCGAAGACGTGGGTTTCGGCGGTGTGGCTGGTCATGGGGTAGGAACGCACCTTGCGCATGTTCATCACCTGGGTGAGCACGGCTTCGGTGCGATCGAGCCGGGGGACGGCCAGCGAGATCGGGCCAAGGCCGATGATCTGGCGCTCGGCCGGCACGGGCGACCTGGCCCAGGGCACCACCTTGTTGGCGGCGTCGATCACCATGCGGAAGCGCTGACCCTCGAAATCCTCGAAATCGAGTGAAACATGACCATTGCGTTCCTTGATGGCGCTGGTGCCGACATTGTGCGCCTGCAGGTGGGCCTTCCACCAGTTGAGGCTATCTTCGCTGTCCACGCGCAGGCCGGTGCGGCCGACCGTGTGATTGCCGCGCTGCTCGCGGGCAGCGTCAAAGTCGAAGAAGGTCAGATCGGCGCCGGGAGAGGCCACGCCATCGCCATAGAACAGGTGATAGGCCGTGGTGTCGTCCTGATTGACGGTCTTCTTGATCAGGCGCATGCCAAGGGTCTGGGTGTAAAAGGCCAGGTTCTTCTTCGCCTCGGCGGTGACCGCCGTAAGGTGATGGATGCCTCCGAGTTCGAGCGTCATGGTCTAGTCTCCTTTGGGGCGGCGCAGGATGCGCGCTCATCTGTTGGATCCTGATGTAATGCAGATTGACGGGATTGGGCAGCGGTGCAATCGGGACAGACTGGTATCGATATTTGAACAACGCGGCGCCGGGGCTGGGCAAGATCGGGATGAGGACGCGCAAGTGTCTTGACAGGCGCGGGAGCCAAACCTAAATAAGCCGAACTTGCATGGCGCTGGCGACAGGCTGTGCGAGCCGTATGGCGGAGTAGCTCAGTTGGTTAGAGCGGTGGAATCATAATCCATGTGTCCCCAGTTCAAATCTGGGCTTCGCTACCAATTCAAACCCCCGGGAAACCGGGGGTTTTTCTTTGTCTGGCGGGGTATCCGGTTCGCGGTCCGGAGCGCCAGGTCGCAAACAGGCAGCAACCGGGTTCGAATCGCATTTCAGACGGACTTTCAGGGATCGTAGCCTTCCCCGCTTTTTCGGGTTCGACTCTCTCCGTGCGTGGTCACTATCACCGCTGAGTAGCGACTGTTGATACCCGCATTCTCAAATGATTTGGTCAGCCGCTCAAAATCGGAGTAGCGCTCGCCCAGAACCCGCTTTGCCACCAGCTTGACCATGTCCTGAGGCAGCTCGTGTGGCGGCACGTGGGTGCCCAGGCCAAGAAGGTGGGCATCGAGCAAAGTCATTGCAATGTTCATTGCTAAACTTGGATTTGCGGGCTCTTGAACGGTCAAGAACCCCCTAACGGGCAGGGACCAAAATGCGATGCAAAGTACCGTCACATTTTATGAATTGATGAAAAAGCGCGGCCAGCACATGCACGCCGATCAGGGCCAGAAAAGCCGACTTGCCCAGCTTGTGGATGTCGCCGAATTCGTCGGAAACGTAGACCGTCAGCAGACCCAGTACTGGCATGGCCACCAGCATCAGGTAGAACGCCCAGTGCACCAGCTTGGCCGCCCAATCCATCCAGGTCGGGGTCGCAACCGGGCGCGGCGGAACGCCTTGGCTCAGTCGCACTCCCAGGCGGACAAAAACCAAGAGCAGAATTGCGATGCCGAACCAGTAGTGGCCGATGCTGACGGCAAAATCGACGCCGGATGCTGTGGCGCCTTCCTCAGCCGCTTCGCGGACATTGGTCATGCCCTCGCCAAACAGCAATTGGAATGCGACGAGCGCGGCAATCACCCAATGCAGCGCAATCTGCAAGGCAGAATATCCAGCGACCTGTTGTTCGTTCATCAAATACCTCACGGTGGCATGCGCCACGAAATCGTCTGCAAACGGCCAGCATACTCGCTGTCTTAACGGCCGAACCTGACCCCAAGCTGAAGGCTCTCCGAATTTGCCGATCGGCAATTGGAGCAACTCATCGCTTGTACGCTGAAAGTACGGGGCATTGTGCCGTTAGCTTCGGCGGCGCTCACCTCGTCGTGCCGGATGAGGTCGGTTTTGACTACACCATGTTCACATTGACGATGACCGTTGGTCGCCTATCGGGCGACTTAAGCGTTGAACTCCGCTGTGTCATGAAAGGTCGTTGTTGGCGTTGTCTGGCTTGTGGCTTTCGGTTTCTTACTAATGGTAACTTCGCACACAGCGAATGGACTGACACGGGCCAACCGGGTCAACTTCATCGAGCGCTCTGTCTCGTTCACCGACACGGCGGCACTAAACGCTTACGCCAAAAACACGTCCAATCAGCGCGGTAACGGCCATGGCGGCTGCCCCCCAGAAGAGCACGCGCAAGGTGGGGCGCAGCATCGGGGCCCCACCGGCCTGCGCGCCCAGCGCACCAAGGCCTGCCAGACAGATCAGGGTGGTGACGACCACGACCGGAATGGTCGCGCCCGGGGGCGCCAGCACGGCCGCGATCACAGGCAGGGCAGCCGCGATGGTGAAGGTCAGGCCGGAGGCCAAGGCTGCCTGCAGCGGATTGGCGCTATGAACTTCAGACAGGCCTAACTCCTCCCGCACATGGGCAGCCAGGGCGTCCTTCTCGGTCAGCTCTCTGGCGACCAGAGCCGCTGTGGCAGGCGACAGGCCACGGGATTCGTAGATCGACGCAAGTTCGGCTTCTTCCTCGGCGGGGGTGTCAATCAGAGCCTGCTTTTCGCGCGAGATGTCGGCCAGCTCGATATCGGACTGCGAACTGACAGAGACATATTCTCCGGCCGCCATCGACATGGCCCCCGCTGCAAGACCGGCCACGCCGGCGATCAGAATGGCCCCAGGGCCGGGGTCGGCCGCCGCGACGCCGACGATCAGCGAGGACACCGAGACGATGCCGTCATTGGCCCCCAGCACAGCGGCACGCAGCCATCCGGAGCGGTTGATAAAATGGACTTCTTCGTGGGCAGGCTTGTAGGGAAGGGTCATGCTGTCACCTTGAGATCGGCACCCGTTCTGGATGCGCCAGGGCTGGTCTGTTGCTTATCGCCGCCGGGCAGCTCCATCACGGCTTCAAAGCCATCGATGGCGCCGGGCGCGGGGGAACGCAGGGTCAGCGCGCCACCGGCCTGTTCGAGAATGCTGCGGGCAATGGACAGACCAAGACCGCTGCCATCTGCAGACGTATCGCCGCGCGCGAAGGGCTGACAAAGGCGCGCCAGATCGGTCGCCCCGACCAGGCGACCCTGGTTGCGAACGCACACCGCGCCGGCCCCGGCGGCAATCACCTGCACCGGCTGGCCCGCCGCGCCATGTTTGAGGGCGTTTTCGACCAGATTGCGCAAAGCGATGGCAAAGGCATCAGGATCAATGGCCGCCACCAGGCCGCCGGCCGCGGCGTCGACATGGACGCGATCATGCCAGAACGTACTAGCGTTGAAATCATGCACGACCATGTTGAGCACCGGCAAGAGGTCCGCCCCTTGGTCGGACCGAGCAAAGCCGGCCTCGACGCGGGCGAGCTGCAGCAGTTTCTCCGATAGTTTGGCCAGCTTCTTGAGCGCTGCTTCGATCTCGACCAGTCGCTCTGCGCCGGGGCCATTGCCAAGCTCGGCCGCCAACTGCTGGGTCTGTGCCAAGGCGCCGGCGATCGGGGTGCGCAATTCATGGGCGCTGCGCGCGGCGAAAGATCGCTCGGCATCAAGAGCCGACTTCAGGCGCGACATCAATGCGCCCACGGCCTCGGCGATCGGCGCCAGTTCGGCCGGATGACTATCTGAGAGGAGGGGCTTCAGGTTACGGCTGTCCCGCTTGGCAATATCGTGTCGCAACGCCTCCAGAGGTCGGAGCGCCAGGCGCATGGCCAGCCAGACCCCGCCCGCCATCAGCGGCAGCAGGGCGAGCAGGGGGAAGCCGAGGGCGGAGATGGCGTCCATCAGCCCATTGAGGCGCCGGTCGCTGGTTTCAACGATGCGGATGGAATAGCCGGTACGATCGGTCAGGCCAAAGGATCGCTGACCATCGATATCGGCAAAGCCGTCCGGCAGGTCTGCCGGCAGCGCGAACTCGGCCGCCTGCTGGTCGCGCAGCACGATATCGCCCAGGCTGTCAAACACGACATAGGTGAAGCTTGAATCGTGCGGCACTGGCGGGGTGGGCCGGTCGCTGTCGCCAGTGTCGGGGCGATCATCGTCGTCGCCCCCCTCAGCATCTGCGCCGACGATCGGCCGCCCGCCTTCGCGGCGCTCGCGCAGGTCGTGCACGGCCAGCGGCAGCAGGCGCTGGGCGCTCTGCGCCAGGCTGTCATCATAGGCTTCGTTGAGCTCATGTTGCATGACGCTGACCGAAATGGCCGCGGCGCCGATCCACAGCAGGGCCATGCCGGCGGTCAGTCCGAGCGCCAGGCGCAGGGCAATCGAGGGGCGGCGTGTCATGCCTTCACCTGGTAGCCGAGGCCGCGGATGGTCTGGACGAAGTCGCGCCCGAGTTTCTTGCGCAGCCGGCTGACATAGACTTCCACCGCATTGCTCTCCACCTCGGCGCCAAATGCATAAAGCGAATCCTCGATCTCGGACTTGGTGACGATGCCGCCGCGGCGCGCCAGCAGCCGCTCCAGCACGGCCCATTCGCGGGCGGTAAGGCTGGCACTGTCGCCGTCGACGCTGGCAATGCGGCGGCCCAGATCCACGGTCACGCCGGCCGTGGTGATTTCGGGCGTCGGGTTGCCGCCATAGCGCCGGGCGACCGCGGCGATGCGGGCGCCCATCTCGGCGAGGTCGAAGGGCTTGACCAGATAGTCATCGGCGCCGGAATTGAGACCCTCGATGCGGATGGCGATCTGGTCCTGCGCCGTGGTGATGATGACCGGCACCGCATTGCCCGCCGCGCGCAGTTGCCTGAGCAGATCAAGGCCACGGCCGTCGGGCAGGTTGAGATCGAGCAGCACCAGTTCATAGGGCACGCTGGCCAGGGCCAAACGGGCATCGTCGAGCCGTTGCATCCAGTCCACCGCGTGGCCGGCAGCCAGCACATGGTCGCGGATGGCGGCGCCCAGCACATGGTCGTCTTCGATCAATAGCACGCGCATGTCTGGGCTCCCCGGGCCGGCTTAGCGCGCCAAGCTTACACCAGGCTGAACAAGAAACCTTGTGCGCTTCAGTCTGCCGTCAGCTTGCCATGGTCAAAGGTGCCATCGACCACACCGACCAGGATGCCTGACCATGAAGAAACTCGCCGCCCTCCTGATGCTGGCCACGGCCCTTAGCGCCCCCGGCATCGCCCTGGCCCGGGACATCAGCATCCAGACCAGCCTCGTGCAATATTCCGGCCATGCGGCCTATCTGTCGGTCTACCTCACCAGCCCGGACGGCAGCTACAATTCCACGCTCTGGGTTTCCGGGCAGAAGTCGAAATATTACGGCGACCTGCGCGGCTGGGCCCGGGCTGTATCGAGCGGCGGGTCTCTCAATCTCGATGGGATTACCGGCGCCAGCGTCGGCAGCGGCGAAACGCTGACCGTGCATGCCAGTCTGGCCGATACCCTGCTCGATGCCGGCTACCGGATCCATGTCGACAGCGCCGTCGAGAATGGCGGACAATATGCCGATGACGCCGTGATCGACCTGACATCGACGCCCGGCACCGCGCGTGGCACCGGCTATGTCAACACCATCTCCCTTGGTCTCTAGCGAGCAGGTCCATGCGCAGCTTTCATTCCCTGGTCGGCCTGTTTGGTGGCCTACTGGTCATCTTCATGGCGTCAACCGGCTTCGTGCTGTCGCTGCAGCCGCTCGCCGATGCCGCCACGACAATGCCGGACAGCAGCGGCCAGAGCGTGGCAACACTGGCTGACCGCGTGGCCGCGGATCTGCCGGGCGTGGAGCGGCTGGTGCGCTCGGCCTCGGGTCAGCTGGTCGCCTATACGGCGCAGAATGGCGTCCGCAGCGCCGTGATTGTCGATCCCCAGACCGGCGCGGCAGCCGGCGCCTATGCGCCATCGGCCTTTTTCAGCTTCATCACCGACCTGCATCGCTCCTTCCTGGTGGGCAATGTCGGGCATGGCGCGGCCGGGGTCTCGGCTCTGGTCATCCTGACGCTGGCCATCAGCGGCATGCTGCTGCTGGTCGGCAAGATGGGCGGCTGGCGTAAGCTGCTGACGGCATCGCGCGGCACCGGTTCACGGCGGCTGCATACCGATCTGGCCCGTATCGGCGTTGCCGTGCTGCTGCTGACCTCAATGACCGGGGTCTATATGTCGGCGGTCAATTTTGCGCTCGTGCCGGAAAATGCCGGCGCGATGTTCGCGTTTCCGCCGGGTAGCACTGGCGACACCGTGGCGCCCATTGCCTCGCTCGAGGCGCTGGCTGCCATCCCCCTGTCCGATCTGCGGGAACTCACCTTCCCGGCGATGGGCGATGCCACCGACGTCTTTACCGTCACCACCCAGGCCGGTCAGGGGCTTGTCGACCAGGGCACAGGCACCATGCTCTCCTTCACGCCCAATGACGCCTGGCAGCGCGCCTATGAATTCTTCTACCTGCTGCATACCGGGCAAGGTGCGCCGATGGTTGCGCTGCTGGTGGGCCTTGGTGGGCTGAGCGTGCCGCTGCTCGCCGTGACAGGCACGGTCATCTGGTGGACGCGTCGCCGCAACACGCCACCCATTATCGGCAATGACTCCTGGCGCGAGGCTGATACCATTGTCCTTGTTGGCAGCGAAGGCGGCAGCAGCTGGGGCTTTGCGGCAACGCTGCAGGATGCACTGCGGCAGCAGGGGCTGAAGGTCCATGTCGCAGCCATGAACGAACTCCGGCGCAGCTATCCCAATGCCTCGCGGCTGCTGGTGCTGGCCGCCACCTATGGGGACGGCGCGGCGCCTACCTCGGCCCGGCAGTTCCTCGCCAGGCTCAAGCACTTCACCGCTACACCCGGCTTTGCCGTCCTTGGCTTCGGCGATCAGGGCTTTGCCCAGTTCTGCGGCTTTGCCAGCAAGGTCGACGCAGCGCTCGAGGCACGTGGCCTCGATCGCCTGCTGCCCTTCGGCAGCGTCGACCGCCAGTCGGCCGGGCTGTTCGCGGCCTGGGGCAAGGATCTTGGGACGCAGCTGGGCCTGAACCTGGCGCTGAACCATGTCGCGACGCGGCCAGCCACGAGCAGACTCGTGCTGGCGGACCGCACCCTCTATGGCACGGAAGTGCAGGCGCCGGTCGCGGTGCTGCGATTTGCAGCACCGCAGACCCGGGGTAGCTGGTTCGGGCCCCGGCTGCCTCGTTTCGAAGTCGGAGACCTCGTCGGTATCGTGCCATCGGGCGCCGACGCCCCGCGCTATTATTCGCTGGCGTCGGCCTCACGAGACGGCATGCTAGAGATCTGCGTGCGCAAGCAGTCTGGCGGGCTGTGTTCGGAGTTCCTGCATGCGCTGGTGCCTGGCGAGACTATTGAGAGCTTCATTCGCCCCAATCCGGGCTTCCGGCCCACCCCCGGGCGTCGGCCGCTGATCCTGATCGGCGCGGGCGCCGGGGTCGCGCCGCTGGCAGGCTTTGTCCGCCACAACCGCGGGCGCCGTCCGGTCCACCTGTTCTTTGGCGGCCGCGATCCGGCATCGGATTTTCTTTATCGCAACGAGCTGCAGACCGCGCTGGACGCGGGGTGCCTGACGTCGTTCAACACCCGCTTCTCCCGCGTGATGGGCGGCGGCTATGTGCAGGATCTGGTGATGGACGAAGCCGATGCCGTGCGCCGCTTGGTCAGCCAGGGCGCGCAGATAATGGTCTGCGGCGGGCGGGACATGGCCAATGGCGTGCGCGGGGCGATGGAGACCTGCCTGGCGCCGCTGGGCCTCAGCGTGGATGGCCTCAAGCAGAAGGGACTGTATCTTGAAGATGCCTATTGAACGCAGCGAACGGCCCCAGCCGGACCCTTCGACCTTGCCGCTTGCGCGCCGGGTGCTCAGCGGCGCCACCATGGGGACGCGCTATTCGGCCGTGTTTTACGCCCGAGGCGTCGAGGACCGATCCGGACTGAGCGGCAATCTGCAGGCTGCGGTCGATGCTGTGGACGCCCAGATGTCGACCTGGAAGCCGGATTCGGCGCTGATGCAGCTCAACCGCGCGCCGACCGGGGCCTGGTTCAAGGTGCCGGGCGAGCTGTTTGCGGTGCTGGCGGCAGCGCTGGAAATCGGCCAATTGTCGGAAGGTGCCTTCGATATCGGTGTGGGCGACCTCGTGGCCGCCTGGGGCTTTGGCAGCCAGTCCGTCTGCAGCGACCGGACACCTCTAGCCGCCGCGGATACAGCTGCTCGACGTCCGGCCCATCTCTGCCTCGAGCTCGACCACACCCAACAGCGGGTCCGCAAGCTTGCCGCGCTGACGCTCGACCTTTCCGGCATTGCCAAGGGCTTTGGCGTCGACGAACTGGCCCGCGTGTTGAGAGCGCACGGCATTGCTCACTTTCTCGTCTCGATCGATGGCGAATTGCGTGCTGTGGGCGGCAAGCCTGACGGCTCGCCCTGGCGCGTGGCCGTCGAAAAACCTGAAACCGGGCATCGCGCGGTGGAAAGCGTGCTCGAACTGAGCGACGGCGCCGTCGCCACGTCCGGCGACTACCGGCACGTCGTCGAGCGCGACGGCGATCGCTACGGCCATACCATGGACCCGCGTCGTGGCGCTCCGCTGGCAGATGGGCCGGCTTCAGTCACCGTCATGGCCGAGACCTGCATGGCGGCCGATGCCTGGGCAACCGCCCTGCTGGTGCTTGGCCCGAGGACCGGCGTCGAACTCACCACCCGACACGGCATCGAGGCCCTGTTCATCGACCGGGTCCCCATCGCGACTTCAGACCCGATCACACCATGCAACACCACCAAGGAGAACTGAAATGAACGTATCAAGCATCCGAATTGCCGTCGCGATGTGCACCCTGTGCACTGCCCTGCCGGCCATGGCCGGCGATATCCGGACGCAGCTCACGCCTGATCTCATCTACAGCCACTGCCAGACGGCCGGTGTCGGCAGCCAGACTGAGGGCACTTTCATGCTGCCGGGCGGCCGCGTGACGGGCACGGTGCTGTGCACCGAGGCCGATCTTGCCGCAACCAACATGACGGCGCCAACACAATATGGCGAAGACGAAGATGATGACGATGATCGCGACTGAACCCTCGATGCCAATGTAGGCGACGATGCCGAAAATCGCTCCGATAACTGCGTGATTGCCAGGGCGTCCCAGAACAGCGCCCGGACGGCTGATCGCCGCCCGGCTCACCTCTTTAGTTGTAGGTCAGTTGTGGCAACTGGGTATTCACTGCCTAGGTGACCTCCGCGTTCGGTAGAGCTAGAGCCAGGACATCTGGGGGCGGCTAAACCATGGCCGATGTCCCCCAATCCTTTGCCAAAAGTAGACTGGCAGAAATCCACCCCAAGCGAGCCGGTCTGATGTCGACCCCATATCGGTCATGGGGCTGGCTGCTGTGAAACCACAATTCCAGACGCAACGGTTGACGGCGCATTTGACCAACGCACATGTTGCAGCCTCCATTCAACCTGAAAGCTCGTTGATGCAGCAGCCGTGGTCCGATGAACAGGTGCTATTGCACCTCAGATGGGAAAACGCGCCACTTATTGGCGAGGGTGGAGAAGCGCGGATATTCGACATCGGCGGCGATCAAGTTCTGAGATTGTTGCGGCCCGGAGGGAACGCCGATGCTCAGCAAATGCGCGCAAAGCTTCTGCAGAAAATTTCCGCCGGGCACACAACCGCAGCCTTCAGAACGCCTAGAGTGATCGACATCTGCCACGTTGGCGGGCGCATTGCGGTCATTGAGGAAAGGCTGACAGGCATTACACTGGCCGTCGCCTTAAAGACTGCTCAGGGTCAATCCCGCCATCGCATGATTTGCTGCTATCTGGACGCCGCAGCGTCGATAGGCGACATCGAAATCCACATGCCGTTCTGGGGCGATATTGTTGCGCCGCCGGGCATTCGTGCCCCGAGCTACAGGACGTACCTCATTGAAAAGCTGCGAAGCGTTCGGCCCGTCAGTGGGCCTCTGGCTGAACTTGTAATGGCGGAGCCCGAGGTCATGCCGGACTGCCTGACGCCGTCCTTGGTGCACTTCGATATCTTCCCGGACAACGTGCTGATGGAAGGAAGCAGTGTCAGCGCAATAATTGACTTTGGTGCCTCTTCCAAGATGGCCGACAGGCGCCTCGATGTCTGGTCGGCGGTCGCTTATCTCGATCAGGAAATTTCGCCGTCGGCAACCGACAGTGATAGAAACGTGGCTCTGGACTGGCTTGAATCAAAGGGCTTGGACAGCGACTACCCCAGTGCAAAGCGATGGATAGCCAGTTCTTGGTGCTTTGCCCACGACGACCCCGCCGTGCGATCGTGGTGCCGGCGGGTGCTGTCCGCTTAGGTGGACCATCGGATATTTGCAGACTGTCTGAAAACCACCCCGTTTCTACGGTCTGCCTTCGCCCCCGTTTCAGTCGCTGGCTGGCGCTTATTTGGATCGCAAAACCGGTCGTCATATGCAGCGTGATCGCGGCCAACATTCGACAGCCCACAACCAAATTGGTGGCGCCCGAGATCAGCTGCCCGCCAAACGGCTCTTGTGGCGAAGCACGAGCAGAGCCAACGCGGCTAGGGCTGCAAGGGATAATGCCGTAGAAATCCACAGCGCCACGTCGCTACCAGGGCCGGCGAGGATTGCGGCAAAGAGTGGCGGCGCACAGGCGAAAGACAGGTTCAACGGTAGCGCCAGCATCGACGATGCCCGCGCATAGGCTGCGGCAGGAAATAGGTCGAGCGGTATCGTCGACCGCGCCACCGCCAGTACGCCGCTCGTGAGGCCGTAGAGAGCAACGAACGCCCCGGCGGCCAATTCACCCTTGCCGAATATGAGGATCGCAAAGCTGACCGGCAGGCCCGCTCCTGCCATCAGCCCCGTCGCCAGACTGTTCCAGCGGTGGCTGGCGACAAAGTCGACAAGTCGTGCAGATAGCGCCGCAACGCCGATGAAGGAGGCAATCAAGATTGCCGTTCCATGTTCCAGCCCGCGACCTTCAAAGAGCGTGATGATGGTGAGCGAAAAACCCCAGGTCACGATGCCATTGGCAGCCGTACTGAAAGCCAGCAGGCCAAAGGCGGTCCAGTCGAATTGACCGTCCGTCTCGTTTTTGACGGTCGTGGCAGTGCCGCCGGAGCGTTTTGCGAGCAACCGCCAGTAGATTGGCGCTGCCACCAGCAACAGCGCCGCAGCGCCGAGCATGGTCGCCGCTCGCCAGCCGTAAGCCGCTTGAAGGGCGCCGAGCAGCGGCCAGCACAAGGTCGTGCCAAGCCCGCCAAAAACCATCAGTGCCCCAATGGCTCTGCGGGCATACGGGCCGGCAAGTTCGGCAATGGCGATCTGGACTGCCGTCGTCAACATTCCCGCCCCAGCGGCACCAACAATAACCCAGCCGACAAAAAATGCCCAAGGCCACATTGCCAGCGCCACGATCGCCAAGCCGATTGCCCCAAGGCCCGCGCTTGCCGTCATAACCAGTCGCATGCCTAGACGTTGGAATACCTGAAGCAGCGGAACCGCAATCAAGGCCATCACCACCAGCATTACGGTCGGCCCCATCATCACCACGAAGTATGGCACGTCCAAAGCCTCAGCCATGGCACCGCCCGTGATGGCAGGAAGGTTGAAGGTCATGCCCCAGCACACCGCCTGTGCCAGTGCCAAGGCCGCAACAATCAAAGGTAGGCGAAATCGAGATTGGTGCATGCTGTGGCACTCGTGAAACGATGGCCACTGATCACCCCCATATTTCAGGAATGTGACATCGGTTTAAGTCCTTCATATCTTGAGCGCCGGTGCGCAAGAGACCCCATTTAACCGCACGTCTCCTTTTGTGCGGCCGAAACCAAAAGCCGCCAGTCTCCTTTCCACCCCTTTTGAGCCTTCCCTCAATCCCTTGAGGGACGGCAGCGTTCGGGAACTGCCGGTGGGTCCTGGGTGAGCGACATGGGACGCATTGCTGCCTGGCGGGGCGGCCCATGTCGCTCAATGCCATCCGAAAGCTGTTGTGCATCTTGCGCAGGAGTACTCCGCCATGCCAGGGGCGCGGCACCGGGGACGCATTCAGTGCACGCCTTCCCATTTTCCGATGATGCGGGCCCGGATCCTGGCGCTGAGGAAGTCGATAAGATAGACCATCACGACAATCAGGAAGATGATCGACCAGGCTTCGTCCCAGCGATAGGCGCCAATGCGGTCGGACAGCAGAAAACCAATGCCACCGGCGCCGACGATGCCCAGAATTGTGCCCGATCGGACATTGGATTCAAAATTGTACAGCAGCACCGACAGGATCACCGGGCTCACCTGCGGCATGATGCCAAAGCGGATTTGCTGGAACCAGTTGCCGCCCGAGGCCTTGACGCCTTCGATCGGCTTGGTCGAGGTGTTTTCGATGGCCTCGGAAAACAGCTTGGCAAAGGTGCCGATCTCGCTGACCGCAATGGCGAGGACGCCGGGCAGAGGCCCCAGTCCAAAGGCGCGGATGAAGATCAGGGCCAGGATCAGCGTCTCGAAGGCGCGGATCACGTCATAGCCGCGCCGCACGCCAAGCCGCAGGAAATTGAGGCGGTTGATATTCTTGGCGCCCAGGAATGACAGCGGGAAGGCAAAGACCGCGCCGAGCAAAGTGCCCAGGAAAGCCATCGACAGCGTTTCGCCCAGCCCCTTGAGGATTTCGGAAAATTCGCTCCAGTTCGTCCAGATATGGGGCGGGAACATGAAGCTGAGGACGCGGCCCAGGCGGTCAATGCCGCCCCACAGGCGCGCCGGGGAGAAGTCAAAGGCATAAAGGCAGTAGCAGAACAGCCCGATGCCAAGGGCCATGAGCGCCCCGCGGCGCAGGCGCACGGACAGGGGCGCGCGGAAGGCCAGGGGTGTGCGGCGCCTTGCTGCTGCAATATCGGCCTGGCTGATGCTCATGTCCGCTCTCCCATGCCGATCACGCGATGACGCAGTTTTTCCGAGCCATAATCGATCACCATGATCGTGACCAAGATGATCAGCGAAAGCGCTGACAGGTCGGTGTATTCCTGAAAGCTCATGGCCGTGCGGAACTCCTGGCCAAGCCCGCCGGCGCCGACATAGCCGATGATCGAGGATGAGCGCACATTGATCTCGAAGCGCAGCAGCGTGTAGCTGATGATATTGGGAAAGACCTGCGGCACCACGCCATAGCGGATCTGGTCGAACCAGGTCCCGCCGGCGGCCTTGACGCCCTCGAGCGGCCGCATGTCGATATTCTCGTTCACTTCCGAATAGAGCTTGCCCAGTGATCCGGTGGCGTGCAGCGCGATCGCCAGCACGCCGGCCAGTGGGCCCACCGAGAAGCAGAAGACGAAGATCAGCGCCCAGACCAGCTCTGGCACGGTGCGGGCAAGTTCGAGGAACCGCCTGCATATCCAGAGGGCCACCTTGTTGGGGGCGAGGTTGCGGGAGGCGGGAAACGACAGCAGAAACCCGCCGATAACGCCCAGCACTGTCGCCATGAAGGCAATCAGAATTGTCTCGACCAGCAAGGCCAGCCAGATTGGCCAGCGCCAGAACCAGGCCGCGAAATCGGCGGCAAGACTTTCCCAGCGCAATGTGGGGAACGTCTGGACGATATATTCGCCCAGCCGCGGCAGGCCAGCCCCGACCACCCATGCCCAGGCCCGCGAACCATCCTGCAGCGTCACCTGCGAGACCTTGAAGAAATCGCTTTGCCAGGCCGTCACCATGATGGCGGCAAGCATCAGGACGGTGCCGACAGTCCAGGCCTGCAGCGAGCGTTTGCGGGATGCGGTGTAGTCGCGTTCAAAATCGTCCATTACCGCCGCGGATCGACCGGCGATCGAATGCGGCGGTGCCGGCACGGACATGGTGGAAGCTGGCATCATCGGGCCCCTGTCTGATGGCGCGCGGGCGCCAGGCAAGCCGGAAGGGGGCCCATCGGACCCCCCTGGGCAGGTGGCATCAGTTGGCGCGGCGCTGTTCTTTCATCCAGGTGCGCATGTCGACGATCCACTGGTAGCGCCCCTTGTCGACCGGGGTGTAGCCGACGGTGGGGTCGGCGTTTTCCGGATCGAAGGATGTGTAGACCTTGTAGCCTTCCGGATCAGCGTCGGGGAATGCGAGATAGGCGGCCGTGACATCGGCGATCATATCGGCAGGCAGATTGGCGCGGGCGGTCAGCGGGCCATTGGTGATCTCGGGGCTTTCCCAGATCTTGCAGACCACGCCCTTGTCGATCATGCCCTTTTCTTCCATGCGCTGGTAAATGCCGGAGATGTCGTTGTCCTGATAGGTGGAGGCGGTGTCAAAGGTGCCGTTGACCACGCCCTGGACGCCGGCTTCATGGCTGCCCGAAAAAGGCACCGCGGCGAAGTATTCTTCCGGCTTGATGCCCTCCTTGACGAAATTGTAGTAGGGCACGGCATAGCCCGATGTTGAATCGGGGTCGGCAAAGGCGTGGACCTTGCCCTCGGCATCGGCCAGGCTCTTGATACCGCTGTCGCAACGGGTGACGACGATCGAGTTATAGCCGGTATTGCCGCTCCTGGAGATTGTGGTGAGCATCGGAATGACGGCACCATCGGTGGCCGTATAGGCTGCGGCATAGGCCGATGAACCGAATGACGCGAATTCGATCTGATTGGCGGCCAGGGCCTGGATGACACCATCATAATTGCCGGCCGTGAAGATCTCGGCCTTGACGCCAAGCGTCTTTTCCAGGAACAGGCGCAGCGGTTCGTTGCGCTGCAGGCGATCCTTTTCGTTTTCGCCCGACAGAACGCCGAACTTGACGACCTGATAGTCATCTTTCCAGCCCGCAGCAAAGCTCGGGGCGGTCAGTGAGGTGACTGAAGCCAATGCAATGGAAAGCGCAAGAATTAGACGCATGGAGTGTCTCCGGTTTTGCGTTCGAGGTTATGCCGGCTCCAGGACCCTTTGGGTGGAGGTGACGGCTTCGTTGAAGTTCTCAAGGCCCGATGTGCCGTAGATGTCGCGCACAACCATGTCGGTCAGCTGGGCTGCGGCGCCATCGAACATGACGCGCCCCTCGCGCATGGCGATGATGCGGTCGCAATAGGCGCGGGCGGTGTCCAGCGTGTGCAGATTGACCAGCACGGTGATCTTGTCGTCACGGTTGATCGAGCGCAGACCGTCCATCACCAGCGTGGCATTCATCGGATCCAGCGAGGCGATGGGTTCGTCCGCCAGCATGATCTTGGGTTGCTGTACCAGTGCCTTGGCAATCGCCACGCGCTGCTGCTGGCCGCCCGACAGCGTGCCGGCGCGCTGCAATGCCTGTGGCACCAGACCGAAGCGGTCCAGCGCCATCAGCGCCATGGTGCGCTCGGCGTCCGAGAAGCGCATGGCCATCGAGCTGAGGAATTTGTGATCCGAGACGCGCCCGATCAGCACATTGGTGAGCACATCCAGCCGGTCCACCAGATTGAACTGCTGAAAGATCATGGCGCAGTCGCGGCGCCAGTGTCGCAACGCCTTGCCCCGCAAGGCGGTGATGTCGCGTCCCGCAAACGAAATCGACCCCGAAGTGGGGTCGACCAGACGATTGATCAGCCGCAGCATGGTGGACTTGCCGGCGCCGGAGCGACCAATCACGCCAACAAACTGGCCGGGGGCGATGGACAGGCTGACCCGGTCCACCGCCCTGGTGGTGCCGAAATGACGAGAGACATTTTCAAGGGATAGCGTCGCTGGCATGGCAATTCATCCGAATGAGTTGGCATGCCCTTTCTAGCCGTCGTTAATGACACCTCGTCTTCAGTGTTGTGACAATTGGACTACTGCGCGGCCTGGATATTGCTCATGCCTGCCGCCGGCAGCATGGAGAGGGTGCCATCGGAGAATATCGGCGTGCCCGTGCTGAAGCTGGCCACCACCCGGCCAAGGCCTGCCATGTCGGCAACGGCCAGATCAGCCCGCTTACCCACCACCAGTGCACCGCGGTCACCCAGGCCCAGCGCCTGCGCAGGGTTGCTGGTTGCCAGCGCTACGGCGCCGGGCAGGCCGTTCGGATCGCTGGCGGCCAGCACCTTGATCGCCGGCAGGAAAGTGCCCGGATGATAGTCGGCCGCCAGAATATGCAGCAGTCCGGCGGCATGGGCGTCGCGGCCCGACAGATTGCCCGAATAGGACTTGCCGCGCAGCACATTGGGGGCGCCCATTGCCGTCATCATGCCGCCCGCAACGCCTTCGCGCGCGGCTTCAAGCGTCACCGGAAACTCGCTGATGGCTGCGCCGATCCCGACCATCAGCCGGGCCTTTTCAACGGTGTCGTCGTCATGGCTGGCCAAGGGCACGCCATGGTCACGGCAAAGACGCGACACCTGGTCGAGCACGGCCAGGATCAGCTCTTCCGGTCTGGTGCGCTCGGCGATGCGCCGCGTGATCTTCTCGCGCGCGTCAGCCTGGCTGAGGCCCTGCACGCTGGCCGTCTTCTCGATGAATTTCTCGATGTCGCGATACTGGCCCTGTCCGGGGGTATGGTCCATCACCGACACCAGATCCACGTGCCCGGCGCCGATCAGATCGGCCAGCACGCCGACGGCATTGTCGAAGGTGATGTCGAACCGGGCATGGATTCTGTGGTCAACCCGCATGCGATCCTTGATGGCGTAGAAATCGGCGATGGTGCGATGGGTGTGCTCGAACGAGCGCAGCCCGCCCTGATTGTTGCCACGCGAGAAGCTCACCGCGGCGTAGGCCGTCGTCACGCCCGATGCGGCCAGCCGGGCGTCCAGATGGGTCAGCGCCAGTTCCATGGGCATGTCGACATGCGGACGCGGTTCGAGTTCGACCTCGATCATGTCGCCATGCATGTCGATAAAACCAGCCATCAGGTGCAGGCCGTCGCCGGCAATGCCCCCCGAGACGGGGCTCTCGGCAATTTCGGCGATCTGGCCATTTTCAATGCGGAGCGATCCACGCTCGATCACGCGGTCGGGCAAGACCAGGGTGAAGTCAGACAGCCACATCGTCGCGCTCCTCGTTCGCAATAACATCGGGGGTAAGATCGATCACGCGGTCGATCAAGTGTTCGACGTCGGCGGGATGATGGAAAACGCCGACCATGGCCGTGCCGCTGGCCTTGAGATCCGCCAGACGGGCGACGAGGGCTGCGCGGGCCCCTGCGTCCAGCGATGCTGTCGGCTCATCGAGCAGCAGCAGTTTTTGCGGCAGAATGAGCGCGCGCGCCAGATTGACCTTTTGCTGCTCACCGCCGGAAAATGTGGTGGGATAGGCAGGCCACAGGTCGCGTTTGACGCCAAAGGCTTCCAACCACTTGCGCGCCTCCGCCAGTGCATCCTGCGCGTCCCAGCCTGCCCGACGGAGCGGCTCGGCCACCAGCGCCTCGGCCGCGACGCGGGGGCGGGCGGTCAGAAACTGGGTGACAAAGCCGATATCGCTGGCCCGCAACAGGCCGATGTCGACATCGGCAGCCCGGGCCAGGTCGATCTCGCCAAAGCTGGAGTGGAACATGATCGTGCCGGCATGGGGCAGATAGCTGCGATATAGTGTGCGCAGCAAGGTCGATTTGCCCGAGCCATTGCGCCCCTTGAGCAGGACGAATTCGCCTGCGGCCAAGGTGAAGGAAATGTCATCGAAGGCCGCCAGATGCTTGCCCAGATGGTGCATTGTGAAGGCCTTGCTCAGCCCCTGGACGTTCAAAACCTGTGTCATAGCTTGGCATGTACCAATTGTTGGGTATAGGCGTGCTGGGGATCCTGAAAGATCTGATCGGCCAGCCCCTGTTCGACGACGCGCCCGCGGCGCATGACCATTACGCGGTCGGCCATGGTCCTGATCACGCCCAGATCGTGGCTGACGATCACCATGGTGATGGCGCGATCCTGCTGCAGACGCTTGAGCGTATCGAGCACCAGCGCCTGCACGGAAACATCGAGTCCGGTCGTGGGTTCGTCCAGCAGAAGCAGGGCCGGCTCGAGCGCGATGGCCTTGGCCAGCTGCACGCGCTGCTGCATGCCGCCCGACAGTTCGACCGGCGGGGCGTCAAGACGCTCAAGCGGAAACTCGGACGCGTCCAGCGCCTCGGTCGCTTTCTGCCGCAGCACGGCAAAGCGCCGTTCTCCGGCCACCAGCAGCCGTTCGGCCACATTGCCCGAGCTGGAATGGTGCATCAGCAGGCCCAGATGGGGGTTCTGATAGACAATGCCGATCCTGGTGGCGCAGAGCATGCGGCGGGCAAACCGGTCCAGCTCGAACAGATTGCCATCCACATCGGGCAGGTCGAGCGTGTAGCTGCCGCTCTCGGGGATTTCTTCGAGATTCATGCAGCGCAGCAGCGTTGATTTGCCAGAGCCGCTTTCCCCGACGATACCGAGCACCTCGCCGGGAAAAACCTCGGCCGAGACATCGTGCAGCGCCGTGACCTTGCCATAGTGCTTGTTCACGTTATCCAGGCGCACCAGCGGCTGCATGCTCACCAGTTGCGGGGCGGCCAATGTCAAACTCATGGCTGCATCTCCCCGTCGCGATACCAGGTCTGGCCCAGGACGGCAGGCTCGCCGTCGCGCCGGCGGATCGTCTTGACGCCATATTCGCTGTCGGAGACCTCAAACGCCGAGCTGCCATCGGCCTGGGGAATTTCGTTCATGAAAAAGCCCTTTGCTCCAGATCGGTGACAGACAAGCTGAGCGTGGTCTTCAACCCGATAGGGGACATCATCAAAAACCAGTGGTTCCACCCGCGTATAGGGCGGCACCGCGTGGATGCGCTTTTCGCGCCCAGCCGACAGAAAGGTCAGATGCCTGGACAGATGCAGCTTGGGCACATCCCAACGCGGAATGGGTGACGGTGTCATGACATGGCGTCCATTGACCAGGCACGGATAGGCTGCGCCCTCCATGACCCGGCCCGAGCGCACGATCTGCTCATAAAGCTGCAGCCACATGCGCCCATAGTCGGCATCGGCGTGCATTTGCCGGGCAATCGACATATTGGGTTGCACACCGCGCAGGGGCTCGGGATTGGGCACCTGCAGCACCAGGATCTGGTCCTCGCGCATGATTTCCTCGGGGATGCGGTGGCGCGACTGCACCAGATCGGCCTCCAGCGTATCCAGCGTGGTCGGCGCGCCCGACACCTTGGCGAGGAATTTGCGGATCGAGGCGGCATTGACGCTGTCATCGGCACCCTGGTCGATCACCTTGACCCGCATCTGCGGGTTGATCAGGGTCAGCGACACCTGCAAGCCGCCGGTTCCCCAGCCGCGCGCCATGGGCACTTCGCGGCTGGCATAGGGCATCTGGCAGCCGGGCACGGCCACGGCCTTGAGCATCTTGCGGCGCATTTCCCGCTTGGCGGAGCCGTCCAGAAAGCCATAGCTCATGGCTTGCCACGGTTTGGTCAGGCTTTTGAGCGTCATTCGGCTGGCTCCCGCTGCTCTTGTTTGGCCCTGGCGTCACGCATCGCGTCCAGGCTCGATTGGAAGGTGACGTAGTGGGGCAGTTTGAAGTGGATGCAGAAGCCGGAGCTTTCGACAGCCTCGGTGTGGTAGAGGAAGAATTCCTCCTCGGTCGCCGAATTCTTGGGGGCGCCGGCGCTGTTGAGGTCCAGCGTGGCCGCCGCAATGACCTTGACCTCGTTCCAGCCCAGCGTCGCGGCGAAGCCGAGTTTGAGCTTCTCCCCCTTTTTCGAAACCACTTCGGCCTGCGATACCTTCACGCGCCCGGCCGAAAAGCTGGTCCCGCAAGGGTGCTTGACCACGATCTCTGCCTCGGCAAGGCGCAGTTCGTTGACTGTCGGATGCGCCTGGCCATAGCCGCGCATGGCGGCATAGCCCAGCGCCAGGACGCCGCCGGTTTCGGCGCGCGCCAGGCTTTGCAGCGTGTGCGCCCGCTTGGCGGGAAACAGCAGCGGCTCGCGCGTCAGATCGGGAATATCGCCGCCTTCGAGCTGGTCGGCGGCGGGCAGGTCAACCAGATCATTGGCGGCCTGCCAGGCGCTGACCGAAGGCTGATGGGCCGGTGCCGGCCGCTGGGCAGGCTCGACCGGATCGGGCGAGAAGACCGCCTCGTCGAGCACCTGCGTGGCCAGAATGCGGTGGGAATAATCCAGCGTGGGCCCGAGTAGCTGGCCGCCCGGAATATCCTTGAAGGCCGCCGAAATCCGGCGGTGGGTAAACAGCTGTTCCTGCTCGATCGGCTGCGCAACGCCCAGTCGCGGCTGGGTGGTGCGCCAGGCGCGCAGCACCAGCACGGCCTCAAACAGTTCGCCCCCGGTCTGCGCCAGGGCCAGCGCGGCCAGATCCACATCATGGAGCGAGGCCTCGCCCATGACGCGGTCAATCAGATAGGGCAGGCTGTTGCGGATCGTCTCGACCCGGGCCTTGTCGATGGCGCAAAGATCGGCCCGGAACAGCCGCTCGGCCTGCTCGATGGCGCGCTCGCCGCCGCGGGTTGCCACATAAGCCATCAAAGCACCTCCACTGTGGTGGATCGGGGCAGGCCCATAAGCTGCAGGCCGTCGATCAGGTAAAGTTCAAATCCCATCGGGTAGCGGATCAGTTCCCGGCGTTTTTCCCAGAAGCCGGCAGGCAGGCCGTCGATCTGCACGGTGATGGCGCCATCAATGCCGGGGCCGCTCAGCCGCAGGCCCTGGCCGCCATTGTGGCGCACCTCCAGCAATGCGGTGGCGCCATCGTCGGGGTAGAGGTCCGAGCCGCAGGCCAGCTCGTCGAGCATTGCCAATTCGGCGTGGCCGCCCAGAAAGGCAAATCCGGCCCTGGGTAGCTCGGTCAGCATGGCGCCGGTGCGGGCGACAAGCGGCATCAGCAGGGGATCGGCGCAGAACACGCTGCACTCGCGGTCAAGCAGGGCCGCGATGATCAGGGCATGCGCCTGGGCGGGATCGGTGCCGGGCAGGCTGCGCAGCTGGCCGGGGCGGCTGAGTGACCACAGCAGGGCCTCGTAGGTCGCATTGGCGAGGGCTTCCTCGGCGCCGGGGAGGGGGACGGCCAACATCAGAAGGTCTCCATGTCGATGCGCGTGGCTTCCACCCGGCGCAATGTGGTCTCGTCTTCGGCCAGCTGGGCGCTGTCTTCCGCGTGCACAAAGGCGGCAATCCGGTCCTTCGACACATTCATCGTCCATGCCAGGTCCAGCAGGGCCATCGCCATGGCGGCTTCGAGATCGCGGCCAGTGCGCATGCCATAGCCCTGCTGCTCGCCAGAGCGGATATGGGCCTGGGCAACCAGCACTTCGCCCAGGTGGAAGCTGGTGCCCCTGGCGGTATCGCGCATGGGCAGCATCACCAGGCCCGTGCGACTCTCCAGTACTTCGAGAGCACCCAGAGCATCAACAAATTGGCCGCCGATCTGCTTGAGCCGGTCGGCGTCGGCGCGCGCCAGCACACTGAGGACCTTGCTGTGCTCAGTGGCCGCAGGGCCAGGGGAGGGGGGCATCGCTGTCTCGCAAAATTCATTCGGATGACGCAGCGATAGGGCCTCAACGTCACAGACAAATGACAGTCTTGAGCAAGAGGCGGGCTCACCCTGGGTGGCAGCGCCGCAAGCCATCAGTACCCCCGCGCGTTCACAAAACATTCATTCGAATGACATTGTGGCTTTGCAGGACGGGCGAACAACGATGCCGGAAACTCCGACATCCCTCCCTCATCATGTCAGGTGACTCAATGACCCGCTCTGCTCATTCTCCCAACCGTCGTCAGGTTCTCGCCGGCGGCCTTGCGGCGGCCTCCATGCTCAGTCTTGCGGCTGTGCGGCCCAGCCATGCTGCTGCCGATATCGAGCTCGTGATCTCCTCGGTCTGGGGCCCGGACAAGCCGTTCCAGAAGGTGGTCGATGCCTTCAACGCCAAGGGGCTTGGCGTCACGGTGGTCAACCGTTTCGACGGCGACTATCAGGAGGCGGCAACCAAGGCGCTGGCCTCCATCGCGGCAGGCCGCGCGCCCGACATGATGATCACCGGCTGGAAGTTCGGCTATTTTGCGCGCCGCACGCTGGGTGCCCGCGACTTCCTCGAGATCGACGCGCCACGCGCCGAAGCGATCCTGGCCAATTTCGTCCCCTCGGTGCGCCCGCTGGTGACGATCGACGGCGCGCTGATCGGCCTGCCCTGGGCGATGTCGACACCGGTTACCTGGATCAATATGGCGCTCTGGGAGGCCGCTGGCCTCGATACAGACATCCCCATGGATGTCACGCATGAGTGGCTGCTCGAGCAGGCTACGGTGCTCGACAAGGCGCTCAAGGCCAAAAACCACCCGACCTATCGCACGGCACTGGACCTTTCCAACAATGAGTGGACCAGCCAGGCCTATATCCAGAACGCGGGTGGCTATATCATCGACCCGGAGGGCAAGCTGACCATCGATAGCGCCGAGGCGGCTTTGGGCATGAGCAAATTTGCCGAACCCGTCAAGGCCGGGCTCTGGCAGCCGGTAGATGCTGCAACGCAACGCACCGCCTTTTCCAGCGGCGCGCTGGCCATCTCGGCGACCTCCTCGGCCAGTGCCAGTGGCTTCAACGCCCTGCCATTTCCGGTTGTCGCCCGCAAATTTCCGCGCATTGGCGCGACGCGCAGCATGAATTCAGGCGGCAATTTCCTTGCCGTCTATACCCGCGACGACGAGCGGGCCAAGGCGGCCTTCACCTTCCTCGAATTTGCGGCCAGCGCTGAAGGTCAGGAAATCTGGTCGGAAGTGGGCTATCTGAACACTTCGGTCCACACCGTGCCGCAGATGGCCAATCAGGAAGCGGCCGCAGCCCAGCTGGTCGACGGCCTGACGGCCGAAACGATCTGGCCGGGCGACCGCGGCCTGGAAGCCCAGAACGCCTGGCGCAAGTCGGTGGCGCGCATTCTCGAAGGGCAGGACGTGGCCGAGGCCCTCGCAGGCGCGCGTTCAGATATCGCTCAACTGATCAGCTAGATCCATGTCGGACCAGATCATGGATGTGTCGGACCCGCCATCGGGTCCGGCTATGGCGCGCGATGGGGCAGACAGCGCCTGGCGGGAGCGCGGCAAGGCACTCTGGCGGGCCATCGTGCCCTATATCTTTGTTGCGCCGGCGCTGCTGTTTGTTGGCGTGTTCCTCTACTTGCCGATCGCCTTTTCGGCCGGCCTGTCGTTTAGCGACTGGAACTTTGTCCGCCCGGAGGCCCATTGGGTGGGGCTGGAAAACTACCGCATCGTGCTGAGCGATCCGTCATTCCATGCGGCGGCGCTCAATACCCTCGTCTACACCCTGATCCTGGCGCCGCTGCAGATCGTGGTGCCGCTGCTGCTGGCGCGCCTCTTGGCCGGTCTGGGCCGCAGCCGGATGGGCGATTTCTACAAAAGTGCGCTGTTCCTGCCCACCATCGTGTCGTTCTCGATCGCCGGGGCCAGCTGGCTGTGGATATTCAATTCCATCAATGGCTTTCTCAATGCCGTGCTGCGACTCGTTGGCATGGATGGCCTGCGCTGGCTCGAGAGCCCGGACCTGGCCATCTGGTCGGTTTCAACGGTGGTGTTCTGGAAGGCTTCGGGCCTGAACATGATCCTCTATCTTGCCGCGCTCACCGCCATTCCGCGCGAACTGATTGAGGCGTCGCGCCTGGATGCAGCGGGCCCCTGGCGGCGTCTCTGGCAGATCGAGGTGCCCCTGATTTCGCCCACCATCTTCTTTGTGATGATCACGACGGTGATGAGCGTAATGGATGATATCGTCGGCGTTGTCGGGGTCATGACCGATGGCGGGCCGGTCGATGCCACCACCAACCTGCTCTATTATTTGTACCAGAAGGGCATGCAGTTCTTCCAGTTTGGCCATGCCAGTGCGGTGGCCATCATCATTGCCGCCATTGTCGGCCTGATCACCTGGCTGCAATTCCGCTTCATGGAACGGCAGGTCCACTATGAATAGCGCCGGCAATAACAGGCTGGGGTCCCATCTTGTGCTGGGGCTGGCGACAATCCTGACGCTGTTTCCGCTGTTCTGGACCTTCACCACCGCCTTCACCCCCAACGAACTGGTGCTGTCCCAACCCATAAGGTTTTGGCCCGAGCATCCCACGCTGGACAATTTCCGCATTGCCTTCGAGCGCCACCCGGTCGGCCTGTGGATGCTCAACGCCTGCATCGTCGCCATTGCGGTGACGCTGGGCAAGCTGGTCATCGCCTTGCCGGCTGCCTATGCCTTTGCCCGCATGGAGTTTCGCGGCCGCAATGCCATGTTCTGGATTGTCGTGGCGACGCTGACAATTCCCTCGGTCATCGGCATCGTGCCCACCTTCATCGCCATCGTTAAAGTGGGTCTCTATGACACCCTGGCCGGGGTGATCATCCCGTCTATCGCCTATGTCGGCTTCTATATTTTCTATCTCCGGCAGAATTTCAAATCGCTGCCCTCCGAGATGTTCGATGCCGCACGGATCGATGGTGCCGGCGTGCTGGGTCAGTTCTGGACCATCGCCATCCCCAATGTGCTGCCGGCGATTGCCGCGGTTTCCATGCTGTCGTTTCTGGGCGCCTGGAACATCTATTTCTGGTCGCTGCTGGTTCTGGAAAGCCCGCAAAACAAGACCATCACCATTGGTATCAAGGCTTTTTCCGATGTCGAGGCCGCCAATCAGCTGTGGGGCCCGTTGATGGCCACTGCACTGGTCGGCATCGCGCCCATTCTCATCGTATTTCTGTTCGCCCAGCGCAGCATGCTTGAAGCTGTCGCGCCCGGCAGTGGAGGCAAAGGCTGATGGCCCGCATTCTGGTTATCGGCTCCATCAATGCCGACCGCATGGTGCAACTCTCCGCCCCACTATCGGCAGGGCGCGTGCAGGGCACCGAAATGGGTATCTTTACCGGCGGCGCCGGTTCCAATACCGGCACGGCACTGGCGCGGCTCGGCCATGAGGTCGTACTGGCCTCCGCCCTTGGGCGCGGTCCACGTGGTGATGCCATGCTGGCCGATCTGGCGGCGCGCGGCATCAATGTCGATCACGTCGCCCGGCCGGAAGCGGCGATCTCCGAGCCGCTGATCCTGATCAGCCCGGAGCGTGAGCGCACCATATTGTTTGTGGCGCCGCAGGGCGGTCCGGACCGGGCCAGCCTCAAAAAAGCGCTCGACCCCCTGGCTTTCCCCGGGCCCTGGGACGGCATCTACATCGCCAATCCCACAGCGGAAGCACAGGCTTTGGTCGACGACAATTTTGGCCGTTGCCCCATATTGGGGCAGTGGTATGCCCATTTCCCCGCGCCCCGGGCCAACGGGCTCATCGCTGCCCATGATGCGCTCGAGGCTGTTCCGGATTTCCCAAACACGGCCAACGGCCAGGCAGCCGAGTGGCTGGTTGTTACCCATGGCGCCCGCGGAGCCGACGCCCTGCTGCGCGACGGGCAGCGCTTGCTTCGGCCCGCGCAGGCGGTAACAGATGTGGTGGACACCACCGGCGCGGGAGATGCCTATGCCGGCGGTCTGCTGCATGGGATGGTGTCGGGCTGGGCCTTGCACCAGTCCATGGATTTTGCGGCACGCCTTGGCGCCGAGCAGGTCAGGGTGCTTGGTCCGGTTCCGCCCGCATCAATCGCCAGCATGGCCTTGCAGGACGTTGTCCGCACTGCAGAAGCCGAGCACGCAGGCTGACTGTCACCGAACGTTCACAATCGCCCACTACCAACCGGCCGATTGCCAGCTCGGGCAAGCCAGCTAACGGGAGTGCCCAAATTGCCTTCGCGCATCGGACAATGGCAAGAGGTTGAGACCGCACTGACCGCTGATATTGCGGCAGGCCGATTGTTGCCCGGGGAAAAGCTCCCCACCGAACCCGAACTGTGCGAGCGCTTCAATGTCGGCCGCCACAGCTTGCGACGGGCACTGGCTGCCTTGGCCGGCTCAGGACGCCTGCGTATCCGGCAGGGCTCGGGTACTTTCGTGGCTGAGAAGGCCGTCCTGCAATACAATATCGGCACGCGCACCCGCTTCAGCCAGAATTTGAGCGATCAAGGCATGATCGGCTCGGGCAGTCTGCTTTCCGCAGACACGGTGGATGTACCCGCTGAAGTGGCCCGCGCCCTTGATCTGCAGCCGCAATCCCAGGTCCATTGCTTCAAGGCGCTGGGCCGGGCAGATGGCGTGCCGATCAGCCTGGGCACAGCCTGGCATCCCGCAGCGCGGTTTCCCGACATGGTCGCGCAACGCCGCAGTGGCCTGTCGGTCACCAAGGTCTATGCGGCGAGCGGCATCAGCGACTATCTGCGCCGGGACACAACTTTCATCTCGCGGCCTGCACTGCGTGCGGAGTCCGTGGCGCTCGAACAGTCCCCCGATCACCCGGTGATTGTCACGATCAAGATCGATGTCGATCTAGACGACAGGCCCATTGGCTATTCCGAGGTCGTCTGGTCCGCCGAACGCGTCCAGTTCACGATCGGCCCGAACGCTCTTTAGGTACTCATCGGCGCCGAATATTGCCGTGGCAGAAGCGGGCAAGGCTGTGGGGCTGCCGCCATCGGGAAGATGGCAGGGACCGGGCCTGCTCAAGTCGGCTCGCTTGCCTTTTCCCGGGTGTGCCAGCCGCCATCGCGCCACTCGCGCACGGCGACAACAATCGAATCGGGACCGATTTCGATCAGGTTATAGGCGTTGGGCTCGCCGCGCAGGCGGGTCGAGATCGCCGATGACGCCTGCGCGATCAGAATGGGCGCCACCTGCGACTGGCTCACGCCCAGAGCTTCCCCCTGTTGCGGCGAAGCACCGGGCTGGTGCTTGCGCAGATAGGAGAGATGGAAATGGCCGGAAAGCACCAGCCGCACGCCAAGCTCCGCAAAGGTCTTGAGCGCATCGTCGGCGCGTTTGACGCGTTTGGTCTTTTGGACCATGGGCTCGGTGGGGAACAGCAGCGGGTGATGCGCCACGATCACGCGCACCGCGTCAGGTGATGCCTGGGCAAAGCGCTCCTCGAGGTCCTCGAGCTGGCCGCGTGAAATGGTGCCGTGTCCCCAGTTCCATTCCAGCCGAGCGCGGCGGGAGGTACGCATCCCCACCAGCGCCACGCCATCCATTTCCAGAAACGGCTCAAGGTCCGACGCGATATACCGGCGGTAGAACCCGTAGGGATTGAAGAACCGGCGCAGGATGTTGACCGCGGGCACATCATGGTTGCCGGGCACGGCAAATACCGGAGCCTCGAGTTCGTCGAGGAATTCGCGTGCCTGCTCGAATTCCTGCTTGATGCCGATCTGGGTAAAATCGCCGCTGGCCACAATCAGGTCGGGCTTCTGCGCGTTGATGTCGGCGGAAAAGCCCTTTGCCAGCGCCGGATCGTGATGGCCGAAATGCAGATCTGAAATGTGCAGTATTCTCATGCTGCCGCCGCTGGCTCGACGGTGACGGCCGGCACGATCACCGAAAGCGCCCGCGGCCTGATCGTGAAATTGAACGGTGTCTGAAACGTCTCGACTTCGCCATCGAACATGACGTTGAGCATGGACTTGTGCGCGTCGATCGTCACGCCCTTGACGCTTTCTATCCACAGGGCTTCGTCGCTGCGCCAGCGGCCCAGCAACATGCCCGTCGTCAGGCGAAAGAAATCAATCACCGTCAGGTGGCGCAGCACATAGAGCGTCAGCGTGCCCTGATCGAGCTGGTGGCGGGCGAAGATCTGGCCCGGCCCCTCGTCATAGGCATTGCTCGCCACCGCTATGGCCTGCACCCGCTCGACGCGCCGCTCGCCCGTACTGGTTTCGATGGCAACAGCGATTCGCCGGGCCCGGGTCAATCGACGGAAGAAATACCGCATGAAGCCGATCTTTGCCGAGAGCGTGTGGCGCCCCCGGATGTGTTCGCGGCCCGCTGCAAGCTCGGGGATCAAGCCGACCACGACCTTGTGCAGGAATACCCGGCCATTGACCTCACCGACATCAATCTGGTGGGCGCGGCCCGTGGCCAGGGCCGCTACCGCCTGGGACAGATCGAGCGGAATATTGAGATCCTTGGCCAGGGCGTTCACCGTGCCGAGCGGCAAGATCGCGAGGTTCTTGTCGGTATCGACCAGGGCTGCCGCCACCGCGGTGATGGTGCCGTCCCCCCCGGCCGCTACGATGGTCTGCGCTTCGCTCGCCATGGCGTCCGCGATACGGCTGGCCAGGTCCCGGTCGTGGTTCGCCTCAATGGTTGCCGTCAGCCCATTGGCCTCAAACAGGTCAGCCACCATTTCGGCGGTAACCCCCGTGGCGTGGGCGGTGCCGGCATTGGCATTAAGAATGACATAGTAAGACTGGTCGGTCATGGTGCATTGGTCCGGTACCCGGTGGGGTGCTGCAGTGGAACGTGCGCGGCGGATGGACGTTGCATTCAACGTACAAGGAAAGCGTCACATGCTCGATCGACTGGTTCAGTCCCCCACCTATCGCCGTCTCCATGGATTTGTGACCGGCGAGGCCCAGCTACTGGCGTCCATTGCCATTATCGGCGGCCTGATCCTGGCTTTTCTGCACATCGCCGACGAAATGATCGAGGGCGAGCTGGAAGCTTTCGATCAGACCATATTGATGCTGTTTCGCGACCCGGCCAATGTCGACAGGACCATCGGTCCGCTGTGGCTGCACGAGATGGTACGCGACATAACCGCGCTTGGCAGCTTTTCGCTGCTGGGCCTGATCGTGCTGGGTGTCTGCAGCTATCTGCTGCTGGCCCGCATGCGCAGCGAAGCCGTGCTGGTCGTCTTCTCGGTGATCGGGGGTACCATCTTGAGCACGCTGCTCAAGATGGGCTTTGACAGGCCACGGCCCGACCTGACCACCATGTCCGAACAGTTCACCGCCAGCTTTCCCAGCGGACACGCCATGCTGTCCGCCGTTACCTTCCTGACGCTCGGTGCGGTGCTGTCGCGGTTTGCCCCGACGCGGGCGCTGCGCTTTTTCACCATCGGCACGGCGCTTCTGCTCACGCTGCTGGTTGGGGTGAGCCGGCTCTATATGGGCGTGCACTACCCCAGCGATGTGCTGGCGGGCTGGAGCCTCGGCGCGGCCTGGGCGCTGCTGTGCAGCACGGCGGCCACCTATCTGCAGCGCACGGGAAAGGTGCAAAAGGACGCTTTGCCAGACTAGCGCCGCCGACGGCAGATGCGCGAGAAAACATCCGCCATCGAATCTGCTGAGGCCGGCGTCAATGTGCTGATGTCGGCGTGCTGACCGTCAGATCCGCGTGGGCGGAATGGGGACGACGACGGCGGGTTCTGCGGGATCCTGTGGGTCCTGCGGATCTTGCGCGTGGCTTTCGTCCGACAGCAATTTCACCGCTGCATGCCAGTAGTCGTCGTCCTTGCCCTCGGGGCAGCCGTCGCGCTCCCAGAGCTGGTATGCGAGGATGCGGATCTTTTCCTGGTCCAGTTCGGCCATGATGGGTCTCCTGCTGAAATATTGCAATGTCAGCTCTGCCGCGTCCGGGCAGGCCGGTCGGGGCAAAAGCGAACTAGTCGTCTGATTTCGGTTTATCGGACACGGGCCTGTCATCGCCTCTGGGGCGCTGGTTGCTCGGTACGTCCTTGTACTCGTCGATCTGCACGCCGGTACTGTCCAGGCTTTGGCCCGGGCGCCTCTGAGACTTGTCCCGATTGCTCAGGATGTCGTTCTTGCGCACCTTTTCGTCGTCCAGATTCGTCATCGCGCCGCTACCGCTTTGTTGTCCGGCTGCCATGGTGCTTCCTCCATTTTCCGCGCCGCACAATGCGACGCCTCTAGGGTCCCAACGGGCCACGTGATAAATGGATGCATAAGGGGCCGCCGCGGCCCTTTCAGGCACCGGCAGCCCCGCGTACGGCTCTTCTTGAGCTCAAGCCCGCTTCAGGTCGGCGGCCAGGCTTCGGCAGGCGCGGACGGTCATGGCCATGATGGTCAGCGTGGTTCCGGCAATGCCGCTGGTGGGGAAGGCGCTGGCGTCGGTGACCAGCAGGTTGGGGACGTCCCAGCTGCGGTTCCATTCGTCCAAGACGGAATTGTCGGGAGCCGAACCCATGCGCGCGCCTCCTGCCTCGTGGATGGCGGCACCCATGATCATCGTCTTGGTGAACATGGTGCGGAAGAGAAAGCGGCTGATCGGGTTGGCCTCCGGATAGGCACCGCGACCTTTTTCGATGAGGCCGAGGGGTGACCCCACAAATTCGAGTTCGCCACCGGTGCCTTCGACGATCTCGGTCAGCGTCTCGACTTCGCGTTCCAGCGTCTTGCGGTCGATGTCGCTCATCTTGCAGCGGATATGGGGGGCAGGAATTCCCCATGCGTCCTTTACCCGGCGGTCCAGGCTCACCCTGTTCTCGTAGTCGGGCTGCATGATGCCGAAGCCGAAGAAGGAGAGACGTGCATCGCCCGACTTGCCGGTGGGATAGCGGCCGATGCTGCCCTGATAGTTGAAATCGCTGGCGGCCTCTCCGTTGGGGCCCACAAAGCGGGGCACGAAGATGCCGCCCGAGGGGCCGTAGAAGGGGTCGGCCGGCGCCGTATCGGCGGGCGCGGCGCCCTTGGCCTTGAGATAGCTGCCGGTCGCGACGCAGGGCAACTGGTCCATGAAATAGCGACCGAGCAGGCCCGAGCTGTTGCCCAGCCCGGCCGGGTGGCGGGGCGAGGCGGAATTGAGCATGAGCCGGATGCTTTCCACCGGCGAGGCGCACAGAACCACGGCAGAGGCGGTGATCGTGGCGTGGGCGCCCGTCCTGCTGTCGATAACTTCGGCACCGGTCGCGCGGCCTGTCGCGGGGTCGGTCAGCACACGGCTGGCGATGGTGTTGTAGCGGATGTCGAGATTGCCGCTGGCGATGGCCTCGCGCAGGGGACGAAGCACGCGTGTCGGTTCGGGACCGATATAGCGCCAGGAGATGACCTTGCGCTCCGGCCATCTGGCCTCGAGGTCGGCCTTGAACTGCTGCTCTGCCAGGGTAAGCCTGGCTTCATGGGTATAGATGCTGTCGGGCTGGGTGGGGACGTCGTCCTGTCGGCCATAGATGCCCAGGCACTCTTCCACTTCCTCGTAGAAGGGGGTTATCGCCGCATAGTCGATCGGCCAGTCCTCGCCTTTGCCGGTGCGCGAGCGCATGCGGAAATCGTCATCGGTCCAGCGCAGCAGGCAGCGGCCGAACACATGGCTGCGGCCACCGGCCTGGCGGCCGCGAATCCACACGAAGGGGGCGTCCGCCGGGGTGGTGTATGGGTTTTGACGATCATTGACGAACAGGTGGCGCATGCGCATGTCGAAATAGACGGCGCGGGACTGCACGCCCTGGCCGGTCAGCGTCGCCTTGGCGCGCTGGCGCAGATTGATGTCGGACTGGCGGATGGTCTTTTGCGCATCGAAGTCCCTGGGACCAATTTCCGGGCCCGCCTCGAGCAGCACCACCTTGAGACCATGCGCCGTCAGTTCCCTGGCGGCAAAGGAGCCGGAGGGGCCAGAGCCGACAATCATTACGTCGTATTGCGGTGCGGACATATGCGAAGACTTTCGATGTGCTGGAGGTGACTAGGCGGCCCTGTTGCCGGCCACGACTTGGCCATCGACCCATACGGTGTCGATATTGGCCCGGGTCGTGCCGTAGAGGATCTTTTCGAAGATGGCGGCGGGGTCGGCGAGGCCGAACAGGCGGATGCCGCCCTGGATAGCGGTGGTGTCTATCGCCATGGCGTCGAAACGCTGCCCGACGGCAAAGCTGCCGATCGGCAGGTCGAGCGCCTTGCCGCCGCCGGCGGTGGCCAGATGAAAGGCGGTGACGAGGTTGACCGCCGACCCCGGGCGACCACGCTGGTGTGCGGGCAGGGCGGGGTCGACGCCCTCCTCGAGCATGCGCGACGACTGTACGGTGGTCAGGCAGGCATTGAACATGGAGGAGGATGGGCCGCCGGAAATGTCGGTGCCAAGGCCGACATGGACGCCCCGCTCGAGTGCGGTGCGCAGGGGAAAGACGCTGTTGGCGAAATAGATGTTGGAGAGGGCGCAATGGGCGACGCCGCTGCCGCGCCGCGCCAGCCGGTCCATGTCGTCCAGGCTCAGGAAATTGCTGTGCGCCAGCACCGTGCGGCGCGTCAGAAGGCCGAAGCCATCAAGGGCCGCCGCATCCGTTATTCCGAAGCGCGCCCGCACATGGCCGTGCGCCCAGTCGCTTTCCGAGCAATGCGTCTGCACGTGACAACCGCATTCTGCGGCAAGAGCGCCCAGTTCCCTGAGCGTCTGGTCGGTGCAGGATGGAATAAAGCGCGGCGTGACCACGGGCAGAACGCGGGCCGCCCCATTGTCCGGGTGGCGGCGGATGTGGTCGATGACGGCGCGCGTATCGTCAATGGCCGCCTGCGTATTCTGGTCGCGATAATTTTCCGGGCAGGCGGCCGGGTCATCCATCACGACCTTGCCGACCAGGGCGCGCTGGCCCTTTTCGATGCAGATATCGGCCAGCAGCCTGGTCGCTTCGCGATCCTGGGTGGCGAAGTAGAGCGCGGTGGTCGTGCCGCTGGCCAGCAGGTCGTCGACGAGCACCGCGTAGCGTTCGCTCGCGAAGGCGAGATCGGCATACCGGGCTTCCAGCGGGAAGGTATATTTGCCGAGCCAGACTTCGAGCGGCTCATCGAGGGCGAGACCGAGCTGGGGATATTGAGGCGCATGGACATGGAGATCGACCATGCCGGGCAGGCCATAGGTGCCTTTGGGGAGCCGGGTCAGCTCGGTCGCGGCAGCTTCCATGGTGGGCCTGTTTGCGTCATCGGGGCCGATGACCGCGGTTATCGCGCCGGTATCGTCGATGACGATCATCACATCGGCCAGCACCTCGAGGCCATCGGGCCTGGGAGCATGGAAGAAGGTGCCGATGACGGCCTTGCCTGCAGATGCGGATGATGTCGTCACGATGTCGGGTTCCCATCCTCGGAAAGGAGCGGGCGCACACTCTGGCGCAGCACGAGCTGGCATGGGATCTCGGTGCGCAGGGGCGGCTCGGGGAGTTCGCCCAGGGCCATCTCGGTGACGAGATCGACAGCCATGCGGCCCATTTCGGCGGTCGATTGCTGCACCGTTGACAGGCTCGGGGTCATGAAGGCGCCCACCGAGGCACCGTCGAATCCGACCACGGACACGTCACCGGGCACGCTGAGGCCGCTGTCGATTATCGTCTTGATGAAGCCGATGGCGGTGTCGTCATTGGCGCAGACGACGGCCGTCGGGCGATCCTTCGGCTGCTGCGACAGGAAGTATTGACCAGAATCAATGCCACCGGTGAAGCCGAAATCGCCCTGCATGGTCTGGAGGTCCGAGGGTGATATGCCGCTGCGCGCAAGGGCTTCCCTGACGCCGCGCAGCCGCTCGATGTCGTGGTAATTGTCCCGGCGCCCGTGGATATAGGCGAAGCGGCGGTGACCCCTGGCGGCGAGGGCGCTTACTGCCTCGCCGATGGCTTCGCGATCATTGCTGATCACGCTCGGGATGTTCTGCCCGCTCATGTCGAAGTGCAGCGAGACGACCGGCAGGCCAGCCTGCAACAGACTGCGCTCGCCAACGCTGGGCACCGGCGTCGCCATGAGCAGGACGCCGGAAATGGTGCCGCCAAAGGCCAGCGCGAGAATGTGCTCGTCGGTTTGCGTCTCGCGCGAAACATTGGCGATGACGAGCGAATAGCCCTTTTCCGTCAATGCCTGCGCCGCCGAACGCAGCACTTCGAGAACGGTTTGCGAGGCGCCGATGTAGAGCTCGTCGGGAAGGACGACCATGATCGTGCGCGTCTGGCCGATGCGCAGATTGCGGGCGGCCTGGTTGGCGGCGTAACCAAGTTTGCGTGCCGCCGCCTCGACCTTGAGCCGCGTGGGCTCGGCAATGCGGCCGGGCATGGTCAGGGCGCGGCTGACGGTGGAGGCGGCAACCCCGGCCTCGCGCGCGACATCGGCAATAGACGGTGCATAGGGTCGCTCTGATGCTGATTTTTTGCTCATTGCCATACCTCCTTCCGCCTTCTTGCCGCCAAAAACCAAGCTCGGTCAAACGCATAGCACTGCTTAATCGAGGGGCACCTTTTTGCGCTTGCGCAAGAAAACGCCATGTGCAATCAATATTTCATTGGCAATCGATTGCCAACTGGTTTCTGACCGAGGGGTCAAGAAAATATCACGCTCAAAACTCGTCGTTTCGGCGAGATGGAGTCTTATTGTCTGATGTCGGAAAAGATAAAGCTGGCAGTTGATCTTGTAACGTTCTTTCATCCACAGTTCTGGGATGTGAACAATCATAAGGACATTTTCACTCTCTCTGCCGAGAAGCCGGAGTTGTTCTGGTCCCGGATGCTGGACACGGTGGCTTCTGCCGGATTGACCGGCATTGAACCCACGTTCTCGCCGTTCAACTGGCAGCACGCGCTCAAGACCTTCGGATCGACGGAGGGCTTTTCGAAAGCGATGGGCGAGCGCGGCCTCACCCTCGCCAGCGGCTTTTTTGCCGATCTCGAACATGGCAGCGACATTGCCGATCCGGCCGTGCGCGCCAAGCTCTTCGACCTTGCAAAGCGGTATGCCGAGGTGATCAAGGCCTGTGGTGGCGATGCGATGGTCGTCGGCCTGCCCATGCGCCGCACGCGGGATGGCGATAATCCGCTCATCGTCGATATCGCCTATGCGCAGCGCCTCGGCGAGGTGCTCAACGAATTGGGCGCCATGACGCTGCGCCAGGGTGTCCGCCTGGCGCTTCATACCGAGGCGCACTCGGTCTTCTGCACCGGGCGCGACGTCGATCTCTTCATGCTCGCGACCGATCCGCTCTATGTCGGGTTCTGCCCGGATGCCGCCCACCTGCTGGGTTCGGGCGCCGATCCGGTGGCGGTGACGACGCGCCATATCGAGCGGCTTGTCGTTGCCCACTGGAAGGACGCAACGGGCGTCATGCCGTTCGACATTCCGATCGACGGCGGCATTCACGAAAGCCACCAGGCCTTTTTCTGCCGGCTGGGCGCGGGGCGGGTGGACTGGCCGGCCTGGGCCCGGATGTACCGGGACCACAATATCTCCGGCTGGGCCGTGCTTGAGCTGGATGCCGCAGCCGATCCGCTCTCCGAAATGATCGCGTCACGACAGTTCGTCGAGACCGCCCTGCTCCCCATCATCGGTTGAAGCCAGCAGCCCCGCTCGGCTTTTGAACACCAAGGAAGGACTTTCCATGCGTCTACTCCTCCCAGGCCTGACGGCCCTGCTTCTGGTTTCCACCGCCCAGGCCCAGGACCTTACGGCCGAAGTTGCCCATTCTTGGACCTCGGGCGGCGAAGCTGCTGCCGTCAAGGTCATCGTCGATGCCTTCACCGCCAAGGGCGGCAAGTGGGTCGACTGGTCGGTCGCCGGCTTTGAGAGCGCCAACGCCGCCTATATCAGCCGCCTTCTGGCGGGAGACCCGCCAACGGCAAAGACCGCCGTTGCCGGCCCGGAAGTGACCGAACTGATCGCCCAGGGCCTGATGAACGATATCGATGCCGCCTACCATGCCGCCGTGCCGGAAGGCGTGGTGCCGCAGGTAGTGCTCGATGCCATCACTGTCGATGGCAAGGTCTACATGGCCCCGACAGGCATGCATGCGGGCAACTGGATGTTCTATTCAAAGCCGGTGTTCGAAAAGGCCGGCATCGCCGAGGCACCCAAGAGCTGGGACGAATTTTTCGCTTCAATGGACAAGATCAGGGCCGCGGGCATCACCCCCATCGCCTGGGGCGGACAGTCCTGGCAGGAAGGCATCGTCTTCCACGGCGTCGTGCTGTCGGTCATCGGCGAGGAGGCGTTCACCCGACTTTACACCGATGGCGATCTCTCGGTCATCGATACGCCGGAATTTGCCCAGGCGGTCGAGACGTTCGGCAAGCTGCGCGACTATGTCGATGCCGGCGCGCCCGGCCGCAACTGGAACGACGCCACTGCCATGGTGATCAAGGACGAGGCAGGCGTGCAGTTGCTCTCGGACTTCATCAAGGGCGAGTTCTCGACGGCCGGCGAAGTGGCCGGGACCGACTATGGCTGCGCCCTGGTGCCGGGCAGCGACTCCCTGATCACGCTGGCCGACGCCTTCAGCTTCCCCAAGACCGGCAATGCCGATGAGGATGCCGCGCAGGCCCTGCTCGCCGAGGTCGTGCTCGACCCCACGGTGCAGGCCGAGTTCTCGGTTATCAAGGGCTCGGTGCCGATCCGCACCGATATCGACACCAGCGGCTTTGATGTCTGCGCGCAGGAAGCCATCGCCCTGGTCAAGGCGGACAAGATCGTTCTCGACTCGGCCATGACGCTGTCGCCGGCCATCAATGGCGGCTTCAAGGATGCCGTGGGCGCCTATTTCGCCGACCCTTCCATGAGTGTCGAGAGCTTCATCGAGCAGTACAAGGCGGCTTTCGCCAATGGCTGACCAACCGGCTGCGCGCAACTCCGCGTTCAGCCCGGCTCGCAACCGGGCAACCGGCAGGCTGCGCCTGCCGGTTGCCGCCCTTGGGGCGCTTGCACCGGCGTGGCTGATCATCCTGCTCGTCTATCTGGGCACCACGGTCTGGACGGTGCAGCTGTCGCTGACCAATTCGCGCATGCTGCCCTCGAACGAGTTCGTCGGGTTCGCGCAGTATGCGCGGCTGTTCGGCACCGCCCGCTGGACGATTTCGATCCAGAACCTGCTCACCTTCGGCGTCGTCTATGTGGTCGGCTCGCTGATCGTGGGTTTCCTGCTGGCGATAGCGGTCGACCGGCATGTGCGCTTTGAAAACATGTGGCGCACCGTTTTCCTCTATCCTTACGCACTCTCGTTCATCGTTACCGGCCTCATGTGGCAATGGCTGATGAATCCGGAAATCGGCATCCAGGCGACAATGCGCGCGGCCGGCTGGACCTGGTTCACCTTCGACTGGACCACGAAATCGAGCATGGCGATCTATGCCGTGGCGTTGGCCGGCATCTGGCAGAGCGCGGGCCTGGTCATGGTGCTCATGCTGGCAGGGTTGCGCGGGGTCGACGGGGACCTGTGGCGCGCCACCCGGATCGAGGGCATTCCGCTCTGGCGGACCTATGTGTCGATCGTCCTGCCGCAACTGGGCCCCTCGATTGTCACGGCCTTCATGCTTTTGACCATGGGCGCGGTGCGCACGTTCGACCTCGTCGTGGCGCTGACCAATGGCGGCCCCGGGCAATCGACCGAAGTGCCGGCCAAGTTCATCATGGACAGCCTTTTTGCCCGCCAGGATCTCGGACTGGCGACCGCCGCAGCCACGGTGATGCTCGTCACGGTCATGGCCGTCACCATTCCCATTCTCTACGCCCGCGATATCTGGGCGCGCCGCCGAGCGGGGACAATCTGATGCGCGATGCTTTCCCGCAAAATGCCAATGGTCCCAGGCCCGCGCGCGTGACGCCAGGCCGGATCGGGCTCTATGCCTTCCTTGTCGTGGCCGGTCTGTTCTTCCTGCTGCCGGCCTATGTGATGCTGATGACCTCGTTCAAAAGCATGGAGCAAATCCGCTCGGCGCAGATTTTCGCGCTGCCGCATGTGTTCGACTGGTCGGCATGGATCACGGCGTGGTCGAGTGCCTGTGCCGGTGTCAATTGCACGGGCGTCAGCGTCGGCTTCTGGAACTCGGTCAAGATCACCGTGCCGGCGACGATACTCTCGGTGCTGCTCGGCGCCATTACCGGCTATGCCCTGTCCTTCTGGCGCCCCCCCGGGGGCAAGATCCTTTTTGCGGCGATAACCATTGGCGGGTTCATTCCGCTGCAGATATTCCTGTTTCCCATGGTGCGGGCCACGGCCGCCCTGGGGCTCTATAATTCGCTGCCCGGCATCGTCCTGGTGCATGTCGTCTTCGGCCTGCCGCTGACCACGCTGCTGTTCCGCAACTATTATGCGTCGATCCCGATCGAGCTGTTCAAGGCGGCGCGGGTGGATGGTGCCGGGTTCTGGCGGATTTTCGCATCCCTGATGCTGCCGCTGTCCCTGCCCATGCTCATCGTGGCCGGGCTGATGCAGATGACCGGCATCTGGAACGACTTCCTGCTCGGTCTGGTCTTTGCCGGACGCGACAATCTGCCCATGACCGTGCAGCTCAACAACATCGTCACGACCACCACCGGACAGCGCGAATACAACGTGCACATGGCAGCGACCGTTTTGACGGCGCTGGTGCCGCTGGTCGCCTATTTCGTCTCCGGGCGCTGGTTCGTTCGCGGTATCACCGCCGGCTCCGTCAAAGGTTGATCTATATGCCTGTTCCCGTTTCCCTGCGCTCGATCGATATCGGCTATGGCTCGACCGCCGTCGTCAAGGATCTCAACCTGGAGATCGCCCCGGGCGAGTTTCTGGTGCTTCTGGGGCCCTCGGGCTGCGGCAAGTCCACCTTGCTCAATGCCATTGCGGGCCTGACGGAGCTGGCCCGCGGCGAAATCTGGATTGGCGAGCACAACGTCACCTGGGCCGATCCCAAGGATCGCGGGATCGGCATGGTGTTCCAGTCCTATGCGCTCTACCCCAACATGAATGTCGAGAAGAACCTCAGTTTCGGTCTGCAGGTGGCAGGCGTCGCCAAGGAAGAAATTGCCAGCAGAGTGGCGCGCGCCTCCGCCATCCTGCAGCTCGAACCCTATCTGAAGCGCCGCCCATCGGAGTTGTCAGGCGGTCAGCGGCAGCGTGTGGCCATCGGGCGCGCGCTCGTGCGCGACGTCGACATCTTCCTGTTCGACGAACCACTCTCAAATCTTGATGCCAAGCTGCGCACTGAACTGAGGGTCGAGATCAAGAAGCTCCACCAGGAACTGGGCTCCACCATGGTCTATGTGACCCATGACCAGGTCGAGGCGATGACACTGGCCAATCGCATCGCCATCATGCGGGACGGCGTGATCCAGCAGCTGGCCACGCCCAAGGAGATCTACCAGCGGCCGGCCAATCTTTTCGTGGCCGGGTTCATCGGCTCACCGGCGATGAATTTTATCGGCGGCCAGTGGATCAAGACCGACGACGGCGTCACCTTCCGCTCGGATCTGGCAGACGTCGACCTGCCGGGCCGGGTGCACCCTGGCGGCGAGCCGGCGGTCATTGCAGGCCTGCGGCCGGAGCAGGTAATCGTCGGCAGCAATACGGGCCTTCCCGAAGTCGAGGCGACCATAACCGTCGTCGACGCCATGGGGCCCGAGACGGTGATCTGGTGCACCGCCGGCAAGATATTGCTCAGCGCCAGGGCTTCGGGTGATTTCGCCGGCGGTCCCGGGCACCGGATCACCCTGGGGCTCGATCTGGCCAATGCGGCCTATTTCGATCAGGCGAGCGGGCTGAATCTGTCCTAGTTCCTCAAGGCGGGGGGCATCGTTATCGCTTGAACACAAAGCCGCCAATGAGCCCGGACGCCAGGGCCAGTGCGACGCAGGCGAGGCCATAGAAAAGGGGCGTGTTGACCGCCGACTGGGCGAGATAGCGCTCGAAGCCGACCTTTCGGACCGAGAAGCCGTCCGTTTTGCGGCTGACAACCGCGCCATTCTGGAAGACGTAGGTCTGGGCCACATAGGGGCCCGGCCGGGCATTGCTCGGAATGCGCAGCCGGGCGGCGTAGAAGGTATCGGACAGGAACTGCACGCCGGTTTCATCGATGCCGAAAAGCGCCTGCTCCGTCCTTATCCGGACCAGCTCACGCCCAAAGCGCAGGCGCTGCGCATCATGGCTATCTCGAGCAACATAAGCCTCGGGATAGACATGAAGCTGGTCCAGCAGGTCATCGGGGGCGATCTTGTCGAGCCGCCGGCTCGACAGCACCCGGATCAAACCGGGCACGTCCTCGAAGGTCTGCGCCCCCGCATTGCCCCATATCCCGAGAAAGCTGCCCTTTTCCCGGACGGTCTGGGTTTCCCCCGGGCCGGTCACGACGATGATCACATCATAGGGCTCGAGCCTTTCCTGCTCACCCGGCTCGGCCGAGATTGACCCGTAAAGGGTCAGCGTCTCGCCTTCGAAACTGGAGGCAATCTCGATCGAGGATTGCGAGATGGCAGCGGCCAGCTGCGCAGACTGCGCCGGCAGCACAAGCAGGCAGCCGATGACCAGAACCAGGGCGCGGATCATGGGGAGGTCAACGAGAACAGGTCCTGCGGGGGCACCACCAGCGAAACGCCGAAGCGGATGGCAACGGCAAGGATCAGCAGTGCCAGGAGCCCGCGCAACTGTTCGCCACGCAGGCGCTTGCCGGCCGAGGCGCCGAACTGTGCGCCAATCGTGCCGCCGACCATCAGGCAGAAGGCCAGCATGATGTCGACGCTCTGGCTCTGGACCGCATGCAGCACCGTCGTCGCCGCCATCATGGCCACCACCTGCGCGAGCGAGGTGCCGATCACCACCGATCCGGGAACACGCAGGAGATAGACGAGCGCCGGGACCATGATGAAACCGCCGCCAATGCCGAGCAGGGCACCGATGAACCCGATGAAGACGCCGATGGTGAGGACCGGAATGACGCTGATATAGAGCCGGCTCTTGCGGAAGCGCACGCGCCAGGGCAGGCCGTGCATCCAGTTGTGCTGGCTGGGCAAGCGGTCCCGCACCACGACACCGCGCCGATGCCTGAGCAGTGAGCGCACGGACTCGGTCAGCATCAGCGTTCCGACGGAGCCGAGCAGAACCAGAAAGCCAAGGGCAATGACCAGGTCGAGCTGGCCGATGCGGCTGAGACGGTCGAAAGTGAATACGCCGACAAATGCGCCGGCGATGCTTGCCGCGACCAGATAGGCAGCAAGGTGCAGATCGACACCGCCGCGCCGGTAGTGGCTGAGGGCGCCCGAGGTCGATGCCGCCACCACCTGGCCGGTGACCGAGGCGACGGCGACCGATGTCGGAATTCCGGTGAAGATGAGCAGTGGGGTCAACAGGAACCCACCGCCGACACCGAACAGTCCCGAGAGGAACCCGACCGCGCCGCCAATCCCTGCCAGGAAGAAGATGTTGGCGGACAGTTCGGCGATCGGCAGGTAGATGTTCATTGTCTGGCGCGCATCGGGGCTTGCACTCGATCCTGGCGGCTCAGCCTGCCTGGACGGTTACGGGGGAAGAAGAAGCGGTGCCGGCAGAGACCAGTCGATCGAAGGCGGTCAGCATTTCTGGGGTCATGGCAGGGTTCATCACGCTCAATTGCCAGGCGTTGAGGTGCCCCAGATAGTTCATCGTCACCTCGTCGAGATCGAAACCGAAGGCCGTCCGGAATGCGCTGCGGCCTTGCTCCTGCCTGAGCAGGCGATTGAGTGGCTCTGCTATGGCGGGTCCATAGAGATCGGCACTGTCGGTGCGCCGTTCCTGCTGCTGGCCGCGCAGCACGCGATCCCATTGCCGCTCGATCAGCAGGTGCTCCTCGCCGACCTTGCCCTCCGCCGGCAGGCCAAGCCGCAGGAACTGGCTGGCCGGCGCGTGGTTGGCGCGCATGGCATTGACCAGCTTCTGCGCCATCAGCTTTTCGAGCGCCGGGTCGTTCAGCGGCGTCTGCTGGCCCGGATCGGTGCCGAGATCGTAGAGAAGGGTGCCGAAGGCCACCGGATTGCCCATGGCGCGACCGGGCATGCGCAGGACCGGCGCACCCTTGGTGAAGGGCAGGGGCGGTTCGAGCACGGCCTGCGCCAGTTCTGCCGGAGCGAAGCGCCATGCCATGTGCGTGGGCATGAGCGTATATTGTTCGAGCGGCTGGTTGGCCGCATCGACGCAGCATCGCATATAGACAAACCGTCCGTCGGTGACCGAGACGTGGCCGCCATAGGCGCCGAAAAGTCCGACATCGCGCACCGGGGCATCGGTCGCCACGGTGTCGCGCAATGGCTTGCCCTGCATGTCGGGGGTGAGCGGCAAGCCGAAGAATTCGAGCAGTGTCGGCCCGAAATCCACCGTCTGTACCAGGCTCTGCCGCCGTTCGCCGCGCTTGCCGGCGCGCGGATCCCAGACGAAGAGCGGGGTGTGGATGTTTTCCTCATACCAGGGCTGGACGTTCTTGCCCCACCAGTTGCGCTCGCCCAGCAGGAAGCCGTGGTCGGTGCACACGATGAGCATCGTATCCTTCCAGAGGTCGTGCTGATCCATGGCATCAAGCACGCGGCCGAGCGAGTCGTCGCACATGCTCAGAAGCGCTGCATATTCCATGCGCGCGTGCTCGACGGCTTCATCGCTCTCCACCACGGGCCGGTAGTCCGGCCAGTCGAAGTGCGGGCCGTTGAACTGGTGCGGGAAGCGTGCCTTGTGCTCGTCATAGCTGAAGAAGGGCTCGTGCGGATCGAAGGTCTCGATCTGCAGCATCCAGTTTTCGGCCCCGGCATTGGTGGCGATGAATTCGACGCCGGCGTCGAAGGTCAGCGTCTGCGGGTGCTTGTCGATGCTGTCGAGGTGCTGGCGGTTGATCCAGTCCTGGCGCCAGAGCGTGCCCTGGCGCCAGTTCAGCGTCGCGGGGATTTCCGGGTCGGCCACCTGGCCCTTCCAGGGATCACCCTCCTGGCCGCGGAAGAACTCGAAGGTCGAGAAGCGGTTGTGATAGGTGGCGCCGCCATCTTCCCAGTAATGCACATGATCGGTGGCGAGGTGGGTGTGAATGCCGTTGTGCCGCAGGATTTCGGGCACGGAATCGTCGAATGGCTCCAGCGGGCCCCAGGAGCGGTGCAGGAAGTTGTAGCGGCCGGTGTGCATCTCCCGGCGTGCGGGCATGCAGGGCATGGAGCCGCCATAGCAGGTGTCGAAGGTCACGGTGTTCTGCTCGAGGCGGCGGAAGTTCGGCAGCCCGGTCCAGTCGCCGCCATAGGCCGGAAGGTATTTCCGGTTGAGACTGTCGAACATCACGATAATGGCTTTCACGAAGCGCTCCGATTTAGGTCAGGCAGCCATGGCCGTTGGCCGCCAAAGGGGCCGGAAGCCTGGATTGCCGGTAGAAGAATTGGCCGTATTCGCGCTGCGCGCGGCAACGCGGTGCCGTGCTCGGCAGGCGATTGCCCCGGCGCGGAGAGGATCGGTTCGACTGAGGCGGACCGGCGCCCCGGTGCGCCAGGCGACCATGATGGGCCCATCATGGCTCGGACCTGTCGCCCGGTTCGCCGACCCAGGAATGGGACTTGTAGGGCTCCTTGAGAACCGGCCGCATCACCATGTCGTAGAACTGGGCAATCGAGGCGCCGCGGTTAACCGCCTTGTTGTCATAAAGCCATTGGAGGCGAAGACCGTCGGCCAGCCCGACCAACCAGCGAATGAGCGTCTCCACAGTGACGCCAGGGGGCAGGGCGTCCACATCCACCATGGGGGCGAAGTGCTTCATCAGTTCACTGACGACACCCTCGTAGCGTTCCTCGAACCAGGCATGGGCCGGATGGTTGTGCGGGATGCTCTCGGCCCCCAGAACCGTCATCAGCTGCACAAGAGCCGCCGTCCTGTCATTCTTGCGCAGGGTGTTGAGAAATACGGTCAGGGCGTCAAAGCCCTTGGCGCGTTCAGCCTGTGTATCGAGGTCGTTGCGCGCTTCGCGTTCCATCAGAACGGCCAGCAGCAGGGTGGCCTTTGACGGAAAATGGTGCAGCATGCCCGCCTGGGTCATGCCGACATCCCGGGCAATGTCGGCAATGCTGGCAGAGTTGAAGCCGCCTTCGGAAAACAGTCGCGTCGCCGATTGCAGAATTGCCTTGCGTGCTGCCTCCCCGCGCGGGCTGCGGCGGGTGCCCTTGCCGTTCGTGTCCTCGCTCATTGCTTCTCCAGCCGACGCCTTTGTGGATGATCTTGTCATGTCAGCGCCCGGCCTGGCCCGAAAAGTGACAAGCGGCCTTCTGGCCGTTCGCCGTCAGTACCAGTTCCGGAGACTGGCTGTTGCAGATTTCCCGGTCAGAGCGAAAGGCGGGACCGATGGGGCAGCGTGTGCGGAAGCGGCAGCCCGATGGCGGATGGGCGGGGCTTGGCATGTCGCCCGTCAGCACGATGCGATGCTCGGTGGACTGGTCGGGCTTGGGCTCGGGCGTCGAGCTGAGCAGCGCTATCGTATAGGGGTGCTGGGGATTGCCATAGACCTCTTCGGCCGTACCGATCTCGACGATACGCCCCAGATACATCACGCCCACCCGGTCGCTGATATGGCGCACCACGGACAGGTCATGGGCGATGAAGAGATAGCCGAGCCCCATTTCGTCACGCAGCTCCTCGAGCAGGGTGATGATCTGGGCCTGGATCGATACGTCGAGCGCCGATACCGGCTCGTCGCATATCAGGATTTTCGGATTGGCCGCCAGCGCCCGGGCGATACCGACGCGCTGGCGCTGGCCGCCCGAGAGCTCGTAGGGATAGCGGGGCACGTAATCTTCGGTCAGGCCGACCCGGGTCAGCAGCTCGACCATGCGATTGTCCGCGGCGGCGCCCTTCACATCCACCACTTCCAGCGCTTCCAGGATCGACTGGCCGATGGTGCGGCGTGGGTTGAGGGAGGCAAAGGGGTCCTGGAAGACATACTGGATGGTCTGGGTCACCAGCCGGCGGGCCGGCGCGTCCATGGTCGTCACATCGGTGCCGGACACGCTGATCCGCCCCTGGCTGACGGCGTTGATGCCCATCACCGTGCGTGAAAGGGTCGACTTGCCGCAACCCGATTCCCCGACCAGACCCAGCGTCTCGCCGGGATAGACCTCCAGCGACACGCCATCCACCGCGTAAACCGGGGCGGCCCGGCGCAGCAGGCCGCCATTGTGTGCGACATTGGTGCGGACGTCCTCGAGTTTGAGGGCCGGCCCCTGGCCTTCCCGCCCGCGGCGGCTCCGGGTGGCGGCATCGCCGGGCCGGGGGTCGACAGCGCCCCCCTCGGCGGCGACCCAGCAGGCCGATTCCCGGTCCGGGCCCATCGGAAACAGCGGCGGGGTTTCGGCATGGCATTTGGCGATCGCATGGCTGCAACGCGGGTGAAAGGCGCATCCCGAGGGCAGCCGCAGGGGCACGGGCGGCGCGCCGGGAATGGCGATCAGAGGGTTTTCGCCGGTCGTATCGAGCCGCGGCACCGCCTTGAGCAGGGCTGCGGTATAGGGGTGGCGTGGATTCGCAAACACGTCGCGCACCGGGCCTTTTTCGACCACGCGGCCGCCATACATGACCACCATGTCATCGCAGAGTTCGGCCACCACGCCCATGTCGTGGGTGATCATGATGATGGAGATGCCCAGCTCGCGGCGCAGTTGCGCCAGCAGGCGCAGGATCTGTGCCTGAATCGTGACGTCCAGTGCGGTCGTCGGTTCATCGGCGATCAGCAGCGAGGGGTTATTGGCGAGGGCGATGGCGATGACCACGCGCTGGCGCATGCCCCCCGAGAATTCGTGGGGGAACTGGTTGATGGTCCGTTCGACATCGGGAATGCCCACCTGGGCCAGCAGCGCCCCGGCGCGCTGCCTGGCGTCAGCCGGTGCCATGCCGTGCACCAGCAGGGTCTCGGCAATCTGGTCACCGACGCGCATCACCGGGTTGAGGGCCGCCTGCGGATCCTGAAAGACCATGGCGATCTTCTTGCCGCGGATGGCCCGCATCTGCCGTTCCGGCAGGGCCAGAAGGTCTTGCCCATCGAGCAATACCCGGCCCTCCCGCACGCGGCCGGGGGCGCGCAGCATGCGCATTACCGAACGGGCCGTCACCGATTTCCCCGAGCCCGATTCCCCCACAATGCCCAGCACGCGGCCGGGATAAAGGTCGAACGAGACGTCGGTCACGGCCTTTACGCTGATATTGCCGCTGTCGAAGGTGGTCGACAGATGCGTCACTTCCAGCAGGGGGTGGGCGGCGGTGGCGGGCGCTTGCATGGTTTCGATCATTTGCGATTGACCGTGCTGTTGAGGGCGTCGGCCAGCAGGCTGAATGCCAGCGCCAGAAGCACCAGGATGAGTGTGGGGCCCAGGATGTAGAACGGGGCCATGGTGATGTAGCGCATGCCCACATTGAGCAGGATGCCAAGGGAAGGTTCGGGCGGCTGCAGGCCAAGACCGACAATGCTGAGGGCCGCTTCGGTGAACACGGCGGCCACCACGAAGATGGCGCCCTGGACGATGATCGGGTCCACGGCATTGGGCAGGATGTGGCGCACCATGATCCGCCATTTGCTGACCCCAAGCGTGCGGGCGGCCACGACATATTCCTGATGCTGCTGGCTGAGAAAGGTTGCGCGGGCCAGTCGGCCAAAGCCCGGCAGCCCGCCGATGACGATGGCCACCAGCAGCGCCGTCCAGCCGGTGCCGATGACGAGGACAACGCAGATGGCGAGGATCAGGCCGGGGAAGCCGACGATGATGTCGAGCGCACGCTGGACGAGCGTGCCCAGCCGCGGCGAGAGGGCGCCGGAGAGGCCCAGAAACGTGCCGATCACCATGCTCAGCGGTACCGCGGCGGCCGCCAGCGCAAGATCGGTGCGCAGGCCATAAAGGCTGCGCACGAAAATGTCGCGGCCCAGTTCGTCGGTGCCGAACGGGTGGGCCCAGGACACGGGCAACAGCGAGTCGCGGGACTGCAGGTCATAGCCGCCCGGAAACAGCACGGGTGCAAGCAGCGCCAGCGCCGAGAGCAGAACGACCAGACCGAGGCCAATCTGTCCCTTGGGGGTGTCGAAGGCCAGCAGATAGCGCGCCAGGACCGGGTTAAGGCGCGGCTTTCTGCGGGCGAGCGGGGCAGTGTCTGTCATTGGTCAGCCCTCCAGCCGGATACGCGGATCGAGTGCCGCCAGGACGATTTCGGACAGCAGCTGAATGAGCACGGCGATGACCACCGCGCCAAGGATGAGCACCTGCAGGACGACATAGTCACGCGACTGCACGGCGTAGACGGCGAGGCTTCCCAGCCCGTTGCGCGCAAAGATGGCTTCGATGACGATGGCGCCCGCCAGCAGGTCGCCGGCGCGCAGGCCCAGGGCCACGACCGCGGTGCCCAGCGAATTGCGCAGGACATGGCGCCAGGTGATGCGGCCAGGCGAAACGCCCTTGGCCTTGGCAAGGTCGACATAGTCTTCCCCACGCGCCGAGTTCATGGCCGTCTGCAGCAGCCGCGCCACGATGGCGGCCTGCGGCAGTGCCAGGGCCAGGGCGGGCAGGATGAGGAATTGCACCGCCAGCCAGGGATCCTCGAAGAAGCCGACTTCACCGCTGATGGGCAGGATGGGAAAGAAGATACCGAGCAGCAGGATGAGCAGCAGGCCGGTCAGGAAGGGGGGCGTGGCGAGGAACAGGGTGGTCATGCCATCAAGCGCGACGCGTGCCCATTTCGAGCGGGGCGAACCGGCCAGCACGCCGAGGACCAGGCCGATCACGATCATCAGGATCATGGCGAGGAATGCCAGCTCCAGCGTGCTTTCGAGACGGCTGCCGATCACCGTGGTGACAGGACGGCGCATGATGTAGGACTGGCCGAAATCCCCGCGGAACATGCCGAAGATCCAGTCGAAATATTGCTGCACCAGAGGCTTGGCCAGCCCCATCTGTTCGCGCACTGCCGCCAGTTGCTCGGGGGTCGCGTCCGACCCCGCAATGGCCAGCGCCGGATCACCCGGCGCCAGCCTCGGGAGGACGAAGGCAATGATGGAGCTGATCAGCGCCACCACCGCCACCGACGGCAGTTTCCTCAGGAGGAAACTGAACATGGATCACTCCTCGTACGCGTCGGCGAGCAGCAGTCCGCCCCGAACGGAGGTTTCCACGCCCTGCAGGCCTGCCGAAACGACGACCTGGCCCGGCGCCTGCACCAGAACGGTGCTGAAGGCTTCTTCCAGCATGTAGTCGGTCAGGGCCTTGGTGGCGTCACCCAGGGCTTCTGGTGTGGTTGCCGCCAGCATGGCTTCGCGCAGGGCGACATAGTCATCGTTCCAGAAGGCGGAAGGATTGCCTTCGCGCAGGGATGGCAGGGAGCTCAGCAGCGTTGGTGAGCTGAAGCCGACCTGGCCATGCAGCAGGAGGAAGGAGGCGCCGAGATCGCCGGCAACCTGGCGCTTGTCGAAGTCGGCGACGTCGAGCACCACGGCTTCGGGAACAAGTCCGACTTCGCGCAGATTGTTCTGTACGATCTCGAAGATGCTGCGCTGGGAAGGAATTGCGGGAACGATGATCGGGATGGTCGCGCCTTGGGCGCCAGCCTCGGCGATCAGGCTCTTGGCCTTTTCCGGATCATAGCTGTAGTGGGTGGCCTGTTCCTCGGTATAGCCCGGGGCCGAAGGCGACCAGAAGAGGTCGGTGACCGTGCCGGTGCCAAGGAAGACCTGATCGTTGATGCGGTCGCGGTCCACGGCATAGGCAATGGCCTGGCGCACCAGCTTGTTGTCGAGGGGCGCAATGGTGACGTTGACGCCCAGCGGATACATGGTGCCGCCGGTGGCGACGACTGCGAACTGCGGGTTGCGCGTAAATTCGAGCGTATCGCGCGGCGTCAGGCCGGTGGCGATCTGTGTGCGGGCACTGCGGAGCGCCGCGATGGTCGCTGTCGGGTCGGGAATGATGGCGACATCGATCTCGTCGAACCAGGCGGTGTCCTCGACGCGATAGTCTTCATAGCGCTTGAGGGCAATGGATGCGCCCGGCGACCAGTTGTCAAAGACATAGGGCCCGGTGCCGATGATCTGCGAACCATCTTCGCGCTGGGCATAGGTGTCCTTGTCGACGATGTAGGTTTCCTCGAAGAAGTCGAACACATTGCTCAGGGGCCGCTTGAACGTGATGTTGAGCGTGTGGTCGTCGATGACCTCGATGGTCTCGAATTCGCGGGCGATGAAGCCGACCTGGGAGGCGCTTTCCGGCAGCGCCGCCGTCTCGAAGGAGAACTTGACGTCCTCGGCGGTCATCGGGCGTCCGGAGTGGAAGGTCACATCGGTCCGCAGGCTGATCTTTATCGACATGCTGTCGTCGGCGAGCGTCCAGGATTGCGCCAGCAGCGGCTGGGGCTGGAAGTTGTCGGGGTCGATCCGGGTCAGGGTCTCGAAGACGTTGCGAATCCAGGGCGTATTGCCCGCGCGCAAGGCCAGCAGAGCAACCGGCTGGGCATCGGCAACCTGGGAAATGGTCAGGATGCCGCCGCGTTCCTGGGCGCCGGCCAGACTGGTTCCTGCCAGCAGGGCCACGGTCAGGGCGGCTGCTTTCAGGGTAATACGGAACTGCCCGCATGCGCGGGCGATATCAAGGCTCATTTACTTATCCCTCCGCGACACCCCCTCGATCCCCACCGAGCAAGGTGTCTCTGGAGAAAGGCTAGCAAACAAACCGAGCGCTCGCTAGGTTTAATTTTGCGTGACTGTTCATGGCGGGGAGAGGGCGCAAGGAGAGCTGCGTCCGCGGAATGATCCCCAGTTGCCCGTGGCCCTGGAGATCAGCGACCACTTTGGTGGCGCAGGGATTGGGTGCGCGGGATTGCGGGCGGCAGGTTAATGGCCGTCACCCATTCGCCAACGAGACTTGCATGCCGAGGCGTGCAGACGCTTGCCGTGACAAGCACGGTTCGCAAGCGCGCAATCATTCCCTCTGCCGCTTCGTCGCTCAAGCCGTGCCGGCGGGGAGCCGGATCGCGATGCTGGACGCTCCGCGCCACCCGGTGCCCCCAGCTATGGCACGTGCAATTTCTGCCGCTTTGCCAGAATTGCGACACGCTGGACCAGCCGGGGAAATGACCCGGTCTTGCCCGAGGGGTGCAGCCGTTTTACGGAAAATTATGTTGCGGGATGTAGTTGATGACCCAGTGGAGGGATGCGGGATGATTGCCAGAGCGACACTTGTACTGGGAATGCTGCTGTATTCCGGGCAGTTGGCGTGGGCGGTCTGTGACTTCTGCAATCCCACCATTCGGCTGAACCAGCGGGTGGCAGAATGCTTTGGCGAGCAGCTGCCGGCCGAACTCGTCCGGCTGCAAACCGAGGGGCGCGGGTTCGTGCTGGTGGATCTGACGCAATGCGTCGACGACAAGACGCGAGGGCTGCCCCAGGCGGGTGCCCGGACGGCCTCATCGGATGTCGATACCTCATTCGTCGCCGATGAGACGGCCTTGCGCTGCATCGGTGCCGAGATCGAGCGGCTGTCGGGCGCGCTCGATCCCTCCGTCGAACTGGATCTTACGCGGTGTCAGTAGGTACCGACCTGGTAGGGGAAGCGATCGAAGAGGATGACGTTGTTCCGCGGCGCTGGCGCGGCAGATGGCTGCGCCGCTTCACGTCTGCGGATCGAATGGCGGCACCGGTCATCAAGATGTTTGCCGTGATCGCTGTGATCCTGGGCGGGCTTGAATATATGGACCGCGTGCAGGCCGCGCGCGTCGAGCAGTCGCTGGGCGAAGTCGACAACTGGGATGCCGGAGGGTATCGTCGGCTATACAGTCAGGTGAATGCGTCGATCTGGCCGATATACAGCAAACAGGCGGACTTCATTGCTGCCCTGCCCCCTGCGCAGCAGGCCATTTTCTACAACAATATCGGCGAAGGCATCACCGGTCAGAACAACGAATTCTCCGACGAGAACGACCTGCTGGTAGACGAGCTGTTTTACTTTTTTGACCGCGCGGCGCTGTGTGCCGACCAGCGCATCTGCGACTACGATGTGCTCAACGCCTTCATCGGCAGCGATCTGGCGGACTTCTGGCGGTATTTCGGCAGCTATGCCGAACGGCGGCGCGCGGCGGGCTATGGCCAGTATGGCGTGTGGACCGAGCGCTTCGCCAAGGGTGATATTTCACGCGCGACCTGGCTGGGGCTGCCGTGAGGCAGCTGCTGGCCATTCCATTGCTGTGGCTGCTCGCGGTATCAGCCACCCTGGCGCAGCCCGCAACCCTGGGCCACGCCGAAAAGATCCTTGTCCAGGAAAGACTAATTGCGCTGGGTCATCTTGCCGGCAGGGCCGATGGACAATTTGGTCCGGTGACCCGGCGCGCCATTGGCACATATCAGGTTGAGCAGGGCAATCCGGACAGCGGTGAACTGACCCCGGCCGAACTTGAGCTCCTGCTGGCACCGCTGCCGCTTGAACATTTCGACCTGTTGGACAATTTCGACTTGCCCGGCAGCGACTACCGCAGCGGGTTGTCGGACCCTCGGCTCAAGAACATCGATCTGGGCGCCTGCCAGGCCAGTTGTGTGGCGGACCGGGCCTGCAAGGCCTTTACCTACAATGTGCCGTTGCGGGTCTGCTTTCTCAAGCGAACCGTGCCAGCCCAGCTGGCGTTCCAGGGCGCCATTTCCGGCGCGCGGCGCGAGGCAGGGGCGGCGATCAGCCTGGCCGCGGCGCAGGTGGGTTTCGAGCGGCTCGATAACCAGGACCTCCCCTATAACGACTACCGCTCGGGCCTGGCGGAAGCCTCGCTCAAGGGCATCGACTTGGAGGTCTGCGAGAGCCAGTGCGCTGCGGACGCCAGCTGCCGGG